>Ga0207675_100004250_pt1 | contig 13850 bp, 10 predicted proteins | sample KBSSwiS42_FD_184305 | JGI IMG/M metagenome (GOLD analysis project Ga0207675, IMG submission 184305) | Switchgrass rhizosphere microbial communities from Kellogg Biological Station, Michigan, USA - KBS Switchgrass S4-2 (SPAdes) (version 2) | ecosystem: Host-associated > Plants > Roots >... | reverse complement strand
CGAAGCGATTCTTCGGTGCGGCGAGCAACATCGAGGAAGGTGGATCTCTCACCATTCTCGCCACGGCGCTGATCGACACCGGTTCGCGCATGGACGACGTGATCTACGAAGAGTTCAAGGGCACCGGCAACTCGGAAATCCATCTCGACCGCCGCGTTTCCGAAAAACGCGTCTTCCCCGCGGTGAACATCAACCGTTCCGGCACCCGCCGCGAAGAGTTGATCACCTCCTCGGAAGAGCTGCAGAAGATCTGGATCCTGCGCAAGCTGCTGCACCCGATGGACGAACTGGCAGCCATCGAATTCCTCATCGACAAGATGAAGGACACCAAGACCAACGGCGAGTTCTTCGACGCGATGAAGCGCTGACCGTTTTTCGCACGGAGCAGAATGAATTAAGGGTCGGAGTCCCAGACTCCGGCTCTTTTTCTTTTCTGCCCCGTGTTCTCCGTGTTCTCCGTGCGATATCTCTTGAAGCCCTTTCAGTTGACGCTGAGGATGGCTATTGCCACCGCCGTGGGAACATCTCAGCGTTCGCAAGAGATATCGCACGGAGAACACGGAGAACACGGGGCAGAAACGGAAAAGCAGGGATCGAAAATTCTTATCGGGTAGTTTGTTGGATTCTCCGTGCGAACACCTGTAAGAACGCAGGTTGATTCCTCAACGCTGGCACTCCTGTCCCGACATCGATGTCACTAACGCGGCACTGCGTCACAACGTGCAGGCAGGTGTCCGCGGGCCCCTGCGGGCTTGCGAAGCGGTTCTCAGTATCCCGACGGCCGGCCTCGTTAACGTCATTCCTAATTGCTGCCGATGAATTGGATACGAAATCCGGTCCATGAACGAACCCCGTTCCGATTCGCCCACGCTGCGGCTGCGCCGGCTGGATGCGTCCGCCCACGAAATCCAGGAGCTGATTCGTGAGGGGCGAATCAATACGCTGTTCCAGCCGATCGTCGATCCCCGCGCGCGAGGAGTATGTGGGTTCGAAGCGCTAGCTCGTGGCCCGTCGGATAGCTGGCTGCACTCGCCGCAGAACCTCTTCGAGGCTGCGCGGCGCGCCGGTCTGCGGCTGGAGCTGGATTTCCTGTGCATCCAGAACACCTTCAAGCGATTCGTCTCGTCCCGGGTCGCGGGACAACTGTTCGTCAATGTTTCGCCGGACAGCATCTACGAGGCGCCAAACTTCGCCACCCGCTTTCTCGATCTCGCCGGCGCGGCCGGTCTGGCTCCCAGCCGCTGCGTCGTCGAGCTGACCGAAGAAAGCCTGCTGGAAGACTACGCACGGTTGCGAACTACGCTGCAAACCCTGCGCGAGGCGGGCTGTGAAATCGCCATCGACGACTTGGGCGCCGGTTCGTCAGGACTGCGCACCTGGTCGGAACTGAAGCCCGATTTCGTCAAGATCGACCGCTACTTCATCAGCGGCATCGACGTCGACCAGACCAAGCTCGAGTTCGTCCGCTCCATCCTCGACATGGGCCGCGCCATGGGATGCCGCGTCATCGCGGAAGGCGTCGAAACCGATCGCGAGTGCCGCGAACTCGTGGACCTGGGCATCGATCGGCTGCAGGGCCATTTGCTGGGACGTCCCAATGCGGTGCCCGTGCCGGTGCTGCAGCACGTGGAAGCGTTGGATCGATCCATCGTGACGCACGGTGCTTTGTGTGCCGAGCACATCGCCGTCTATGTGCCGCCGGTATCTCCAGATATGCGCGTGATGGAGTTGGTAGAGCTGTTCCGCGACGCGCCGTCGTGCTTGACGATCGCGGTGGTACGCGATGGCCGGCCCGTCGGTGTCGTGCATCGCGAGGAACTGTTCGCGCTGCTGGCCAAGCCGCTGCATCCCGAAATTTTCAATCGCAAGCCGGTGACGGCGGTGATGGAGTCGCCGACCCTGATGATCGACGGGCAGCTGCGGCTGGAACAGGTCAGCCGCCTGGTCACGCAGAAGGGGCGGCCGCGGCTCACCGAAGAATTCGTGATCACCAAGGACGGGCGCTATCACGGCATGGGGCAGACCATCGACCTGCTGCGGCTGATCACCGAACAGCAGCTGCAGACGGCCAAGCATTCCAATCCGCTGACCTTGCTGCCGGGCAACGGCGCCATCCGCAGTTGCATCGATCGCTTGATCGCCACCGACCGGCGCTTCATCGTGGCCTTTTTCGACCTGGATGCGTTCAAGCCGTTCAACGACGTGTATGGGACCGCGCAGGGCGACCAGGTGATCCTGCATCTCGCGGGCTTGCTGAAGAGCACGTTGTCGCCGCGGCTGGATTTCATCGGCCACGTGGGCGGCGACGATTTCATGGTCGTCATGCGGTCATCGGACTGGCGTGAGCGCATCGCCAGGCTGCTGGAGCAGTTCAGCCAGAGCATCTCCGGCTTCTATTCGCCCGAGCATGCGCTGCTCGGACACATCGTCTCCACGAGTCGCGACGGCGTGATAAAGGAGTTTCCGCTGCTGACGCTGTCGGTGGCGGCGCTGTATTCCGAAACTCTCGGCGCAACCAGTGCGGACGCCATCGCCCACCAACTCGCGCACGTCAAGAAGATCGCCAAGCAACGACCAGGCAACAGCTTCGTGTTGCGCACGGGCGAACGCATGATCGACTTGCTGCCGGCCGGAAACGTGGCCGTGGCCAAGCTGGAGGAAGCTGCGGAACCTGAGCTGCTGCCGGTGCGGGAGATGATGGGCTAGCTGCCGCGAGTTTCTTGCCCAGGCGCAGCCCTCTTACCCGGCTGGCTGTGCCAGCCAGCTCTGGCCAGGCTTGGCAACCGCGCTAGCGCTTGCCAAGCCGATAAAGCAGCACGGCCAGCCGCTGCGACTGGATCTGGAAATTGCGCAGGTCGGCGAACTCTTTCGCCGTGTGCGAACCGCCGCCGAGCAGTCCCAGGCCGTCTATTGCCATCTCAACGTGATCTGCGGCGAATGAAACGTCAGCTGCGCCTGCGCGCCGTGGATTGACGGCAGTGACTGCGCCGAAGCCGAGGTCGCGGCTCACGCCATCGTAGATTCCCAGCAGGCGCGCATTTCCTTCCGTGGGGGACATCGGCGGATAGCCGTCGTCGAACACGATCTCCGCCGAGGTTTTGGGCAAGTGCGCTGCGACGATCCGGCGCATGGTTTCCTTCGCCTTGTCGCGTTGCGCGATGGTCAGGCAGCGCAGGTCCCCGGAGGCGATGGCTTTCGGCACGACGATATTGTCTTTGCCCGAAGCGGTTCCCTGCAGCGGTTCGGGCTTGAAGTCGACCTGCGCTCCGCCGACGACGAGGCCCGGATTGAAGGTGAGGAATTCTTCGCCGCTCAATTCGGTGTAGAACGCAGTCAGGATGCGCGACAACTCGTAGGCTGCACCAGCTCCGACCTCGTCCGTGAAAATCTGCGACGAGTGCGCAGTCACCCCGGTGGCGGTGACCTGCCAGTGCCCGGAACTGCGGCGGGCGGTCACTGCAGTTGCTGGATTGTCCGCAGCGTTCTCGAGGCCGATCGCAATGTCGGCGGCCTTCGCTGCATCGATCAGGGTCTTGCTCGCCAGTTCGATCGGTGCACCCGAGTCCTCCTCGTCGCCGTGCAGGACCACGGTGAGTTCGAGATCGTCCAGGGCGTGCACTTTTTCCAGGGCAGCGAGCGCCGTGAGCGCAACGACGATGCCGCCTTTCATGTCCGCAGTTCCAGGTCCGCTCGCGATGTTGGCATCGACGCGCTGGTATTTCTGGAACGGACTGGTGGGCTCGAACACCGTGTCGAGATGGCCGATCAGCAGGATGTGTTTCCCCTTGCCGCTGTTCCGGCCGGCGCGATGCGCGACCAGGTGACCGGCTCGGCCGAAGGGCGCGCCATCGATCCATTGTGTCTTGAATCCCAGTGCCGCGAACCGCGGTTCGAACACGTCGCCGGTCTTGCGGACACCGGCGAAGTTCATGGTGCCGCTGTTGATGTCGACCACGGTTTCGAGCAGCTGGATGGCTTGTTCCTGCTGGCCGGCAATATAGGCAACGATGGCTTTCTCGTTCTTATCGCGTGGCGCGGCCCACGCCCGTCCGCACAATGAAGCTGCGCACAACGAGGCTAACAATAGAGAAACGACGCAAACCCGCTGGCGCATGAACCCTTTCCTCAGCAAAGCCCTTTCCTCAAAAAACCGGGGCAGCCGACTCTGTGTCATCATGGACCCATGACAGAGCCGCTCAAACCCGACACGGCCGTGACCGCGGAAGGCGAAGCCTATCCTTCCAAGCGGCTGCAGTACACCGACGTCGCCGCTCCCGAATTCGGCGCCGCCGTACCGCTCGCGGCGCACGTCCATTGGTGCCGCATTCCGCTACCCGTCGATCTCAATCACATCAACGTGTGGCTGCTCGATTGCGGCGATGGCTATGTTCTCGTCGACACCGGCATGGCTGCGCAGGTCTGCATGGAGGCGTGGGACAAGCTCGGCCCGGCGATGTTCGAGCGGAAGCCGCTGCGTGCGATCTTCACTACGCACATCCATCCCGATCATCTCGGTCTCGCGGCGTGGCTGCAGGAGCGCTACCGGGTACCGGTGCTCATGTCGAAGCGCACCTTCGAACAAGCGGAAATGTGGTTGCGCGGTACTGATGCCCTCGGCTCCGAAGCCATCGAGGAATTCTTCCGTTCGAACGGCTTGCCCGACAGCAACAGCATACGCTCGGTGTTCACGCCGCAGCGATTCGCGAAAATGGCGAGCGGCATGCCCGAGGTCTTGCGGCACATCGAAGACAACGAAGTGCTGGAGTGGGGCGGCCGCTGGACGGCGCTGGCAACCAACGGCCACGCCGAAGGCCATCTGTGCCTGTCCAACGGCGAGCAGCGCCTGCTCATCAGCGGCGACCAGGTGCTGCCGACGATTTCGTCGAATATAGGTTTCACGGCGGGCAACCAGGATCTGAATCCGCTCGATTCGTTCCTGTCTTCGCTGCAGCGGCTGCGGACACTGGATCCGGCGACGCTGGTGTTGCCTGCGCATGGCCTGCCGTTCCAGGGATTGCAGCAACGGATCGACGACCTGGTGAGCCATCATCATGGCAAGCTCGCTGCCGTCGTGGACGCTTGCGCCGAGCCGAAGACTGGCTATGACATCCTTCCCATCATGTTCCGGCGCGTGCTCATCGGCGTCCATCTGTTCCTGGCGATGGCGGAGGCCCTCGCGCACCTGGAATATCTCGTGCATGCCGGACGATTGCACCGGAAGATGGGCATCGATGGAATCGTCCGCTACACCAGGAATTGAACGGGGACATGCTCCTGTAGCGCTAACGAAAGGTGCGTATGGTCCAGACCATTCCCGTTGGTCATCCCCCATCTTCATCCGGTAGCGATGACGCCTTCCGGATGCAGATTGGGGACACAGCACGCTGCCGCGAGCAGTGTCCCCAGACACACAAGGAAGCTGCAGTATGAATCACGAAGCACGCGTCTATCGCCAGGAATTGACGCCGATTCATTTCATCGAGCGGGCCGGCGAGGCCTACGCCGAACGGATTGCCGCCGTCGATGGCGACACGACCTACGACTGGCGGCAGTTCCGTTCGCGAGCGCGTCGGTTTGCTTCGGCCCTGCAAAAACAGGGATTGGCCCGCGACGATCGCGTTGCCTTTCTCGCATTCAACACCGAGCCGCTGCTGCTGGCGCATTTCGGTGTTCCCATGGCGCGTGGCGTGCTGGTCGCGATCAATACTCGGTGGTCGGCACAGGAAATTGCCTATGTGATCGGGCATTGCGGCGCGCGCTGGGTGTTCTTCTCGCCGGAGCTGGCGGCACAACTCGAGCAGGTACCGTCATCGGTGCGCCGGGTCGAACTGGGTGAAGCATTCGAAGCGTTGCTGGCCTCGGGCGACGACGTGCCGCCCGACCTCACGGACCTGCGCGAAGACGATTCGATCTCGATCAACTACACCTCGGGTACGACCGGCAAGCCGAAAGGCGTGGTGTATCACCATCGCGGCGCTTACTTGAATGCAGTCGCCATGGCGCTCGATCATCGCCTGACGGCGGACAGCCAGTACCTGTGGACGCTGCCGATGTTTCATTGCAACGGCTGGACCTTTCCCTGGGCATTGGCTGCGGTCGGCGCACGCAGCATCTGCATTTCCAGGATAGATCCGCTACCGGCCTGGAAGTCGTTCGATACCGGCGTGACGCATTTCTGCGCGGCGCCCACTGTGCTCATCATGCTTGCCAACGACGCAGCGGCGCATCGTCTGAATAAACCTGTGCGAATCTTCACCGCGGGTGCGCCGCCGTCGCCGACATTGATCGCGAGAATGGCCGAGCTGAATTTCGAACTCGATCATGTTTATGGCCTGACGGAAACGTACGGTCCCTACACGATCAATATTCCATCGCCACGCGCCGAGGTTTCTGCGGAAGCACGGGCAAAGCTGCGCGCCCGGCAGGGATTCTCGAACCTGCTGGCCGGCGAGACGCGCGTCGTCGACGATCGAATGCAGGAGGTGCCTCGCGACGGTGAGACGCTGGGCGAAGTCGTCATGCGGGGCAACGTCGTCATGAAAGGCTACTTCGACGATCCGGAAGCGACGGCGCGAGCGTTCGAAGGGGGATGGTTCCACAGCGGCGATCTGGCCGTCGTCCACGCGGACGGTGCAATCGAACTGCGCGATCGCAAGAAGGACATCATCATTTCCGGCGGCGAGAACATCAGTACGATCGAAGTCGAACAGGCGGTGGCGAGCCATCCGGCCGTGATGGAGTGTGCAGTCATCGCCGTGCCGCACGCGAAATGGGGCGAAGTGCCCAAGGCATTCGTCGTGCTCAAACCCGGATGCACCGCTACCTCGACGGAAATCATCGAGCATTGCCGCGCCCACCTGGCCCGGTTCAAGGTGCCGCACAGCGTAGAGTTCGGTGCGCTGCCCAAGACATCGACGGGAAAGATCCAGAAGTTCGTATTGCGCGAACGCGAATGGCGCGGCCATGACAAACGCATCAACTGAGTCGCTGCAGCTGCAGGAGTACCTGGATCGCGTCGGATTCAGCGGCGCGCCTCGACCCGACCTGGATACGCTGAAACGCCTGCATCGCGGCCATCTCGCCGCGATTTCCTACGAGAATCTCGATGTGCAGCTGGGACGGCGTGTCGGATTCGACCGGGCGGCGATCTTCGACAAGCTGGTCAGATCGAAGCGCGGCGGCTGGTGTTTCGAAATGAACGGCCTGCTCGCGTGGGCGCTGGAGCAGATCGGCTTTCACGTGACGCGAGTCGCCGGAGCGGTGGGGCGTGACGTGCGGGGCGATCGATCCATCGGCAACCACCTGGCCCTGGTGGTCGCACTCGAGCGTCCGTACCTGGCCGACGTAGGTTTCGGCGATGGATTGATCGAGCCCACGCCGCTGGTCGAAGGGCGCCTGCAGCAGGAGTTCTTCGAGTTTCGCCTGGAGCGCCTGGGTGACTGGTGGCGCTTTCACAATCATCAGTACGGTGGCGCACCGTCGTTCGATTTCCAATTCTCCCCTGCACGTATGGAAGTGTTCGAGCGGCAGAGCGACTGGTTGCAGACAGCGCCGGAGTCTGGATTCGTACAGAACTCCGTGTGCCAGAGGTTTCATGGCAACGAACTTTCCATCCTGCGCGGGAAGGTGCTGAAGGTGATCGGCGAACGCGGGGTGTCGCAGCGGACCATCGAAGACTTCGCCGACTATCGGGACGTGCTCGGGCGCCGCTTCGGCCTGGAGTTGCCCGACCTCGAACGCCTGTGGGAGAAGGTCGGCGAACGTCACGAGGCGTGGTTGCGGCAACAGGCGACCTGAGCCTGTTGCCGCTTCGATGGCCTGTCTTCCGGGCGGACTACTTCTCGACCGCCATGTCGGTAGCGCTCGGCTCCTCTGCGGCGAACATGATTGCCTTCGCCCCGATGACGGTTCCGATGGTGGCGCGGTTGCTGACGTAAAGATCGATTTCCTGTTCGGCGCGTATCGCGCCGGTCACCGTGGCATTCGGCCCGATCACGACTCGGGGCTTCCTGCGGCGGCCCCAGTCGAGCCCGAGCGTGCGGGGCTTTTCGATCAGGATGCCGCCGGCAACCGAGGAACCGGCACCGACCAGGATGTCGCCATTGGTGGTCTTGATGCCGCCCTGGATGCGGGCGCCGGACAGCGCCACTCTGCCGTTGACGTTCGAGAACCCGCCCCCGACTTCGGCGTTCTGCGCCAGCGACGCCGACCCATTCGTTGCACTGACGCTGCCTTTGACGCGTGCGCCTTCGGCCAGCGTCATGCGTCCGTTGACGGTGTCTATCTTGCTCGCCGTCGCGCCTTGGCCGAGGCTGATGGCGCCATTCACCGTCTGCAGCGTATCGATGCTGGCCCGGTCGCCGACTTCGATCGAGCCGTTGACGGTCCCGACATCCTTGGCGACCACGCCGGCATCGATGCGGATGGATCCGTTGACGGTCTGCACATCCCCGACGGGGGATTGCGCAGTGACATGCACCGAGCCGTTCACCTTGGAAATGTCGTCGTCCGCAGCGGCAACTCGGGGTAATAGCAGGGGCGGCAGGCAGGCCAAGGCAGCAAGAGCGGCGAGATGGAAGTGTTGTTTCACGATGAGTCTCCGCGGCGGGTGTGCTGGCTTGGATGCGGCCCGGAGTCCAAGGGTTGCATCGGAGGGTTGCATCGAAGGGTTGCATCGAAGGGTTGCATCGAACTGGGCGCGCGGCGAACTTCCCTGGACCTCGCCAGCTTGGCTGGAACATCGTGTATCGTCGCGCTCCATGGAATCCACTCTGCATGTCGCCTCCATCGCGCAGGTCATCCAACTTTCCGTGGCGCCGGTGTTCCTGTTGGCGGGTGTAGGTACGACCCTGAACGTGCTCGCCACCCGCATCGCACGCATCATCGATCGGGCGCGCGGCATGGAGGAAACGCTGCTGCAGGCCAACCCGGTCAATGCCGCCGAACTGCACGAGCGGCTGAAGGTCCTGTCGCACCGAGCGACGCTCATCAATCGCGCCATCGGCCTGAGCGTGCTGTGCGGCTTCCTGGTGTCGCTGGTGGTTGCGGCGTTGTTCGTGAGTGCCTCGTTGCGTCTCGATCTCTCCAAGCCGATCGCAGTCGCATTCGTCATCGCGTTGTTGAGTCTCGCGGCGGCGCTGCTGTGTTTCCTGCGTGAAGTATTCGTCGCCACCGCGTCGCTGACCTTCGGCGGTATCCGCAAACAATAGAAACAGGCCGCAACCTTGTCTTTACCCCCGTACGGTCCCAGGTATCGTCGCAGCCGCGCGACCCCAACTCTTCGTGAGTCGCCGTGGAATGACACCTCTGGTCCAAACGTGTCAGGCATGACCCGAATGGGCGCTGAGGGGGGCATTACGTCATCCGATTCCGTGATCCAGTGCACACCTTGCTGCGGCCGGGATTCCGCATGATGCGGCCCAGGATGTCGCCCGCCCTGCCACAAATGATCGTCGAACCGGATGCCTTTCGCGTGTCACGCGAGAGCGGTTTGCTCGTGAGCGAACTACATGGCGCCGTTGCGGTATGTGTCTATGACGATACCCAGGGCGTTGGCGGCCTCCTGCATCTGCGGTACGTGGCTACCAGCAGTACCAACCAGGCGCTCGACCTGACCGACAACACCCTGAGTTCCGACCTGCTGCTGATGGACCGCTTCTGCAAGGAAATGCGCAAACTCGGGGCACGCAAACAGAGCTGGCGCGTCGATCTCATCGGCCATACGCCGGAAGTCGGCGGCATGGACGAGCCGGCAGCCACGGTGCTCGACCTGGTCAAAGCGTATTTTGCTGATTCGCGCCGCGCGGTGGAGTGCAAGGAAGTGCGTCGCCGGCTGGGCCTCACAGTGCGACTGGAATCGCGTGAAGGCCGCATCTGGATCAACGGCAGCAGCGACGAACTGCGGACCTTCGGCATGGCGTTCGCCACCGCCTGACATCTCTGCGCGTTGCTACGGCAACGGGTTGCCCCATTTCGGCTGTCGCGTCAGGTACCATGCGCCGATGCTCAGGTGCTGACTCCAGAAGAATCATGGCAGAACCCTCCCAGTCCCCTCCTGCTGCGCCCAAGCCTTTCTATCGCACGCTGTATTTCCAGGTTCTGATCGCCATTGCGATGGGCGTCCTCCTCGGTCACTACTTCCCCGACATCGCCGCGAAGATGAAGCCATTGGGCGATGGTTTCATCAAGCTCATCAAGATGCTGATCGCGCCGATCATTTTCTGCACCGTGGTGTCGGGCATTGCCGGCATGGAGAGCATGAAGTCGGTGGGCAAGACCGGCGTGCTCGCCTTGCTCTATTTCGAAGTAGTCAGCGGCATTGCGCTCGTCATCGGCCTGGTCGTCGTCAACGTCGTCGAACCGGGCGCCGGAATGAACGTCGATGTGGCGACGCTCGACGCCAGCGCCGTGCAGAGTTACGCGCAGGCGGCGCAGTCGCAGACCGTCGTCGATTTCCTGCTCAATATCATTCCGAGCACGGTCGTCGATGCGTTCGCCAAGGGCGAGATCCTGCAGGTGCTGCTGTTCGCGTTGCTGTTTGGATTCGCGCTGCATCGCCTGGGCGAACGCGGCCGCGGGTTGCAGGACTGGATCGAGCAGATCTCGCATGTGCTGTTCGGCATCATCGAGATCATCATGCGCCTTGCGCCGCTCGGCGCCTTCGGCGCCATGGCGTTCACCATAGGCAAGTACGGCGTGTCGTCGCTCGCTTCGCTCGGTCAGCTGATGGCTTGTTTCTATCTCACCTGCGTGCTGTTCGTATTCATCGTCCTCGGCGCCATTGCTGCCGCTCATGGATTCAGCATCGGCAAGTTCGTGCGCTATATCCGCGAGGAGCTGTTCATCGTCCTGGGCACTTCGTCGTCGGAGTCGGTACTGCCGCGCATGATGTCTAAGATGGAGCAGGCAGGCGTGAGCCGCTCGGTGGTCGGCCTGGTCATCCCTACCGGCTATTCGTTCAACCTGGATGGCACTTCCATCTATCTCACCATGGCGGCCGTCTTCATTGCGCAGGCGACCAATACGCACATGTCGTTGCTCGATCAGCTCACGCTGCTAGCCGTGCTGCTGCTGACCTCGAAAGGAGCGGCGGGCGTCACCGGCAGCGGCTTCATCGTGCTGGCCGCCACCCTCTCGGCCGTTGGTACCTTGCCCGTCAGTGCGCTGGCCCTGATTCTTGGCATCGACCGCTTCATGTCCGAAGCGCGTGCGCTCACCAACCTCGTCGGCAATGGCGTGGCCACCATCGTGGTCGGCAAGTGGTGCGGGGCGCTCGATCCGCAGCGTCTAAAAGCGAGTCTGGATTCGACATCATGAAAATGGCCCTGGCATAACGCGACATGACGACGCACATCGAGCCGGTCACCGTAACGGAACAGTTCGAACGCATTGCCGAACTCGCACGCGAGATCTGGTACGAGTATTACGTGCCGCTCATCGGCAAGGCGCAGGTCGACTACATGGTCGCGAAGTTCCAGACCGCGTCGGCCATGCAGCAACAGGCCAGCGGCGAGGGCTACCTATATTTCACGATGGAGGAAGGTGGAAAGCTGCTAGGGTACTTCGCCATCCAGCCACGCAGCGACGAACGGTCCATGTTCATCAGCAAGCTGTACCTGCATTCGCGCAGCCGTGGCCGAGGAACCGGGCGGATGGCTCTGGAGTTCATCGAGCGGGAGAGCCGCGCCCGAGGGCTGAATCTGCTCTGGCTCACCGTGAACAAGGGTAATCCCACGGTATCCACTTATCAGCGCTGGGGATTTCGCATCGCCGCAGCGCTCGTCATGGACATCGGTAACGGCTTCGTCATGGACGACTACCGGATGGAAAAGCCAGTCGAACTGCTGATTTAGCGTCACTCCATCGTCGGAGGCGTGCGACAGTGCAATTGCGGGAGGGTGGCGGCTAAACTGCGGAAAATGAGTGTGTCGATCGATAAGGACTCCGGCGAAAGCGGCGAAAGCCCGCGCGTGGTGCTATCAGGCTGGCTGAACGACTACAGCGCCGGACGCTGCGACCGTGCGGATATGCAGACGTCCTTTCTGGAAATCTGCCGGGGTAATTCCGAGGCTCCCTGGGACGCGCTGGCGCTGCTGGATCAATATCAGCGCCGCGGTCGTATCGACGCGGCTTTGGCCCGCACGCTCAAAGCGGACATCGCCCAGCTGGTGTTCGGAGCTTCCAACCAGACAGAAGGGCCGCGCGAGCCTGCCAAGGACGCCGACCCGTCCATGACGACAGGATCGGGATGGCGGAAACAGGTCCCGGTCGCGGAGCGACCGCCGCCGGTGCGTCAGACCCGGGGTGACAAAGTGGGCGATGCAGGGCCCGATGAAGCAGCGATTCGTCCGGAAGCGGCCGCTGCCGCCGCTGCGCTCCGGTCGGAAGCGATCGTCTCCGAACCTACGCTTTTCCGACGTCCCGACTTCGATCCACCGACACGGCCGCCCCCGCGGATGCCGGAGCCGGTGGCAGAAAAGCCGTCGACGCAATCCGCGCCTCCCATCGCTACCGCTACGCCTCCGGCCGCGCCGGGGATGGTGCTTCGGGAGCGTTACGAACTGCTGGAAATCATCGGCAAGGGCAAAGTAGGCACCGTCTACAAAGCCTTCGATCGTCATCGCAGCCACCTGCCCGGTCCCGCCCGCTACGTCGCGGTCAAGGTACTGAAATCGAAGTACAAGGACCGCCCCGAGGCCATCACCGAGCTGGAACGCGAATCGTACGAAGCGCAGTCGCTGTCCCATCCCAACATCGTCAGCGTCTTCGACCTGGATCGCCATGGCGATACCTATTTCATCGTCATGGAGTTGCTCGAAGGCGAGCTGCTGTCGAATGTGTTGCGCTGGCTGGATAGCCGTCCGCTCGCACGCGACCGCGCCTTCAGCATCATCGGCACCATCGGCAACGCATTGATCCATGCTCACCAGCGCAACATCGTGCATGCCGACCTCAAGCCGGCGAACGTGATGATCACCAGCGCCGGCGAACTCAAGTTGCTGGATTTCGGCTTTGCGCGCCGTCATGCACTCGATCCCTGGATCAGCGAGACGTCCTCCGAAGACACGGCGCAATCGAGTACGCCCGCGTATGCGAGCAGCGAGCGGGTGAACGGCGATGAGCCGCATCTGAGCGACGATGTCTACAGCCTGGCGTGCATCGCTTATGAGCTGCTGTCGGGTGAGCATCCCTTCGGTGGACGTTCTGCACCCTTGGCGCGTGCTCACGGAAGAGATCCGGCGAGGATTGCCGGGCTCGCCAACAAGCAGTGGTACGCGTTGCAGAATGCGCTGGCCTGGGCTCGTGCCGAACGCCGCATCGATGTGGTTGAACTGATCGCGGCACTGGGCTGCGGTCAGCCCGCTCAGCGAATCGGCGCGCCGCAGGAATTGATTGCCGCCGCGGGCAAGGCGGGCGGCGGGTCGAAGGGTTGGGTGGTGCTGGTCGGAGCGCTGTTGACGCTCGCAGTATTGGGCGCCATTGCGTGGTGGCAGTTCAAGGACCTGATCGGACCGAAGCTCGGCTTGGTGATGCACGCACAGGCCCCGGCGCCGACGCCGGCTCCAATGACACGATCGGCTCCGGTTGAGACAGGCATTCGCGAAAGCGAACCTGCTGCGCAAAGCGTCGTTGCGCCGCCGCCTGCTGCCCCGGTTCAAGAGCCGGCCGCGAAGCCTGCAGCAACAGCGCCGAGCGTGACACGAGCAGCAAGTGCACCGGCCGCTGCGGCGGCTGCAGCTGAAGAAGCGAATGCTAACGATCCTTCCGCTGCCGGCGCAGTCACGGTGGAATTTGATAAAGACACCTACGTCTGCACCGAGAGCGACGGGACGGTGCGGCTCACCGTCAAA
>Ga0207675_100004249_pt1 | contig 13851 bp, 8 predicted proteins | sample KBSSwiS42_FD_184305 | JGI IMG/M metagenome (GOLD analysis project Ga0207675, IMG submission 184305) | Switchgrass rhizosphere microbial communities from Kellogg Biological Station, Michigan, USA - KBS Switchgrass S4-2 (SPAdes) (version 2) | ecosystem: Host-associated > Plants > Roots >... | reverse complement strand
AGAAAGATCTCAAGCGCCGGCGCCTTTCCGGTTCGGGCGGAACTCGTTTTTGACTCTTTGCTTTCTTCGCTCATGTGTGGACCTTCTCTGCGTTGGTCCAACTAGAAAGTGAAGATCGCAGCAAATTCCGATCTGATGTTATGCGTAGTATAGCTCGGTATTCCGCGAAAGAACGGCAACGCACCAACGCGATTATCAGCCCGCGTGCGGTAGTAACCTTGTTCGTAACCGAACGTTATCCACTGATTCCACTTGTATTGAAGATTTCCCGAAAAAAGATCGCTGCGACCGCCTCGCAGGCCAAAACGCCGTGCATCTCGGGCCATCGCTTGATCACCGCCGTAATAAAGGTAAGCAGTCCAACCGGCATTGCGTCCTTTCGGATCTGCGTCGAAGATCCGGGAAAGCGGAAAACCGATTTGGATAAATCCACCTTGCGCGCGCACAGGTCTTTGCGGCGCCACGACCGGCACGCCATCCAGAAGGCCAAAAACCACCGACGATGCTCCATCGATCGAAGTGGTCAATGCTGTGCTGGTCAAACCGGCCGTGTCGTTGAAATTCGAGAGGAATTGCCCTGCGAAGAAGAATCGCAAGTCTGAGCCGTTGTAGTACTTGCCGACGACTGTGACGAAGTGAGTCGGCAATTGAATCTCTGCGGAATAGCCGTTGCTATTGCTGTCGACCTCTGCTCCGCTCGGAAACGCACTCTTGAATGCGAGCGGCACATTAGCTGCCGTAACGATTGCCGTTCGGCGCTGGTGTTCGAAACTAACAATGAACTGCGCCGGCGATACATTCGCTGCCTTGTCGAGCTGCCATTGCAGCACTGCGCGGCCCTGTACACCGGGTTCTTGCGAATCCGCTCCCTGGCGCTCGCCAAATGCCAACTGATTGGCTACGTCACTGGGTAAATTACCGAACGCCGGCAGAACGATCGCGATCTCCGGTCCAAAACTGACCGAATGAGATCCTCCGAACTTATGATTAAGTCCGAAACGAGCCTGCGGGACCCGGGTATAAGCGGCGCCGTAACCCAAGCCTCCGAAATTTGTATTCTCAATCATGTTCGGCATGGTCGAAGAAACAAATGGCGACCAGTCCTGACCAAACAGTACGAAGCCGCTGTCATGTTCACCGAATCTGCGATCGATTCTCACCCACGCGAGGCGAAGAGAGGGTTGACTCGATCGAATCGATGAGATGTTGCGATTGTTCACGCGAGTGAAGTCACCTTCGAAATCGAATTCAATCTTGCCGGTAAGCGTCGTCTTCGGAGCCACGTCCAACCATTCGAAATTGGCGCCAAGCCGCAAGCCGCGCGCCCGCACATGAAACTCCGGAGAATTATTGGGTCCTGTATCGGCAGCCAGAAGCGGGAGCGGAAAATCATTTCCTTGCGGCGATGAAGAGTCGTGAACCAGACTGGTTTTAAAAATTCCGTAAAACTTAAGACGCGCGCCGGTCCCTAACTTGATATCCGGTATTAAACCTTCGCGCTTCGGTGGATCGATGCCCAGCAACCGAACGGGGGCAACCGCGGCAATCACTGGCGGCGGCGTGCTTTGCGGTACCGCTGCCGGCGGCTCCGGATTGTTTGGTTTGTAATCGGCAGTCATCAGCGTGACGCTGGATGCCGGTGCCTTCGGTCGCACCTGTTCAAATTCCGCGGCCGAGATCACACCTTTGTCACGCAGCAAAGTGGCCAGACGATCGCGCTGTTCAGCGGGCGACGCATTAGCGACGATCGAGCGTGCCTCTTCCGCGGTCAGCACACCTTTCGTCACGAGCACGCGTACCAGCGGATCGGCGGAATCATCAGCTTGCGCGAACACGGCCGGCACAACCAGCAGCGCCATGACGCAGAACAAAGTAAGGGACAAAAGGATACGCATAAGGACTCCTTTCGGGCTGGATAATTTTTAGATTTGATTGGGCGTGTCTCGTTCGCGTTCCCAGTCGTCGAGGGCCCGCTCGCGATCCGCTTGGCGGCGTTTTTCGCGTTCGTAACTCTCATGAGGAGCGCGACCTGTTACGGCCTGATACCACGCAGGGTGATGCGTCCAGGCCCACTTTTGTGTGACGGTACCGTTGACCATCGCGCGAAACGTCCCGGGCGCCGCTGCCGTTCCTTCGTAGATGTGAATGATGAAGCCCGCCAGCATGACCAGCGCTGCGAGATCGTGAACGACGTAGCTCACAGCGACGACCCAACGCCCAGTGATGTCGTCAAACCACATCAGCACTCCGGTAATGAGAAAAAGCACAGCACTTACCACGATGGCCCAGAAATATGCTTTCTGACCACCATTGAAAAATCCAACTTCCGCCGGCTCCATCTTGTCCTGGTTTGTTGCGTACTGCTTCATACGTTTCAGCCAGCGAGTGTCGTCCTTATTCCACACCATTGGTGCGAACCAATTGAGAAACTGAAAGAAGAAGAAAATGGTGAAGAAGAGACCAAACCACGGGTGTAAAAAGCGTGCCATTGGCCCCCCGCCGAAGATCGGTGTGAGGAATCTAAAGAGCCACGGCGAATAGAGGGCGAAGCCTGAGAGCAGCGACAGAACAAAGGAGATTGCCACGAGCCAGTGCAGCACGCGCGTATAAACAGGGTGACGCAGAAGCTCGCCACGATGAACGACAGTTTGGCCTACGCGCTCAGCCTCCAATCGCGCACGCTCGTCAAAACGTTCAACCGAACTGCTCATGGCTGCTCCTTTCGCTTTGCTTCTATCGGATCGGGTTGCCGCTCAACCACCGGAGGATCCTCAGGTTGCGCGAGTCGTGGACCGACAGCGACGCGATGGAAAAAGACTGCTAACACTCCGAGGCCGGCCAATAACAGCCCCGTCGGTTTCGCGAGCCATTTCCAATACGTGTAGCTTGGAGGTATCACCGGAGTCTTTGGCAAGCCATACCGCTCGGGATTGTTGATGTCATGCAGTACGTAGATGACGTGCGTCCCGCCGATTGAGGGTGGATCGTAAACACCTGCGGCGGCGAAGCCGGAGTGTTCCTGTAATTGTTTCGCACGCAGCCCTGCGATTTGGACCATGTCGTCCTTGGTGCCAAAATGAAGACAACCGGTTGGACAGGCCTTAATGCAGGCGGGCTCGAGGCCCTGCCCCACTCGATCTGAACAGAGCGTGCACTTGTAAACCTTCTTGGTGTTCGGGTTGAACTTTGGAATATCAAACGGGCATCCGGAAATGCAGTAACCACACCCAATGCAGTTGTTTTGATTGAAATCGACGATGCCATTTTCGTATTTGATAATGGCGCCGTCGGCCGGACACGCGCGCAAACAACCCGGATCTTCACAGTGCATGCACTGATCTTTGCGCATCAGCCACATCAGGTTTCCGTCGTGTTCATCTTCGGCAAACTTGATCAGGTTCCAGTAGTTCCACTCCGTCGTCGGCATCGTCTGGTAGGTATCATTGAACGTCGTTTCGCGAAACGGATGATCGTTCCATTCGACGCACGCGACTTCGCACGCTTTGCAACCGATACAAGTTGTCACGTCAATGTATTTGCAAACCTGAACGGCGCGCTGCGTACCCTGTCCGGGCACAGGTCCGGGATGGGCCGAGATTTCCTGGATCTGAAATGTTTGTGGATTAGCCATCTCATGCCCTCCTTTCTATGCTTTCTCGAGTTTCACCAGGAAGCCTTTGAATTCCGGCGTATAGGCGTTCGGATCGATGGCAGCCGGCGAGAGTTGATTGGCGGTCATTAGCGAAGTCTTGCCCGCATCCTCAGCAATGCCGCGGTAGCCCCAGTGAATGGGAATGCCGATCTGGTAGGTCTTCTTCCCATCGATCATCATTGGCTTGATTCGCTTGGTAACCATCGCCTTCGCCATGTACACTCCGCGGGCGCTGGTGACTTTGAGTTTCTCGCCACCCGTGATTCCCATCTCATCGGCGAGTTGTGCCGGAACCTCAATGAATGGTTCCGGCACGAGTTCGACGTTCATTGGATTGTTCTTGGTCCAATAGTGATAGTGCTCGGTCAGACGATAAGTGGTGCAGACGATGTTGAAGCCCTGATCCGGCGTACCGAGCTTGTCCAGGTCGGATTTGAATTTCTTCGCGACTGGATTATTCGATTGTTGTGGGTGAAGTGGATTGGCAATGGGACTCTCGACCGGCTCGTAGTGTTCCGGGAACGGGCCATCCGCAAAAGCTGCGAGAGGAGCAAAGATTCGTCCTACGCCCTCCGGGTTCATTATGAACGGTCCCATGTGATCGGAGGGTTTCGAATCGGCCTTGAAATCGGGCACGTCGTTGCCAACCCATTTCTGTTGCGCTTCATTCCACCAAACTTGCCTGCGTTCCATGTCCCACGGCTTACCCGATGGATCGCAGGACGCGCGGTTGTACATGACGCGACGATTCGCGGGCCACGACCAGGCCCAGTTCGGGTAGATACCAAGTCCTGAAGCGTCATCAGTGCCGCGTCGTTGCATCATTGGACCAGCTTCGGTCCACGAGCCGGAATACAACCAATTGCCGCACGCGGTCGTGCCGTCGTCGCGCAGCCACGCAAACCCGGGCACTTGTTGTCCGGCTTTGATCGTTATTCCCGGTTGTGTGTCGTCGGTGAGGTCGGCCAGAGCTTTGCCATTGATTTCCTTTGCTAGTTCCGACAGCGAAGGATTCGTTGGCGTTGTATAAGACCAGGAGAGGTTCAGGATCGGATCGGGAAACTTTCCGCCCTCGGCCTGATAAAGTTCGCGCACTTTCAAAAAGATGCGCGCGACAATCTCCTGATCCACTTTCGCGTTTCCCGGCGGTGGAACAGCGACATACTTCCATTGCAGCCAACGTGCTGAATTAACGAATGTGCCGTCCTTTTCAGCAAAGCCCGCGCCAGGCAGCCGATAGACCGTGGTATTGATCTTTTTCATGTCGTCTTTGGTAATACCTGGCGATTGCCAAAAGTCGGCAGTCTCTTCGGGATAAAGATCGCAGACGACAAGGAAGTCGGCCTTCTTGAGTGCCTCGATGTTCTTGTGTGAGTTTGGACCAATCGCGACGCCGTTCATGCCAAAGGCAAACAGACCCTTAACTTTGCCGGCGTACATCTCATCCCACATATCCGTCCATGAGAACTTGCGATCGATCTTGGGCAGATAATGATAGTTAAAATCGTTTTCTTTCTTCGCCGAATCGCCAAAGAGCGTCTTCAGGAATGACACCATGAACTTTGGTGTGTTCGACCAATAGTTGTACGAATCCCATTCCGACGGCTTTGAAGGGGTAGGTGTAGTGCGCTTGAGAAAAGTCGCGAGGTCAACGTCGGCCGGAGCCGGAATCTTCAAATAGCCGGGAAAGATGTCAAAGACGCCGCCCATGTCAGTGGCGCCCTGGATATTTGAGTGTCCGCGCAACGCATTCACACCGCCGCCCGCCCGGCCAACGTTCCCGAGAATTAGCTGCAACATCGCAGCCGTGCGAATGATCTGGGTACCGGAAGTGTGTTGCGTCCAGCCGACCGCATAAATAATCGTTGCCGCTTTCTTCGTATCGCCGTTCTTGCGAATCGAAGTGAACAAATCAGCGGCTTTGAGAAACTGATCTTTCGGAATGCCCGTGATGCGCTCGACCATTTCCGGCGTGTAGCGTGAATACTGCTGCTTCAAAAGCTGGAAGACCGACCGCGGATGCTGCAATGAAAGATCGTAAGCAACGCTGGGAGGCAGCATTGGAGGTGGCTTGGGCCCGGCTTGTCCCGATGCCCCTGGCCCACCAGCGGCTTGATGACCGCCGCCTTCAGGGCCCTGTTCTGTCTTTTGACCGCCCGAGCCTGCGCCTGACGAGCCTTGCTGTTTTTGCGCGGGCTGCGGGTTCGAGGATGCGGCGGCCGCGGCGGTCGCGGCCTCGATCTTTCCACCTTCCTCGTAATTCCATGTTGCTTTGTCGTATGTTGCGCCCGCAGCGTCGAAGCCGGAGAACAGACCATCGTCCGGAAGTTTGAATCCTTCCTTAACTATAAACGCCGCGTTGGTGTAATTGGTGAGGTAGTCTTTGGCGATTCGATCATTTTGAATCGCGTAATTGATCAGGCCGCCGAGAAAAGCGATATCAGTTCCCGCGCGGATCTGCAGGAACAGATCAGCAACCGCAGCCGTACGCGTGAAGCGCGGATCGACAACGATCATTTTAGCGTTGCGGGTTTTCTTGGCTTCGACTGGCCACTTGAAGCCGCATGGATGGTTTTCGGCTGGGTTGCCGCCCATGATCAACATCATGTCGGTGTTCTTGATGTCGATCCAGCCGTTCGTCATTGCGCCGCGTCCAAAGGTGGGCCCCAAACTGGAGACCGTTGGACCGTGTCAAACTCGGGCCTGTGTTTCGAAGTAGCAGACCCCCAGGCTGCGCATTGTTTTTACGGCGAGAAAATTCAGTTCGTTCGTATCAGTGCATCCGCCAGTCCACCCGATGGTTTCGAGACGATTAACTGTGTAACCATTCTTGTCTTTCTCGATGAACGTTTCGTCGCGAGTCTTCTTCACCCATCGGGCAATCTCTTTGGTAGCATCGTCCCACGAGATATCGTCCCAGTGATCTGAGCCTGGCCGTCGTACCTGCGGTTTTAGCAAACGACGTTGGCCCAAGATCTCCTGCTCCAGTGAAGCGCCTTTCGGACACAGCGTGCCGCGATTGATCGGATGATCGGGATCCCCCTCAACGTGCACTACCTGCGGCGTTGCATTCTTCGCTTTATCACCCAGCGTGTGAATGATCACGCCGCAACTGACTGAACAGTAGGGACAAGTACTACGTGTCTCGGTGGTGCGAGCGATCTTCAGGCCCTGCGTCTGCGCGTAGACCGGCGCTAAACTGAAACCAAAGACCGAAACGCCTGCGCCTCCGATGACAGTCGTTTTAAGAAAAGTTCTTCTGGAGACATCCATAATACGAACCTCCGATCATAGCTGCTCACGGGAACCTGTTTTTAGGATTGCAAAGGTCGGCGGGGGAATTTTTAGGGGTTACTGACGAAGATTATGGACATCCAGCCCCAAATGTCAACGCGAAATTAGGCCCGAGGCTAATACGGTTTCAAGGCTGACCTTTGATTCCGTGGTCTGGTATTATTGGCCGCGCAAATCCGTCATAATTCAGTAGACTCAAATCGCCTGTTTCTTCACTGGTCCAGTTAAACAGCAAACGTGAGTAATCACGTTTTAACCGAGCCCGAGTTCTCGGCTCGCTTTCTCACAAATCAAATGAACCATACAACACCCACTTTCGGTTTCGGCGTTCACAAGCTTCGACTTAGACCGGGCGCATCGCGCGAGGAGCGGCTGGAACGCAGCCGGCAAATGCTCGCACGGGTCCTAAACCTGCATACTGCCATCGCGTTTGTCGGCAGCGGCTGCTCAGTGCCATTGAAGTATCCCGGCTGGCAGCAGCTATGTCTCGAAGTTGTTGAAGAGACACTTAAGAACACTACGGATACGTCGTTCGCAACCAGGGAACGGATTGACCGGCTCAAGCGGTTTCAGTACCAACTCCAGACCGAGAAGAACGTGCCGAACGATCAGCTTCTTTTCATGCTCGGGGTTTGCCAGCAGTTGTTTGAAGAGAAGGATTCGAAATACGGCAAGCTAAAGTTTCGTCAGTTTGTCGCTTGTAAATTCGGTCCGAAAGATACTTCCGGCGTCAAACATAATCCTTACCATGCTTTGATGGACCTTCCGATACAACGCTTCGTCACCAGCAACTACGATCTGGAGATTGAAAAAGCACTTACCTTAAAGCGAGACGTCGATCGGGTTCACTTGCGCCTTGACGAGCCCGACGTAAAGTGTGCGCCGGAGCATCTCCGCTCATTCACACAACAACCCGAACATTTCGATCACCTGGCGCTGTTTGTTCTGTCGCGCGTCGACGCCGCCAAGAACATGGTATTTCACTGCCACGGCAGCTACCTCGATCCTGAGTTGATGGTGATAACTGAAGCGGATTATCAGGCGTGGTACTTCTCGGAGCACGACGACGCCGGCGTTGGCTTTCGGCAAAACCTGCATTTACTCCTCGGATCCAATCCGATCTTGTTTGTCGGTTTCGGACTCAACGACGACGATTTGATCCGGCCGTTGCGAATGTTTGCGGCGGAAGATCTAAAAGGCAAATCGTCGCGTCCGCTGTTCGCACTGATGCCGCAGAGGACAAGCCTGTCAGAGGAAGAGAAGAAACATAACGAAGATTACTTCGACCAGCTCTACGATCGATACGGAGTGCACGTGATTCCTTTCGACCTCGACGATGGAGGATCAGACAGTGAGCAAACCCTGTTTCATGAGCTGAAGCGCTGGAACGATTATCGTCTCGACACCCGTGATAAATGGCTGCAAAAGCCGTTTATTCGAAAGGTCGACGTCCAGGCACGTCCTAACGAGCCATACCGCCACTATCCGTTGCAGCCGAATGAAGACCCTGATTTCAAAGGGCCGCGCGTCAAGGCCCTGCTGGACAAGTTGTGTGCGCAGGCTGCTGATCCGGCAGTGCGCGTGATCGGTTTGATTGGCCCAGGCGGCACCGGCAAGTCGTGGTTGGCCCACGAACTCATGGATCTGATCAGTAATACGGTCGACGGTATTCAGGGCAGGTTCTTCTGGAGCTCTTATTACTCGAACGATGCGCTAACGGGGTTGGATCGTGCGCTCGCTTATCTCGAACCGGACGTTCCGGGTGACGGCGATCGGATCGATCGTTTCGCGCAGTGTTTGGCTAACGGCCGGCACCTGCTCGTGTTCGACGGCATCGAGAGGTTTTTGCAGGAGACTGACAATCCGATGCTTGGCAAAGGGTATACCCCTTTAACCGAAAAGCTCTTCAACGTGATGGCTTCGGAAGGCAAGAGCACAATCATTATTACCAGCAGGTTATGGCCTGAAAAGTTTGGTCCAATGGACGACGAGACTGGACGAGCCAGGTATCACTTAATCCCGCACTTTCGCTCGGAAGACATTCTCGAATTCGAGCCGTTCAGTTGGGTCAGGGATGATGTGCCTGAGTTGGTGTCGCTGCTTAACGGGCACGTGCACGCGTTGGTGCTCGCCGCGGAGATGCTTCGCTCGGCAGGCAGAGTAGGCGCCGGCGACAAGATGAAAGACATCAAGCGCAAACTTTCCGGCACTCCGCCCGATCGTCGTGGCGATCGCATGATTCGGATGGTCATCGAATCGCTGGACGAGGAGTCGGGTTGTTTAGCCTCCAAACTGCTCGAGCGGTTGTCAGTATTTATGGCGCCCGTAAATGAGAGCACAGTTGCAATCTGTCTTGCTCACGCCTGTGAAGAAGCAGGCATTGGATGTGAACATCGAGATCGGGTGGTTGAGAAGTTGGCCGATAGCCGCTTGCTTCACCGCATTGTGCCAAAGCCGGGACACCCCGGAGCGGCCTACACAGTTCATCCAATTGTTCGCGAATACATTTTTCATCGTATCCACAAGGCCCCGGTTGGTTCGCTACCGAATTTCAGTTTGCCGGGTTTCACCGCCGTCACGTCTGCGTTTCATCCCGGCAGCAAGGAAACAGTGGCGATGCTGAAGAAGCTGCTCAAAGCTTTATGTGAGACGGCAGAGCAGAAGCTTGAAGAAAGCAACCGGTCAGAGGCTATTGCGTTGTGCCGCAGTGCGTTCAGCGTTGTTCGTTCACGGATGGAAGCGCTGACGGCGCCGCGCTGGTGTTCGTATGACGAGTACCTGCGGATCCTGATTACTGTTAGTCATCTCGCGAGAAAGATTGCGGTACGTCTGTGGAGCTTTGCGGAGCGACGCTCGATCGGGACCGTCGAAAGCAAGGATGGACCACTCTACGCGGATGAATTGGCGTGGCTGTACAACGAGCTGGGCCTCGCATGTTACGGCGAGGGCGCAATGCCCGACACGCTTGCGGTTTGGGAACAGGGCCTCGAGATCAACCGTGCCATCGACAGCCGTGAAGAAGGCGGGAGTTATCTCTTTCAATCGTTGTGCAACCTTGCCGCCGCCCACATTCACTACGGACGGTTGGATGATGCGGAAAACTACTTGCGAGAAGCGGAGAGAACCAACTTTCGTCTCAACGACGAAGATCACGGCGGCCGCATCACCGGTTACATGGCGCTTGTCAAACACCTGCGCGGAAACTTACCGCAAGCAGACGCGCTTTACGTTACTGCGTTAAGACAACTCGACAGGAGAAAGAAGTGGAATCCGCGCGCGAAGAGCATTTTTTCACGCCACCGGGCCGATTTGAAGATCAAGCTCGGTGACTTCGAGTGTGCCAGAGCGTGCATTGAGATGAGCCGCGGGCTTGCGGAAGAAGGGAACTTCCCGGAACTGGCGGCTGCAGCGCGTATGTCGTTAGGTCACTGGTTTCGCAGTCGTCGCAAATACAACGAAGCTACGCGCGAATATAACTTTGCCTTGCGCGAAGCGAAGCGGATTGGAATGCGGCGGCTTGAGTGTGAAGTGATCTCGGAGTTTGCTCGCCTTGCGTTGGATCTCGGCGACTCGCACATCGCACGTCAGCGTGCGGTTGAGTCGTTGCGAATTGCAAACGAGCTCGTACTGGGTCTGAAACAGACGCACGATCTCGTCGTGTTGGGTTGCGCCACGATCGAAGCGCGCCAGCACCAGTTGGGCATCGCCTACTTGAAACACGCCAAACGCCTCGCAGATCGGCAGGGATACTGGCTACGTAGTCACGAAGCGGAGGAGCAGTTACATCGTTTTGGGGAGTCGGCGTCGGACGTTGAGAGTTAGCGGCTAACTTGCAGGCGAACAAATGCGGCAGGGCTTGAAGCCGTGTGACAAAGCCTCCGTTGCCGTTGCAAAACCAACTACATTTGCGGAAGAAATCTGGTCCACCCAACCACAATCAGGCGCGTGGTAGATTCCCAACACGCGATTCCCCACGAATGGACCAACGTGACTTGTGACCGCTGACGGCGTCGTGCCTTGAGGCAATGTTTGCCAGGAACTCGGGCCGTGCGGCGGAGGAGTTGCCAACGGCAACGTTCCGGCTCGAAGTGACGCCGGTGCTCGTCGCGCATTGCGCGCTTCTTCAAGTGCACGGTACAAACCGTAACTGAAACAGAGAAGTACAACCAGCATTGTCGCGACAAAGAGCGCCATGACAACACCCATTCCGGTGAACTGGAACAGCATGTAAGCGCCCCAGTACCACCAGAAAAAATGTTTGCGGAAGAGGTCCTTGGCGAAGAGCACGGTGTTATGCCTCACCAGTGTTGGATCGTGAATGAGTGGCGGCGCAGGAGGTTTGGCGCTGAAAATAGATTGCACCGTCGAAGAACCGGGCGTCGCCGGAACAGGCCGTTCTTTACTCTTCTCCTGCCATGATATCCAGCGTATGTCTCTAACCTGCGGCGGTTCGGCTGGTATCACTTCTCGCGTCTTCGTCGTCGCTTCCATCTCTATAGGAGCAACCATCCACGACGGTAGACGCGACGTTGTTTGCACCAGGTCAAGCAAACGCGGAACCGCAGCCGGTGGTCCAGACGCGGCAGTGGCAAGAACGTCCGCGAGCCGGCGGTGCTCACTACCGATCGCTCTGATCTTCGCCAACAGGGTTGACGCTCCAGGATCTTGAAAATCAGTCTTTGTGAACAAGAGGTTCTCGTCGTGATATTCCGCCCACAGCTCGGGACGCTCGGCGAGCGACAAGAGTGACAGATAGATCACAAGCGAAGAAAAATCATCAAGACTGGAATCAAACTGGTGCGCAGTTCTTCGCGGGTGCTGGTAATGCTGGTGTCCAACTTCACAAGCTGACCATCCACTCATTGAGGGCACAAAGATCCCGTCGTGATCGATTAAGCGCAACTGTCCGTGTTCGACGATTACATTGCCGTGCTGTAGATCGCCGTGCGCGATACCGGCCGTGTTCAATGCGCCCATCACGCGTAACCATTCTTCAGAAAGATGCAGCAACACTTCGCGCCGGTGCAGCATTTCGCCGATGTAAAGGTCCAGTGTTGGTCCCTCGATCCACTGCATGAAAAGAACCGGAAACCACTGGGCGCCTACCATGATGCCTTCGGGCGCGTACGTGAAGTTTGAAAGATATGGTACCGGTGAGTTGTGAACGTGGCTCTGAATCGCGCGGTATCGCTGGTCGCGATCTCCGAGATACCCGCGGAAGCAGCGAACCGCAAAGTCGCCGTTTCCATTTATCGATTTAAGTTTGTAGACGTAAGCAAACTGGCCGGACGTAACGATCGGCATGCCCAGACGATCCACGGCCGGCAGAGTGGTTCGCAAAATGGGACTTGAAAAACAGATCGAGGGACACTGAATCACTTCAGTGAAATGTCTGGCGGAAGGCCAGTATCTCGGAACTGTTCCAGGCTGCGAAGGAGAAGCGACCACTAGCTGTTACTCCGCTGCTGAATTTCAAGCCGCATTACGGCGATATCGTCATTTCGTATTCTGCCTGCCGCGCGCTCTTCGTCAAACAATCCGGCCAGGGCCGCATTGTCATTGTCTTCGAAGACGTCGGAAAACTCATTCTGCTCGAACCGCTGGAGATACCATGCAGCAACGGCATCCGAGACCAAAAACAATACGTCCCGGTTTTTGCAGCGGCCTGAATCGATCACGAGCGACTCCACGCTGGTCTTGTAGTTTGACGGATCCGACGCCACCAATAACGGCGCACTGTTGAACTCTTCAGAGTTCGCCAGTGGCAAACTCTTCAGCAGGCCGCCACTGCGGCAATGCAAGAGGCATGCATCACCCAAAGCAATTGCTCTCCACGACGGCACGGCCGCCTTCAGATCTAATTGGACACCGACAAACGCCGCAAAGGATCCATTTCGGGCTTTTTCTTCTGCGTACCAGGGAAGACGAAGCTGGTTCCACGAGGAATGGAGTGCGAGTCCTTCGGCTATTACCCACTCATTGAATGTTTCAGGTGTAAGGGCCGAGTCACTACTGACCCAGTTGTGCGCAAGTCGCTGGGCCCAATTGCGGGCGTCGAACGCTTCTGTAGCTCCGTCGGCCACTGCGAAGCGGCAGTTTTGTTCATCGACACCGATGACATCTTCGCATTCCGACGATTCAAACCCAGACTTCGGCAGCACGATCTGTCGCGTGCGCAGTTCCCAGGTTGCACTTCGTTTTGCGGAACTCATTCAAGCTCCAGTCTCTCGTCCATCCATCGATATGGCGTCATACCTGTCAGGCTTGTGCCGATCTCGTAAAACTGAACGATCGATGACGGGTCGCCATTGAAAACAAAACCGCGCGAGCCCTCAACGGCACTGACGCCGAGTTGCGCGGCGGCCGCGAGAAAATTGTGCGGCAAGCGACTCGAGATCTGAAACAACGTGCGCGCAAAGCCGTCCGGCAACAATCGTTCATCAGTCGGATACTCGATCTTCGGCGATCGTCGCGAAGAGATATGACAGTTGAACAGAAGCACCGTGCCGTCGTCGGTGCCGAGCGACATGATCTGGTGACCGATGTCATTGGGATCGCCGTCGCTGGATTCCCCGTCAGTGAGATGCAACACCGTTGGTGGAAAACCACGTGGATGCAACGCCAGCCATCGCGCAACAATATCTTTGACGCGGTTCAAGGCTTCACACATCGGCGTCTTTCCGTCAGCCGATGGATGGATCCAAACAGGATAGCGCACCGGAATCTCGACCCAACTACCTGCGCCGTCTGAAACTCTCTTGTAACTGCTCTTTATTTGCAGCGGGTAATCGGCAACTTCAGCGATCGGCACGAGATCGCGTGCCGCCAATGGTCCGGCGAAAGCGCTCCACACTTCACGCCCGTAACCGATGACAGAGATGTGGTAGTAGTTCCTGACTTCCTCA
>Ga0207675_100004248_pt1 | contig 13853 bp, 9 predicted proteins | sample KBSSwiS42_FD_184305 | JGI IMG/M metagenome (GOLD analysis project Ga0207675, IMG submission 184305) | Switchgrass rhizosphere microbial communities from Kellogg Biological Station, Michigan, USA - KBS Switchgrass S4-2 (SPAdes) (version 2) | ecosystem: Host-associated > Plants > Roots >... | reverse complement strand
CACCACGGTCAATCCGTCGGCCTCGCTGCCGCAGAACCAGCCGGACTGCCTCACGCAGGCGTCGACCGGTCTCATCGATTGCGGCAACTGGTCGGTGTCGGCCTCGTGGGCGGTGCCGAGCACGGCCACCTCGGGCATCTACTTCGCCAAGCTGGTGCGCGCCGACAACGGTGGCGCGAGCCACATCATGTTCATCGTGCGCAACGATGCGAGCACCTCGGACCTGGTGTTGCAGACCTCGGACACGACCTGGCAGGCCTACAACAACTACGGCGGCAACAGCCTGTATCTCGGCGCGCCGGGCACCAACCCGGGCCGCGCGTACAAGGTCAGCTACAACCGTCCGTTCAACACGCGTGCGGTCGACGGCGGCCAGGACTGGGTGTTCAACGCCGAATACCCGATGGTCCGCTTCCTGGAAGCGAACGGTTACGACGTCAGCTACATCTCCGGCGTCGATACCGATCGCACCGGTTCGCTGCTGCTGAACCACCGCACCTTCGTGTCGGTGGGTCATGACGAGTACTGGTCGAAGCAGCAGCGCAACAACGTCGAGACGGCGCGCAATTCCGGCGTCAACCTCGCGTTCTTCAGCGGCAACGAAGTCTTCTGGAAGACCCGCTGGGAGAACAGCATCGACGGCGCCAACACCGCCTATCGCACGCTGGTCTCGTACAAGGAGACACACGCCGGCGCGAAGATCGATCCGAGCGCCGACTGGACCGGCACCTGGCGCGATCCGCGCTTCAGCCCGCCGGCTGACGGCGGCCGTCCGGAGAACTCACTCACCGGCACCATCTTCATGGTGAACTCGGGCGATTCCGCCATCACGGTACCCTCGGCCGAAGGCAAGATGCGCTTCTGGCGCAATACCACCGTCGCCACGCTCGCCGCCGGCCAGGTGGCGACGCTGCCGCCCGCGACGCTGGGTTATGAGTGGGACTCCGATCTCGACAACGGCTCGCGTCCCGCCGGCCTGATCCGCCTGTCGGATACTTCGGTGGCGAACGTCGACAAGCTCCAGGACAACGGTTCGACCTACGCCACGGGCACGGCGAACCACGCCCTGACGTTCTACAGACACGCCAGCGGTGCGCGTGTGTTCGGCGCCGGCACCATCCAGTGGACCTGGGGTCTGGACGCCACGCACGACCGTGCGGGCACGGCGGCCGACGTACGCATGCAGCAGGCCACGGTCAATCTGTTTGCCGACATGGCCGCGCAGCCCGCGACCCTGCGTCCCGGCCTGGTGGCGGCTTCGCCGTCCACCGACAACACGGCTCCGAGCACGGTGATCTCGTCACCCGCGGGCGGCGTGACCATCCCGCAGAACCTGACCCTGATCAGCGGCACCGCGACCGACACCGGCGGCGGTGTGGTCGGCGGCGTCGAAGTCTCGGTGGACGGCGGTGCGACCTGGCACCCGGCCACCGGCCGCGGCAGCTGGACCTACCAGTGGTCGCCGACTTCGGCCGGCCCGGTCACGATCCGCGTGCGCGCGGTCGACGACAGCGGCAACCTGCAGGCGACGCCGACCGAAGTCAGCGTCACCGTGGGTGCGACGGTGTGCCCGTGCTCGATCTGGCCGACCTCGGTGCCGACGGGCGTGCCGGATGCCGATCCGGGCTCGGTGGAACTGGGCACGCGCTTCCGCGCCACCACGGCCGGTTCGATCACGGCGCTCCGTTTCTACAAGGCGGCGCAGAACACCGGCACGCACGTGGGCAGCCTGTGGAGCTCCACCGGCACTCTGCTGGGCCAGGTCACCTTCAGCTCCGAGAGCGCCAGTGGCTGGCAGACGCAGAACCTGGCGACGCCGGTCGCGATCACCGCGAATACCTGGTACGTGGTCTCGTACCACACCAACTCCGGGTTCTATAACGGCGAGGACAACTACTTCGCCAACAACTCGGTGGTGAGCGGTCCGCTCGAGGCGGCCGAGGACGGTGATGGCGGTGCCAACGGCCTCTACCAGTACTCGTCGAGCCCCACGTTCCCGGCCAGCACCTTCCAGAGCGAGAACTACTGGGTCGACGTGGTGTTCGACAACACCGGCGTTCCGCAGAGTGACAACGTCGCGCCGGTGGCGACCATCACGGCGCCGACCAATAGCCCGAGCACCACCGTGACCAGCGGCAGCCTGGCGCTCGGCGGCACGGCCAGCGATGCGGTGGGCGTCACCCAGGTGACCTGGACTAACAACCGGGGCGGCAGCGGCACCGCCACGGGCACCACGGCGTGGAGCGTGGCCAGCGTCACGCTGCAGTCCGGCGTGAACCTGCTGACGGTCACGGCGCGCGATGCGGCCGGCAACACCGGCAGCGACACGTTGTCAGTGACCTATAACCCGCCCGACACCACGCTGCCCGTGGTGACCATCACCTCGCCGACCAGCTCGTCGACCACCACCGTGGCCACGACGCCGCTCAACATCGGCGGCACGGCCTCGGATGCCGGCGGCATCACGCAGGTCACCTGGTCCAGCAATCGCGGCGGCAGCGGCACGGCGACCGGCACCACCTCCTGGTCGGTGACGGGCATCGTGTTGCAGACCGGCTCCAACATCCTCACCGTGACGGCCACCGACACGGCCGGCAACGTCAATACCGATACGTTGACGGTGACCTACTCGCCGGACCTCACGCCCCCCTCGGTGACCATCAATTCGCCCACCACCCAGTCGACGCTGGCGACGGCTTCCTCGTCGATCAATCTCGGCGGCACGTCCTCCGACATCGTGGCCGTCACGCAGGTCACCTGGAGCAACGATCGCGGTGGCAGCGGCACGGCGTCGGGCACCGCCAACTGGAGCGTGACCGGCATTGCGCTGCAGACCGGCGTCAACGTGCTGACGATCACCGCGCGCGACGCGGCCGGCAACCCCGGTACGGACACCCTGACCGTGACCTACACGCCGGACACCACTCCGCCGGTGGTCACGATCACCACACCGACCAGCCAGGCCACGCTCGCCACCTCCCTGGCGACGCTGAACCTGGGCGGCACCGCTTCCGATGCGGTCGGCGTCACGCAGGTCACCTGGTCCAACGATCGCGGCGGCAGCGGCACCGCGTCGGGTCTCACCGGCTGGTCGGTCGCGAACATCACGCTGCAGAGCGGCGCGAACATCCTCACCGTGACGGCTCGCGATGCGGTGGGTAACACCAGCACCGACACGCTCACCGTGACCTACACGCCGGACACCGTGCAGCCCGTGGTGAACATCACCGGCCCGAGCGGCAACCCGACGGCCACGGTCACGAGCACGCCGCTCACGCTCAGCGGCACGGCTTCGGACGCGGTCGGTGTCACCCAGGTGACCTGGTCCAACGATCGCGGCGGCAGCGGCAACACCAGCGGCACCACCAACTGGTCGGTGAGCAACGTGGTACTGCAGCCCGGCGCCAACGTGCTCACCGTGAGCGCGCGTGACGCGGCCGGCAATATCGGCACGGACGTCATCACCGTGACCTACAGCGACGCGACCCAGCCGAACATCAGCATCACGTCGCCGACCAGCAACTCGACCCTGAGCACCACGGTCAATCCGCTGAATATCGGCGGCACGGCGTCCGACAACTTCGGAGTCACGCAGGTCACCTGGACCAACGATCGCGGTGGCAGCGGCACGGCTTCGGGCACCACCAGCTGGACCGTCAGCGGCATCGTGCTGCAGACCGGCGCCAACCTGCTGACCGTGACGGCGCGCGACGCGGCGGGCAATACGCGCACCGACACGCTCACCGTGACCTACACGCCGGATTCCACGCTGCCCAGCATCACCATCAGCACGCCGACCTCGAACCCGACGTTCACCACGACGTCGACGCGTGTCAGCCTCGGCGGCAGCGCTTCGGACAATGTCGGAGTCACGCAGGTGAGCTGGGTCAACAACCGTGGCGGCAGCGGCAATGCTTCCGGCACGACGGCGTGGACCGCGAACAACATCAGCCTGCAGTCCGGCACCAACATCCTGACGGTGACGGCGCGCGATGCGGCGGGCAACATCCAGACTGACGTGCTCACCGTCACGCGTAACTAGGAGTACAAATGACTGCGTTGGCGAAATCACAGATCCAGAACCCCGGTTTCCAGACCACGGGCGACGTCGCGGTGGACACCGGGCGTGAGCCGCTGCAGATGGGCTGGTACGAGTTCGCGGCCGGCTTCTGCCAGGGACGTACGGCCCTGGATGTCGGCTGCGGCATGGGAGAAGGCCTGGCCCTGCTCAAGCGCGCGGCCAGCCGCGCCACCGGCATCGATCTCGACCCGCGCCTGGCGAATGAATCCGTGAAGACCCTGCGCATCGAGGATGTGCCGTCGAAATCCGTGGACATCGTGGTGTGCATCGACGTCATCGAACACGTCGAGGAAGACATCAAGTTCGCCGAGGAGCTGATGCGCGTGGCGCGCCAGGATGTGTTCATCTCCACGCCGAACTGGACGGTCAGCAAGTGCAAATGGCCGTATCACATCCGCGAGTACATGCCGCACGAACTGCAGTCCATCCTCGGCCGCTACGGCAAGCTCGAGGTGTTCAAGGGCTCCATCGACGGCGCCATTCACTACCCGGTGAATTTTCCCGGTGCCTACGCGCTGCTGAATCGCCTGCGGGTGAATCCGGTGACCGGGTTCCTGGCGCGCGTTTTCAACCGCCTGTTGCCGATGAGTGCGCGCATCCAGGCCGCGCAGTTCATCCGCGTCCGGATCCCCTGATCCAACCGGCGTCGAGCGCGGGAATCACCAGCCGCGTGAACGCGGCGTTGGCCTGCTCCAGCGTATAACGCTGGCGGCAGCGCTCCGCGGCGGCGTGCCCGAGCCGCGCGCGCAGCTCCGCATCGTCCGCGAGGCGCGCGATGGCCGCGGCGGCGGCGGCGGCATTTTCCGCCGCGTACAGCAGCGCGGTTTCGCCATCGACCACCGCCGCGCTCACCGACGGCAGGTTCGACAGCACCACGGGCAGCCCCGCGCACATGAACTCGAGGATCGCGAGCGACATGGCCTCGCCGCGCGAGGGATGAAAGGCGAGGTCGCTCGCGGCCAGCAGCGCGTGCACGTCCGTGCGGCGCCCGGCAAAGTGAAAGCTGCCCTGCAGGGCCGGTTGCGAGGCGCGCAGGCGCAGCTGCTCGAGTTCCGGGCCGTCGCCACAGTGCAGGAAGTGGATGAGATTTCCGGGGCGTGCGGTCGCGAGCCGCTGGCAGACTTCGATGGCCAGGTCCAGGCCTTTGTAGGTCGTCGCGCGTGACACCAGGATCACCAGCACGGCGTGCTCCGGGATCGCGAATTCGGCGCGCAGGGCCGCACGGCGCGAGCGGTCGGCGGTGAACGGCACGATGCCGTTTTCCACCACGCTGCAGCGCGCCGCCGGTACACGCAGGTTCTCGATGTGCCGCCGGCGCACGTGCTCGGCGACGCCGACGAAGTGGTGCGGTGAGAACACGCGCAGGCGGTGCAGCAATGCCTTCAGTGCGCCCTTCAGTCCGCGCGTCGGCAGGCGATCGCCGGGTGAATGGTCGTGCAGCACGATGGAACGCACCCCCGCCAGGCGCCACCACAGGTAATTCCAGTGCAGCGCCGGCCAATCCGTCAGGTAGACAGCCCGGATGCGGCGCGCGCGCAGAAATCGGCCGGTTGCGAGCGCGCCGCGCGGGCCGGAAGGTGCCACGCGGCGTTCGAGGATCTCGATGGGCGCGCTGCGAATGGCGTCGGGCACGCGACCGATGCGCGGATAGGCCAGCAGGCATGCGCGCTGCCGCGCGTGGGCGTCGCGCGCGATCAGCGCCCAGAAGTTTTCCATCAGCCACCAGGCGTAGCCGACGTCCGAGTCGTAGTTCGCGACCAGCAGGATGTTGCCGCCGCCGCGCCTCACGTTTTCCCGCCCGTGCCGCGTTCGCGCGCCGGCGAATAGGCGTTCGGCACGAACAGCGCCGGCGGTGTACGGGCATCGATGGCTGCCGACCAGACATCCGTGCTGGGACTCGAGTCGTCCGCGGCATGCGGCACCGAGTACAACACGTGTTGATCGTCGAGCCACTCCAGCTGATCGTCGATGCTGCGTTTCTCGGACAGCGCAGTTTCGCGGCCGCTGGCGAGTTCGAGCACGTGCAGCTGCCAGGAAATGCGATTGTCGATCTGCAGGCGTTTCTTGTACGCGATGTGGCGTCCATCCGGCGACAGCGAAGGACACTCGACGTTTTCGTGCAGCACCTCGGCGGTGCGCCCGCCGATATCGCCGCGCACCAGGAGGTGCTGGCCGGCGGTAGATAACGTGGCGTAGAACTGGCGTGCGTCGGCGGTGAAGGTCACGCCCCAGAAGTTGAAATCCGCGGCCTTGATGACCTCGCCGCCCCTGCGCACCTCGAAGCTTTCCAGGTCGGCGAGCACGGCGGCGGTCTTCACGTCCACGATCAGTGACTGCGTGGAGAAATCCAGCGTGGTGTAGCCATGCCCGGACACGAACACGGTGAGTGCCGCCAGCCTGCCATCCAGCGACACGCGCGCGCGGCTGGGAATTCCCTTGAGCGCGAACCTGCCCGACACCTTGAATTTCCGCGTATCGAACAGGCTGGCCGCATACGTGGTGAACACGCCGCGATCCGCGCTCAGGCAGATGCCGGAGCCGCCCGCCGTGTAAACGACTTCGCAACGCAGTGAATCCACGAAGTGGATCTCGCGCGGCCGGGAGACGTCCACCCAGGCGACGCTGCCGTAGTGCCTGCGGACATCGGTGCTGCGAAAGAACAGGCGCTGCGGTGCCTGGGGTACGGGCGCCGGCGGAGCGACGGCCGCGGCCGGTGTCGCGTTGTCCACCGGCGCTGCGGCGGTCGCGGGCGGTGGTGCAACCGGCACGGCCGGGTGCGGGGTCACGGGCTCCGTGGCAGGAGCGCTCGCCTGTGCGTCCGTGGCCGCAATGCGTTGCCGGACGTACGCCAGGTAACCGGCGACCAGCAGCACCGCGGCGACGCAGACCAGCAGGAAAATTCTCGCCTTGTCATTTTTCATTTGAAACGGAACGCAACAGTCGCAGGGTCACCAGCAGCGCCGCCGCCATCGCGGACGCAAACACGAGCAGCGAATTCTGCATGCCCACCGACTGCCAGAGCGCGCCAAACGTTACGGAAGAAATCAGTTTTCCGACACCGATTCCGGTTGCGATGAGCGCGATGCCGGCGGTGCGCCGTTCCGGCGGGATGATGCTGCTGGCCAGCGCCATCAGGATTCCTTCCGTGGCGGCGTAGTACAGCCCCAGCAGGGCGAGGCAACTCACCAGCACTCCGGTGCTCACCTGGTCCCGGTAGAACAACACGCCATACAGCACGATGAGCAGCAGGTAACCGCTGAGGAACACGGCAGGCCGGCTGGTGCGATCGGCCAGTCTGCCGGCCGGAATCGAAAACACCATGTAGCCCGTGGCCGTGAGCACGTAGAACAGCGGGAAATAGCCGGCGGCAGTGGCGCTCTTCTCCTGCAGCATCAGGTAGATGAATCCATCGCTGATGGTGGTCAGCGCCAGCAGCGATCCGCAGCCGGCCACCGCCAGGAAACGCCGTGAACCGATCCCCGACCAGGGTGCCTGCGCACGCTGAGCGGCGGGGACGATGGGCTGCGCCTTCGGCACGAACAGCCACAACGCGGCGACGCCCAGCGCCGCAAACGCGAAGCTCGAGATCCACACCGCATCGAAGGCGCCGGGCAGATTGGCGAGCAACAGGAAGGCCACGATGGGTCCCAGCAGTGAACCGCAGGCATCCATGGCGCGATGGACGGAAAATGCGCTGGCATAGGACGAAGCGGGCGTGTTCAGCGAGATCAGCGCATCGCGGGGCGCGGCGCGAATGCCCTTGCCCAACCGGTCGAGACCGATGACCAGCAGCAGCCAGCCGTAACTCGTGCCCACCGCGAGCAGCAGCAGCTTGCACAGTCCCGACAGCGAATAACCCGCGAGCGCGACTTCCTTCTGCCGGGAAGCGCGGTCGGCCAGAAATCCGGCCGCCAGGCTCAGCAAGGCGATGGCGAAGCCGTTGTACAAGCCATCGATGAACCCGAATTGCAGCGGACTCAGGTGCAGGTGAAGCACCACGTAGGCCGGCAGCAGGCTGTTGACCATTTCGGAAGAAATATCGGTCAGCAGGCTGGTCAGGCCGAGGCTCAGGACCACGGGGCTGATCACCATCGGGGCGGCAGTGGCAGACTGCCTGCGCCCCAGCTTCAGCCTTTCAATCCATTCCAGCGGGTACATCTTCTGCCGTTCGGGTCCCTAACCCACGTCGGGCGCCGAGGATACGCAATGCAACACAAGGCGTGCTGTCGACTGCATTTACAGATCCTGGAGGAATTGACTAGACATGATTCGTAAGTTTCTGAATTATATGTACTAAATAAAGTTGGTATGAACGATGCTCTATCCGGACTCACCACCACCGACGGATGACACGCCGAAAATGCATTCCAAAGTCATGCTGCCTGCGCTTCGCGATGGCCTGGCTCCCGACAGCACCCAGCCAGAGTCAGAAACGCCAGCAAGCGCCAGGACGCGCAAAGCCGAAGTCGTCAACGCCTTCACCATCGATGTCGAAGACTATTACCACGTGTCGGCGCTGGCTCCGGCGATCCCACGCGATACCTGGGCGTCGCGCGAGTCGCGCGTACAGGCCAGCACCGAGCGTTTGCTGGCCATGCTGGATGAGCGACACATCAAGGGCACTTTTTTCGTGCTCGGTTGGGTTGCCGAACACGTACCCCAGCTGGTGAAGCGCATCGCCTCGCTGGGTCACGAAGTGGCCTGCCACGGCTATTCCCATGAGTTGGTCTATCGCCAGACGCCTGCGGTGTTCACCGAAGAAACCCGGCGTGCCAAGTCATTGCTCGAGGATCTGATCGGCCTGCCGGTGGGCGGCTATCGTGCCGCGAGCTTTTCGATCACACCGCGGTCGCGTTGGGCCCTCGACACGCTCATCGACCTCGGTTTCACCTACGACTCGTCCATCTTCCCGGTGCGCCACGACCGCTACGGCATGCCCGGTGCGGCCCGCGCTCCTGGCCGGGTACAGGCACCCTCCGGCCGGGAAATCGCGGAATTCCCGATGTCCACGGCGGCCCTGGGGCCGATGCGCATCCCGGTCTCCGGGGGAGGCTACTTCCGGCTGCTGCCGTACTGGTTTACGCGTTATGGGCTGCGAGCCATCAACGAACGCGAAGGCATGCCGTTCACGTTCTACCTGCATCCCTGGGAGATCGACGCCGATCAGCCGCGGGTGGATGTGAAGTGGCTGTCGCGCTTCCGGCACTACACGAACCTGTCCCGGTGCGAGAGCCGCCTGCGGCAACTGCTGGCTGAGTTCCGCTTTACGACCATGCGTAAGGTCCTGCGGGCACAGGGGTTATTGTCAAGTTGAGACTGTCGGGATAGTTGACGATCGATGCACGCCGAGGTCCTGTGATTGCAACCAACTGATTGATTGGTCCGGTTATTCCCACAGTGGCACGCGCGGTGCATCAAAAAGAACAGCAAGGGAATTCTTGCCGAGGAAGCCACGATGAAGGTCCTGAATTTGAAAACGGTTGGTATTGCGATTGCGCTGGTCGCCGCCACTTCCGCCGCCAACGCAGGTTTTGTCCCGGTCGACGGCGGTGGTACGCCTCAGAGCACCATTCCGATCGTTGGCAATAACGACTTCCGCACCACGCTCGCCGGCATCGGCGTCACCAGCTACACCCTCGGCGCATCACTGGGCGTCAACGAGGCGGGTTCGGTGACTTACTACTACTACGGCAAGGAAGCGGGCTACCTGAACGTGTTCAACGCCGGCGCACTGTCGTACAGCTCCGGCTTCACCCCGACCAGCCAGAGCAGCTTCCCCAACGGCATTCTCATCGGTTCAGTGGCCGCGGCGAGCAACAGCCTGCTGGACTTCAACTTCTGTGCCTACAGCGCGCCGAACGTGCAGGTGGGCAAGTGCATCTCGAATGCAGCCAATGACGGACTGGGCCTCGGCTCCTTCCAGTCGATCGCCTTCAGCGTGGCCGGCAATGTGGCCTGGCTGTTCTGGGACGACTCGGGCGCAGGTCCGGATGACAACCACGACGACATGCTGATCAAGGCCGTGTTCACGCCGCGCTCGGTTCCGGAACCGGCGACGCTGGGCCTGTTCGGGCTGGGTCTGCTGGGTGCCTGGGTGGCCGGACGCCGCCGCATCCGCAAGGCCTGATCGCCAGTTCGATACCGGACTCCGACAGGAGTCGCGTTTTTACAGGCCCCGCACCGCGGGGCCTGTTCGTTTCCGGGCTCGACTGAGACCATGCCGGGCATGCAACTGCTCTTCTGGCTGCTGCTGTTCGGCGCGGTCTACAGCTATTTCGTCTATCCCATCCTGCTGTGGGTTCTGAGCCGCCTGCAGACGCGCAGCCGGGCGGGCGCGGACGCTGCGGCGGCCGAATGGCCCTCGCTGACGCTGATCGTCACCGCCTACAACGAAGAGAAGCGCATACGCGCCAAGATCCAGAACACCCTGGCCATCGACTATCCACCCGATCGGCTCGAGCTCATCGTCGCCTCCGACTGTTCCAGCGATGCCACCGAATCGATCGCGGCGGAGTTCGCTGCCAACGGGGTGCGCGTGGTGCGCGCGGCCGAAAGACTCGGCAAGGAGAACGCGCAGCTCACGGCGCTGCGCCAGGCACGCGGCGATATCGTCGTCTTCTCGGATGTGGCCACGGAGATCCCGCCGGACGCGCTGCGCCGGCTGGCGCGGTATTTCGCGGCCGCCGACGTGGGGGCGGTCTCCAGCGAGGATCGCTTCATCGGCAGCGATGGCGCCATGGCCGGCGAGGGGGCTTACGTCCGTTACGAAATGTGGCTGCGGCGCATGGAGTCGGAGCTCGCGGGACTCGTGGGGCTGAGCGGGTCGTTTTTCGCGGCCCGCAAGCAGATCTGCGCGCAATGGGACATCCTGTCGCCGAGCGACTTCAACACCGCGCTGAATTGCGCGCGAGCCGGGATGCGCGCGGTGACGTCGCCGGATGTGCTGGGCTACTACAAGGACCTGCAGGATCCCCGCAAGGAGTACCAACGCAAGGTGCGCACGGTGCTGCGCGGAATAACCGCCATCGCCCGCCATCCGGACGTGCTCAATCCGCTGCGCTTCGGCCTGTTCGCCTGGCAGGTCTGGAGCCACAAGATCATGCGCTGGCTGGTGCCGTATTTCCTCGCGGCGCTGCTGCTGGTCAGCGTTCCGCTCGCGACGCGCGGCGGAATCTACTTCGCCGCCCTGCTGGGTCAGTTCGCCTTCTACGGCGTGGCGCTGCTGTCGCACTTCAGCCAGGCATTACGCCGCCAGCCATTGGCGAAGCTGGTGTATTTCTTCGTGCAGGTGAATATCGGGCTGGCCGACGCATCGCTGCGCTTCCTGTCCGGACAGCGCATGGCGACGTGGCAACCCTCGGCGCGCTGAGCGCGCCGCTCAGGAGCTTCGCAGGAGCGTTTCAGCGGCCCTTGAAGTCTTCCGGCGTCAGCTGGTGTCGTGACAGCAGCTTGTAGAAGTCCGTGCGGTTGCGCTTGGCGAGGCGCGCCGCCTGGCTGACGTTGCCGCCGGTGATCTGCAGGATCTGTGACAGGTAGCTGCGGGTGAATTCGTCGCGCGCCTCGTCGAACGAGGGCAGTTTCGACTGCGTGCCACCCAGCGACTGCTGCACCAGTTCCACCGGGATGATGGGCGTCTGCGACAGCGCCACGTTCTGCCTGACGACGTTGGCCAGCTGGCGGATGTTGCCCGGCCAGTCGGCCGTCGCCAGCAGTTCCACCGCTTCCGGCGCGTAGATCTTGCGCACGCCGCTCTCGTTGCTGATCTGTGCGAGAAAGTGCGACACCAGCAGCGGGATGTCCTCACGCCGGCGGTTCAGCGGCGGCATCTCGATGTGCACCACGTTCAGCCGGTAATAGAGGTCTTCGCGGAACTGCCCGCTCATCATCAGCTGCTGCAGGTCGCGGTGCGTGGCCGAGATGACGCGCACGTTGACGGGGATGGCATCGGTGGCGCCGATGGGGCGGATGTTGTTCTCCTGCAGGACGCGCAGCAGTTTCACCTGCAGGCGCATCGGCATGTCGCCGATCTCGTCGAGCAGCAGCGTGCCGCCGTCGGCGGCCTGGAACAGGCCCTGGTGGTCGCGTACCGCGCCCGTGAACGAACCCTTGATGTGACCGAAGAGCTCGGACTCCAGCAGGTTCTCGGCCATGGCCGAGCAATTGATCGCGACGAAGGGCTTGGCGCGGCGCGGGCTGGCGGTGTGGATGGCGCGCGCCAGCAGTTCCTTGCCGGTGCCGCTCTCGCCGGTGATCAGCACGCGGGCATCGGTGCCGGCCACCATGTGCGCCTGGGAAAGCTTCTCTTCGACCAGCGATGAGCGCGTGATGATCTCGCTGCGCCAGTCCTCGTCCGAATCCATGAACCCGGAGATGCGCAGGGCCTTCTGCACCTGGTCGAGCAGCTCCTGCTTGTCCACCGGCTTGGTGAGGAAGCCGAAGGCGCCGAGTTGCGTGGCATGTACGGCGTCCGGGATCGTGCCGTGGGCCGTGAGGATGATGACCTTGAGCCCGGGATACCGGGACTGCAGTTCCTTGAGCAGGCCGATGCCGTCCATCTGGTCCATGCGCAGGTCGGTGATGACCAGCTCGGGGCGGAAGCGGCTGGTCGCGGCCAGCGCGAGCGCTGCACTCTCCACGGCTTCGACTTCGTAGTTCTCCGCGCGCAGGCGGATGGTCAGCAGGCGCAGCAGGCCCGGATCGTCGTCGACGACCAGGATGCGTGCCTTGCGCTTGGGGGTGTGGGGCGTGGCGAGTTGCATGGCGGCTAACATCAGAAACCTCTACGGTTTCCGTCCCTCTGGTTGCGTCTGCCGCCCATTGTTGGACGAGCGTTCGATATTCGCGATGGCGTCTAGTTTGGCCTGCGCTTCGGCGAGCAACTTCTTGAGACGGGCGTTCTCTTCGCTCTCGGTGGTCAGGCGCTTGGTGAGCTGTGCGATGCGATCGTTCGTGGCTCGCTCCGCGCCCGTCTGCAGGCGTCGCACGTCAGCCTGGAGAGATTGCTGACGTTCGACCTGCTGCAACTGCAGGAACGCGAGAGCGCGCTCCGCAGGTAACAGAGTCTCGGGGCTGGCGAGCACTTCGCGCAAAAGTCGCTGGGCAACGACAGGGTCGTAGCCCGCATGGCCGGGCGTCGACAGCAGCATGGCATAACGCAGTACCCGGCTCGGAGTCGGGGCTGCGCTGTAGTCATTGTTGGCCACGGTGAGGATCTCGGCCTGCTCCGCCGGGGTGCCCCGCGCCATCCTGAGGCAGACGTCGAGGTAGCCGCCGATGACGGTGGCCTCGGTGGAATTGCGGTCGACCGCCGGCAGGACAGACTCCCGGGAGTGCTGCGCCGGCATGGCGCCGCAGCCGGCCAGGGTGCCGGCGATGGCCAGGAAGCCCGCGAATACGCGACGCTTATGCCGCATGCGCGGTGTCCCTGGCGGGATTGGTGGCTGTCAACACGGGCATGCGGATACGGAAATGGGCTCCGGGGTATTCGCCGTCGACGATCTCGATGGTGCCACCGTGCGCGTTCACGAACTCGAGCACCACGGAAAGGCCGATGCCGGTTCCCTTGACCTGCACGCCGGCCGGCGGCCGCCCCGTGTAGAACGCGTCGAACACCCGCGCGCGCTCTTCCTGCGGGATACCGGCACCCACGTCCGCGACGTCGATCACGAGCTGGGTATCCTGTTTGGCGGCATGTAGATAGACGGTTCCGCCCTTGGGCGAGTACTTGATGGCATTCGACAGCAGGTTTTCGATGATGAGGCGTAGTTTGCCG
>Ga0207675_100004244_pt1 | contig 13858 bp, 9 predicted proteins | sample KBSSwiS42_FD_184305 | JGI IMG/M metagenome (GOLD analysis project Ga0207675, IMG submission 184305) | Switchgrass rhizosphere microbial communities from Kellogg Biological Station, Michigan, USA - KBS Switchgrass S4-2 (SPAdes) (version 2) | ecosystem: Host-associated > Plants > Roots >... | reverse complement strand
TGTCTTTGATAATTTTTCAAACATCTCAGCTTCTTTTCCTGGATAATTATTTTTTAAAAAACCATCTACAAATGGAGTATGCACTCTTGCTGGTGAAATAGAATTACATCGGATATTATCGCCTAAATAATCTTTAGCGACACTCAATGTCATTGCCATCACCGCACCTTTTGCTGTACTGTAAACAAACCGGTCAGGAATACCTACCAATGCAGCAATTGATGCCATATTAATTATACAACCACCACCAGCTTTCTTCAGTAAAGGGATAGTCGCATGAATACAATTATAAACTCCTTTCACATTTACTGAGATCACCCTGTCAAAATCTTCTTCTTTGGTTGTATCTGCCTTTCCAATATGTGCAATGCCAGCATTGTTCACTAAAAGATTTACTGATCCGATCTTATTGAATACATCCATAACTTCTTTTTGATTGGCAACATTGCAGGCATGAACGCTGACGAGCCCTCCTTCCTTTGTTATTTCTTCAGCAGTTTCATTTGCAGTATCAGTATTCAATTCAATAATATGAACAGCAGCTTTTTGCTTTGCAAACAATTTTGCAATTGCTTTTCCAATACCACTTCCGCCACCGGTTATTACCGCAACTTTATTTTCGAGACTAAACATTTGCTTGTTTTATTTTATATCCTTTCCATCCAAACCAGGCAACTGCTATGAAACATAGTAAAGGTATAATATAGGCTTTTTGCATGCTGCCCGTATAATCAGAGATCAAACCCATTGTTAATGGTGCTAATGCGCCACCAACTATTGACATTACCAATAAAGATGAAGCCATTTTTGTTTCTTCACCCAGCTCTTTTATTCCTAATGCAAAAATTGTAGGAAACATTATTGACATGAAGAATGGAACTGCTATTACCGAATACACAGCTACTTTGCCTGATGTATTCAATGCAACGATCAATAATAAAATATTTATTATCGCATATAACAATAAAAGTTTTTGTGGTTTTATAAATCTCATGAGGAAAGTACCTGCAAAACGACCAACCATAAAACCAACCATTGCAATAGAACCCCATAAATAAGAAGCTGGTTTTTCACCAAGATCCATTACTTGTTTTGAGAAACGAATAAAGAAACTTCCTACTCCAACTTGTGCACCCACATAAAAGAATTGTGCTATCACGGCCCACATCACATGCGGATGCCTCAAAACCCTTATGGAAAATCCTGTATGAGCATCGGCAGCCGCTGACTCTTTTACATCCGGTAGTTTGGTCAATAAAAATCCTATTGTAACAAGTATTACAACAGCTGCAATAATTAAATATGGAATTTTGACTGTATTTGCTTCTGATTGAAGATAAGCATTGAGAGTTCCATTTGCTGCCATTTGATTCAGCTCTTCCTTAGTATGTTCAACGCCGGATAAAATAAACTTACCACCAATGATGGGTGCTACAAATGCGCCGACACCATTAAAAGATTGTGCAAAATTCAAACGCTGTTCAGAAGTTTCTTTAGGACCAAGGATTGTGATGTAGGGATTGGCAACAGTTTCTAAAAAAGTGGCTCCTGCTGCAAGAATAAATAATGCGGCAAGAAATAAACCGAATGTTCTTCCTGATGCTGCCGGGATAAATAATAAGGCTCCGGCTGCGTACAGAAACAAACCAATAATGATTCCTCGTTTATATCCATATTTATGCATTACCAATCCTGCTGGTATAGCAACCAAGAAATAACCAAAGTAAACGGCGAGATCAATAAATGAAGATTGTGTATCTGTTAACTGACATGCCTTCTTCAAATGAGGGATCAGGATCGGATTTGTATTATGTAAAAAAGCCCAAAGGAAAAAAAGACTGGTAACAAGTATAAAGGCAAACAAAAATGAGTTGCGGTTCTGGTTCATACTGCTGATTGATTTAATGAAATAATAACTCCTTGGGTATTTCCATTTTTGTTCCTCCTTCTTTTTGCATTGAAACTTTTAAAGAGTTTCCACCACCACTATCAAAATAAAGGACTCTGATCTTATGAAAACCTTTTTTCAATGCAGCCTTCCCGCTTTTCTCAACATTGCCATGATCCCCATCATTGTTCACGATCTCTTCATCATCTATGTACAACATACTACCATCATCTGAATCGGTAAAGAAAGCATAAATGCCATCATTATCTATCCTGATGTAACCTGTAAATTCAAAAGCATACTTATCTGTACGCTTTTTGTTTTTGTTCGAAATAATATCAGCGTCGCCTGCAGCAGCCGGAGTTCCGGTAATTGAATTCAAATTAATTTTTCCTGAAGGTTCAAAATATTTGTAAACTATCCCTGGTTTTACAGATGTCTTTATTGCATTCTTCCATTCATATACTTTTACCTCTTGTGTCACCATAGCACTGGGTAGAATTTTGGTAAAACCACCATAGTTTGATAGTGGATAGCTTACGACATTTATAGTTATTGTTTTTGGGGGATAAAAAGGTGATGTATACAAATTCGAATTGCGGGTTGGCATGCTCCCATCAATAGTATAATCCAAATTGAAATCCTCAGCTGACTCAATAGTAACTAAAGGTTTTAATTGTCCTGGCTTATACTCAACAATTATCTTAGGTTTAGAAGCAAACCTTCCAAAGTCGCCGATCTTCACCGCAAAAGCATAAGGCGATCTTATTTTGTTTGGATTATAATCAGGCAAATTGATCTCAACATTTGCTCCTGATTGTTTCCATTGTAAACTTTCTTTTGTTGAAAGAAAACTGACAATGGTTCCAGCAGAAAGTGTAATATCCTTTAAAACTAATTTTTTGTTATCAGGATATTTTGGAAAGATGGCATACAAGTTATTTGTTGTTGGGTTGTATGTATAAAAAATCTCTTTCACTGCATAACCCGGATCAGGATCAACGGTCAGCTTCAACATAATATCACCGCCGGTTTTCCAGTCACCGGTTATATGTTCATTACCTCCTTTATAATCTCTCCTTCCTTCACTCCATTGTACAGGATATTTCCATCTTCTTGTATTATAGATTGCTTCACCATTTATACTTAACCAATCCCCTATTTCCAATAAGCGTTCTTGCATGATCGGCGGAATTTTTCCATGTTCATCAGGACCGATATCCAATAAAAAATTTCCACCGCGACTTACTTTATCGATCAATGCAATTATCAAAGATTGAGCAGAATTATAATCCCATGCATCTTCTTCACGATTATAACCATAACTATAACCCATTCCACGACTTTCTTCCCAATCATGAGTTTCAAAATCAAGATCGGGTTGATATTCAGGAGTAAATATTCCTCCATGATTAAATCGAACACCGCTGCCCCAACGATCATTCACTATTACTTTATCTTTTACAGGACTTTCATTGAATAACCATGCTAAAAATTCCTGGCTCTTCCATGTTTCCGGCGGTGCATCCCAATCACCATCTGTCCAGAAAACATCGGGTTGATAATTGTTGATGAGCTCTTTCATCTGTGGCCATACATGTTCGGACGCATATTTTTTTGGATCGGCTTTCCACAAAGGATTGAACCATTCGTACAATGAATAATACATACCTGCATGAACAGAAGTTTTTCTTACTGCTTTAAAAAGATCACCCAACAGATCTCTCTTCGGCCCTATATCTTTTGCATTCCACGGAAAGCCCCATGTTTTATTTGCATTTTGATTTGGCCATAACGTAAACCCATCATGATGTTTTGACGTAAGTACAATATATTTTGCCCCCGATCTTTCGAAGATCTTTGCCCATTCATCAGGGTTAAATAATTCTGCTTTGAAATCGTTAGCAAGATCATAATAGGTTCTATTACCAAACTTCGCTTTATGAAAATTCATTCTTGCTGTATCTGTTGTTTGCAATCCTTGCTGATACCATTCAGCATAATTACCTTTTGTGCTCCAGCCAGGAACCGCATACACTCCCCAATGAATGAAGATTCCAAATTTTGAATCCTTGAACCATTGCGGGGTCGGACGTTTGTCGATCGATTCCCAAGTCGGCTTATACGTTTGTGCATTTAAATAAAAGCAGGTTAGTAGCAGGCAAAGTGTAGTAAGATTTTTCATGAAAGCAATCAGAGTTTTGATGTTCTAAAAGTAAGGCTTTGACATCATCATTCAATACAAAAATCATCGCAATCGTTACCGCCATTGGCCTACCTTTGCGCCGTAAAAATTAAACTATGGATTATAGGATAGAGAAAGATACAATGGGAGAAGTAAAGGTTCCCGCAGATGCATATTATGGTGCACAAACCCAACGCAGCATTGATAACTTTAAAATAGCCCAGGACATAAACCGAATGCCTAAAGAGATCATCAAAGCATTTGCATATCTTAAAAAAGCGGCAGCTTTAACTAATCTTGATGCAGGTGTTTTGCCAAAAGATAAATCTGACATGATCGGAAAAGTTTGTGATGAAATATTGGAAGGAAAGCTTGATGCATATTTTCCTCTTGTAGTTTGGCAAACAGGAAGCGGTACACAAAGCAATATGAATGTAAATGAAGTGGTCGCTTATCGTGGTCATGTATTGAATGGTGGCAATTTAACTGATAAAGAAAAGTTCTTACACCCTAATGATGATGTGAACAAATCTCAATCTTCGAATGATACTTTCCCAACAGCAATGCATATCGCTGCTTATAAAATTTTAATTGAAACAACTATCCCGGGAATTGAGAAGTTAAGAAATACTCTTGCTGAAAAAAGTAATCAATTCATGAAAGTTGTGAAGATCGGTCGTACTCACTTCATGGATGCAACACCACTTACAGTTGGACAAGAGTTCAGTGGTTATGTTTCTCAATTGGATCATGGATTAAAGGCAATTAAAAATACGTTAGCACATTTGAGTGAATTAGCTCTTGGAGGTACTGCTGTTGGCACTGGCATCAACACCCCAACAAACTATTCCGAAAACGTTGCAAAGCATATTGCAAAACTTACCAGCCTTCCATTCATAACTGCTGAAAATAAATTTGAAGCATTGGCAGCGCATGATGCAATCGTGGAAGCTCATGGTGCCTTAAAAACTGTTGCGGTCAGTCTAATGAAAATTACAAATGATATAAGAATGCTTTCTTCCGGACCAAGAAGTGGTATTGGTGAAATATTTATACCTGATAACGAACCTGGCTCTTCTATCATGCCGGGTAAAGTAAATCCTACACAATGTGAAGCATTAACAATGATCGCAGCACAGGTTTTAGGAAATGATGTAGCAATTAATATCGGTGGTGCTACTGGTCATTTTGAATTAAATGTTTTCAAACCTGTAATGATCTATAATTTTCTTCATAGTGCAAGATTGATCGGCGATGGTTGTGTTTCCTTCAATGATAAATGTGCTGTCGGGCTTGAGCCTATTGAAGCCAACATTAAAAAACATGTTGATAACAGTTTAATGCTTGTGACTGCCTTGAACACCAAGATCGGCTATTACAAAGCTGCCGAGATAGCACAGAAAGCCCATAAAGAAGGAACAACATTAAAAGAAATGGCAGTGAAACTTGGTTATCTAACTTCGGAGCAATTTGATGAGTGGGTGAAGCCGGAAAATATGGTGGGAAAACTCAATTAAGATCACATAATCGAAATTATACTAAGTAAAGGCGGGGTAAATTTCCCCGCCTTTTACATAAAATTTACCTATGTCTTACACCATAAAGTTTATAATTTAACGTTTCCATTATTCTATGAAACTCATTTTACAAAAACCGTCAACTATGAAAGCACCCGGCCAACCGAATTTTTATTTTTCAGCATACCCACTCAAGGTGCTGAATCAGCAGGAACCTGAAAAAAAATCTTACCTGCACATCATAACTAAGTCAACAGGTAAAAAGAAATATGCTGAAGGATTGAAAATTCTTCCAATGGTAAATCCATATTCAGCAAAAGACGAAGCAAGACTTTCAGAGAACCTGAACAACTATACTCACAAGGATAATGTAGAAGAAAGAGACAGTGACTGGTTTGCAAGCTATGAATAAAACCCTGAGCCAATAAAAAGGAAAAGCCCCTGATTTTATCAAGGGCTTTCTTATTGTAAAAATATTTTTATTAATAAACCACAAGCCGTCTAACATCCTGAGCATACACGAGGGTATTAGAATCATCATAAAGATCTTGCTTAATAAGTCCTTTATCTCTTGCATAATAAGAATCAAACCATGCCGCAAGCACCCAACTTGTTCCTACCTGTTGTTTTAACTCCTGCTTGACCTGGATAACATTTGTATAGTTTGTTGAACCTACTGTAAAGTTCACATTTTGCTGAGTGATTGTAAATTCCCATCTAAGTGTCACATTCACTGTTGTACCCGTGTTTGGATCAGTAAAAGGACCGCTGAACTGTGCTGAGGTCCATGTACCACCCGCTGTTAAATTATCTTTCAGGAATGTCCATTCCATCCAAAGGTCATTGTCAAGTCCAACATAAGCTCCCATATTTATCCATTCGAAATAATCACCGCCTACTCTCCTGTAATAACCAAAACTATCTACACTTTGCCCATCATTATAGAAGAATATATTGTAGGTGTTACCATTAATTGTTTTAGTTGGAGATATGACATAGATCAGTAGCGAGTCATTTGGATCGCCATCAAATTGATAACTCCAGTTACTGTTTGCTGTGCGTGGGAAATAATCAGGAATTGCAACAGCAGTAGCTGTACATTGGAATGTACAAGTAGCTGTGCCACCAGTTACAGTATATGTAAACGTCCCCGCAGCTGCTGGTGTGCCGCTCCCATTTAAAGTGATCGTGTTAGTTCCAGTTGTTGCAAATGTTCCAGTACCACTGAATATTAATCCATTTACTGCAGGAGCAGTTGTTACACTCCAACTGCCAACTGTAGTTACATTTACATTTAATGTAATTGTATTTCCAGCTGTCAGCGCTGTGCCTACAACATAAGTTCCCGCTGGTGTTGCACCCGTACATGCAATAGTGAATGCAGCGCTGCCTCCGGCTGGCGCAGTTACCAATACGGTAAAATCACACACTGTACCATTATAAGTAACTGTAAAAATATTTGAACCAGTAGCTAAAGGCTTTCCACTGCCTGCTAAACGAACTGTTTGTGCACCTGTAGCTGTAAAAGTGCCGCTTGCTTTAAAATAGTATCCATTGACTGTGTCAGTAGTGATCGTGTAAGTACCTGCAGTATCAACCTGCACTGTCACATCTACATAGTTTGAAGCTTTAAGCGTTGTGTCTTTGTTATATGTTCCGGAAACGACAGCTCCTAAACAATTACCTGAGGCATCAGTAGCCAAAGATCCAACTGAAGCAGTCGAGTTTCCTTTTTCAAAGCTGGTCTCCTTTTGACACGAGATCAGAATTACAAATAAAACCAGCGGTGTGAATTTTAATAATGTTTTCATCAAGCAAAATTTAAAACTATTAAATTTTTAAACAAACCTTTCTTCAAATATTATTGATAAGTCCCTTTAAACTGTCCGTTTGATACTGTGACCACTGCATTCGAAGAGGTCAATGCAGTTCCACTAAACGTACCTTGTATGGTTTTTGTTGCTGTATTATGGCTTGTTACCTTAAATGTCATATTCACATTGGTGGAATTATTATCTGCGGTATAAATCTCGCCGCTCGGAATGTTAAAAATAAAGCCGCTGGAATTACCAGTTGTATTATTGGAACTATATGTTTCATTCGCAGTTATGCCGCCTGCAAAATCAACAATTGAAAAAATAAGTGTTTCAGAATTTGCATTCGTACCAGAAAAACTGAATGTAGCAAACAAACCACCGATGACTTGCAATTGTGCGCTGCTGGCAACTCCCTGGTAAGTGGTGGAACCAATTGTAAGTTTCCAATCCGAAGCAGCTGCCGTACCAAACGAAACAGGAAATGTACAATTGGATGTTCCATTATTAACAGGAATATTAAAATTCCCACTCGCATCCGGAGTTCCGCTGGCAGTTAATGTTATCGTATTTGCTCCTGTGTTTGTAAAAGTTCCGCTTCCGGCAAAAGTGATCCCGTTGGTAGCAGTTGTGGTTAAATTCCATGAACCTGCTGTGGTAACATTTACATTTAATACTACCGTATTGGATGAGGTCATTGCGGTACCACTTTCATAAGTACCATTTAGAGTTGGCGTACTGCAGTTTATTGTATACGCTGAAGTACCACCTCCTCCTCCGCCACCGCCTGAACTTGCAGTTACAGTGATTGCGAATTGGCAAGTGGTCCCGTTATATTTAACTGTAAAAGTATTTGTGCCTGTGTTTAATGGTTTGCCCGAACCTACCAACTTTACAACCTGAACACCAGTAGTTGAAAAACTTCCAACTGCTTTGAAAAAATAACCATTTACTGTATCTGTGTGTATGGAATAAGTTCCTGCCGAATCTACCTGTACATTTATGTTTACAAAGTTTCCGGCAGTCAAAGTTGTATCTTTTTTGTAAGTACCTGAAATCGTTGAACCAAGACAATTACCAGCAGTATTTTGAAGAGAACCCTTTGAAGTGCTGCCAGTTATAGTGCCATCTATTTCTTTCTGGCAAGCGGGAAAGACCACCATCACAAGGCTTAAGATCAGTAGGTTTATAGTAGTCTTCACGAGGTGAAATTTGAATTATGAAAATATAGTTTTTTCCTCAATGTGCTGGTGAGACTTGTGTTAAACAAAATGGTTTATTGCACCTGCACTTTGTCACTTATATCAACGCTGGTTTCCATCGTAGCATATGTTTCGTCGTGTTTTTTCTTGCGAAAAAATCTTTTTTGGAACAAAAGCAGCGTTATTACACCCACAGAGATCGAAGCATCGGCAATATTGAAAATGGGAGAAAAGAAGGTAAATTTCTCTCCGCCCCAAATTGGAACCCATCCTGGCATCGTCTTGTTGTCAATGATCGGGAAATAAAGCATGTCTACAACACAGCCATGCAGAAAAGACGAATATCCATTGGTAGAAAGGGTTGCGATCCCCGTGTATGATTGGTAGTCACTTATAGACGGAACGTAAACATAACCTTTGTCAAAAATCATTCCGTAAAACATGCTATCGATAAGGTTGCCCAACGCACCAGCATATATCAAAGCTGCACAAACAATAAAACCTTTATGATAATGTTGCTTTACAATTTTCCCTAAATACCATGTACCAAAGATTACTGCGGCAAGGCGGAAGAGTGTCAAAACTATTTTACCGGCTTCATTTCCAAATTTCCAGCCCCAGGCCATGCCCGGATTTTCTATAAAATGCAAATGAAACCATGGTAGGATCTGGTTCTCTTCACCAAAATGATAGTTGGTTTTGATATATATTTTCAACGCCTGGTCTGCGATTATTATCAATGCTATAATGATTGCTACATGCTTAAGTTTCACCAATATGGATTTAGTCGGCAAATATAAGCAGAATGAAGGAAGGGGTTAAGTCAAATAACTCATAAATCACTCTTCATAATAAACTCGTTTTACCCTTGTTGATATACCCGTCATGATCTCGTAAGGTATCGTACAGGCCCAGTTAGCAAGGTCTTGTATGGGAAGTTCTTTACCAAAGATGATCACTTCATCACCTTGTTTTATTCCTGCTATTCCGGTAACATCAACCATGATCATATCCATACAAACTGTTCCCACTACTGGCGCCAGTTGTTCTTTTATCCAAACTTTACCTGCTCCATTTCCAAGTTTACGGCTGAAACCGTCAGCATATCCGATACTGATAGTTGCGATCACAGAATCCTTTTCAATAACACCTTTGCGATTATATCCGACCGTTTCACCGGCTTTTAAATTCCTGATCTGTGCAACTGTAGATTTCAAAGTGGCAACCGGTTCAAGATCCAGTTGACCTGAGGCAGCACTATCGACTCCATACAATCCAATACCCAATCTAACCATATCTAACTGCATTTGCTGATGACGAAGTATTGCTGCAGAGTTGGCTATATGTTTTAAAAATTTATACCCGACCTCTTTTTCAATTAGTAAACTTATTTGTCTAAAAAGTTCGAACTGTCGATTTGTAAATTCATCCTGCGCCGGATCTTCGCTGGCTGCAAGGTGTGAGAAAATTGATTGAACCTTGAATGAAGAAGTATTCTTTAGATCTTTACATAAATTCTCAACTTCATTTGAAGCAAATCCTAAACGGTTCATTCCTGTTTCTATCTCGATATGTACAGGATAATTTTTAATTCCTTCCCTTTTTAAAAATCCATCCAAAGCTTTCAACATAGCAAATGAAAACACAACGGGCTCAAGCCGATCATTTACTATTGCTTCAAAAGTTTCTGTCTCTGCATTCATCACCATTATCGGTAAAGTAATTCCGGCTTTTCGCAATTCCATTCCTTCATCAGCATAAGCAACACCGAGATAATCTACTTTATGAAATTGTAATGTATTGGCTATCTCCGCTCCACCGCTTCCATAAGCAAATGCTTTTACCATTACCATCATTTTAGTATTGGGTTGCAAAAGCTTTTGATATTGCTGCAGATTATGTGCAACTGCATTGAGATTTATTTCAAGTTCTGTCTGGTGTACTTTTAATTCAAGTAATTGAATGATCTGTTCAAAACAAAATACTCTTGCTCCTTTTACCAACACAGTTTCATCTTTAAAATCAGAAAAGCGGAATCTAGATACAAATTCTTCAGTTGAAGAATAAAATTCACATTTGATAGGGTGAGCTGGCAGGGTACTATCAAACTTCAGACATTTAGAAATATTCATCCCTATACCGATCACCCGATTTATTTTATGTTGAACAAGATCAGTGGCTATTCTTTCATACAATTCTTCATCATTCATTCCCGTTTGAAAAAAATCAGAAAGAATCACCGTTCTTTTATCAACGCTGCTCATCTGATTTAAAAAATCAAGAGCTATGTGTAGAGAATTAAGGTCGGCACTGTAGCTATCATTAATAATTGTACAATGATTGATCCCTTTCTTCAATTCAAGCCGCATGTTCACCGGTTGCAACTGCTTCATCCGTTTCATGATCACACTTTCTTTAATGCCCATGTGCAGCATGACACACCAGCAAGTGATCGCATTTTGTATTGAAGCATCATCCGTAAAAGGAATTTTTATCGAAGTCTCTGCATCTTTATATGCAGCGATTATTTCTGTATTGGTAAGTGATTTGTTGATCTCAAGAATTTGCAGGTCGGATTTATTTATTTTACCCCAGGAAAAGATCTTAAAAGGATATTTACCCGTTTTATGAAAAGCCAGTTCATGTTTTAAAACAATCGCTTTTTCTGCCACCCAGTCATCACTACAATAGATCACCAGCTCTGCGTTTTCAAATAATTTTATTTTCTCTTTTACTTTCTGATCAATGCTATCAAAACCTTCGCTATGTGCTTCACCAATATTGGTGAGGATACCAATTGTTGGCTTAATGATCTCATTCAGTTTATCCATTTCATTAGGTTGCGAGATACCGGCTTCAAAAATCCCAAGCGTATGTTGCCTGTTCATTTCCCATACACTTAACGGCACACCTATTTGAGAGTTATAACTTTTTGGACTGCGAACAATATTGAAATTTTCATGCAACAACTGGTATAACCACTCTTTCACGATCGTCTTTCCATTACTACCTGTTATCCCGATCACAGGTATATCAAATTGCTTGCGATGAAACGCAGCTAATTGTTGTAAAGCTTTAAAGCCATCTTTTACATATAAAATATTTGCTTCGGGAAAATCTTCTTTTTTTACTTCTTCACAAACAATAAAACTTCTGACACCTTTCTTATAAAGCTCGGGCATAAAACTATGTCCATTTCTTCTTGGACCTTTTAGCGCAATGAATAAGGAAGTAGCCGGGTAAAATACTTTTCGGCTGTCAAAGAAGATATACTCAATAGAATTATCAGAAATGATCTCGGCATTGGCACCAATAGTTTTTGCAATATGACTGATAAAATAGCTCACAGCAAAAGATCATGGAAAATTAATGATGATTTTTTTTTTCTGGTGGTATTCCTTTTTTCTGCATAAAAATAGAATATGCAATGGACCCGGAAAGACAAACCATAATTATGCCAAGGGAAATAAATACCTGGGTTGTTTTGTCAATCCATTGGTTTATCCAATGTTCACCAAGCATTTTTAAACCTATAAAAGCAAGTACGATGGAAATGCCCTGTTGTAAATAATCAAATTTGGAAACCGCAGTTCTCAATAAAAAGAACAACGATCGTAATCCCAGCACTGCAAAAATATTTGACGTATAAATTACAAGCTGGGCATCATAACGGCGTACCGGCGAATTATCAACCAAACCCATAATAGCCGGAATAGAATCCAATGCAAAAACGAGATCGATAAATGCAAGCATGAGAACTACAACAAAAAGTATTGTATAACGTCTTTTGCCCTTTTCATCTCTTACGGCATATTTTCCTCCATGATCACCCGGTATCATCGGGATAAATCTTTTTATGAATTTATACGCTTTGGTATCATGCGGATCAAACTCTTCATCGTCACTTGCTGTAAACATTTTATAACCCGTGTAAACAAGAAATGCTCCGAAAAAGTAAAGTATCCAATGGAATTTGCTAACCAATGCTACTCCTGCCGTTATAAAGAGCACTCTCATTAATATTGCCATCAGAATTCCAACAAGCAATACCCTTCCATAATATTTTTCTTTGACCTTAAATGAAGAGAAAATAAGAATGAATACAAAGATGTTATCAATACTAAGGCTCCATTCCATGAGGTAACCGCTTATATATTCCAAAGCAGTTTGCTGGCCACGTTCAACCCACACAAAAACAAAAAATGCCAAAGCCAGCATAACCCAAAAAAAAGTTTGCCATAATGCCTGCTTGATTGTAACTGTCTTATTCTTTTTGCTAAGTAATCCAAGATCGAAGATGAGAGCCAGGATCAAAACACCACCAAACACTAAATAAGTAACGAGCTGCTGTGTCATTATACATTCTTAGAACGGCAAAGATAGCTGAAAGAGGAGTGCTGAAAAGGCTTAGACTGCGTACTTTCTTTTTCTGATTTGCTGGTAAATAAATCCAAATAAAATAATAAGGAAAATGGGAGCAGCAATGTTGATTATTTGCCACATATTTTTTTGTGCATCTACTTTTTTTGTATCCAATACCCGCAAAACAAAATCTTTATTCCTTGTTTCCATAATGCCGCCATCGTTAAGAAGATATTCAAGACAGTTCAAAACAAAATCCCGGTTAGCAAATTGGTATTCATAATTAGTTCCCATGGTGTATTTATTTAAACCCATAGGCAGAACCTGCTGTTGTTGTATTGAAAAATCGTTGAGTGCAATATCACCATCTGCAACAATGATCATTTTGTTTTGAATATTACTTCTCCCGATAAAAGGAACACCTCTTGCATTAAGAGAATCTGATTGTGCTTTTAAAACCCTTCCTTCAAACAGAGATCTGAATTTACCTTCCAGTAATACAGCTGCAGGAATACCGTTTGATTTAAATTTTTCATCCTCCGGCGCATTCCTGTTTTCTTCCAAGCTTACTATTGCTGGTGTTCCGATATTTCTTGAATTAGGAGAAGATTGTAATAAGAATGTTTTTTTAATCCCTTCTGCTTTGACAGTATCAATAGGATTAACAAATCTTGATGAAATCAACCGAAGATTTTTATTTATAGGATGATTTGATTTTGATTGAAACAAGGGAAAATAGTTCCAATGTAAAAATTCAAATTGTCCGCTTCCATTTACATCAAAGGGTAAAAAATCACATTGAAGATCCATAATCAGATCTGGATTTATTCTTACTCCGTATTTAAACAGAATGTCTTCTAAATTTAAATTTCTGTCGTATGCAACCACCT
>Ga0207675_100004242_pt1 | contig 13862 bp, 13 predicted proteins | sample KBSSwiS42_FD_184305 | JGI IMG/M metagenome (GOLD analysis project Ga0207675, IMG submission 184305) | Switchgrass rhizosphere microbial communities from Kellogg Biological Station, Michigan, USA - KBS Switchgrass S4-2 (SPAdes) (version 2) | ecosystem: Host-associated > Plants > Roots >... | reverse complement strand
CCTGGACGGCCCCTACGCCGATTCCAAGGAGCAGCTCGCCGGGTACCACATCGTCGAGGTGCCCGATCTCGACGCCGCCATCGCCTGGGCCGCCCGTTGCCCGACGGCGCTCCACGGCGTCGTCGAGGTCCGCCCGTTCCGGCAATCCTCGGACGACCCCGCCCTGCAGAAATTCATCGACAGCCTCCCGGAAGTCCCGGGCCAGTGACGATTGACTCGAACGAAATTGAGGACAGGACCATGCGCAAGCTGATCGTCTTCGAGAACGTGAGCCTCGACGGCTACTTCACCGATGCCCACGACGACATGAGCTGGGCCCACCACCGCAGCGGGGACGACCCGGAGTGGAACGCCTTCACCGCCGAGAACGCGAGCGGCGAGAGCCAGCTCCTCTTCGGCCGGAAGACCTGCGAGCTCATGGTGAAGTACTGGCCGACGCCCGAGGCGAAGGAGAAGGATCCGAAGGTGGCGGGGGGCATGAACACGTTGCCCAAGATCGTCTTCTCGCGCACGCTGACGAGCGTCTCGTGGGCCAACACCAGGGTGGTCAGCGCCGACCCGGCGGCCGAAGTCCGCAAGCTGAAGAACGAGCCGGGGCCGGTCCTGGTGATCCTGGGCAGCGGCAGCATCGTCGCCCAGCTCGCGGCCGCGGGCCTCGTCGACGAGTACCAGCTCGTGGTGACGCCCGTCGCCCTCGGCAAGGGACGGACGCTCTTCGAGGGGCTCCCGAAGAACATGGACCTGAGGCTGACGCACTCGCGGGTCTTCAAGAACGGGAAGGTCCTGCTCCACTACGCTCCCGCGTGACGGAAGACGCCGGCGACGCCGCGGCGCGTCGCACGGCGGAGGCGGTGGCGCGCCGGAGCTATGGCCGGCTGGTGGCCTTCCTGGCCGCGCGGACTCGTGACGTCGCCACCGCCGAAGACGCCCTCGCCGAGGCGTTCGCCTCCGCGCTCGCGGACTGGCCGCGCCGCGGCTGCCCTGCGAACCCCGAGGGATGGCTGATGACCGTCGCCCGGCGCCGGCTGACGGACGGGGCGCGACGCCGAGCCACCAGCGAGGCGGGCGCCGCGCAGCTCCGGCTCCTGGCCGAAGGAATGGAGGCGGCGGCGGCCGAGGTCGAGATCCCGGATCGCCGCCTCGCGCTCCTGTTCGCGTGTGCGCATCCCGCCATCGAGGCCGCCGTCCGCGCGCCCCTGATGCTGCAGACGGTGGTCGGCCTGGACGCGAAACAGATCGCCTCCGCCTTCCTCGTCTCCCCGGCGGCCATGGGCAAGCGACTGGTCCGCGCCAAGGACAAGATCCGCGAAGCGGGCATCCCTTTCCGCGTTCCGGAGCGTGAAGAGCTGCCGGGACGGCTCGCGGCCGTGCTCGAGGCCGTCTACGCCGCCTTCGCGGAAGGCTGGTCCGACGCGGGCGGTACGGACGTCGCCCGGCGCGACCTCACGGACGAAGCGCTCTTCCTGGCCCGGCTCGTGGCCGAGCTGCTGCCCGACGAGCCGGAGGCGCTGGGCCTGCTCGCGCTCGTTCTTCATGCGGAGGCGCGGCGCGCCGCCCGCCGCGACGGGCTCGGCGAATACGTCCCGTTCGCCGATCAGGACATGGCCCGCTGGGACTGGCCGATGATCGCGGAGGCGGAAGCGCGTCTCGGGCGGGCCAGCGCCATGGGGGTCATCGGCCGCTATCAGCTCGAAGCCGCGCTGCAGTCGGCGCACGTCCATCGCCGCCACACGGGCGAGGCGAACTGGGACGCCGTTCTCCAGCTCTACGACGCGCTGGCCGTGATCACCGGATCGCCCGTCGTCGCCGTCAACCGCGCGCTCGCCGTCGCGGAGATCCGGGGCCCCCTCGCCGCCCTCGCCGCCCTGGAGGAAGTCGCGGCGGACCGGCGTCTGGCCGACTACCAGCCCTACTGGGCGGTGCGCGCGGACCTGCTCGCGCGCACGGGCGCCCACGTCGAGGCACGCCGCGCCTACGACCGGGCCATCGGCCTCGAGCGCGACCCCGCCGTGCGCCGGTTCCTGCAGCGGCGGCAATCGTCCCTGCCCGGCTGATCTGTCACCTCGGGGCGCCCGCGGACTCCTTGTATGGAGGACACTCGTAGTGTCCTCATCGAGACGCGCGCGAGAGGTGGACATGAGCGACGAGCCGGCGCAGCCCAAGGGCCCCGATCTGGGCGCGGGTCTCCCCTTCGAAGACCTCCAGGACGGACAACCGCGGCTCGGACACGTGGGCGGTGAGGCGGTCCTGCTCGTCCGGCACGGCCGCGAGGGCTTCGCGATCGGAGCGACGTGCAGTCACTACGGCGGTCCGCTCGCCGAAGGCCTCGTCGTCGGCGAGACCGTCCGCTGTCCCTGGCATCACGCCTGCTTCAGCCTCCGCACCGGCGAGGCCCTGCGCGCTCCCGCGCTGAAGCCCGTCGACGCGTATGAGGTCGCGATCGAAGGCGGCAAGGCCATCGTCCGCGGCAAGGAGAAGCGGCCGGGAACGGTGCGGCCGCGGGCTCGCGCCGGCGCCACGCCCCGTTCGGTCGGCATCGTGGGCGCGGGCGCGGCGGGGAACTGCGTGGCCGAGGAGCTGCGCCACCTCGGGTACCAGGGCGAGATCACCCTGGTGGACGCGGACCGCGATGCGCCCTACGACCGTCCGAACCTCTCCAAGGACTACCTCGCGGGCAGCGCTCCGGAAGACTGGATGCCGCTGCACCCCCGCGCGTATTACGAGGAGCAGGCGATCGAGCTCGCCCTGGGCCGGCGCGTGGCCGCGCTCGACCCCGCGCGCAAGGCGCTCACCTTCGAAGACGGGACCACGCGCGCGTTCGGCGCCATCGTCCTGGCCACGGGGGCCGAGCCCGTGCGCTTGAAGATCCCGGGTGAGAGCGGCCTCCCCGTCTTCTATCTGCGATCGCTCGCGGACAGCCGGGCGATCGTGGCCGCCGCGCAGAGCGCGCGGCGGGCCGTCGTGCTGGGGGCGAGCTTCATCGGCCTGGAGGTGGCGGCGTCGCTGCGGGCGCGCAAGGTCGAGGTCCACGTGGTCGCGCCGGACGAGCGGCCGCTCGCGCGCGTGCTGGGCACGGAGGCCGGCGACTTCGTGCGCCGCCTCCACGAGGAGCACGGGGTGGTGTTCCACCTGGGCCAGACGGCGAGCGGGCTGGAGCCCGGCCATGTCGTGACGTCCTCCGGCGAACGGCTCGACGCGGACCTCGTCGTGGCCGGCGTGGGCGTGCGGCCGGCGGTGGCGCTGGCGCAAGCGGCGGGACTGCGCGTGGACGACGGGATCGTGGTCGATTCCGTCCTCCAGACGCCGGCCGCGGGCGTGTTCGCCATCGGCGACAGCGCGCGCTGGCCGGAGCCGCGTAGCGGCGGCATGGCGCGGATCGAGCACTGGGTCCTCGCGCAGCGCCAGGGGCAGGCGGTGGCGCGGACGCTGGCGGGCGTGGGCGGGCCCTTTACGGACGTCCCGTTCTTCTGGAGCCAGCACTATGACGTCTCGCTCAACTACGTCGGCTACGCGCCCAAGCACGACCGGGTCGTCGTGGACGGCAGCCTGGAGAAGCACGACGCGAGCCTCCGCTACTTCTCGGGAGGCAAGCTCCTCGCGCTGGCCAGCGTGTTCCGCGATCGCGAGAGCCTGGAGACGGAGCTGGCGATGGAGGAGTCCGCGGCGCGTCAGTGATGGTGCGGAGGGGTCCCGGGCGCGTGCTCGTGGGGAGGCTTCGCGGCCGCGGGGGCGTGCGTATGCCCTTCGGCTTCTTCGTGGCCCCCTGCCTCCTCGTGGCCCGCCCCTTCGTGGTGATGCTCCTGCGGGAGGGCTTCGGCCAGCGCCTGCTTCTCCGCCGGCGTGAGGCTCGGGAGATGCCGCACGAACGCGACGATGTCCTGGATCTCGGGGTCCTGGTGGTTCACGCCGAACGCGGGCATGCCGCTGGCGCGGATGCCGTTCTTGACGACCCAGAAGAGCTGGCCGTCCGAGAATGCCTGCGTGTGCGCGCCGTCGAGGTCCGGAGGCTTCGGGTTCATTCCTTCCGCCATCTCCATGGCCTTCACGCCGGGTGCGCCATGGCAGGGGAGGCAGTTCGCGCCGTAGTGCTCCATGCCCCGCGCCGCACGCGCGGGATCCGCGGGGATGCTCAGCGCGGGCGCGCTCCGCACGATCGCCTTGTCCCGGGCCACGGGCGCGACGCGGTCCAGCATGTCCGGCGGCGTCGTGGCCGCAACGGCCATGCGCCCGCCGTAGACGATGAACGCGCCCGCCCCGAGGACGAAGAGGAGTCCCACGACGACACCCACGATGAACCGCATCTCTCTCCTTCAGCCTAGCACTCGCCCATCCGGCGAATGGGAGCCCCCGGTCGATTAGAGTCGCGGCCGCGGCATTGGTGACAGGGGGTGGCGCCGGCGCGCGGGAAAAGAAGCAGAATGGCGGGGCCGGGTGCCGGGAGGAGGGGAGATGAGAATCGTGAACCGCTCGACGGTCGCGTCCGTGGCGCCCTTGATCGTGATCGGCGCCGGACTGGCCACGAGCCAGGAGGCGCGCCCGGCCCCGACCACGCTCGCTCCGAAGACCATGGCCCGCGCCTCTGACGTCGACCCGCGCTTCCAGTCGTACAACGTCGAGATGATCGAGGTGACGGGCGGGAAGTTCTGGAAGCCCTATAGCTCCATCGCTTCCCCGAAGCCGGCGCCTTCGGCCTCGCCGTCCGCGTCGGGCACGCCCGGCGGGCTCAGCCCGGACCTCTACGAATATCGGGCGCCCATCGACCTCGCCCGCCCACGGCTGCGTACCCTGGCCGCGGCCCTCGGCCCCGCCTACGTTCGCGTGAGCGGCACCTGGGCCAACTCCACCTTCCTTCCGGAAGACGACACCGTGCCCTCGGCGCCGCCCGCGGGTTTCGGCGGAGTGCTCAGCCGCGCGCAGTGGAAGGGCGTCGTGGACTTCTCGCGTGCGGTGGACGCACAGGTCGTGACGTCGATGGCGACGAGCGTCGGCACGCGCGATGCCTCCGGGCTGTGGACACCGACCCAGGCGCGGCGCTTCCTGGCGTACACGAAGTCGCTGGGCGGCCACATCGTGGCCGCGGAGTTCATGAACGAGCCGAACTTCGCGTCGATCGGGGGCGCGCCGCCCGGGTACGACGCCGCCGCCTACGGGCGCGACTTCAAGGTCTTCCGCGCCTTCGCCAAGGAGGCTGCGCCCGACATGGTGATCCTCGGCCCGGGCTCGGTGGGCGAGCGGGCCACGGGCGGCCTCGGCTCCGGCACCATCCGGTCGCTCAAGACGCGCGACCTCCTCACGGCGACGGGACCGGGCGTCGACGCATTTTCGTATCACCACTACGGCACCGTCTCCCGGCGCTGCGCGGGCGGCGCCGTCCCGATGACGACGCCCGACGACGCGCTCTCGGAGGAGTGGCTCTCACGCACGGACGCGTCGCTCGCGTTCTACCGGTCGCTGCGCGATGAGTTCGAGCCGGGGAAGCCCATGTGGCTGACGGAGGTTGCGGACGCGGCTTGCGGCGGCAACCCGTGGGCGTCGTCGTTCACCGATACCTTCCGCTATCTCGATCAGCTCGGCCGGCTGGCCAAGCAGGGCGTGCGGATCGTCGCGCACAACACGCTCGTGGCCAGCGACTACGGTCTGCTCGACGAACACGACTTCACCCCCAAACCCAACTACTGGGGCGCGCTCCTGTGGCGCCGGCTCATGGGCGCGACCGTCCTCGATTCCGGCGTTCCCCTCCGCGCCGGGCTCCACGCGTACGCGCATTGCCTGCGCGACAAGCCGGGCGGAGTTGCGCTGCTGCTGATCAACACCGACCGCTCCGCGTCGCAGACGGTCTCGCTCCCGGCCGCGGCGGAGCGGTACACCCTGACTGCACGCGATCTGCTGAGCCGCTCCGTCGAGCTGAATGGCAAGCCATTGACGCTGATCGGCGACGCCCTGCCGGCCTTGACCGCAGCGCGCGTCGCCGCGGGTGAGATCACGCTGGCGCCGGCGTCCATCACGTTCCTGGCCGTTCCCGCGGCCGCGAACGACTCCTGCCGATAGGGCGAGACGGGGGCGCGGCCCTTCAGTTCGAGCCGGACGCGGAGCGCGCGTTGCGGCTCGTCTGCCATCGGACGGCCTGGGCGAGCGCCTTCAGCTGCATCGTTCGGAACGGATACCGACGCGAGCTGAAATCGCGGCATTCCTCGGGAAGCAGGACGAGGCTGACGTGGACGTTGGGCGCGCAGCCGATGGGCAGCCCCCGCTCCATGCACGCCTCGTAGAGGCGCCGGAAGACGGGCACGAGGTCGTCGGTGCGGGGCGGGGGCGCGTCCTCCATGTCCGTCCCGATCAGGGGCCGGAAGACGCACACCGTCGGCACGGCGCCGACCGACGTGATCCAGTCGATCGCACGTATCGACGATTCCGGCGGCTCCAGGCCCGCGATGATCTCGCCGTTGGTGACCCAGGGCTCCGTCCGCGGGCCCCGGTGGCCGAGAGACGCGCAGTAGGCGATCGCGGAGAGGTAGTGGTCGAGACCGTATTCGGCGTTCTTGCCCGGGCAGACGTCCTTGAATATCTCCCGGTCGAAGATCTCGAAGCAGAACGAGACGCGGTTGACCCCCATCGCGCGCAGCGCGTCGTAGCGCCGCAGGTCGCGATGGGGCGGGGTCTGGACCCCGACGAGCAGCCCGAGCTCCTTCTTGATGCGCGTGACGTAGGGTTCCAGGATGTCCAGGTACGTGTCGCCCGCGTAGTGGCCGGTGTTGAAGTCCACGTAGGTGATGCCGGATTCGTCGCGGGCGGCGCGAACGACCTCCATCACCTCGGTCACCGACTTCTCGTCCGCGTCGTCCGCGCCGAGATTGAGTCCGACCGAGCAGAACTTGCAGTTGGTCTTGCGCGGCTTGACCGTCCAGTAGTCGCAGACCTTGGCCGGGTAGATGCCGAGGTAGGTGCCCTGCAGCGTCCCCACCCGCGTCATCGGCTTGCCGGTCGAAGTGAAGCGGTCGTACCAGGCGGGCCGCGGCGAGAGGCGGACGCGCACGACCTCCGTCTGCCGCCAGCGCAGCACGTAGCCGCGCTCGTCCCGATGCAGCGCGTAGGGCGAGGACTGCGCGAAGCGCTCGGCCACGGGGACGTTCGTCCACAGGCCGCCGGGCAGGATCAGCTCGAGACCGCTGCCGAGCCCGGCGCGGGTCCGGAGGATCTTCCGCCCCCCGTCCGCCTCCACGAAGCAGGAGTCGTCGAGGCGAAGGCCCCGGCAGTACAGGTCGAGCTTCAGGTAGGCGGAGCTCGTCCGGCGGGAGTCGATCATCGGACGGACCACCTCTCTGGATCGAACGATCCATTTGTTTCCAACGATCCCGGTCCCATAACTGGGGTGAGAGGAGCACTCTCATGACGACAGCCGTAGTTACGATCGCGATCGTCCTGGTGGGCGGGCTGGCCTTCCAGGCTCTCCGGGCCTGGCTGCAGATGCGCGGCACTCGCCTCGTCACCTGTCCGGAGACCAGGGCGCCGGCGGCGGTCGAAGTGGACGTCGCTCACCTCGCCCTCACGTCGGCGGCCGGCCTCCGGGAGCTGCGGCTCCGCGACTGCTCGCGCTGGCCCGAGAAGGAGCACTGCGGGCAGATGTGCCTGGCCCAGATCGAGGACGCCCCGCAGGGATGCCTCGTGCGCGACCTGCTGCGCGGCTGGTACGAGGACAAGTCGTGCGCTCTCTGCGGGCGCGCGATCGCACCCGTCCACTGGCACGATCACAAGCCCGCCCTCAAGGCCCCGGACGACCGCATCTGGGAGTGGAGCGAGATCCCGCCCGAGGACCTGCCCGCGCTCCTGGCCCGGGCCCGTGCCGTGTGCTGGAGCTGCATGATCGCCGAAGGGTTCCGGCGCGACCATCCGGACCTCGTCGTCGAACGCCCGCGCCCCCCGCGTCACGCGACTCACCACTGAGACCCCCTCAAATCAGGGCGCGCGTCCAGGCCTGGATGCGCCCCACCATGGCATCGCCCTCCGCCCCGTCGAGCATCCGGTCCAGGGCGGGATAGAGGATCTGCTCCTCCTTGAGGTCGTGGTCGCGCTGGATCCGTCGCAACTCCGCCCGGCTGAGCTCGATGGGCGCCTCGGGGTCGTCGATCTCGCGCTCCATGACGCAGAGCAGGGCGGTGATCGCGCGGTGCTCGGCGCGCATCACCGCGCTGGGGCCGTTTTCGCCTTCCAGATGGCACCGCGTGTCGAACTCGGGGAACAGGAGCTGCTCTTCGAAGTCGATGTGACGCCGCAGGCCATGGGCGAAGTCCGTGAAGATCTCTCGCGCCTGCACGAGGGCGCCTCGGGCCCTGGCTTCGAAAGCGGCGGCTTCGAGCGCGTCCAGGCGTGCGTGGTCCCAGACCAGGGCCTCCGTGACCTCGCGGACGGAGCCGACGGGCGCGGCCCGCCGCTCCACGTCCACCTGCCAGGACACGGGACCCTCGCGCACGGGCGACCACTCGAACGCGCCGCCGCGCTCGCGTCGCAGCACCTCCAGCGCGCTGAGCGGCGGCTGCGCGCAGACGAGACGGATACGCTGCCCGGGAGCCAGGGCGTCGAAGGCGTCCAGGACCGCATCGGGACAGCCGTGGGCTGCCAAAAGCCTGCAGTCCAGCAGCTCGGGTACATCCACCGTGGAGCTCATGACCGCCTCCTTACTGGTGAGAACTCGAACCCCCGGGGGCAAAGGTTGTGCCACCGGGGATCCGTCGATGGGAGGCCCGTTTCGCGCCTCCCGGCAATGCGGCGAGGACGGGGCGGAGGCGTACGTTTTGCGCGCGCGGTGCGCGCTCACGCGAACCTTGCGCGCTGGAGGCCGCTTTTGCTGCGGCACCCCGCTTGCACTACGAGCGGGCGGCCGACGCGGGACTGAACGCACGATTCGGAGAGCGGAGGATGTGATGGAGGCACCGGTGGTGGTCGAGAGCCGGTTCGAGAGCGTGACCGGCTACCTGGGCTGGGACCACGATCGTCTGGACGAGGGTCTCCGGTCCGTTTCGTCGGCGGTGGGGAAGGGCCGGTTCGCGGAGGCCGCCGCGGGCTACGAGGAGTTCGAGCGCGGCCTGCTGCGCCACCTGCGCGTCGAGGAGGAGTTGATCTTCCCCGTGTTCGAGGCGCGCAGCGGCATGGCCAACGGCCCCACCGACGTCATGCGTGACGAGCACCACCAGGTGCGCACGGCGCTGGCCCTGATGCGGCGGGGTCTGCAGCACGTGGATGCCACCGCCTACCTCGACGGCCTGCGCTTCTTCGAGTCCGTGCTCCCGGACCACAACGCGAAGGAGGAGCACATCCTCTATCCGACCCTGGACAGTCTGTTGCGTCCCGCGGAGCGCGCGGCGCTCGTCTCCCGCCTGCAACGGGAGTCGGCCCGATGACCGGCCTCGAGACCCTGCTCCAGCGCTTCGAGAGCCGCCGGAACGACGCGCGCATGATCTCGCCGGCTTCGGAGGAGGAGCTGCGGCGTATCGACGAGGCACTGGGGCGCCCGCTGCCCGCGTCGCTCCGCGCCTTGCTCCATGAAGTCGGGGCCGGCCTCTACGAGGGCGGCCACGAGATCTTCGGACCGTCGCGTCTGATGCTCCACGACATCGAGCTCGTCCCCGACCTGCTCTCCGTCCGCGCGCGGTTGATGGCGGAGGGCGTCCTCCATCCGCATTTCCTGCCTTTCCATCGCGGAGGGGCCACGTTCCACCTGATCCGCACCGAAGGCCCGGGCGCCGGCTGCGTGGTCTCGTTGCCCTCGGGGCGGGTCTACGCGGACCTGGTGTCGTTCATCGAGCAGGTGCTGCTGCGAGACCAGGGCGGGCCCGATACGCGCCCTTCGAAGCCTTCCGCTTCCACTTCCGGAGGAATGTCATGTTGAAGATGACAGTTGTCTCGATCCTCGCCCTGGCCGGCGTTCTCGCCGGCGCCGGGTCCGCTTCCGCCACCATCGCCATGCAGAAGAAGGCCAAGGAGGCGGGCCTGGAAGCCCAGAACTGCCTCTACTGTCATGCCGAGAAGATGCCCAGGAAGGGCGCGAGCACCTACAACGAGCGCGGCGAGTGGCTGCGCGCGCAGAAGGAGAAGCGCCAGGCCAAGGAGATCGATGCGGCCTGGCTGAAGGAATACAAGGAGAAGAAGTAGCGGCGCCCTCGAAGCGCGCGAACGGGAGAACGATGAAGAACGACCTCGTGATCGGCATGGCGGGCGCGGGCGGAGACGGCGTCGTCTCCGCCGGCGAATCGCTCATCGCCGCCGCCGCCGAGATCGGCTACCACGCCATCCTCACCAAGAGCTTCGGGCCGCAGATCCGGGGCGGTGAGTCGTCCTGCCGCCTGCGTCTCTCCACGGAGCCGGTGCTCAACCCCGGCGCTCCCCTGGACGTCGCGGTGGCCTTGAACTGGGACGACTTCCTCCGCTTCGGAGCCGAGCTGCCGGTGAGCGGCGCCACCCTCGTCCTCTACGACAGCGCCAGCGGCGTCGCTCCGGACCGCTTGCCGCTCGCGGGCGTCGCCCCCGCCGAAGCGATGGCGGTCCCGGTAGGCGCGCTCGCGCGCGAGGCCGCGGGCACGGAGAAGGCGAAGAACACGGTGGTGCTGGGGCTGCTCGCGGGCTGGCTCGGTCTTCCTCCGCAGCCGATCCTCGACGGCCTGCGCCGCAAGCTCGCGCGCAAGGGGCCGGAGGTCTTCGCCGGCAGCGAGCGCGCCTTCGCGGCCGGCCTCGCCTACGCGGACGCGCACCCGACGCGCGAGACCCGCCGTCTGGCTCCGCCGCCCTCGGGGGCGGGCGGAAAGCTGGTCGCGGACGGCAACGAGATGTGCGCCGCCGGCGCCATCTTCGCGGGCTGCGAGTTCTTCGGCGGGTATCCCATCACGCCGTCCACCGAGATCATGCAGACGCTCGCCCGCGACCTCTGGCGGTACGGCGGCACGGTGCTGCAGGCGGAGGACGAGATCGCCGGCCTGGGCGCGGTGGTGGGCGCGTCGTTCGCGGGGAAGAAGGCCATGACCGCGACCTCGGGCCCGGGCCTCTCGCTGAAGACCGAGATGCTGGGGCTGGCCACCATCGCCGAGCTACCGCTGGTGTGCGTGGACGTGCAGCGCGGCGGGCCCTCCACGGGACTTCCGACGAAGAGCGAGCAGTCGGACCTGTTCCAGGCCGTCTTCTCCGCCCACGGCGACGTCGTGCGGCCCGTGCTCGCGCCCACGAGCGTGGCCGACACGTTCGTGACGACGGTCGACGCCTTCAACATCGCCGAGGAGTACCAGACGCCCGTGCTCCTCCTCTCCGATCAGGAGATCGCGCAGCGCAAGGAGACGGTGGATCCGATCGACACTTCGCGCCTGTCCGTGGTGGAGCGCCTGCGGCCGACGGCCGCGGATCTCGAGGACTACGCGCGGTTCCGCCACACCGAAAGCGGGATCAGCCCCATCAGCCACCCGGGCATGGCGGGTGGCAACTACCTCGCGGCCGGCATCGAGCACAACGAGAAAGGCGCGCCCACGGCGAGCGGGGAAGTGCACGCGCGCATGAACGAGAAGCGCCTGCGCAAGCTGGACCCGTTGAAGGAACGGGCCGACCTCTTCGACGTGGAGGGGCCCGCGGATGCGCCGCTGGCCCTGGTGGCGTGGGGGAGCCTGGCCGGGACGGCGCGCGAGGCGCGGCGCCGGGCGTCCGCCGAGGGCCTGAAGGTCAAGCTCCTCGTGCCGCGCCTTCTCCATCCCGTCGCGGAGACGGTCTACGACGCCTTCTTCCGCTCCGTGCAGCGTGGCCTCGTGGTGGAGCAGTCGCACCAGGGACAGCTCTTCCGCCTGCTGCGGATGTTCGTCGACGTCCCGCGAGGCGTGGAGCGCCTCGCGCGCAGCGGAGCCAACCCCATCCGGCCCGACGAGGTGCTCGGGCGGCTCCGGCAGATGGCCATGGCCCTCCAGCGCGTCCACGAGGACGAGCTGCTGGCGCAGGAATGAGCGAGGCGAGCGCGACATGACCACGTCCCCGACGGTCTTCAAGGCACCGGCCTTCCGCAGCGAGCTCAAGCCCATCTGGTGTCCGGGCTGCGGCGACTACGGCGTGGTCCAGGCGCTCTATCGCGCGCTGGCCGCCATCGGGCGTCCGCCGCACGAGATCGCCTTCGTCTCCGGCATCGGCTGCTCCAGCCGCATTCCCGGCTACACGACCGCCTACGGCTTCAACACCGTGCACGGCCGCGCGCTCCCCATCGCCCAGGGCATCAAGCTGGCGAGCCCGGAGCTCCTCGTCCTCGTCGCGGGCGGCGACGGCGACGGGTTCTCGATCGGGGGCGGGCACGTGGCCCACGCCATCCGGCGCAACATCGACCTCACGTACATCGTGATGGACAACCAGATCTACGGGCTCACCAAGGGGCAGCTCTCGCCGACTTCTCCGCGCGGGCTGCAGAGCGTGACCTCGCCCTACGGGAGCATCGAAGACCCGGTGAACCCGCTCCTGTACGTGCTGGCCTACGGGGCCGGGTTCGTGGCCCAGGGCACGCCCGCGGACATGAGCGGTCTGGCCGCCGTCATCGAGCAGGCCATCCGCTACCCCGGCTTCGCGTTCGTCAACGTGCAGTCGCCGTGCGTCACCTTCGGGGCGGCGGAGGCCCAGCTCCGGCAGCACAAGGCGGAGATGCGGACGCTCGCGGATCTCGGGCACGATCCCGGCGACCGCCTGGCCGCGATCGCGCTCGCCCAGGAATACGGCCGCTCGTTGCACACGGGCGTGTTCTTCCGCGATCCCGCGCCACGGTCCACGTACGACGAGGCCGTGCGCGCGCGGCGGGCAGCGATGACCTCGGCCGCGCCGTCGCGGCGCGACGTATTGGACCGCTTCCGGCCGAAGGCCTGAGAGCGTCCTACTCGACCCAGCGCGCGACGAACAGGTTGGTCTGGTGGCTCTCCGGGTCCGCCCGGTTCGAGGCCCAGACGACGAGCAGGCCGTCCGGGCTGAAGACGGGGAAGCCGTCGAAGCCGGGGGCGGACGTGACCCGCTCCGCACCCGTGCCGTCCTCCCCGATGAGCCAGAGGTCGAACTCGCGCGGGCTCCCGCCCGCGTTCGAGCTGTAGAGGATCCGCTTGCCGTCGGGATGGAAATACGGGCAGAAGTTGGCGGCGCCGTTGTGCGTGACCTGCCGCGGCTGCGAGCCATCTGCCTTCATGACGAACAGCTCCATCTCGCTCGGCCGGACGAGTCCCTGGCCGAGAAGACGCCGGTATTCGTCCAGGGCGGCGCCTTCGGGATGGTTCGCGCGCCACACGATCTTCGAGCAATCCGCGCTGTAGAACGCGCCGCCGTCGTAGCCGGGAGTGTTCGTCAGCCGCCGTACCTGGCCCGCCTCGTCCATCTCGTAGAGGTCGAGGTCCCCGTCGCGGCTGGAGGTGAACACGAGCTTGCCGCCGCGATGACACCACGTGGCCTCCGCGTCGTAGCCGCGGACATCGGTAAGGCGTCGCGGCGTGCCCCCTTCCGCCGCGACCTCCCAGAGATCGTAGGTGTCGGAGACGCTCCAGACGTAACCCTGGGACCGGTCCGGGGGGGCAGGGCACGCGTCGCCCGCCGCTTCCGTCGAGGCGTAGACGATGCGGTCCGCTTCCGGCCAGTCGTAATAGCCGCAGGTCGTGCGCCCCTTGCCCGACGAGACCCGGCGCACGTCGCCGGTGCCGAGGTCGAGAACGTACTCCTGGTCGCAGCCGCCCTTCTCCGTCGTGGCCTGGAAGACGAGGCGCCTCCCGTCGGGGCTGAAGTAGGCCTCGGCATTCTCTCCGCCGAACGTGAGCTGGCGGATGTCGGCAAGGTGCGGCTCGTCCGCGCGCGCGGCGAAGGGCTTGCCGGCGCCGACGACG
>Ga0207675_100004241_pt1 | contig 13863 bp, 11 predicted proteins | sample KBSSwiS42_FD_184305 | JGI IMG/M metagenome (GOLD analysis project Ga0207675, IMG submission 184305) | Switchgrass rhizosphere microbial communities from Kellogg Biological Station, Michigan, USA - KBS Switchgrass S4-2 (SPAdes) (version 2) | ecosystem: Host-associated > Plants > Roots >... | reverse complement strand
CTGATCGAGTGGTGGCGATGATCCTGGAGGGCGTCCTCAAAGAGGGTGACCCGCTGCCCTCGGTTCGCGCAGTTGCGGCGGAATTTCGTCTCAATCCCCTGACGGTTCTCAAGGGATACCAGCAGCTCGTCGATGAGCAGCTGGTCGAGAGCCGGCGCGGGCGCGGCATGTTCGTCAACGCCGGCGCGCGGCAGGCGCTGATGAAAGACGAACGGCTGTATTTCCTGGAGTCCGAATGGCCGAAGGTCTACGCGACCATCCAGCGGCTCGGACTCACGGTCGAAGAACTCATGAAACGTGGTGCGAAATCGGCCCCGGCATCCCAGCCGTTCCCGACCCGCGCCAATACGGATGAAGACGATGACAGCAATCATTGAAGCGCGCGGACTCACCAAGCGGTACGGCGACACGCACGCGTTGCGCGGAGTCGATCTCAACGTGCAGCCGGGCCGCATCGTGGGCCTCATCGGTCCGAATGGTGCCGGCAAGACCAGCATCATCAAGGCGGTGCTCGGTCTGACCTCGTTCGGCGGTGAGCTCAAGGTGCTCGGCAAGGATCCGCGCACCGAACGCGACCAGCTCATGGAACAGGTGTGCTTCATCGCCGATGTCGCGGTGTTGCCGCGCTGGATCAAGGTTTCGCAGGCACTCGACTTCGTCGCCGGGGTGCACCCGCGCTTCGATCGGAAGCGCGCCGAGGAATTTCTCGCCCGCACCGACATCCGCCCCGACCGCCGCGTACGCCAGCTCTCCAAGGGCATGGTCACGCAGCTGCACCTGGCCCTGATCCTCGCCATCGACGCGCGGCTGCTGGTGCTCGACGAGCCGACCCTCGGCCTGGACCTGCTGTTCCGCCGCTCGTTCTACGACAGCCTGCTGAACGACTATTTCAACAAGGAGCGCACCATCCTCATCACCACGCACCAGGTGGAGGAAGTCGAAAACCTGCTGACCGACGTGGTCTTCATCCAGCACGGCAAGATCGCGCTGGACGCAGCCATGGACACGCTGGGGGAGCGCTTCGTGCAGCTGATCCCCGCGGCCGGAAAAGTCGACGCGGCGCGCGCACTCAAACCTTTCTACGAACGCGAGATATTCGGCCGCGTGGCCATGCTGTTCGACGGCCGCAGGCTCGACGAGCTCGCGCCGCTCGGTGAAACGCGCACGCCATCGGTAGCCGACCTGTTCGTCGCGATGATGCAGCCCGTGAGCGCGCCGGCCGCGCCGCAGAAGGAGGCCGCATGAACACCATGGTCATTCTGGTCAAGCGCGAATTCTGGGAGCACCGCTCGCTGTGGATCGCGCCGCTGGTCTGGGTCGGCATCCTGCTGGTGTTGTTCAGCTGGGGCGTGATCCAGGGCGGCCGGCAGGTCGACGTTCACATGAACATCGGCGATGTGCCCGCGATCGAACAGGGGCTGGACAAGGATGACGCCACCGAGCATGTCACGCAGCGTGAACGCGCGATGCGCAATGCCGCGGCCCTCCCGGAAACGCGCAAACAGACCGTCAATACCTTCTCGTACCTGATCATCTCGGCACTGATCTCGGGTTTCGCCACCATCGTGGTGTTCTTCTATCTGGTCGACTGCCTGTACGCGGAGCGTCGTGACCGCAGCATCCTGTTCTGGAAGTCGCTGCCGCTCTCGGACACGCAGGTGGTGCTGTCGAAGCTGGCCACCGCGATGCTCGCGGTGCCCGCCGGCGTGATCGTGTTGTCCGCCGTGACGCAGTTCGTCATGTACTGCATCGTCTGGCTGCGATTCCACGGCACCATCGTTGGCGACATCATGCCCGGCTTCGATCTCCTGACCTGGATGCGCTCGCTGTTCATCGGCATGGGCCTGATGCTGGGCGGGGTGTTGTGGTACGCACCGATCGCGGCCTACTTCCTGCTGCTGTCGGTCTGGGCGCGCCGCCTGGCATTGCTCTGGGCCGTGATCCCGGTGATCGCGATTCCGCCGCTCGAGAAGCTGTTCCTCGACTCGACCAACTTCCTGCAGTTCCTGGGTTATCGCCTGGGCGGATACGTGCAGAAGCTGCACGTCGACGAGAACGTGTTCAAGTCCGACCATGGCCGGGAAAACCTGCCGCGAGTCGACGATGTATTCCGTTCATTCGACATGACGGGCATGTTCACCTCGATCGACATGTGGCTCGGGCTGGCGGCCGCCGCGGCCATGATCTACGCGGTCATCCGCATCCGCCGCTATCGCGACGACACCTGATTGACCGGCGCCGCATCCACCCAGTGACGGGTGGGTGCGGCCAGCTCGGCCGGCACTCCGATCCGTCCCGGCCGGTGGCGGCCATCAGGCCAATCTCGTCGCATCCGGAACCCGACGAACACACGCTCCGGCATGGCAAACTGATGGTTAGTTAGCGGACCATCCCTGCCCAACATGCACCTGAACGTCCGCCGTGACGGCGACACACTCGAAGCGGAACTCGCTGGCAGCTGGCGCGGCGTGGACCTGCCGGCGATCGACGCCGAGCTCGCCGGTGTGTCGTTCGCGGGCGCCACCGAGCTGCGCGTGAATGCACCGGCGTCCGTGCCGCTGGACCTCGCAGGCGCCTGGCGGCTGCGCGAATGGCTGAAGGCGGCGGAGGCCGCCGGCCTGACCGTGGTCCACGAGAATGCCCTGCCCGGGCAGGTCGAGCTCATCGAATCGACCCTGGCCGGCAACGTGCGCGCGGCCCCGCCGACCTCCTCGGAGCCGGCGTTCGAACCGGTGAGCGCCCTCGGCAGGCAGGTGACGCGGCGTGTCGCCAGCGTGCGCATGGCACTGGATTTCCTCGGTCACACGACCATCACCTGGCTACGCTCCTGCACCAGCTGGCGGCGCCTGCGGCCGACCTCCATCGCCCGTCACGTCTACGACACCGGCCTCACCGCCATTCCCATCGCGTCGCTGATCGCCTTCCTGATCACGGTGATCATCGCGTACATCGCCGCGCAGTACATGCGCACCTATGGCGCCGAGATCTACGTCGTCGACCTGATCACCATCAGCGTGCTGCGCGAGCTGGCCGTGCTGCTCACCGCCATCATTGTCGCCGGCCGCTCTGGCAGCGCTTTCGCGGCCGAGATCGGCGCGATGAAGCTGAACGAGGAGGTCGACGCGTTGCACGCCATCGGCGTCGATCCGCACGAAGTGCTGGTACTGCCGCGCGTGGTCGGGCTGGTCATCGCCCTGCCGCTGCTCACGGTGATCGCGGACCTGGTCGGCCTCACCGGCGGTGCGCTGCTGTGCCATTTCCTGCTCGACATGCCGCTGGTGCTGTTCATGGAGCGTGCCCAGGATGCGATCGCCTCCACCACCTTCTGGGTGGGCATCATAAAGGCGCCGGTGTTCGCGTTGCTGATCGCGCTGACCGGCACGTATCGTGGACTTCAGGTGCGCGACTCCTCGCGCGAGCTGGGGCGCTTGACCACCACCGCCGTGGTGCAATCGATCTTTCTCGTGTTATTCGCGGACGCGCTGTTCGCGGTGGCATTCTGGCTGCTCGACATATGAACACTGAACCCCTCGTCGAAGTCCGCGGACTGGTAAACCGGTTCGGCACGCAGATCGTGCACGACGGGCTCGACATGACCGTGGAGCGCGGCGAGGTATTCGGCATCGTCGGTGGCTCCGGGTCGGGCAAAGCCGTGCTGCTGCGGTCGATCCTCGGGTTGCAGCGTCCGCAGGGCGGCGAAGTCCGCCTGCAGGGGCGGGTGCTCAACCGGCTGAGCGTCGGTGAGCTGCGCAAGATGAAGGCCAGCTACGGGGTCACCTTCCAGCAGGGCGCGCTGTTCACCTCGCTCACGGTTCTGCAGAACGTGCAGCTGCCGATGCTGGAGCACCTGCAGCTCTCCGCTCGCGCGCTCGAGGAGCTGGCCATGCTCAAGGTGCGGCTGGTGGGGCTGCCGGACGAAGCCGCGCGCAAGTATCCCGCACAGCTCTCGGGCGGCATGATCAAACGCGCCGCGCTGGCGCGCGCTCTGGCACTGGACCCGGCCCTGCTGATGCTGGACGAGCCCACCGCCGGCCTCGATCCCATCAGCGCGGCCGCATTCGACGAGCTGCTGATGGACCTGCGCCAGCAGCTAGGCCTCACCGTCATCATGATCACGCACGATCTCGACACCATCTTCAGAACCTGCAATCGTGTCGGGGTGATCATCGACCGCAAGATGACCAGCGACACGCTGGCGGGCATCACGCGCAATCCGCACCCGTGGATCCAGTCCTATTTCCATGGCGAACGCGCGCTGCGCTTCGGCCAGGACCGGGAGCAGGCGCCGCATGGAGCGTGAGGCTAACTACACCGCCGTGGGCGCATTCGTGCTGCTCATCGCCACCATGGCCGGCCTGTTCGTCTACTGGTACGCCGGCAGTTCCGACGCCCGCGACTACAAGCGCTACGAGATCTACTTCGAGGGCAGCGTCTCGGGACTGAACCGCGGCAGCACGGTGCGTTACCTCGGCGTGGAAGTGGGACGCGTGGTGGCCATCCGGATCGACAAACGCGCCGCGAATCGCGTGCAGGTCATCGCCGACATCGATTCACAGGCGCCGATCTCGAAGCAGACGCTGGCCTCGCTGTCGCTACAGGGCGTGACCGGGCTGCTGTACATCGACCTGCTGGCCGACACGGACCCCAAGCGCAAGATGGAACCGGTGCCGAGCGAGCAGTACCCGGTCATCGATTCCGTGCAATCCAATTTCGACCTGTTCCTCGCCAGCCTTCCGGATCTCGTCGGCCGCGCGGCCGAGGTCACGGATCGCGCCGCGCGCGTGTTGTCCGACGAGAACATCGCCTCGTTCACCGCGACGATGAAGAACATCGAGAAGTCGTCGTCGACCCTGCCGCAGACGCTGCGCGACGCCTCCGAGGTGGTGGCGCAGCTCAAGACGGCCATCGGTGACGTACGCGCCGCCGCGGCCGGCGCGCGCACGCTGGTCGAGAGCGCGGGTCCGGATCTCGCCACCGCGTCCGCGCGTCTGCGCACCATTTCGGAGAATCTCGCGACCACGACGGCCAACCTCGACAGGCTCATGAGCGAGCACCGCGAGGATCTCGGGCTGTTCCTGCGCGACAGCCTTCCGGAGATGGAACGCCTGCTGCGCGACAGCCGCCAGGCGGCGCAGGAATTTCGCGAGTTGTCGCGCAGCCTGAAAGCGGATCCCTCGCAACTGCTGTACGAGCCGAGTTATCGCGGCGTGGAGATTCCCAAATGAGGAGCTGGGCGTTGACGGTGGCCTGCGGATCGCTGCTTCTGTCCGGTTGTGGCGGGTTGCTCGAGACCACGATTCCCGCCCCGCAAACCTACGTACTGCGCCTGCCGCCGTCGGCGAGCGGCGCCGCATCGCCGACCAGCGGCAGCGTGCGCGTGCAGCGCCCGGGAGCGGGGCCCGGTCTCGATTCCGAGCACATCGTCCTGCTGCGCAGCGACCGCCGTTTCGATTTCTACGCGGCGTCGCGCTGGGCGGCGTCGGCCCCGGACGTCATGGAAAGCGTGCTGGTCGATCAGCTGCGTGGCAGCGGCATGTTTTCCGCCGTGTTCGACGACGCCACGCCGTATCCGCCGAAGTACAACCTGCGCTGCGGCCTGAGCCGGTTCGAATCCGACTACACGGCAGGCAGCGGCAACCCGACCATCCACGTGTCGCTCGACTGCACGTTCGGCCGGCACCGCGACCGGACCCTGCTGGCGAACTTCACCGCGACGGGCAGCGTCGTGGCCAGTGACGACCGGCTTGGCGCGGTGGTGGCGGCATTCGAAGGAGCGACCGCGAAGGCCATCGCCGAGGTCGAGCGCAATCTCGGCGAGGCGCTGGCGGCGGAAAAACCCGCCAGCAACTAGAAGGTGCACAACCCCGACATTTCCATCAGCCGGTACAGCCAGTAGGTGCCCTGCGCGGGATCGGCATAGGCGCCGAACTCGGCTGAATATTCCAGGTCCGGCGGACCCTTGTTGGTCCAGATCATTTCGAACCAGGCGTTGATGCTGGTCGCGAGCTCCGATCCCGGCGGCACGCTCACTCCGACGTTGGCCTCGAGGTTGTAGCCGTTGATGTTGCGGCGCGTGAGGTTGGCCGAGCCGAGCGTGAACCAGTATTCGTCCTGGGTGCGAATCGCGACGAACTTGGTGTGGAATTGCTCGCCGTGCGTGCGGAACCAGCGCACCTTGATGGCGCCATCCGATGCGCCCGCGAGCTCCGTGGCCACCGAGCGGTTGGGGATACCGTCCTTCTCGCGTCCGAAGGCATCCTTGTTGGGATCGAGTATCACGCGCACCGCCACGCCGCGTTTCGCCGCGGCGAGCAACGCCCCGATGATGTCGCGCTCGGAAAGATAGAACATCGCAATGTCGATGCTGTCGCCGGCCCGTGTGCCCGCGAGGTTGCGCTCGATGGCCGCGCCGATCTCGTACTCGGTCAGTACCTGCACGCGCGCCGCCTCGGCCGGGTTGGCCACCGGCGCTGCGGGCGACGGGGCCGGCGGTTCCCAGTCGCCGATCCAGCCGGAGCCGCGCGCGATCTCGAGCTCGCTTTGCAGCAGCGGCAGCAATGCCGTCCCGGAGACCTGCAGGGCGACATTGGAATGCAGGCTGCTCGCGTCGTGCGGGTTGAGCGAGGTCACGATGCCGGTGATTCCGCCACGCCCGTCATCCGCGATCAGCACCTTGCGATGATCGGCCTTGAAGTTCAGCAGGCGCGCCCAGGCGCCGAAACTCACCTGTTCCGGGCCGGCGTCCAGCGGATTCGGCAGCCACGCATCGCCACTGCCTTCGCCCGCCCACCACTTGGTGGTGATGCGCCACAGTGCCGAGTAGATAGGGTTCGAATCGCGCAACGAATCGAGGTCGACGCTGACCACGTCGATCCCGGCGCCGCGCAGCTCGGCCAGGTCGCGCGAGGGCAGGCTGCCATAGACGTCGTTGATCGGGTCGGTGATGACCAGCACCTTGAGCCCCGGGATTTCGCGTTTGCGCTTGAGCAGGGCGTCGCGCAGCTCGATCGACAATTCACGCCGCGGGCGCACGTCGGTGGCCGCGCCGCGTTGCCCGTTGAACAGGAAGAAGTCGATGACCACGTACTGTCGCGCTTCGCCGACGACACGCAACAGCGAATCGAAGACCTGGTGATGCAACACCGGCGCACCGAACACGTCCGCGCCAGTCACGTCGGAATAGAAGTGGACCTGGTTGACCGCCGTTTCCACGATTTCGCCGCGGATGCCGGTGCCCGCGGGCATGGGCTTGTAGAGATTCCACAACGCGACGAGCAGCCACAGGGCGAGAAAACCATAAAAAACCAGGCGGCCGACACGCCGTTTGCGTGGCCTTTCCGCCGGAGGCGGCGACGGGTCTATCGGTGTCTCGTCAGGCTCGTCAGCCATCAGCCGGATTCTAACCGCTCGGATAGTTCGAGCCAGCGTGTCTCCAATTGCTCTACTTCATGCAGCACCGCCGCGTGACGTTCTGTCACCTTGCGCGCGTGGTCCGCATTGCGCGCATAGTCGACTGCGGCGAGTTCGGCTTCGAGCCTGGCGCGTTCCTGACCCAGTTTGGCCAGCGACGTCTCGATTGTCTTCACCTGCTCCGCACCCTTGCGGCGCCCATCTTTTGGCTTGGTTTGTCCTTCCGGGCGCCCCTTCGGCTGTCCTGGCTGGCGCACCTTGGGCGCGTCGGGCGTGGTCGCGCCACTCTTCATTGGAGCAGGGGCGCGCTTCTCCAGCCAGCCGGCATAGTCCTCGAGATCGCCGTCGAAGTCGCGCACGGCCCCATCGGCCACCAGCCAGAACTGGTCGCAGACGCTGCGCAGCAGGCCCCGGTCGTGTGACACCACGATCACCGCGCCGGCGAATTCCTGCAGGGCGGAGATCAGCGAATGGCGCATTTCGAAGTCCAGGTGATTGGTCGGCTCGTCCAGCAGCAGCAGGTTGGGGCGCTCGGCGACCAGGATGGCCAGCGCCAGCCGCGCGCGTTCGCCACCGGAGAAATGCACCACCGGCTCGAACACCCGGTCGCCCCGGAATCCAAAGCCACCGAGATGCGTGCGCCGCCGCTGTTCGTCCCACTGGGAGCGTGCGCCGATCTCGTCGACGCGCCGCGTGAGTGCCAGCAGGGCGGTATCGCGCGAATCCAGCCGATCGACCTCGAGCTGCGCGAAGTTTCCGACGATCAGGTCCGGCGAGGCGACCCGCTCGCCATTGCCGGTATTCATGGGCGGCAATGCACCGGAAATGAGCTTCATCAATGTCGACTTGCCGGCCCCGTTGCGCCCCAGGATTCCGATGCGTTCCCCGGGGTTCACCGAACGGTTCGCGCGCGCGATGACCGTGCGCTCGCCGTACCCGGCCGAGACACCGTCCAGGGTGACCAGCGGCTGCGGCAGCTTGTTGGCCGCCGCGAATTCCCATTCGAAGGTCTCGATCTCCTGGTAGGTGGTGATGGTCTCGAGCTTGTTGAGCGCCTTGATACGGCTCTGCACCTGCCGGGCCTTGCTGGCCTTGGCGCGAAACCGCTCGATGAAGGAATGCAGCCGCGCCACCTCGCGCGCCTGGCGCGCCGCGAGCGCCGCCGAGAGCTGCACGCTGGCCGCGTGCTGCCGCTGGAAGTCGGTGTAGTTGCCGGTCCAGTGAGTCAGCTGGCCATTCTCGATGTTGACGATGCGCCCGACGATGTCGTCGAGGAACTCACGATCGTGGGATACCAGCAGCAACGTGCCCGGGAAGCGCCGCAGCCAGCCTTCGAGCCACAACACGGCGTCGAGATCGAGGTGGTTGGTGGGCTCGTCGAGCATCAGCACGTCGGCGCGCGACATCAGCGCACGTGCCATGTTGGCGCGCATCTGCAGTCCGCCCGACAGCTCCTTGACCGGCCGCTCGATGTCTTCGGGTGCAAAGCCCAGGCCGTCGGCGAGCTCCGCGGCGCGTGCGGCCGAAGTCCAGCCGCCGGCGAGATCGTAGTCGCCGAGCAGCTCGGCTTCCTTCATGCCATCGTCGGCCGCGCGCGCCTGCTCGAGCGCGGCCTCGATGTCCATGAGCCGCGAGTCGCCGCCGCGCACGTATTCGAGCACCGTGGATTCGGTGCGCGGCAACTCCTGCGACACCGACACGAAATTGAGCTTGCCAGGCACCGAATAGTCGCCGGCGTCCGCATGGAGCTCGCCGCGCAGCAGGGCGAGCAGGCTCGATTTACCGCACCCGTTGCGCCCGACTATTCCGATCTTGTCGCCACGAAAGATGGTGAGGTTGGCGCGGTCGAAGAGCACCGCGGCGCCGCGGCGCAGGCGCACGTCACGAAGTTCGAGCATGGTCGGGTTCGGGCATGGGGGTGCGGATTCTAGCCGCAAACCCCCGGGAATTGACGACGCAGAGGCCGTTCCGGTATCTACCGCTCATGCGCGAACCCGGCGATGTCCCGGCCTGAGTTACGACTCGTGCTCTTGAAATGCATCCTGCTGCTGGCGCTGCTCGTTGTCCCCGCCTCGGCGGCCGCGCCGCCGCCCGCATCCATTCTGGATGCGCGCATCCCGGCGCTGATGAAGCGCGAGAAGGTGAACGGTCTCGCGCTCGCGGTCATAGACGGCGGCCAGGTGCGCCACCTGCGCGCCTTCGGCTGGCGCGACGTGGAGCGCCGGCTGCCCCTGACCACGGACACCGTCATGTACGCCGCCTCGATGACCAAGGCGGCGTTCGCGTATTACGTGCTGACGCTGGTCGACCAGGGGCTGCTGGATCTCGATGCGCCGCTCGCCAAACTACTGCCGCAGCCTTTGCCGGCGTACGAGGAATACTCCGCTCTCGATGAACGCTGGCGGCTGCTCACGCCGCGCATGCTGTTGAATCAATCCTCCGGGCTCGCCAATTTTCCGCAGCTCGAACCGGACGGAAAGCTCCGATTCCATTTCGATCCGGGCACGCGTTACGCCTATTCGGGTGCCGGCATCAACCTGTTGCAGTTTGTCATCGAGAAGGGCCTCGGCCTGCACGTGGGCGCCGAGATGCAGCGGCGGGTCTTCGAGCCACTCGGCATGCGGCGTACGTCGCTGAGCTGGCGCGAAGAATTTGCCGACAACCTCGCGGACGGCTATTCGCTCGATGGAAAATTCGAGCCGCACGATCGGCGCGACAACGTGCGCGCGGCGGGCTCCATGGACACCACCATCGCCGACCAGGCAAGACTGTGGTCGGCCGTGATCCGCGGCGACGGCCTTTCAGAGCGCTCGCGCCGGGAATTCTCGCGTCCGCAGTTGCCGATCGCCTCCGCCCACCAGTTCCCGCCATTCAGCACCGAGGTCGGGCCGGACAACGCGAAGATAGCCCTCGCCGCAGGACTTGGCCTGGTGACTTTCTACGACGCAAATGGCCCGACCTGGTTCAAGGGCGGTCACAACGACGTCACCGGCAACATGGTGATCTGCCAGGAGCGGCAGCGACGCTGCCTGGTGCTGCTGGCCAACGACGTGCGCGCCGAGCTGATCTATCCCGAAATCGCGGCGCTGGTGCTCGGCGAGACGCGTATGCCCTGGCGCTGGGACAACGATCCGATGCAGGGCGCGAAGTAAGCGCGGCGACGGGGACGCCTTAACCCGCGACTCCTTCATGGCGCGTTCATGAATGCGTACGCACACTCCGGTGCGCAGGAGAAATCACATGAGTCGCCTCGAGTACGCGCTCGCGCTGGGCGCGGGTTGTATGTTTGCCGTCACGGCGGGCGCACGCGCTCCTGCGGCGGTCGAGATCGAGATCGTCGGCCGCGACGGCGGCACATTTCGCGAGATACCGGTGGATTCGCGCGACGGCGCGGTGCGTTCGTACTTGCAGGCCGAAAAGGGCGCGCGTTATGAGGTGCGCGTCCGCAATATCACCGGCGAACGTATTGGCCTCGTGATCGCGGTAGATGGACGCAACATCATCAGCGGCGGCAAGTCCGAACTCGGGCGCGACGAGCCGATGTACGTGCTCGATGCCTGGGACGCGCAGAACTACTCGGGCTGGCGCGCCAGCCTGGACGCCGTCAACGAGTTCTACTTCACCGACTGGCGGGATTCCTACGCCGAGGCCTTCGGCGACCGCAGCGCGCGCGGCGTGATCGCGGTGGCGGTATTCCGCGAGCTGTCGCCGCCGGCCGAAGACGCACGCTCCGAGAGCGCCGGGCCGCAGCCGGAACCGCCGCCGGTCGCGGCGCAATCGGCTCGCCGCGCCGCCAAATCGGCAGACGCCGCGCGGCGCGACGAGTCCGCCGGCACGGGTTACGGCGAGCGGCGTGTCGATCGCGCGGTGCGGGTCGAATTCGTCGCGCAGTCGCAGCCCGACAGCCGTCACTTCATCAAGTATGAATGGCGTGAGACCCTGTGTCGCAAACAGGTTCTCGAGTGCGGGGAGCAGAATCGCTTCTGGGATGAATCGAAGCTCGGCTTCGCGCTGCCGCCGCCGCGACACTAACTAACAAACGGAGCATGGAATCGTGAAAACAACGGGAATCTGCGCGCTCATCCTGATGTTGGTCTGCGCCTCTGCCGCACCGGCGGCCGACGATCCGGCCACCGTGGGCGGCGCGAGCCAGGTCACGCCCGGCGGGCCGAAATTGGAGATCACCGACATCATCGCCCGCGTCGCCAAGCGCACCGGCAAGCAGTTCAACCTCGACCCGCACGTCGCGGGCTCCGTGCCGATCTCGGGCATGGACCTGCAACGTGTCGACTACCCGAGGCTGCTGGCGATCCTGCGCGCCAACTACATGGTGGCCTATGAGGCGAACGGCGTGGTCAATGTGCTGCCCGACTCCATCAGCCGGCAGCTGCCGATTCACGTGACCACCGCGGTGAGCCCGCAGACGCTCGACGATGAACTGGTGACCGTGATCTGGACTGCGAAGAGCGCATGCACCGCCCATCTGGTGCCCATCCTTCGCCCCCTGATGCCCCAGGCGGCGCACCTGGCGGCATTTCCACAGTCAAATTCGCTGCTGCTCTCCGATCACGCCGACAATGCCCGCCGCATCCTGGATGTGGCAGACCGCCTGGACAAGCAGGCCGCCGCGCTCAAGCAGAACTGCACCGACACTTCGTACAAGTTGTCGAATTGAAACGCTCGATCCGGGCTCAGGCCGGACGCGGCTTGGAGACCTTGTCGTTGGTGAGGGCCTGGCCCACGAGGCCGGCGAATGCCGGGCCGTTCTCCTGCTGGCGCGCGAGCAGCAGGCGCAGTTCCTCGAGGGTCACGGGCTCGCCGAACAATTTGCCCTGGCCGAAGCCGCACTGGTGACGGCGCAGGAAATTCAGGTGGCCGACTGACTCGACACCTTCGGCGATCACGTTCATCTTCAGGCTGCGGCCCATCTCGATGATGGTGCGCACGATGGTCGCGTCGCTCTCGTCGTCGTCGACGTCGCGCACGAAAGACTGGTCGATCTTCAGCGTGCCGATCGGGAACTGCTGCAGGGCCGACAGCGACGAGTAGCCGGTGCCGAAGTCATCGATGGAGAGATGCAGGCCCATGGCGTACAACTCGTCGAGCAGGTGCAGCGTGCGTTTGCTGTCCGCCATCAGCGTGGTCTCGGTGATTTCCAGTTCGAAACTGGTCGGCGAGACGCCGTGTTTGCGGAATACCGAACGGAACCGGAGGATGAAACTCGCCTGGCGAAGCTGCTTGAGCGAGAGATTCAGCGAGATGCGCCCCGGCGTGGTGACGGTCAGCTGCAGCTCGCGGTAGTCCTGGCAGACGCGGTTCAGCACCCATTCGCCGACTTCGAGGATGAGATTGGTCTCCTCGGCCAGCGGGATGAATTGCGACGGCGGAATGTCGCCATGGCCCGGCAACCGCCAGCGCAGCAGCGCCTCGGCGCCGACGATGCGGCCGTCGCGCAGGTCCACCTTCGGCTGGTAGTGCACCAGGAATTCGTCGCGCTCCAGTGAACGGCGCAGCTTGCTCTTGAGCATGAGCCGCTCGACGGCGGCGGCGTTCATCTCCGGCGAATAGAACGCGAAGGAATTCCCGCCGTTCTGCTTGGAGTGATACATGGCCGCGTCGGCATTGCGGATCAGGTCGATGACGTTCTCGGCATCGCGCGGACAGAAGGCGATGCCGATCGAGGCGGTGAGGAACACCTCGTGCTCCTGCAGCTGGAAGGCCCGCCCGATCTCCGCGAGCACGCTGCGCGCGAGCTGCGCCACGGTGCCCCGGTTGTCGGCGTCGCTGGCGAGATCGTCGACGAACATCGCGAACTCGTCGCCGGCGAGACGGCCGATCACGGTCTCCTGCGGCAGTGCGCGCATCAGGCGTTCGGTGAGGATCTCGAGCGTGCGATCGCCGGCCGAATGGCCGAAGGTGTCGTTGATCTCCTTGAAGCGATCCATGTCCAGGTACAGCAGCGCCAGCGAGGTCTTGTTGCGCAGCGCGCGCGCGATGGCCTGCTGCAGCAGGTGCTGGAACTGCATGCGGTTCGGCACCTTGGTCAACGCGTCGTAGCGCGCGAGATAACGAATGCGCCGCTCGGCGCGCTTGCGCTCGGTGACGTTGCGAACCACGAAGATCGTGCCCTGGTACTGCGGATCGTCGGTCGAGATCTGCGAACCGGTGATGGCGACCGGAATGGTCTGGCCATGACGCGTCTTGACCACGGTCTCGCGCGTGTCCGACGAGGCGCGCAGCATGTCGAACTCGCTGCGCTCGCGTTCGTCGAGGATCGACACGATGCCGCGGCCAACGAGTTCCTCTTCGCCCCAGGCGAGCAGCTTGCAGGCCGCGTGGTTCGCCATGCGGATGACGCCGTCGGGCGAGGTCACGAACACCGCGTCGGTCATGCTGCCGAGCACGTTGGTCAGGTAGTTCTTGTTGATCGTGGTCTGGCGCAGCTTCTGGCGC
>Ga0207675_100004236_pt1 | contig 13870 bp, 16 predicted proteins | sample KBSSwiS42_FD_184305 | JGI IMG/M metagenome (GOLD analysis project Ga0207675, IMG submission 184305) | Switchgrass rhizosphere microbial communities from Kellogg Biological Station, Michigan, USA - KBS Switchgrass S4-2 (SPAdes) (version 2) | ecosystem: Host-associated > Plants > Roots >... | reverse complement strand
GAGCAGCCTGGTAGCTCGTTGGGCTCATAACCCAAAGGTCGCAAGTTCAAATCTTGCCCCCGCAACCAAAATTCCTCAGCGCCCATGCGCACTTGCGAAGCCCGCCTTGAGCGGGCTTCGTCGTTCCTGGAGCTTGTGGCCCATGTGTGGCCCAAATTTGGCCTATCCGTGGCCCGTGGCTACGCCAGCGGACAGTCAACCGACCATTGGGCACATGGCCCGAGGACTACATTGGGTAGTCGGCTCGATGGTCGGCACTGGCGCGACCATTGGGTCGAAAGTCTGTCGTTGAGCCACAGTAATGTCGGCCGCGCTTAGAACCGTGGCATGTGCCCAAGGCGCGAAGTGCGGCCGATGACAGTTCGCTGTGGCTACGAGTTCGCGACCCGCTAGGGAAGTTCTGATCTACCGGCACGAGTGACTGTTCCGCAGCGGTTGCGGTCCGTCGAACGAGACCATCGCGCTCACGGTGTCGGACACATCGGAGTCATTGACGATCGTGACCGCGTGCGGCATGGCCGACCGGTCCTGGGGGTGCTGCTGACTGACGGGCTATTGGGCACAGCGCTGCGCCGCATCTCGACCGAATGACCGCTGCTTCGGTCCGGCTACTCACGCAATCGACCCACAGCGGAAATTGCCAGGTCCCGAAGCACGTCGCCGTTTACCGGTCACTCAATGCGCCTGGTCGCCTGTGTTGGTGAGTCGAACGTTGGTCAGCGTTCTGAACGCTCCACGACCACCTCACTGATTTGCAGCACGGGTTGTATATCCGTGTAGTTGGCTATGTCGCCGCTGATCTCCTGCGCGTGCGGGGCGCGGGCTGCCTGGAGAGCTTCGAAAGAAGTGCAGACGAAGTCGCACTTGGCCACGTAAACAGGGTCAGTGCCCGGAGTACCGCCTGCGATGCCCTTGTCCACGGTGTAGTACAGGCATGCAGCGCCGAGCCGCTGTTTCACCATAGGCATATGCCTGTCGCGGTAGTAAGCATGATCGAATCGCGCGCCTGCGGCGTACGGGTACATGACACTGACCTTGATCATCGGGTCTTCTCCTGTTGCTACACATAGTGGAGGCGTCGCCTCCCGGGCGCACTCAGTTCATTGCTGAGATATAGGAGCGCAAAGTGTGGCCGCGGTCCGCCACGCTCGACCAGTTGCTGTTCAAGAATGTGAACGCTATTGGTGCGCGACGGCCGCGACAGCGTCGGCGATCTTTGCGCCCGTCGATCGAAGGGCCTGCAGCATGGCCTCCTGCCGCAATTCGTCGAAGCGGCTCTCCGGCAGCGCGATGCCCAGCGCAGCAATGGCTCGGCCGTGCAGGCCCAGCACGGGAACCGAAACGCCTACCAGGCCCGTGGTGAACTCACCCCACGACCAGGCGACTCCTTCGTCACGCACCACCCGCAGGTGCCGCCGCAGCACGCTGACGGAGCGGATCGTTTTCTCCGTTCGCGGTCGCAGCGACACATTGCGCAAATAGGCCTCTCGCTCCGCCGCTGGCAGCCAGGCCAGCAGGATCTTTCCGCCAGAGGTGGTGTACAGCGGCGAGAGGACCCCGACGTGGGTCGTGTACAGGACGGCGCGGGGTGTTGCAGAGGCGGCGATGCGCTCTGCCATATCGTCGCGCAGCACGGCCAGCACGGTCGATTCGCCGGTGACCCGCATCAAGCCGTCCAACCAAGGCTGGCTGAGCCTGACCAAGTCACGGTGGTGTGCGCCGCGCCTGGCCAGCTCGTACGCTCGCTCGCCGAGGCGGTAGTCCTGCGTGCGCTCCAGGTATTCGACATAGCCGCGGGTGATCAGGTTGCGCAGCAAGGCCGTGAGGCTACCTTTGGGAATCGCGGTGCGGCGCGAGAGTTCTCCGTGGCTCATTGCCCGGCCCGTGGCCGCCAGCAGCTCGAGAAGGTCGAACACGCGATCGGCCGATTTGACGCTGGATGGCCGCAGAGCGGCGGATGCCGCCTGCTGGGTCCCGGCGAGAGTTGGGCTTTCTCGTCTGGCGTGCAGGCATGAATTGACAGCAACAGCTGGGGGCATGCACTAAGCCTACCCTAAGCGGACATCGCCGAAGGACGGCTCCTGGTCGATAGCGGCATCTGCCGATGCTCCAGCAAGGTCTCGGAAGCTACACATTGGAGGACCAGACGAAGTCTTGTTTACCTCGCACGATGTGGCGCGCCAAATGGATACTAGGCTGGCCCTGGCAAAAGGTATTTCCCGGCTGCCTTAACCAAGAAGATGCTTGCGCGCTCCCGATCACAAGTCCATGAGCGCTGGGGGGCGGACGACATGATCTCGGTTGCAGACGCTGCGACAGTGGTCGGAGCCTCACCTCAGAAGATGCGCCGCTGGATTGCAAAGGGCTACTGCACCGGCGTAAAGGGACCGCATGCAAGTGTGCGGCTGCCTCGTTGGCAATTCGCACCGGAAGTTTGGCCTTGGGTCAGTGAACTTTCACGCGCGCTTGGAACTACAAGCGGCTGGGCGATCCTCGGGTTTCTTGAAGCCCCAGCAGGCTCCCTTGACGGCCGGACCCCAAGCGAAGCACTTGAGAGTGGCAATCCCGCGCGGGTGCTGCAAGTCGCCTGCTATCAAGACTGAGCAGCGCGGACCACAACCGCAATAGGTCGCCGCTTAACTGGCGGCAGGCGAAATGGTGCTCGCGCCTTACCACCCCGGTTCGGCCGAACAGAGCCCATGACCGCTATGCAGCGGTTGCCGTCGGACTACTGCGAAAGGCGAAGGTGCGGTGTTGGGCACATCGCGATCATTCAGGCTGGCGGCCAGGTGCCTTGCGGCCGACCGGTCCCGAAGGAACTGCTGACATTCACACGATGACCGGTCACCGCGCTGTGCCCTACCGGAGATCTCGACAGGTCGAGCGAGTGCGTCGCGCGCCATGAAGCACGTTCTCATCGGCCCATGGACTTGGTGTCGTAGAGCGCCAGATCGGCCCGCCTGAGCAACTCGTCCGGCTCCGCGCTGTCATCGGCACTAGACTTCGGCCTCACCAGCCGTTGACTGCGGCTTGACCGCCTCAACCCACCGAGGAAAGCCGATGCTCAAGAAGATCCCACTCGCCGCTGCCGCGCTGACTGTGGCCGCTGCAGCCACCGCGCAGAACCAGCCCGTGGTCGGCCTGATCACCAAGACCGAGACCAACCCGTTTTTCGTGAAAATGAAGGAAGGTGCCGCCGAAGCCGCTAAGGCCAAGGGCGCCAAGCTGCTGTCGGGCGCCGGCAAGGCAGACGGCGACAACGCGGGCCAGGTGACCGCGATGGAAAACATGATGGCCGCCGGGGCCAAGACGATCCTGATCACGCCCAGCGACAGCAAGGCCATCATTCCGGCGATCAAGAAGGCGCGCGAAAAGGGCGTGATGGTCATTGCCCTGGACAGTCCCACTGACCCCGCCGACGCGACCGACGCCCTCTTCGCCACCGACAACTACAAGGCCGGCGTGCTGATCGGCCAATACGCCAAGGCGGCACTGGCTGGCAAGCCGGCCAAGATCATCACGCTCGACCTGTTCCCCGGCCACCCGGTCGGCGCGCAGCGCCACAACGGCTTCCTGCAAGGGTTCGGCCTGCAGAGCTTCGATGCCAAGAACAACGAACTGGCAAAACCGGCTGAGGTGGTGTGCATGGCCGACAGCTTCGGCGACCGCGCCAAGGGCCAGACGGCGATGGAGAACTGCCTGCAGAAGGCACCCGACGTCACCGTGGTGTACACGATCAACGAGCCCGCCGCCGCCGGCGCGTACAACGCGCTGAAGAAGGCAGGCAAGGAGAAGAACGTCATCATTGTTTCGGTGGATGGCGGCTGCGAGGGCGTGGCCAACGTAGGCAAGGGCATCATCGCCGCGACATCGCAGCAGTACCCGCTGAAGATGGCATCGATGGGCGTCGATGCGGGTGTGGAGTACGCCAAGAGCGGCAAGAAGGTCAGCGGCTATACCGACACCGGTGTCACACTGATTGCTGACAAGCCGGTGACCGGTGTCGACAGCAAGGACGTCAAGACCGGCACCGAGCTTTGCTGGGGCAAGAAGTAGGCTGAGCGGCACCCAAACCTGCAAACGGCCCACTGAGTTCCCGGGTGCCGTGCATCCGGGGTCGACCTCACCGCGCCCTTGGAGGATTGCACCCGCATGGACGCCTTGAAAAACAAGCTGCCACCGATCGGTCAGCTCGGACCCTTCATTGCGTTGGCAATCGCCTGCGCATTCTTCGCCACCACGACCGATCGTTTCTTCAGCCCAGAAAACCTGTCGCTCATCCTGCAGCAAGTCATGGTGGTCGGCGTGATCGCGATCGGCCAGACGCTGATCATCCTCACGGCTGGCATCGACCTCTCGTGCGGCATGGTGATGGCCCTGGGCAGCATCGTGATGACCAAGTTCGCGGCCGACCTCGGGCTGCCGACACCGATCGCCGTGCTCTGCGGCGTCGGCGTCACGGCGCTGTTCGGATTGACCAACGGGCTGCTAGTCACGCGCATCAAGCTGCCGCCGTTCATCGTCACGCTGGGCACGTTCAACATCGCCTTCGCGATCACGCAGCTTTACTCGAACGCACAGACCGTCACCGACGTTCCCGACGCGATGACCTGGCTCGGCAACACCTTTCCACTCGGCGGCGCCGCGGTGTCGTATGGCGTGGTGTTGATGGTTCTGCTCTACCTCGGCGCCTGGTTCTGGCTGCGCGAAACCGGCGCAGGCCGCCATGTCTACGCGGTGGGCAACAGCCCCGAGGCGACGCGGCTTGTTGGCATACCGACCGAACGTGTCTTGCTCGGCGTCTACGTGCTGGCGGGGGTGTTCTACGGCATCGCCTCGCTGCTGTCGGTCGCGCGCACCGGCGTGGGCGACCCGAATGCCGGCCAGACCGAAAACCTCGATGCAATCACCGCGGTGGTGCTCGGCGGCACGAGCCTGTTCGGTGGCCGCGGCGTGATCCTCGGATCGCTGGCAGGTGCAGTGGTGGTGGGCGTGCTGCGCAATGGCCTCACGCTGATGGGCGTCTCCTCGGTCTACCAGGTTCTCGTGACCGGCATTCTGGTGATCGTCGCCGTCACCGTCGATCAACTCTCACGCAAGGCGGCGCGCTGATGCACTGCCAAAGAGGAGAGCGAACATGACCAACCCACAACTTGTGATGCAGGCCAAGGGGCTGACCAAGCGCTACGGCCAGGTCACCGCACTCGACGGTGCCGACTTCGAACTGCGCGCCGGCGAAATCCTGGCGGTCATCGGCGACAACGGCGCCGGCAAGTCGTCGCTGATCAAATGCCTGTCGGGCGCCACGATCCCCGACGAGGGCGACATCGTCCTCGACGGCAAGCCGATCCACTTCAAGAACCCGATGGACGCGCGCCGCGTTGGCATCGAGACGGTCTACCAGGACCTCGCGGTGGCCCCCGCCATGACCATCGCGGAAAACCTGTTCCTGGGGCGTGAAGTGCGGCGCTCGGGATTTCTGGGCAACGTGCTGCGCATGCTCGACAAGACGAAGATGCTGGAGCAAAGCGTTGCTCGCATGCAAGACCTCAAGGTCGGCATTCGCTCGATGACGCAGGCGGTGGAGACGCTCTCAGGGGGCCAGCGGCAATGCGTGGCGGTGGCGCGTGCCGCGGCTTTCGCCGAGCACGTCGTGATCCTCGATGAGCCCACTGCGGCCCTCGGCGTCAAGGAAGGCAACATGGTGCTCGAACTGATCCGCCGCATTCGTGACAAGGGGCTGCCCGTGATCCTCATCTCACACAACATGCCGCACGTGTTCGAGATCGCTGACCGCATCCACGTCGCCCGGCTCGGCCGACGCGCCGCGATCCTGAATCCGAAGAAGATCAGCATGAGCGACACCGTGGCGGTAATGACCGGCGCGATGCCGCCGGATCAGATCCCCGCAGACTGCCTGGCGCATTGAGCTGCCGCGCAAGACAGTTGGTGTGAGCGCTGTGCAAGAACTTGAATTCAGGTCACCGTCCGCTTGGTCACCGACGCTTGACTCGCAACACGGTTGCTAACGTTTTAGCTCAGCCGCCTGCGCAGGCTTGCGAATCCGGCCGTAGCAGGTCGGCTGCAGCGAGGGGTTAGGCGCTAGCACGATCAGTATTGCGCAAGCACGCCCACTGGCGACGAGCGACGACGGCGGTAGCAATCAGGATGATAGTGAAGTACACGGCGATGTCGAATGCCAGGGCGACTGGGCGCACAGTGTCTTCTAGGAACGCAAACTGGTGCTCTCTGGAAATACCGGGGGTGTCGAACAGATATGCGAAGGGAAAGCCGCCCTTCAACAGCGGTTGGTAGCAAGGCTCGCTAAAGGACTGACCACACAGGTTGCCGTACTGGACAAGCTCGGGACCTGTGCGCTGAATCTTGACGGACAGCAGTGCGAGGGCGATCGCTACTAACAAGGCGACGCCCACAAGAGCTGCTTTGGTCGAAAAGCTGCGCATGCGGGGCTACGCCTAACGTTTGAGCACACCCGATCGCGGAAGCCGCCGCAGGCGGCTGTAGTGATTCGGGTGCAGCGAAGGGTTAGGCGGCAGAGTGTGCATGGACAGTCTGGGGATCACTCGTTGCCGCGAAGCACTCGGATGACGGCGAGGCTCATAGGAACGACGAACCAAAACGCGAGCGTGAGACCTGCCAGAAGACCAAACATCAGATGCGGACCGCAGTACTCGGCAAAGACGGGAGCAACCGAACTGCAACCGAGCCACAGCAGCGCGAAGGCGAAGATTGGGCCACCGACCACGAGCGCCACGACTTTTGATTGCTTTGGCAAGCATGCATGCCGCCTTGTATGTTCAAGCTTCCGATTTCGCAGAAGAATCGGAAGTCGAGCAGGCGCTGCCGGCACCTGCGGTTGCCGACCCGACAGCCCGGTGAAGCCTTGCGCGAGCGAGCCCGTAGACGACGCCCACGCGTGGCCCTTGAGCTGGCGGATGATGCGAAAGAGCTCGGCGATCTCGGCGTTGTTGAGGGCGGCGGTTGGCTCGTCCATGATCAGCACGCGCGAGTCGAACGACAGCGCCTTGGCGATCTCCACCATCTGCTGGCGCGCCACCGTGAGCTCGCTCATCGGCGTGCGCGGGTCCAGCGCGAGGTGCAGGCGCGCGAAGATCGCCGCCGCCTGCGCGTTCAGGCGGTTCTCGTCGAGAAGGAGGCCGGCGCGGCGGCGCGGTTCGCGGCCGATGAAGATGTTCTGCGCCGCCGTCAGGTGGTTCATCAGGTTGAGTTCCTGATGGATGATCTGGATGCCCAGCGCCTGCGCGGCGCGCGGCGACGCGATCTCGACCGCCTGGCCGTCGAGCAGGATCTTGCCGCTGTCGCGCGGGTAGACGCCCGAGAGCACCTTCATCAACGTCGATTTGCCGGCGCCGTTCTCGCCCATCAGCGCGTGCACCTCGCCCGCGTCGAGGTCGAAGTGCACGTTGGCCAGTGCCTGCACCCCCGAGAACGCCTTGCTCAGGTTGCGGATCCGCACCAGCGGGGGTGGAGCGGTGACGCTGTCCATGGGCGGCCGGTTTCAGGCCGCGGGTGCGGCCGCATCGGCCAGCCGGCGAAGCCCGTAGAACCGCGCCGCCTTGCCGGAGCCGACACGGTCGCGACGGGCCGGCGCCAGCGCGTCGAGCAGTGTCTCGCTGACACCGACCCCGCTCGCATCGCCGGCTGCGAGGCTGAGCATCACATCGAACCCGGCGTCGGCAACACCGAGTCTCGCCCTGCGCTGGACATCGCGACGACATCCTCTCATCGCTCCAGCAGGGATTCTCCGCTGCCGTCCCAATTGCGGCAACGGAGCCAGTCAGGAGCAGGGTGCCGGCGCGGAGGGCCGGCACGGAGGCCTCACCGCGTGATGGTCGAAGATCGCGGCCCCGACGCGTGCCGACGCGTCGGGTCATGGCATCGGCAGCGGCGAGCTCAGCCCGGTCAGGTCAAGGCCGGCGGCATGGCCAGCACGATGCGGCCGTGCACCTCGCGGCGCCGAATCGCCTCCAGCGCCTCGCCGAAGCGCGTCCAGGGCAGTACACGGCTGACCAGCGGACGCAGGTCGCCAGCGGCCACGAGGCGCATCACGGCTTCGTCCGCGGCAGCCGACTCGGTCGGGCAGCGCGTCGCCCACGCGCCCCAGTACGCGCCCACGACGCTGTAGTTCTTCAGCAGCGGCAGGTTGGCCGCCACCGAAGGGATGGCGCCGCTGGTGAACCCGATCGGCAGCAGCCGCCCGCCCCAGTTCATGAGGCGCGTCATCGCGTCGAACACCGCTGCGCCCACGTTGTCGAGGCAGACGTCGACTCCGAGACCCCCGGTGAGCGACTTGACCCGTTCGCGCAGGTCTTCTTCGCCGTAGACCACCACCTCCGAAGCACCGCGCTCGCGCACGGTGGCTTCCTTGTCGCGCGAACCCACGCCGGCGATCACGCGCGCGCCGAGTTGGCGGCCGAGATCCACGGCCGCCAGGCCGACACCGCCTGCGGCACCGCTCACGAAGAGCGTTTCACCGGCCCGCAGCTGCGCCATCGTGACGAGCGCATAGCGCGCGGTGCCGTACGCATAGCGCAACGAGGCGGCGGTGGCGAAGTCCACACCGTCGGGCACCGGCGTCACCTGCTGCTCGGGCGCCACCATGTGCTCGGCCCAAGCTCCATACCAGTTGCCGCACGCGACGCGATCGCCCACGCGGAAACGCGTGACTCGTTCGCCGACCGCCACGACGATGCCCGCGGCATCGCTGCCCGGCACATAGGGCAGCTCGGGGCGCATCTGGTACTTGCCCTGCGCCATGAGCAGGTCCATGAAGCTGACCGCGGCCGCATGGGTCTCGACCAGCACCTCGTCCCTCCGTGGTTGCAAGGCGGGCATCTCGCCGATCGCGAGCGCCGGTTCTTCGGCAAAGCGGGTGCATCGAATGGCTCTCATCGTTCACCCCAGCGCTCGCACGCGCACGGTCACCACCTCGCCGCTCGCGCACTCGACCCCGTCCTGCGTGACGCGGCAGCCCACCTGAACGCGGCGCTCGTCCTTGTTGGACACCTTGGCATAGAGCTGGAGCGGCCGATCGATCCTCGCGGGCTTCAAGAAGCTCACGCTCAGCTGGCCGGTGACGAACGCAAATGGCGGCGGCCGCGCGTCGTCGAGAGGCAAGCCCTCGTCGCGGCACGCCGTGGCCATGGCAGTCCAGATGGCGTGGCAGTCGACCACCGAGGCGATCACGCCACCGTAGACGATCCCCGGGTGGCCGATGTGGTGCGACTTGGGCTGCCAGCTGCACAGCAGCGCGTCGCCATCCCAGTGACTCTTGATCTGCAGTCCCTGCTCGTTGAGCGAGCCACAGCCGAAGCAGTGCACCTTGAGCACGTCCTGCAATGCGCGTTCTTCCACGATGGTCTCCAATGCGTCGAACAGCCGGCAGTGTTCGCGGACGAGCCGCAACACGCCAGTCGGCCAACCACGGTAGGGCCGGGCCCGGTTACCGTAGGTTCCCGAGCTCAGGCGCCGAGCAGGCGCTGCTCGGTCGCGCGGCGCACACCCTCGGCCCGGGTGCGGCATCCCAGTGCCTGCAGCGCGCGTGCCGCGTGCATTTCGATGGTGCGCGGACTCAGGTGCAGCGCGGCTGCGATCTGTTTGTCCGACTCGCCGAACGCAATGCGGCGAAGCACTTCGGTCTGCCGGGCCGTCAGCTGCACCGGCGCAGACGCTTGCGGCAGGCTCTGTGCAGAGCCCAGGAACTGCCGGGTCTCGCGCACGAAGCCGTGCCACGCGGGCTCGCTCGGGAACGGGATGTGGTTGCGGCCTTGGAGCGGCACGAAGCGGGCGCCCGGAATCAGCGATGCGAGGCGCCGCCCCTGCTCGAAGCGCACCATCTCATCGCCCGTGGGATGCAGCACGAGCGTCGGGCAACGCACGCGGGCTGCCGCGGCCTTGACGTTCATCTGGTACATGGCACGCAGGTGGCGCGCCGCCACGTCCGGCGTGGCGGTGGCGTGTTGCAGCTCGTCGAACGCACGCCATTCGGATTGCGTGGCATCGGGCAGGAAGCGCGACACGAAGACCTGCCGGAACGCCGCCGTGCCATTGCCCCACCCGAGTTCGGCGAGTTCGAGCATCAGATCGCCCTCGCGGCGCACCGCCGGGTCGGGATGGCTCGTGCTGTGGTACGAGGTGGCGAATCCGCCGAAGAGAATGAGCTTGCGCACGCGCTCCGGATGGCGCGCGGCGTACTCGACGGCGACGCCGGCCGCGCAGGTGAATCCCAGCAGGATGAACGGCTCGGGGCCGTACGCATCGGCCACCGCTTCGAGGTCGCGGACCCACGCGTCGAACGAGATGTCGTCGACGCGTCGCTGCGACAGTCCGCAGCCGCGGGTGTCGTACTCCACGTAGGTGTGCCGCGGCGCGAATTCGTCGATCAGCGCGGCATGCACCGATCCGGGCAGCACGCGATCGATGTGCGTGAGCCAGGTGGCGGCCTTGATCAACGCCGGGCCGGCGCCATAGCGGGCTGCAGCGAGCTGCACACCGTCGCTTGAGCGGACGAATCGGATGTCGCGTGTATGGGGCATGAACTGCGTCCGCGTCGAGCGGCGCCATTATGAATGCGGCCTGCCATTCGTGACGACCGCAGCCTCGCGCCCGCCAGGCCCCGAGCTCTGGGGGCCACCCGTTGCCCATGATTCGCGAAGTGTCTTCCCTCAGGTGCTTGACACCTAAATACTTCACTTCTAAAGTATTTATCAACGACAACCTGCGAAGAAAGCTCGACCCATCGACACCGGTTCCCCTCTCGGAGTTCCTCAAGGCGCACGACGCCGACGTTCGTTCCCACCTCAACCCTGAAAGAAAGCGAGACCCATCATGAATGCAACGTCACTCAGCATCGTTCTGGTCCACGGCGGCTTTGTCGACGGGTCGGGCTGGCAAGGCGTCTACGACATCCTCGAGAAGGGCGGCCACCGCGTCGCCGTGGTCCAGAACCCGACCACTTCGCTGGCCGACGACGTGGCGTTCACCAAGCGCGTGGTCGCATCTCAGCCGGGCAACGTGCTGCTGGTCGGCCATTCGTACGGCGGCGTGGTCGTCACCGAAGCCGGCACCGATCCCAAGGTGGCGGGCCTCGTCTACATCGCGGCGTTCGCGCCCGACACGGGCGAGTCGGTGCAGTCGCTGATCCAGAACCCGGCCCCGGGCGCACCGGTGCCGCCCATCCTGCCGCCGCAAGACGGCTTCCTGCTGCTCGATCAATCGAAGTTCGCTGCCTCGTTCGCCGCCGACGTCGATGAGCGGACCGCCAACTTCATGGCCAATTCGCAGGTGCCGTGGGGCGTCAACGCGCTGGCCGGCGAGGTCACCGCGCCGGCGTGGAAGACCAAGCCCAGCTGGTATCTGGTGGCCTCCGATGACCGCATGATCCCGCCCCCGGCGCAACGAGCGATGGCCGCGCGCGCTGGCGCCAAGGTGACCGAAGTGCCCGCCAGCCACGCGGTCTACGTCTCGCGGCCCCAGGAGGTCGCGGCGCTGATCGCCAAGGCCGCGACATCCGTGTTGAAGTGATGGCCGTCCGTCCACCTCGGGCATCACGCCTGCGGTGGGTGCAGCCTCGGATCGCACCGATCCGTGCGCGCGTCGCCCGAGGTTTCAACGATCAGCTTCCGCTGCCCGCACCGGCCCGCGGCGACGCTGTGGCTTCGCGCGCCACGGCGCGCTCGGCCGATGGCCCCTTGGTCTCGGCCAGCATGGCAGCGGCCGGCGCCCCGTCGGCCGCACCGCGCGGCGGCTCGGCGTACAGGCGCAGTCCCGCGGGGTGTGGATAGAACTTCGACGCGTAGTCGTAGCCGGCGGCCTTGTATAGGCGCTGCACGACGACGGCCGGGTGATCCCCCAGGCGGTGGGGGTCGTCGTCTGCCCGGGCTGCAGGGACGAGCAGCAGCGTCGTCGCGATCGTGGCGAACGACACCGCACCGAGAGTCTGTATTCCGTTCATGTCTGGCTCCTGTATTGAACGACCGAGTCATCACTATCGGCGCGGCCACAGGGCGAGTCGTGAAAGCGGCATGAAGCGTTCTCCAATCTGCTGAAACGGGGTCGCCGTCGATGGGAGGCAGCGCAGCGCGTCGCGATCGCTGGGCTCTGGCTGCGCGCGGTCGAGTCACGAGACCTTGCCCCGCTGCAGCAGGCCTGGTGCGGCCGGTCCCGTGATGGAGTTCGCTCGTTCGACCCCGATCACAGCGGTGTGCGCTTCCTAGAATCCATGCTTGGGCGACGCCATCCAAAGACCATCCCACGTCAGGCGATACGGCCCGCTGCTGCTTGCCGGAGGTTTCGCGTTGACTCCGCTGTTTGGGCACGGCGCGGACATCTATCGGTGGGTGGATGACCAGGGACGGATCCACATCGCGGACACGGTCCCTGAGCGATACCGGGGCGCGGCGACAAGGCTCGATTCAAAGGTGCCCCAACCGTCCGATCAGCAGCGCTCCGAGGCGATCGAGAGAGCGGCAAAGGATCGAGCCAGGGTGGCCGAGTTGGACGCTGCACGCCAAGCGCAGGCGCCAGCCAGCAGTGCATCGGCCGCGGCAACGCCGCCATCGACCCAGCGCACCGGCACCGTCGGCTCCGAGTGCGATCGCCTGTGGCAGGAATACTTCGAGAGCCAAGCGTGCTTCGGGCCGTACCACCTGGGCAGGGTGGCATCAGAGCCGAGGCGCACGGCAAGTGCAAAGAGGTTCTGAATCCATCGCAGAAGTGCGGACCCGCGAAGTACGTTCCTCAATAGCGAATCCGCCCTCCCCGGGTCGCACACGGCGCTACGCCCGAAGTGTGTCAGGGAGATGACAGTCGCGCCCGCGGATCTCCGGGCCGAGGCAAGACAACTACTGAGCGCGCGGATGCAGCGGCCGACGAAAATGGGCGGGCTGACGGCTGGCATCGGCCGCTCAACAGCGATGAGCGCACGCCACCCCTGCGTGGACCCGCGCCAACCCACGATCCGTCGTTGAGGATTGCCATTGAATGCCATCCGCGATCTGCGCAAGTACCTCTTGAAGAACCCGTCGAGCGATTCGGCGAAGGTCCTTGCCAAGTTGGCGTTGGCGCTTGCAAACGAGCGCGACTTCGCGCTGTCAGACCTCTACCGGCTGCCCTTTGAAGAATTCGAACTTGCGATCGAGGTGATGCGCGACTGGCGTCTGGATCGCTACTACGCGTCGCGCATCCAGTTGTTCGACGTAGTGCTGAACGAGGTGCTGCCAGAGGAGTTGAGTCGCTAGCGAAGCGTCACGCGGCAGGAATCACCGGATCGACAGGGCAAACCTGCAGCCAGATCCGCTCACCCGCTGTGCGCGGTGCGTGCCTGCCGTCGACCGGTTCGATCGGCAGCAGCGAGCGCCTGTGGCGCAGACCCGTGGGTCTGCGAGCTTCAGTGCAGGATCAGGACCAGCAATCCTGCGAATGCGGCGAGAGCCACGCAGACCTTCAAGCTCCAGCTGCGATCGTCGGCGGCTGCCATCGGAGCGTCCGGCCTTCCGTGGTGCGCGCGCTCGCGCATCAGGTCGGGCGACACATTGAGCAGCGAGCTGGGATTCATCGGTTCACCTCCGGCACTGCGAGTCACTATGAGCCAGGGCTTGCCCGTGCGCCGTGGAGATTTCCTGCGATTCGCAGCCGCGGCACCTGTCGCTTCGCGGTATGCCACGTGTGTGTGACTTTCTGGCGGCCGTGGGCGACCTGGCGCCAGCGCTACCGCCAACGGCGAGCCCCAGACCCAATGAGCGACCGCCTGCGCAGTCCCTCACGGAGGTCTCGGTTTCGCGACCGTCAACAGCTCCCTGCGGACAACGCGTGACGATCACGGGCCCGC
>Ga0207675_100004232_pt1 | contig 13886 bp, 14 predicted proteins | sample KBSSwiS42_FD_184305 | JGI IMG/M metagenome (GOLD analysis project Ga0207675, IMG submission 184305) | Switchgrass rhizosphere microbial communities from Kellogg Biological Station, Michigan, USA - KBS Switchgrass S4-2 (SPAdes) (version 2) | ecosystem: Host-associated > Plants > Roots >... | reverse complement strand
CTGGAGGAGTTCCTGAAATTCGTCAGTGTTGGCGAGTTCCTCAAGACTGCGCCAATACTGTGGTCCACGATTCTCAGAAAGGCGGGCGCGAATCGCGGCCAGATCGAGTGGGGCTTTCTGTGGATGTGCTTTCGTCATCGGTGGCAAATCGAACAGTTAGTCATTTTGGCTTTGTCGATGTGGTAGTCGCGGAGCAGGTTCTTACCCATGGCAAGCTGGTCACCTTCCGGCTTCCACCCCATCTCAAACACATGTTCCCGTGGACGGATGAACTTCTCTGGCTGCTTATGACACTCAATGCACCACTGCATATCGAGCGAATTCACTTTCCTCATCAGCGGCATTTGGTCAACACGTCCGTGACAGGTTTCACAGCCTACACCTTTACGGACGTGAATGCTGTGATTGAAATAGACGAAATCAGGCAGGTCGTGGACACGGACCCATTCGATGGCTTTGTCGGTCCGATAACTTGCGCGAATCGGCTCGAGGATCGGGGCCTCTGTCCAAATTTGCGAATGGCAGGTCATGCAGGTTTTTATCGCCGGGATACCGGCAAAGGCAGTTTCTTCTACTGAGAAATGGCAGTAGCGGCAGTCGACGCCGAGACCGTTGATATGATGCTTGTGACTGAAAGGCACTGGTTGTTCGCGAGAAACGCCGATATTGTTGACATACGGCGATCGGGCGAGTCCTAAAAGAAGAGAAAGAGCCCCTCCGGCAAACAAGGCACCGACAATAATACTGACCTTGGACAAAATGTTTGTCTTGGAATGGAAGATTTGAGCCATCGAAGCGCCTTCTCTAACTCCCTCTATGAGAAAAGCATTTGCTGCGATTGCGAACTGTCCACGAGCAAAACTACATGAACCGTTATCTAGCGCTAGGGTAGCTTGGGGCTTCTAGATGCTGACTCACAAAGCCACCTCTGTACTGATTGCGCAGAGTCAGAGGCGCGAAGGGATACTTCCTGTGTAAAATCAGCAGCTTGTCATTTCTCTCTTCCCCGCCGTAAATTTCTTAGCTCGCTTTTTCATTAGCGAGGCTAAAAATTGCGACGGAAGAAAAATCATACTCAACAACGTCCCCCAAATCCCTGCCGCGCGCAAATATAGAGGAGGAGAAAAAATATGCAATGCCCCTTGACCGTGAACAGACTTTTTCCTTACTGCTGCCCGGTTTGGTGCGCCCATAACGCCTGGGCCTGCTCCCAGCCAACGACAGCGAGCGTATTCCCGTCTTTATCAATGAACTGCAGCGGCCCGAGAAAGGTCATGTAGAACTCACTGTCTTCAGGGAAATAGGTCTGGTCATGCCGGGCATTACAAGCTTCATAGCCATAGCCAACGGCCTGAGCAGTCGCCCCACCTTTCTCATTTCCGCCTCGGACTTCCATTTTACCTTTTGTCAGCAGATATTCTCCCGGCCCGATGTGCACGTGGCTCGCGAAGGAAGAACCCTTTGGGCAATCATAGATGGCCGTCCATGCGCCCACTTCCGGTGAGACATGCAACAGCTTCCAACGGATCCCGCCGGTCGAAAACTCTGCCGGAAACGGCTGCCATGGCACCGAACTCACATGTGTGTAGTCATCACCCGGACGTTGTTTCATTGTTACAGCTCCTTTGTCTCATGATTCACTCTGGCGATGCCTCTTGCTTGCCTGTGCCGACATAGAACGCCTCAAGCCGCGATGCAAGACCTCACTCGTTTCCCACCACACTTCCTCATTTATTCGCTACTCCTATGCTATAATAGGAAACGTAGCTCTTACCCGAAACGATGGGGCCCCGTGAAGAACAGCTCACCACAGCAGCCTGACACTGTACCTTCTCTTCACCACAGAAGGAGGATTACTTTCCTCGGGCTCCTGTTTCTCCTTCTCCTCGCCGTCGGGATCAGTGTTATTCGCCGCCCCACTTTTCTTCCCTTGTTCGGAGTCTCCCCCCCACAAGAACAGAAACTTAATGCAAGGGAAGAAGACGACACCGACGCAGAGATCATGACTGTCGCTACGCCTTCATCGGAAGAAACGACCACTAGTAAGTTCCGCTCAGGCGGGCTCGGATTAACGCGCACAAGTTGGGAAGTATTACACGGACGGCCGGAATCATCAGGTCCTCACGCCGTCGTGTATCAAGACAACACCTACAAAGTCACGTATCAGCAAGAGTTGGTCTGGCAAATTGAAAAATCATGGGGAACGACCGCCCCCACACCGCAGCAAGCACGCGCTCGCATTCGGCGCTATCTCCCACTCGATAGTCACCTGACCGAAACCCTTACCAAATCCGACGGCCTCATTGTCGATATCTACCGCAGCCACATGCTCGCACAGTTACTCTCGCCACAACCAGCAGAACCGCCCCAAAAGAAGGCCAAACGCCGACAAAAAGACCTGCCGACCGAGAGCTGCGTCGTCGTTCACCAGCTGTCAAAACAGAAAGTGACTTCCACGCTGTTACACGTCGGTGCTCCAAAGTCGGAAGGCTACTTGCCGCCGCAGAGTCAAACAGCCCCGGCCACAACCACAGTCGGCAAGGACGCCGTACCAAACGAAGCCCGTAAAGAGCCCGCTTCTAGTGGCTAGGGAAAGGGGCAGGGGAGGTCGTAATTACTCCCGTTCACTCAGCAGACAGAATATATCTCTGGCCTCTCCTCCCTACCCTGTGCTACAGTCCACAGCCAAACGTAGACAACGCACGAAGGAGGGATGCCATATGCCCATGCCGTTAGAGGGGATTCGGGTACTCGATTGGACAATCTGGCAGCAAGGCCCGGTTTCCACCATGATGCTCGGCGATCTTGGTGCCGAAGTGATCAAAATCGAAGAGCGTGTCGGTGGGGACCCGGGTCGCGGAATTATGAGTATCGGCGGTACGATGACCGGCGTGTCCGGCCAACGCAATTACTACTTCGAGGTCAACAACCGCCACAAGAAAAGTATTACCCTGAATCTCAAAACTCCTGAGGCGAAAGAGATTGTCTACAAGCTCGTCGAGAAATCCGACGTCTTCGTGCAGAATTTTCGCAAAGGTGTGGCCGGTAAGTTAGGGCTCGATTATCAAACGCTGTCGAAGTACAACCCTAAGCTGATCTACGCTAGCGCGACTGGTTACGGGCCGGACGGACCAGACTCTGGGGAGCCTTCCTTCGACTATATGGGACTCGCACGCTCCGGCATTATGAATGCGGTCGGAGAACCGGACATGGCTCCGCTCAGCATCACTGGTGGTATTGCTGACCAAATGGGCGCGATCATGCTGGCCTATGGAATCATCACCGCCTTGTACACTCGCGAACGTTTCGGCATTGGCCAGGAAGTCGATTCTTCCCACTTGGGCAGCATGATGGCGCTACAAGGCCTGAACCTCGCAAGCCGTCTGACGCTCGGCAAAGAGTTTCGTCGCGCCTACCGCAACAAAGCGCCGAACCCGCTCTGGAATCACTATAAGTGTAGTGATGACAAGTGGATTTGTCTGGCGATGATTCAAGCGGATCGCTATTGGCCGGATCTGTGCAAAACGTTGGGGATTCAGCACCTGGAGAAAGACCCCAAGTTTGCCACGATGGCGATTCGCGGCAAAAATAGCGAAGAGTTGATTGCGGTTCTCGACAAAATCTTCGCGTCAAAACCGCGCGACGAGTGGATGTCGATCCTCAAACACGGCGGGGATTTCATTTACACGATCGTCAACACAATTAGCGATTTGCCCGACGACCCGCAAATGTTAGCGAACGACTATATCGTTCCGTACGATCACCCGGCGTGGGGACCGGTAAAGATCGTCGGCGTTCCTGTGCGGTTAAGCAAAACTCCCGGCGACCCGCGCGGTATCGCGCCGGAGTTCGGTGAGCATACCGAGCAGATTCTCGTTGATATGCTCGGCTATTCGTGGGAAGACGTTGGTCAGTTGAAAGAAAAAGAGATTATTTAGCCAAAGGCTGTCGGCCCGAGGCGCAAGGGTCTGATCTTTTCCCTTTAGCCTCCAGCCCACGGCCTCAAGCCTGTAAGGAGGGACACTCATGAAACGGCCACTCGACGGAGTTCGCGTTATCGATTGGACAATCTGGCAACAAGGGCCGGTCTCGACCATGATGCTCGCCGACCTCGGCGCTGAAGTCATTAAAGTTGAGGAGCGCGTTGGCGGAGACCCGGGGCGCGGCGTCTTGAGTATCGCCGGGGCAATGGTCGGCGCTACTAGCGGTCCGAATTTTTACTTCGAGGCCAATAACCGCCATAAAAAGAGCCTCACCGTTGACCTCAAAAAACCACAGGCCTTAGAGATTATCTACAAACTGGCGGCAAAATCAGACGTCTTCGTGCAAAATTTCCGTAAAGGCGTCGCCGATAAATTAGGTATTGGTTACGAAGCGCTGAAAAAACACAATCCGAAGCTGATTTATGCTAGTGCGACTGGCTACGGCCCGTTTGGGCCAGATTCGGCAGAGCCGTCGTTCGACTATATGGGCCTGGCGCGGTAGGGGATTATGACCGCGGCGGGAGAGCCTGATATGGACCCGTTAGCGATCACCGGCGGTATTGCCGACCAGATGGGCGCGATCATGATGTCGTACGGCATCCTGGCGGCGCTTATCGCCCGCGACAAATACGGCGTCGGGCAGCAAGTCGATTGTTCCCACCTCGGCAGTATGACGGCACTGCAAGGACTGAATGTCTCCTGCAAGGCGATCCTCGGCAAGGAATTCAAACGCATGCCGCGTGCCGCGGCCCCGAGCCCGCTGTGGAATCACTATGTGTGCGGCGATGGTAAATGGATCTGTTTAGCCATGGCACAGCAGGATCGTTACTGGCCGGCATTCTGTAAAGTCCTCGGTATCGAGCAGGTCTTGAAAGATGCCCGGTTCGAAACGATGGCGAAGCGGGCAGAGAATGCCAAAGATCTCGTCCCGATTCTCGACAAGGCCTTTGCGACGAAACCACGAGACTACTGGATGAAGGCGCTCAAGGAAGGCGGAGACTTCATCTATACCGTCGTGAACTCGATTGATGATCTCATGCGCGACGAACAGATGCTGCAGAACGACTATATCGTTGAGTACGATCATCCGCGCATAGGGAAGACGAAGCTCGTGGGGTTTCCACTGCGTCTCAGTGAAACACCCGCCGATCCGCGCGGCGCGGCACCAGAGTTCGGCGAGCATTCAGAATTGATTTTGACTGAGTTGCTCGGGTACTCATGGGAGGAAGTGGGACAGTTGCGGGAGAAGGAAGTCATCTGACGTTTAAGGCGAAAGGAAACGGGCAAAAGGTGAAGCACAAAGAGATAATTTTTCTTCCTCCTTTTTACCCGTTTCCCATTCACCTATTTCGCCGTTTACCCTGACTTGTCTCCCCCATTTGTCCATTTCCCTTTCTCGCTCCCTTGATTCTCCAATGCGAACTCACACTTTCGCCCTTGCCCCTACCCCACCCTACGCCTTCGCTCTTACCGTTCACCGCTTTGTCCGATTCAAGGACGAGATTGTTGACCGGGTCACGCCGAAGCGTTATCAACGTTTGCTCTCAGTGGACGGTCAACATGCCCTTGCAACGGTAACCGACGAGGGCACGATAGCGAAGCCGCTGCTCCGGGTCACATTAGAAGGGAACAAAAAAGTTGACCTCGATCGTCCAGAGTTCGTCTCCCAACTCCGTCACATCCTGTGTACCGACCTCGATCTCGAGCCGTTCTATCGGCTCACCAACAAAGACGAACTGCTCGCGCCAATTGCGCCTCGTTTTCGCGGGTTGAAACTCGTCCAAAGCCCGACGGTGTTTGAAGCATTGGTGATGGCGGTCTTGTCTCAACAAGTGAATCTGAGTTTTGCATACTCGATTAAGAAAGAACTGGTTGAGACATTCGGAGAGACGTGGCGGACGAATGGACAAACACATCATGCCTTTCCGGCCCCCGAACGTTTCGCCGAGCAGAAGGAAGAAGATCTGCTGCACTTTCGCTTGAGCCGCGCTAAAGCAGGGACGCTCGTTCGTTTAGGGCACGCATTTGCGTCTGGTACGATCACCAATCATAACCTCAGTTTGCGTTCCGATGAGGAAGTGGTTGAACAACTCACGCAGATCAAAGGTATCGGCCGCTGGAGTGCCGACATTGCTTTGATGCGCGGCTTGGCCCGATTCGATGCTTTTCCCGGCGGCGACTTAGGCGTGGTCAAGTACGTCGCACAAGGCTTGTTGGGAAAAGCCGAAAAAGCCACGGAGACAGAAATGCGAACGTTCGCCGAGCGCTGGAAGCCCTATCGCGGGCTAGCGCTGATTTATTGCTATGCAGAATTGCTGCGGCGGGAGGCCGAAAAGTAGTCAGTAGTGAGAATCCAGTAGCCAATAGTCCAGCCGTATCTTTTCTACCGAATGCCGACTACTGGCTACCGACCTCTTCTTCAGAACATCCCCGAAATTTTTCCGTCCGCGTCCATCTTCATACCAAACGCCGCCGGCTTCGCAGCAAGGCCCGGCATGGTGAGCATTTCACCTGTCAGTGGCACACAAAAGCCGGCCCCGGCCGAAAGGCGAATCTCACGCACGGTGAGGGTAAAATTACGCGGGCGGCCGTACAGTTTCGGGTCGTCGGATAAAGACATCTGGGTCTTTGCCATGCAGATCGGCACGTTGCCATACCCCAAGGCGTTAATGCGGTCGAGGTCAGTCTTGGCGCGAGGCAGGAGCGCAATATCGGCGGCGCCATAAATCTTCTGTGCGATTGTACGAATCTTCTCTTCAATTGATACTTCAACCGGGTAAAGGAACTTCGGAGTTGGCGTCGCTCCTTGGCAGACGCTCACCACAACTTCGGCCAACGGCAAACCGCCTTCCCCACCTTGCCCGAAGACGTCGATCACGCGCGCTTCTAACCCTAGTGCGCGACATTCCTCAACCACGAGTTTCAGTTCGTCTTCGGTATCAGTCGCGAAACGATTGATCGCCACGATCGGCTGTACGCCAAACTCACGGACACTTTCTGCGTGCTTGGCGAGATTGCTCATGCCCAACTTCAAGGTTTTGAGATCCGGTTTGTTCACGTCGTTGACCGGTGTCCCGCCGTGCATCTTCAGCGCTTTGACTGTCGCGACAAGAACGACTGCCGACGGCCATAAGTTCGCGGCACGGCACTTAATGTCGAAGAATTTTTCACCGCCGAGATCAAAACCGAATCCGGCTTCGGTCACAACGTAATCGGCATAACTCAGGGCTAAACGTGTGGCGAGAATGCTATTGCAGCCGTGCGCGATGTTGCCAAACGGACCGCCATGCACGAAGGCAGGTACTCCTTCAACCGTCTGCACCAGATTCGGCTTCAATGCGTCTTTGAGAATGATCGCCATCGAGTCGGCGGCCTGCACGTCACGGGCTGTCACTGCATTCCCTTTACTGGAAAAACCAATCACAATGCGTGAGAGCCGCTCGATCAAATCTGCCGGACCATTCGTTAAACACAAGATCGCCATCACTTCCGAAGCCGCGGTAATGTCGAATCCATCTTCGCGCGGCACACCCATCAACGCGCCGCCTAGACCAATGGTGATCTGCCGCAAGGCACGGTCGTTCATGTCCATTACGCGCCGCCAGCGTATGCGTCGTACGTCGAGATCAACTTGACCGTGGAACAAGGAGTTATCGAGCATTGCGGAAAGGAGATTGTGCGCAGAAGTGACGGCGTGCATATCACCGGTGAAGTGAAGGTTAATGTCTTCCATCGGCAGCACTTGTGACCGTCCGCCACCACACCCACCCCCCTTTACTCCGAACACCGGCCCCATCGAGGGCTCACGTACCGCAACTGTGGCTTTTTTCCCCAATCTCTCCAGGGCTTGCCCTAATCCGATCGTTGTCGTGGTTTTGCCTTCACCGGCGGGGGTAGGGTTAATGGCCGAAACAAGGATGAGCTTCCCGGTCGGACGACTGGGGGCAGTAGAAAAAGCGCCCAAGGCAATTTTCGCTTTTACTCGCCCATACGGTTCGAGGTACTGTGACGGGAGAGACAGGCGGGCAGCAATTTCCTCTATCGGCTTCAACTCCGTTGACTGCGCAACGGCCAGGTTTTGGTCACGACTCATGAACTATTCCTTTCCGGCGGGGGATGAGAACTGCGTGTGCAATAGGTAACACGCAACACGTACCACGTGAAGCGTATTGCGTGTTGCGTAAAGCGCGAAACATCCCCTCCCGACCTTACGTTTTAGATCGTGCGTCTCAGAACCGCTTTGCGGCTTCAACCATGCGTGAGAGTTTGCCAACCGCGACGTCAGTCGTTCGGCGTCGGCCAAATCCACACGACGGCGCGATCCATAACCGTTCGGGCTCGACAAACCGCAGCACTTCACGAATACGTTCGGCAATCTCATCTGTCGCCTCGACCGGCGTCTTGACGTCAACAACTCCGGCAACCACTTCGAGTTCTTTTGGGATATCGCGTAGACAGGCACGGTCCGCCCACTGTCCCGGATGAGAACACTCCAGGTGAACTTTATCGACAACCCCGGCCAACTGTTTCACAAATGGCATCAGTGCGTGCAGGTTGTGGACAGGAATCACCGGTTTTGAACCTAAGTCACCGAGGCAGCAATGAATCGTTTTCTTCACGGTGACGCCGGTAAAACTCTGGGCAATCAGATCAACCGCTTCCGTCGGAGTGAGCTGTGCAAGGACCGACTGCACAGCAATGTACGGCACATCAAGTTGGATCTCTCGCGCCCCGGCGGCAGCCAGAGCACGGATCTCCTGGTTCACAATCCCAATTGCACGCAGTAATTGTGTCCGCGCTTTCTCTATTGGCCGTAAATGCGCAAGAACTTCCAAGGGCCCAGGGACTGAGGCCTTTTCCAAAGCCTGGTCGATTTGTGACTCCCGACGAAACGCTTCGGCATACCCTAACCCGTGTGGAGCGGCGATGTCGTCGATCACTTCGTACTCTGCCAGGTCAGCATAATCCTTCAGTTCCGCGGCTTGCGGTTTAATCAGTTTTACTCCGGTCAACTTACGCGGAATGTGTTGGATAAAGGCCTCAGCAAAGAACTCGCCGCCCATGAATTGCGTTACCGCAGTGGCTTTTTGCTCGCGAATAGCAATCTCGGCCGCGCCCGCCAACGTCGGTTTCACTAGCATCTCGGGCAGTGTCCCGCGGTGGTACTGCAAAAGACGCTCGCGATACATCTCTGGTAACGGCCAGCTCCCAATAACGGTCGTACGAATCATAAAAGCACTGCGTAATGAGTACGTAAAACAGCAGACGTAAAGAGAATATAGAATCAGAATACGGGAGACAGAATAAGAAAGTTGCTAGTGAGGGACACGCGAGGATTTTTATATCTCTCCTGGATTCCGACTCCTGAATTCTTAGTTTCTGCTTTTACATTTCATGCTTGACGTTTTATGTCAGCGCGTATTCCACCACCGCCGCCCCAGTTCCCCACACGGGACCGTATCCTAAGACCTTCCCCGGAATTGTGGGAGTTCCGAGTACTCCCATCAGCCAGGCAAAAGCCTTGAAACCCATATCCACGGCGGCGGCCTGAGCGTATTCACTACTGAGAGTTAGGACATCAGCATTCTTTCCTTGCGCGATCAAATCCAACACACGTCGGTTCCACACATCATCTTCGGCGCGGGAGAAACGGTCCTGTTGCGGATCGATCGCTTCAGTAAAAAACCGGGCTGATAAGCCAGTACAGGCAATCACCACCGCACGTTTCCCTCTTTCTTCGATTGCCTGTCGCATTGCCCGCCCCAGGGTAAGCGAATCTTCTTGCCCAGCATAAATGTTACACGAGACGACGGCGACCGGAATCGTGCTTTGCGGATCCACAAATCGTTGGACAACCAAAACTCCGGTATCAAGAGGAAACCCCTCGTAGGCCACCGCCTTGGTTGCCAAGTCAAGAGACGAAGCAATTGCCGCTGCTCGGGTTCCAAGTTCAACGTCTACCCGCAAATCAAACGGGAAATCGCCAAACTCGTACCAGTTATCATCCACATGCAGTCCCTTCGGATTCGGGTGAGCCTGGAAGGAATGACCCAAAACGGAGATCCACTGTGTGCTGTAGATCGCCAGCACATCGGGTTTTGCTTGCCGAATATGCTCGCCCGCTTGACGGTAGCCCCGCCGGATGATCTCCCAGCTTGCCGCCGGCACCTGCGATGTCAAATGCGGAAGTCCTGGAAGAATGTATGCGTGTTCAATTGTGCCTTTGGGCATGAGCTGGACCTCTAAAAGCTTCCTAACATGAAAATGCCCTTCGACAGGCTCAGGGCGAACGGAAAATGTACGCGACAGAGGAAAAGCCGTTCGTGCTGAGTTTATCGAAACGCGTGCTATTGCCTCCGCGTCAGGTCCCACTCAACCACAGCGTTTCCTGTGCCGATCACCGTCCAGTACCCGTGGACCTGAGCGGGAATTGTAGGGAACCCCATCGCCGCTAGCATCCAGGTGAGCCCGCCGGATTTCACCTCTGCCGCGGTTTTTTCCATGAACTCGGGCAGAATCGACATTAACTTATCGGTCTTCCCTTTGCGCATCAGCTCGAGCACCCGCATGTCCCACTGATACTGGTTGTTATTAAAGATCACTTCTTTGTTCATATCCTCAACCAGCTCAGGTTCGCGGTCATAATGTAAATGCGAAAGTGTGTTACTCGCCGCCAGTACCGCTCGCCGGCCAGTCTTGGCAATCGCCCGCGCCGTCGCCCGCCCGAGCTTTATCATTTGCTCTTGACCAATCTCAGTGGAATAGAAATACGGCGAGTTGTTCGCGGAAATGCCGAGGATCGGAATATCCCAATCAGGGTTCAGCATGTGCAGGGAAACGATCGTGCCATAATCAACTCGGAAATTAGGGTTAGTCATCTTCTTGGCGACGAGCCCCTCGCGTTGTGTCTCTTCATAACACGCGTCGGCGAGAGCAACGTCTACATTCATCTCGTAGCGATAGCGAAAAATATGCGGAAAAATGGGATCGACCGACAGCCCTCGGAGATGCGGAACGCGCAGAAAGTGGTGTCCGACAATGGTCATCCAATGCGGGCTATGAACGAGGATAACGTCGGGCTTCCAGGCTTTGATCTTTTCCCGGCAGTCCTCATACGCCCAACGTAACACCTCCCAGCCACCAGTCGAGCGTGGCTCGTTCCGCTCGGGGTTCTCACCGTACACGAGATGTGGCGGATGCGGTGCGAGAAAACCAGCGAGAATTTTTCCTTCTGCCATGGTAACCCCTCCTCCGAGGATGTAGCTGGATTCTCCTCTTCTCACCGAAGGGTTGTCAAGGTGGAAGTGGTTTGTCACTTCTCGTTGTTGGGAATTGCAAAGCTGCCAGAGCGAGGCGGTCTCCTTGCGGAGCACGCCGGGTTCCGTCACAGTAACCACAGTATTCGAGATAGGAGGACCCATGGAGGGTACAGGTCGCGACACAAGAGCCTCACAAGAAGGTGGTACGGTAGCATCTTCTCGTTTACCCCATCTTGTCATCGCACTCCTCGTGAGTGTCGGGTTCCTGTACCTGGCTTTCCGCAACGTCAAACTGGACGAACTAGGCGCGGCGCTGCAACGTATAAATGGGGGCTGGCTGCTCCTCGCTATCGTGGTGAGCTTACTCATCATGGTCTTCCGCGCATGGCGCTGGCAGTTGGAGTTGCGCCCGCTCGAGCATGTGCCGTTCGGCCGCCTGTGGGTCATTATCTCGGTCGCCTATATGGCGATTAATTTGCTGCCGGTGCGGATCGGTGAGATCGTCCGGCCCTGGCTTCTCTCGCGTCGATCGGGGGTGTCGTTTTCTAGTGTGGTGGGGAATGTGGTTCTCGAGAAGACAATGGATTCAGTGATTATCGTTTTCTATATTCTTCTCGGTCTTCTGACGGTGGAGAACCTTCCGGTGTGGGTGCGTCGCGGGGCGATGGTCCCGGCGGTTGCCGCAATGGTGCTCGTCTCCTTGGTCATACTCTTCTGGTGGCGCGGTGAGGCCTTCGTCGACCGTTGGCTGCTTCACCGTCTCCCGCAAGGGTTTGGGGGAAAGCTGAAAAAAATTCTCGCTTCCATGGCAGACGGCATGCGAATTATTCCTAACCCGATGTTACTTCTTTCGGTCTTTCTTGTTTCGCTCACTTTGTGGTTCTTGCCCATCCTCTCAAGTTACATCATGATTCGCGCGTTCGATTTCCCCGTGCCGTTCGGCGCGGCCTTGGTAGTCTTTATCTTCATCGGCTTCGGCACCGCGCTACCGAACCTTCCCGGGATGATCGGCCCGTATCAGTACGCCTGCCAACTGGCGCTCGGCCTCTTTGGCGTGAGCGAGGTCGATGCTCTTGCCTACGGGTTGGTACTGAATGCGGTGCAGTTCCTCACGCTTGTAGCACAAGGGTTGCTGGCACTTCCGATCGCCGGGGTGAGCTTCGCCGAGATCCGCCGTGCGCGTGAAGAAGGCGCTGTACACGAACCATCTATGAGGTCGCCGGCTTAATAGCGAGTGAAGAAGGAACAAGGAGTGGCAGGCACAGCCTGCCCTACAGATTCAAAAGGGAGAAACGGTAAAAAGGGGAAACGGGGAAATGGGAGAAGTAAGAAGCGAGCGGGTGGATGAGTGAAAAAAGCAAGTCTTTGATTGCCGCTCCTGCCTTCTTTTATTCTTGCCTTTTGCCTTTTGATTTTCTTCCTTTTCGCCATTTCGCCATTTTCCCTTTGCCCTTAATCCCTAACCGGGCTATGCCTGCCACCGCCCACAGAAAACATGCTATGGTGCACAGAGAAGCATGCATGTGTGAACGCAGAGAGGAACCCGTGGTAACAACCCCTGTCCTGCTGTTTCTGTGCACCGGCAACTATTATCGTAGTCGATTTGTGGAAGCACTGTTCAATCACCACGCCGCGCAGACAAAACTCCTTTGGCGGGCGGAATCGCGCGGGATCGCCTTGGAGTTTGGAGTAAACAACCGCGGACCCATGTCCAAGGCGGCGCTGTCAGCCTTGCAGGAACGGGGGATTACGCTTGTCGAACCGGTGCGACTCCCGCAACAGGTGCAGGAAAAAGACTTTGCTCTGGCGCAGTGGATTATTGCGCTTGATGAAACTGAGCACCGTCCGTTGTTGGCCCATCGCTTTCCGCAATGGCTCGATCGGGTCGAGTTTTGGCAGGTGCCCGATGTGCCGCACTTGTTGGCAACCGCTGCCGTTACGCTGATGGAAACACAGGTGCAGTCGTTGATGCGGACGCTCAGTGACGCAAGCATATGCAAGAATCGAACGAAGGGAACACAACGCCGTTGAGGCGGATCGTCATAGCCCTACACCGCACGGCATATCGCTGTGCCTATACGGTGTTACGTGGGTATTGGTTTGTCGTGCGCCCGAGGGTAACAGGTGCGGTGTGTCTCCTTATCCATGATCAGTTGGTATTGTTGATTCGCAACACATACGGCAGGGCGGGTTGGACGTTTCCCGGCGGGATGCTCGGGTGGCGCGAATCGCCGCAACTGGGAGTCCAGCGTGAAGTACAGGAAGAGGTGGGGATCACACTAACTACGGTACAACACCTCGGCCAGTTCACCGGACGGCAGGCTCATCGACATGACACCGTCCATGTCTTTCTTGCTTCAGTACCAAACACCACCGTGCAGCTTGATCCTGGAGAGATCTTAGACGCCCGCTGGTATCCGCTGGATGCACTCCCTCCTCTCTCGACCTATGCGCAGCGCGCAATGCAGGTCTGGCAGGGATCGTTTTCGTTAGACACGCAGAATTGAACCACATACAAAGGAGGACCAGCCATGACCACATCACCAACTGGTGGGGGAACAGGACAGTGTTTGTGTGGGGCGGTACGTTATCGGTATGAAGGCGAACCGACCATTATCGGGCTTTGTCAATGTGAGCGTTGTCA
>Ga0207675_100004231_pt1 | contig 13886 bp, 14 predicted proteins | sample KBSSwiS42_FD_184305 | JGI IMG/M metagenome (GOLD analysis project Ga0207675, IMG submission 184305) | Switchgrass rhizosphere microbial communities from Kellogg Biological Station, Michigan, USA - KBS Switchgrass S4-2 (SPAdes) (version 2) | ecosystem: Host-associated > Plants > Roots >... | reverse complement strand
CCCGGTTCCCGCCCAGCCCCGACTCCAGACCCTCGCCCCTCTGCCCGCTCCTCCATGTCGTGCCCCTTCCCACAATGCCCCACGACCGAAGGTTGCACCCCCCAACGCCCCCGTCAACCAACCCGGTGGTCGGGGGGGAGCCGCCCCGGGGCCCCAGAGGGCTGGGGATCAACCTGGACCCCGGCGGCGGGCATCCCGAACTGGGCCGCGGGCACCCGAACTGGGCCGCAGGCACCCGAACTGGGAGCGCGGGACGCACCCCCGAACCGGGGGCACCGGCGCCGGTCGCGGGCGGTCGGCCCCGGGCCCGCCGACCCAGCACACCGTGCCAGGTGCGTGCATGAGGCCCGAGCGGCCGTGCGCTCGAACTGCGCGCTACTCGCTCTCCTCGATGGTGACGCGCTCGAGGCGGAGCTCCTCGACCGGGCGGTCCATGGGGTCGCGGTCGACGGCGGTCATGGCGTCGACGACCTCCATGCCATCGACGACCTCGCCGAAGATGGTGTGCTTGCCGTCGAGCCAGGGCGTCGGCACCTGGGTGATGAAGAACTGCGAGCCGTTGGTGTTGGGGCCGGCGTTGGCCATGGCCAGGTAGCCGGGACGGTCGAAGCGGTGCGGGCCGCTGACCTCGTCCTCGAACTGGTAGCCGGGGCCACCCCGGCCGGTGCCGAGCGGGTCGCCGCCCTGGATCATGAAGTTGGGGATGACCCGGTGGAAGATCGTCCCCTCATAGAGGGACCCCTGCTCCTGCGTGCCGGTGGTCGGGTTGCGCCACGGCTTGCCGCCGGTGGCCAGGCCGATGAAGTTCTCAACGGTCTTGGGGGCGGTGTCGGGGAACAGGCGGACCCGGATCGGGCCCTTGGAGGTCTCCAGGGTCGCGTAGGTGTCGGCCACGCACATCTCCTCGCGTCGAGAGCTGGCGCTCGGATCGCGACCAGCTCTGGTCGGGGGCCACCCTACCGAACCTGGCCCGATGGCTCATCCCGTCATCCACAGCCCCCGCCGTGACCAATTCGAGTCGGGAGCGCCACCGCACGGATGCACGCTCGCAGCCGGGCCGTGACCGCGCCGGTAGATGCTCTGGCCAGCAGCTTTCCGAAGAGGTGATCGCCATGCGGCTCGTCCGGACCCTCATTGTCACCAGTCTCGCCGCCGTCGTGCTGGCGCTGGCGGCCGCGCCCGCCGGCGCCCAGTCCATCCCCACCCTCGTCGACGTCCGGGCCGGAAGCCATGCCGGCTTCGACCGGGTGGTGTTCGAGTTCCGCGGCGCCGTGCCCGAGCACCGCATCGGCTACGTGGACCAGCTGGTCGAGGACGGCAGCGGCGACCCGGTGTCGGTGGCCGGCGCGGCCGACCTGGAGGTCGTCTTCCAGGGCGCCAACGCCCACCGGGAGAATGGGTCGCCGACCGTCAGCCCGCGGCGCTTCTCGCCCGGCCTGCCCGCCGTCAAGGAGATCGCCCAGCTCGGTGACTTCGAGGCCGTGGTCAGCTACGGCATCGGCGTCGACCAGCGGCGGCCGATCCAGGTGTCCACCCTCTCCAACCCCTCGCGCCTGGTGATCGACATCGCCACCACCGGGTCGGGCGGCTCGGCCGGTGGCGACACCGGCTCGTTGCCGTTCACCGGGTCCCGGAGCACCGAGCTCCTGGTCACCGGCCTCGCCCTGCTGGCCACCGGGGCGACCGTGCTGGCGCTGGCCCGCAGGACCAGGACCGCGTAAGGCGTCGCCGGGGGACCGGGGGCCTCCGGCGGCCACTCGAGGCAGCCGCTCTGGACACAGGGCGGCTGCCTCGCTTTGCGTTGGACGACTGGCCGAACCCGTTCGATGCCCTCCGCCATCCCGCCGGGAAGTCCTACGATGACCCGCACGGCAACCGGAGGTGCCCTCGGGCACGGAGACGAGCACATGAACGGCCATGTCCAGGACGAGCTGCCCGCGCTGCTGAGCGGCGAGCTGTCGCCGTCGGCGGCGGCGGCCGTGCACGCCCACCTGGCCGTCTGTGACCGGTGCCGGGCCGAGCTGGCCGCGGTCGCCTTCGTGACCGGGGAGCTGCGCTCCGCGGCCCGGATCCCCTTCGCCGACCCGTCCGAGCTTCCGCCGTTGCTGCTGACGCCGCCGGTGGGCACCGACCAGGAGCAGCTGCCCGACGCTCCGGAGCTCGACCTGCCGTTCGGCGCCGGCCAGCGGGTCGGGCCGGCGGCGCTCGTGCTCGCCGCCACCGACGACGGGCTTGACCCGGCCTACCAGGCGACCCGCCAGGCCGCCTTCGCGGTGGCGGCCAGGGAGGGCGCCCGGGTGGTGCTGTTCGACCGCTCGCCCGAGCTGTACCTGGTCGACCCGTACGAGCAGGCCCGTGGGGACGGCGGCCGCCCTCCGAGCGCACTGCTCAGCCAGCGCACGGCCAGCCGCGCCGGGCGCCCTTACCTGGCCGAGCAGCTGGCCGAGGCCCGCCAGCTCGGCCTGGACGGGGCCGCCTGGGTGGCCCGTGGCCACGGCCCCGACGCCCTGGCCGCGGCCTGCGAGGTCCTCGACGCCGAACGGGTTGTCCTCCCGTCCACCCTGGCCGCACCAGCCCTGATCGACCGGGTCCGCGGCCACACCCTGGCCGCCTTCCGCCGCCGCGTGCCGGCCCGGATCAGCCTGGCCGACCTCGACGGCACCCTGGCCGAGGTCGACTAGCCGCCAGGGGCGGGCGTCGCAGCCTTCTGGCAGACTGCCCGGATGCGCGAGATCGACTACCTTCAGGCCCTCCGTGCCGACGGGACGGACCTGGCCACGGCAGCCCGGCGCGGGCTCGACCCGCCGGTGCCGGCGTGCGCGGGGTGGACCGTGGCCGACCTGGTCCTGCACACCGGGATGGTGCACCGGCACAAGCTGGAGATCGTCCGGGGACGCCTGGCCGAGCCGCCGAGCCCGTGGCCGCCGGACGCGCCCTCCCGGGCCGAGCTGCTCGGCTGGTACGACCAGGGGCTCGAGGAGCTGCTCACCGTGCTCGAGGACGCCGACCCCGAGACCCGGGTGTGGACCTTCCACCGGCCCGACCAGACGGTCGGCTTCTGGCACCGGCGCATGGCCCAGGAGACGGCCGTGCACCGGGTCGACGCCGAGAGCGCCCACGGCGACCCCCGGCCGGTGCCGGGGGCGCTGGCCGCCGACGGGGTGACCGAGCTGCTGGAGGTGTTCCTGGCCCCCCACTCGGACGGCGCGCCGGTGGGCGGGCGCGGCGAGTCGCTGCACCTGCACGCCACCGACACCGAGGGCGAGTGGCAGCTGCGGCTGCTGCCGGCCGGGGTCGAGGTCGGCCGGGGCCACGCCCAGGCCCACGCGGCCGCCGCCGGCGGTGCGTCCGACCTGCTGCTGTTCCTCTGGGGCCGGGCCCCGGCGGACCCGCTGGAGGTCTCCGGCGACCCGGCCCTGCTGTCCCGGGTCAGGGAGCTGGCCGCCGCGGCGACCCAGTAGCCGTGGAGCTCCGCGAGGTCGTTCGGCGCCGGCGCATGGTGCGCCGCTTCGACCCCCGCCCCCTCCCGGCCGAGGTGCTGGACCGCATCCTCCACAGCGCCACCCGGGCGCCGTCGGCCGGGTTCAGCCAGGGCCTCGACCTGCTGGTCCTCCAGGGCGGCGACGCGGTCCGGGGCTTCTGGCGGGCCACCGCCGACCCGCGGTTCGACAAGCCCTACAGCACCGCCGAGCCGTCGGCGATCGTGCTCGTCCTCTCCGACAAGCAGGCCTACCTCGACCGCTATGGCGCGCCCGACAAGGCCGGGCTGGGCATGGACGTCGAGGAGGGCTGGCCTGTCCCCTACTGGGACATGGACGCCGCCATGGCGGTGATGCTGATGCTGCTGACGGCCACCGACGAGGGCGTCGGCGCCTGGTGGTTCGGGGTGTTCCACGGCGCCGAGGCCCTGCTCCGCGACCTGGGCGTGCCCGAGGGCCGGCGGCTCGTCGGGGCGGTCGCCCTCGGCTGGCCGGCGGCCGACGACCGCCCGGGCGGCTCGGCCCTGACCCGCCCCCGCCGGCCCGCGGACGAGGTCATCCACCGGGGCCGCTGGGCGCACTGACCTCGCCGCCGGGCGGCTCAACTCGTCCCGGCCGGCGTCGATGGAACCACCATGAGCACGGATGCGGCGGTCTCCGTTGCGCCCGAGGTGGCCGGCGAGCTGGCCCGGATCATCGACGGGCGGGCGGTACGGGCCGTCTTCCAGCCCCTGGTCGACCTGGCCAGCGGCGACGTGGTCGGCTTCGAGGCCCTGGCCCGCGGCCCGGCCGGGTCGATGCTGGAGTCGCCGGGAGCCCTGTTCGAGGCCGCCTACGGGATCGGGCGGGTGGCCGAGCTGGACTGGGTCTGCCGGGCGGCCGCGTTCCAGGCCGCCGCCGGGGCCGAGCTCGACCCGGCCCTGCGGCTGTTCGTCAACTGTGAGCCCGCGTCGCTGGGGGTGGCCTGCCCCGACGACCTGTGGCCGGTGGTCGACGTGGCCGAGCGCCGGCTCCGGGTGGTCATGGAGGTGACCGAGCGGGCGGTGGCCCGCGACCCGGCCGGCCTGCTCGGCGCGGTCGCGCGGGCTCGGGCGGTCGGCTGGGGCGTGGCCCTCGACGACGTCGGCGCCGAGCCGGCCAGCCTGGCGGTGATGCCCTTCGTCCGCCCCGACGTGATCAAGCTCGACCTGCGGCTGGTCCAGGGTCGCACCACCGCCGAGGTGGCCAGGATCGTCAACGCCGTGCGCGCCCAGGCCGAGCTGACCGGGGCCCGCATCCTGGCCGAGGGCATCGAGACCCGCCGCTACGCCGAGATCGCCCGGACCTTGGGCGCGACCATCGCCCAGGGCTACCTGTACGGCCGCCCGGGGGTGCTGCCGACCGGGAGCCGCCCCACCCGAGCCGCCGTCGAACTGCTCCAGGAGCCACCGGCCACCGACACCCGTACGCCGTTCGAGATCGTCGCCGCCGAGCGGGCCACGGAGCGGGCCCCCAAGGACCTGCTACTGCCGATGAGCAAGCACATCGAGCACAAGGCCCTCGACGCCGCCGAGCCGGGGGTGCTGCTGGCCTGCTTCCAGGAGGCCGGCCATTTCACCCCGGCGACCCGGGTCCGGTTCCGGCAGCTGTCGGCGCGGGTCGCGCTGGCCGGCGCCCTCGGGGTCGGGATGCCGCCGACGCCGGCGCCCGGGGTCCGCGGGGCCGCGCTCCACCCCGGGGACCCGCTGCAGGGCGAGTGGGACGTGATCATGGTCGGGCCCCACTTCGCCGCCGCCCTGGTGGCCAGGGACTGCGGCGACGACGGCCCGGACGCCGACCGGAGGTTCGACTTCGTCATCACCCACGACCGGGGGCTGGTCGTCCGGGCCGCCCAGCCCCTGCTGGACAAGCTGGCCCCGGCCAGCTGAGGGTCACCCGGCCAGCTGGTAGAACCGCCAGAAGAGATGGTCCACAGGCAGCACCCGCAGGCTGGCGAAGCCGGCCTGGTCGGACCATTCGCGCACCGTGGCCGAGCGTAGGGCCGTGCCGGCGGCCGCCGACGGGGTCTCGACCCGGCTGGCCGGCAGGCAGTGCCACCAGCTGAACCCGAAGTTGAGCCGCTCGACCTCGTCGCCGGGGGCGGTGAAGGTGTCGGCGACCTTCTCGTCGGCCACGATCACGACCCCGTCGTCGGCCAGCAGGGCGCGGACCGCCGCAAGGGCCTCGACCGGCCGGGCCATGTCGTGGAGGGCCTCGAAGATGAAGGCGGCGTCGTAGCCGCCCTCGCCGGCCGCGCCCAGCTCGGCCGCGTCGACCACCCGGAACCGCACCCGGTCGCCCACCCCGGCCTCGGCGGCCAGCCGCCGGGCCTCGGCCACCGAGGCCTCGTCGGCGTCGATCCCGTCCACCCGCACTGACGGGAACGCCCTGGCCAGCGAGATGCTGGACCAGCCGGTCCCGCAGCCGACGTCCAGTACCCGGGCCTCGTCGGCCTCGAGCCGGGCCTGGACCGCGGGCACGGTCGCGAACCAGCCGGCCAGGTCGTTGACGAACATGGGCCGGTTGAAGTTGGCGATGGCCAGCCGGCAGTCGGCACCGTACTCGGGGTAGGGCAGGCCCTCGCCGGAGCGGTAGATGCCCGGGACCCGCTGGAGCACCTCGGCCAGGCTGCCGATCCAGTAGGCGCTGGCCCCGGCGTGCGCGGGGTTGTCGGCGTCGAGCAGCACCTCGGCGTGGGCATGGGGCAGCCGGTAGCGGCGGGTCCCGGCGTCGGCGGCCGCGTCCTCGACGTCCAGGAGCCCGGCCACGGCCTGCTGCTCCAGCCACTCGCGGGCGTAGCGGGGGTCGACGCCGGCCCGCTCCGACAGCTCGGCCACGGTCGCCGGCCCCTGGTCCTGCAGGGCCTCGTACAGGTGCAGCCGCAGGCCCAGCCAGACACTGGCCAGCTCGAACGAGCCGATCATGCTCTGGAACAGCCGGCTGGCCAGGGCGTCGCGTCGTCCGGCCTCGTCCGCGGCCGTCGTGCCGGTGGTGGTCATGGCCCCCGCTCCTTTGTCATGTCGCTGTGGCGGATACTTACCGTATGCCGCCAGCCGACGCCCCCGCCGCCGACCCCACCGGCCTCCCGCGGCCGCTGCCCGTGCAGCGGGAGCTGTTCGACATCCCCGACGACGTCGCCTACTTCAACTGCGCCAGCCTCGCCCCCCAGCTGCGGGCGTCGGCCGAGGCGGCCGAGGCCGGGCTGGGCCGGCGCGCCCGGCCGTGGACGATCGGAAGCGACGACTGGTTCACCGGGGCCGAGGAGCGCCGGGCGCTGTTCGCCCGGCTGGCCGGGGTCGACCCCGAGGGCGTCGCCCTGGTCCCGGCGACCAGCTACGGCCTGGCCGTCGCCGCCGCCAACCTGACCGCCCGCCCGGGCCAGCGGGTCCTGGTCCTGGCCGATGACTACCCCTCCAACCGGTACACCTGGCAGCGGTTCGCCGGGCGCACCGGGGCCAGCCTGGTCGCCGTGGAACGCCACGACGGCCAGAGCTGGGCCGAGGCCGTGCTCGAGGAGCTGGACGAGCGGGCCGCGGTGGTCGCGGTGCTGGCCACCCACTGGACCGACGGCGGGGCGGTCGACCTGCCCGCGATCGCCGCCAAGGCCCGCGCGGCCGGGGCCGCCCTGGTGGTCGACGCCAGCCAGGCCCTGGGGGCGATGCCGCTGGACCTGGACGCGATCCGGCCCGACTACCTGGTCACGGTCGGCTACAAGTGGCTGCTCGGCCCGTTCGCCCTCGGCTACCTGTACGTCGCCGAGCGGCACCGCGAGGGCGTCCCGCTCGAGGAGAACTGGATCTCGCGCCTCGGGTCGGAGGACTTCAGCGCCCTGGTCGACTACCAGGAGCGCTACCAGCCAGGGGCCCGACGCTTCGACGTCGGCCAGCGGACCCACTTCGAGACCACCCCGATGGCCGTGGCCGCCCTCCGCCAGCTGCTCGACTGGGGAGTGCCGCGCATCTCGGCCACCCTCGGGCAGGTCAACGGCCGCATCCAGCGCCAGGTGGAGGCGCTCGGCCTCCCACTGACCAGCAGCGACCGGGTCCCCCACATCCTCGGCATCGGCCTGCCCGACCAGGCCCGGGCGGCCGTGGCCCGGGCCCTGACCGCCGCCGGGGTCTACACCGGGGTCAGGGGCTCGTCCCTGCGTGTCGCCCCGCACCTATGGACCACCGACCAGGACGTCGAGCGCCTGGTCGACGCCCTGACCAAGGCGACCAACGGGAGGGGGGCCTGGTGAAAACCCTGGCGACCTACAACATCAAGGGCGGGGTCGGGAAGACGGCCTCCGCCGTCAACCTCGCCTACCTGGCCGCCCGGGACGGCCTCCGGACCCTGCTCTGGGACCTCGACCCGCAGGGCGCGGCCAGCTACCTCCTGCGCGTCCGCCCCCGGGTCAAGGGCGGCGGCAAGGCCCTGGTCCGCGGCAAGCGTTCCCTGGAGGAGGCCGTCAAGGTCACCGAGTTCGACGGTCTCGACCTGGTCCCGGCCGACTTCACCTACCGCAACCTCGACCTGGTCCTGGGCGAGACCAAGAAGCCGACCCAGCGGATCACCCGGCTGCTCGGCCCGATGGCCGACGACTACGACCTGGCCGTCCTGGACTGTCCACCCGGCATCTCGCTCGTCTCCGAGAACGTTGTCCACGCCGCCGACGTCCTGCTGGTCCCCCTGATCCCCACCACCCTGTCGGTCCGCACCCTGGAGCAGCTCACCGAGTTCGTCGGCGAGCTCGACCACCCACCGACCCTGATCCCCTTCTTCACCATGGTCGACGGCCGAAAGCGCCTGCACCGCGAGGTGATCGACGACCTCCGGGCCCACCGCGACGACCTGGCCACCACCGTCGTCCCCGCCCTGTCCCTGGTCGAGCAGATGGCCGTCCACCGCGCTCCCCTGCCGGTGTTCGCCCCCCGCAGCCGGGTCGCCCGCAGCTACGAGGACCTGTGGGCCGAGGTCAGCGCCCGCCGGTGAGGGCCGTCCAGCGGGCCGGTGTCAGGCCGTAGGCCCGCTTGAACTGGCGGGTCATGTGGCTCTGGTCGGCGAACCCGGCGGAGGCGGCGGCCTCGGCGAGGGGGAGCCCGCGCTCGATCGCGGCCCGGGCCAGCCCGAGGCGGCGCATCGTCCGGTAGCGGTCGGGGCTGGTCCCCAAGGCCCGCCGGAAGTGGCGGGCCAGGGTGAACCGGTCGACCCCGGCGACCGCCTCCAGGGTCGAGGCCGGCGTCTGCTCGCTCGCGTGGGCGGCCAGGTAGTCGCGGGCCAGCCCGACGGCCCGGAGATCGATGGTGGCCGGGCCCGGGCCGGGCCGGCCGCCGAGCTCGCGGAGGGTGTCGGCCAGCGTGGCCGCGATCTCGGCCCGGGCGAGGTCGCTGATCGGCTCGTCGATGTCGACCAGCAGCGAGGCGACCAGCCGAGTGACCGGGGCCAGGGTCTGCACCGGGTCGGCCACGAACGGCAGCGGGCCGCCGCCGAGCGCGTCCCGGACCAGCTCGGGCGCGACGTAGAGGATGCGGTAGCCGAAGCCGTCGTCGGTTCCGGCGGCGCCGTCGTGGGTCTCGTCGGGGTGCAGGACGTGCAGCTGGCCGGGCAGGCAGACCCTGCGGGCGCCGCGGTAGCGGAACGTCTGCACGCCGGCGGTGGTGATGCCGATGGCGTAGCTGTCGTGCCGGTGCGGCTCGTACGCCGAGTCGCACAGGTACACCTCGGCCCGCTCCAGGCCGGGCGCCCTGGCGCCGAACCGGATCGAGTCGCGCCGCCGGCTGCAGGATCGTTCAAGACCGCCGGCGTCGGTGCTGCCTAGGCTCTGCCCCATGCATGGAAGTATCGCAGCGGCCCTGCCCGCGCCGCTGCTGGCGACGACAATCCGCTGGGGGTCGATCTGGCCGCTCCTGGTCACGGCGCTGGCGATCATGGGCAGCCCCGGCCCGGCGACGATCAGCCTGACCGCCGCCGGGTCGGCCTACGGCGTGCGGCGCTCGCTCGGCTACCTGACCGGGATCGTCGCCGGGACGGCGGTCGTCCTGGTCGCGGTCGCGACCGGGATCACAGCGGCCCTCCTGGCCGTTCCGGTCCTGCGGTCGGTTCTGGTGGTGCTGTCGGTGGCGTACATCCTCTGGCTGGCCTACCACATCGCGACCGCGTCCCCGCCCAGCGACCAGCCGGCCGCCGCCGCCCCCTCGCTCGCCGGCGGGGTCCTGCTCGGCGTGGCCAACCCCAAGGCCTGGGTGGCGATCGCGGCCGTGTTCGCAAGCACCCGCCTGGCCAGCACGGCCACGGCAGACGCGGTCGCCAAGGTGGCCGTGCTGAGCCTGGTTGTGGTCCTGATCATGGCCGCGTGGCTGCTCACCGGTGCCTGCTTCGCCTCAGCCCTCCGCGACCCGTTCCGAGCCCGGGTCGTCAACCTCATCCTCGCCGCCGCCCTGGTCGCCGCAACCGCCCTGGCCATCCTCCACTGACGGCCGCGGGGTGCATCGCCGGCGGCCCGTCAGGTCGACAGCGTTGGGACCGGGTCGAGGGCGTACGTCACGAGCAGGGCGTTCTCGGCCAGGACAGCCAGCCAGTGGTTCATCCGCTCGGCGTTGGTGCGGTCCCGCCAGTGCCCGAACAGGCTGCTGGCGTCGCCGAGCGGGCGGCGGCCTTCTGCCTGATGGATCTCGAGGGTGAGGGAAGCCCCACTCCCGCCGGCCTCCACCGCGGTGTCGACGAGCGCGGCCAGGCCGGCCGGGCCGTAGAGCGGGTCCAGGGACCGCCGGCCCCGGTAGTCGAACGGCACCGGGACCCTGGTCAGGAAGCTGAAGTGGTCGGACAGGCCGGGGATGAGGGGGTGCCCGTCGTGCAGGTGGAGGTGGAGCGGCTTGCCGACCCGGCCCAGCGACCGGAGGAGCCCGAGGACGGCGGGGAGCGCGGACGCCACCGCCGCCTGGACGTCGGCGGCCAGCTCTGGCAACCGTGCGTCCGCCGGGTCAAGCGCGGCCAGGTCCAGCCCCGGGTGCGCGTCCGAGAAGCTGACCCTGGCCCTGGCGATGCCGACGTGGCCGACGTCGACGCAGGCGCCGACCTGGGGCACGTCGCCGAGGCGCTCGGCCACCTCGACGAACCAGTCGAGCTCCAGCCCGGCGGCGTACTCGAGGAGCAGTGTCGGGCCGTCCGGCCGCAGGCCGAGCTCTTTGATCCCGGCGACCAGGTCGCCCGTCCTGGCGGCCATCTCGGCCTTGTCGTGGACGACCAGGCCGGCGACCCGGCCCGCGAAGCGGTCGGCGAACGTCTGGACCACCGCCCGGCTCCGCTCGTCCAGCAGGTTGACGTGCCGGCCCAGGTGCACGACCGGCAGGTGCGGCTGGGATGGCGCGAACCCGAGCACCCACTCGAGCTGCTCCGGCGTGTCGGCGTAGACCTCGGCGGCCAGCCCGGCCTGGGCGAATCGGAGACGAGCCAGCCGCAGCAGGGCGTCGTCGCCGTCGACGCGGCGCTGGAACAGCGCCCGCAGCGGCGGGCCAGGGGACGGTGGTTCAGGTGACGCCGGGGATGGTGAAGACATGGATCGACTGGTCCTTGGCTCGGCACTGTTGGTCCTGGCCTTCCCGCTTGGCCCGGTCGGATACCACGACGACGCGATCGGGCCCCACCCACGAGACCCCTTCGACATTGCAGTAGACGGTCCGGCCCTCGCGGTCCGGAGGGAACACCCAGACGCCGCCGTCGTCGGCCAGCTCCCAGCTCGACGGCCGCAGCCGGCCGACCCACAGCGCCGAGGACGCCTGGGACACCACGACCATGCGGTCCCCGGCGACGGACAGGCTGCTGTAGTCCTCGAACCACAGCGACGCCGGCAGCCGGATCGTGCCGACGCGGTCCCATTGGCGGCTGCCCCGTTCGAACACCTGGATCCTGCCACCCCCGGGCTGCCGTCCCTCCCTGCCGTCCTTGCACCGGTTCCCCTCGCACAGGCCGAGCAGGTAGGTCCGGCCTGCTCTGTGGATGCAGGTCAGCCCCTCGAGGCCCTTGTTCGGCCCGTCGAGCGGGAAGTCGAGCCAGGCGCTGCCCCGGTAGGCGAAGCCGTCGTCATACTCCTGGACCTTGGCCATGTAGCCCGCCCCGCGCGGGCTCGCCTCGATCAGCACGTAGTAGCGACCGGCGGCCACGTCATGGGCGATGTCCTCGAAACCGGCCCGTTCGCCGCGATCCTGCCGGATCAGGAAGTTGCCGCCGGCTTCCCGCCTGAGCCCGGTGCCGAGCCGGCCGATGTCGGGCGCGTTGTCGAAGATCACGTAGAAGTAGCCGTCCCCACTGAGGACGCCGCTGGCCTCGAGGCGCCCGTCCACCGCGCCCGACAGCAGCGAGGCGATCTTCGCCTCCCGTTCCAGGACAAGCTGGCGCTGCCCCATCCGCCAACGCTCCTTCAGCTGGGCGTTCTGACCGGTCCTGCTCATGATGACGGCAGCGGCTCGAGCTTCCCCGGGAATTCCGCCCCGCTGGCGCCGGCCGGATGGTCCCTGCGGAGCTCGGCCAGCTGTGCTCTGGCCCGGTCGTGGCGCATGCGCACGTAGTGGATGATCCCCTCGGTCTTCGCGTCCCCGCGCCGCAGCTCCTGTTGCTCGCGACCGCTGCGGTAGACTTCGTCGTTGGTGAACTGCCTGCCGGTGAACGGCTGCCCGCCCGGTGTGTCGGACTCCAGGTAGGCGGCCTGGGAGACGCGGTCCCAGAGCCCGCCAGTCCCGATCGCGCCGTCGATCGCGGCCGGGTTGAAGTCGGTGTCGAGCAGGTGCTCCAGGTGGTCAAGGTAGTACCGGAGGAAGTCGCGGTTACGGAGCAGGTTCTGCACCAGCGGTATCCGGGACCTCGCGCCGCCTGAGTTCTTCCGGCCGTAGTTCTCGGTGTTGCTGGGCCAGTCGACGATGTCGGTGTAGTGCCACCGGGTGTCGAAGAAGTCGATGCCGAAGCTGTTGTCGTAGTCCCAGGGGATGAAGGTGAAGTAGGGCGCCGCGGCAGCGCCGCGCTCGTCGCCGCGCCGTCCGGAGTTGTACAGGAAGTAGTTCGAGGGCGTGGCGAAGTAGTTGTCCCAGCTGCCGAGCAGCAGGTTGACGCCGGCCCAGCGCAGGAACGCCCGGGCGTTCATGATGCCCTCCACCGACTCGCGGAACGCCGGGGAGTCGAACCGTCCGTCGCCACCGGGGAGCCCGGCCCCGTCGACCGTCCGGACGAGCCGAGCCAGGTCGTCGTAGGTGTTGGCCGCCGGGTCGTCCTCGTTGGTCAGAAGCCGATAGGTCTGGTCGGCCGAGTCGGCGGCGATGTACTGGCGGCCGTCGTCACTCCCTCCGGCCCCGACCCGCCGCTCGAGGGTCGCGCAGCCCAGTCTCCCGCAGGCGGCCTTGTACAGGTTCCCCTCGTCGTTGTCGCCGAAATGGTCCTTCAGGAAGCGTTTGTCCACCTGCTCGATGACCGAGAACAGGCCCATGTAGTTCGCGTTCAGCCCCAGCTTGGCGTAGGTGTGCCGGGAGGCCGGGACCCCCGCCGAGGCGAACAGGCGCCAGGCCAGCGCCTCCCGCATCTGCGACGGGTCGTTGTACATGGCCTTGAGATTGACCTTGGACATGCCGGCCAGCCGGTCACCCCCGCCGTCGGGCTCCAGGTCGGCCTTCCAGGACCGCTTGGACGCCCACAGCGTCCGGTTCCCGCTGTTGACCAGCGAGAACGTCGCGGTCTCGTAGAGCGCGCCCGCGTTGCCCCGGGGCGCGATGTGCCGCCCATCCCCGGGGTCGGTCGGCCACAGCGCCAACCGGGCGCCGGTCGGGGCCACAACCGGCTTCTCCAGCGGCTCGTTGGGCCGCACAGCGTCCTGGGGCCAGCCGGTGACATGCAGCATGTACATCGGCTGCTGGAAGAACTCGTCCTTGGTTATCGCCATCACATCCACCCCTTCGGCAGTCCCTGTGAGGATTGAAGGCGGTCGATGCGCCGCGGTCAGTGCCGTGCGTCACATCACCCGGGATCGCCTTGGGTGCGGCGGGTGATCGAGCGGCTGGTAGTTGTGCGTTCAGGGTGCGGAGACCGGACCGGCGTGCTCGCGAGCATTCGAGCGGCGCGGTCGTGCGCTCCCGGCAGCGGCGCCGAGCACGCCGACGGGCAGCGCCCACAGCGCCAGGACGATCAGGGTCCACCAGATCGCATCGCTCAGGTTGGCCCCCATCCCGCCCCCGTCGCCGTCCAGGAGCAGCCCGCGACCTTGCCTGTACCAGCGCGGCGCCTCGGCCAGCCAGGTCAAGGTCACCAGCAGCGCGCCCAGCACGGTGGCCCAGGCGGAGGCGGCCAGCCCCGAGCGGAAGGACCGGCCGGCCGCGGCGGCGCCACCGACCCGGCCAGGACCACCGCCGTCACCGGCGAGAGGGTCGC
>Ga0207675_100004228_pt1 | contig 13892 bp, 9 predicted proteins | sample KBSSwiS42_FD_184305 | JGI IMG/M metagenome (GOLD analysis project Ga0207675, IMG submission 184305) | Switchgrass rhizosphere microbial communities from Kellogg Biological Station, Michigan, USA - KBS Switchgrass S4-2 (SPAdes) (version 2) | ecosystem: Host-associated > Plants > Roots >... | reverse complement strand
CGATACGCCGTTCGTCGCCTCCGCGATGAGCGACCCCAAGCGCCGCAAGGAAGTCGAGGCCGCCGTCGGCAAGGTCGGCACGGCCGAGCAGATCGCGGAGTGCTGCGCATGGCTCGTCTCGCCGGCCGCCGATTTCGTGCACGGCGAGACGTTGATCGCGGACGGCGGAATCTTGATGCGCTGATCGATGCGCGTCAGGTGCCGCGCCCCCGACGTCGGCGCGCGGCGAGCAACGGCAGTAGCAACAGTACCGACCAACCGAACGCGCCACCTCCACCGTCGATGAGCTCCGGCTCCGCCGGTGCGGGACTCGGCGGCATCGCCGGCGGCGGCGAGGAGGCGGGAGGCGCACTCGTCGTCGCAGGCGGCGGAGAGGCCGCCGGGGGAGGAGTCGTCGCCGGGGGCGGTGGCGACGAGGCCGGTGGCGGCGTCGAAGCCGATGGCGGCGGTGACACCGGCGGCGGCGGAGTCGAAGCCGGCGGCGGCGGAGTCGAAGCGGACGGTGGCGGAGGCGTCGCGGCAGGCGGTGGCGGTGCAGCCGACGGCGGCGGCGACACGGGCGGTGGCGGCGACGTCGGCGGCGGCATGGCCGGCGGCGGCGTGCTCGGCGTCGACGCGGGCTGCAAGTCTGCGCATTGCTCTCTGGCGTTGCCTTCCACTTGATTGCCGACGCCGAGCGGTTCCGGATCGTTGCCGTCGCATTTCAGGTCACGTGCGACGGAGTTTCCGGAGATCAAAGCGCCGCCGCTGTTCTTGGAAACCTCGAGGTTCCCGCCGATGTCGTTGTTGAGGATCTCCAAGCGCGATCGGTTGTTGCGGAACTCGGCATTGCTGCCGACCTCGGTCTTCTGAACGGTGCTCGAGTCCCCGACGAACTCTTCGATCCGCAGGTGGCCGCGGATGAAGCTGTCCTCGATGTCGACGAAGTTGGCGCGTTTTCCCTCGACGTCTCCGAAAATCAGCGCGTTGCGCGCCGTCAAGGAGCCGCCTTCGAACAGAATCACTTTGCCGGCGACCATCGTGCCCGCGAGCCGGCAACTCGCGGCGACGCGCAGATCACCGCGGATCAATCCGATGCCATTGTTGCCGCGGCAGTCCACGTCCTGCGCCGAGGCGCTGAGGGCAGGCAAGCCGAAGACGAGAATTACGACGGTAGGTAACCAATGACGGTTGGGCATGGGGTCCATCCTGTGCCTCGGCACGTCACGCTTTTCCGTGCCAACCCATGCAAGAGACGAGCCACGGCTGCCCATCCGCGAGCCGCGTAACGCAATGATTGTGCTGGGGAGTGCCGCTGAGTCGGCGCTAGCTGCCCGCGCCGGTGCCCTTCGAGAACACGCCGGTCTCGAGCGCCTTGTGCGCGGCCGGATCCAAGACTTCGACGCGATTGCGGCCCATCGTCTTGGCTTGATAGAGGGCCTCGTCGGCGAGCTGAAGTGCACCACGGGCGCGGCGCTCGGGGCTCGGATCGACGACGGCCACACCGATGCTGATCGTGACGATCTGGCCGAGCCGCGAATCGCGGTGCTCGAGCCCCATCGCGCAAACGGCCTTGCGCATCTGCGCCGCGATCTTCTCGGCGGCGACGCCGTCGACGTCGTATAGCAGCACGGCGAACTCCTCGCCGCCGTAGCGCGCGAGCAGCTCGTTCGGCCGCGTCACGAACATCTGGAGAATCTCCGCCACGCGCCGCAGCGCGCGATCGCCGGCCTGGTGACCGTAGCGGTCGTTGTAAGCCTTGAAGTGATCGACGTCGATCAGAAGGATCGCGATGCCGCGCTCCTCTTTGATGGCGCGCTGCCAAAACGTCTCGAGATGCTCGTCGAACACGCGGCGGTTCTTGACCCCGGTCAAAGCGTCCTGCTGTGCGAGCTCAGCCATCGCGTGCGTCTCGATGAACCGCGTGCGCGCGGAGCGCTCCAGCGTGCGCGCGACGACGCCGCAGGCCGAAGCGACGACGATCAACAGCAGGCACGACCGCACGATCAACGGCACCGGCAGCCCGAGGATCGCAGCGGCGGTCGCATAGACGGTGATCGTGAGCGTGACGGTGACGGCCGCGGTACGAAACCTCAGACCGAACACGAGAAACGGCCCGACCATGAGCAGCGGCAGCAGCATCAGCGACTCGAGTTGCCCGCGCGCTGCGACGCCCGCGATCATGAACGCGATCAGCGAGCCGCGCAGCGGAATCAGCACCTGCGCGCACGGCAAGTAGAGCCGTTGGAACCACGGGCTCCAGGCGATCGCTGACAACACGACCGACGCGAACATCACGACGCCATAGACACCGAGCTGAAACGGCGTCCACGACCCGAGCAGGATCTGGTCCGCGCCGCGCAGCGCGGCCAAGAGCAGCGCGACGAGCGAAACGACGCGAATCAGCGTCCGGTTCTCCGCGAGCTGCTGGCGACCGAACTCGGCCTCGAGATCCGGGGCGAACGCGCCGGTGGCGCCGCGGCTCGGATCCGTGGCGGTCGTGGGTTTGGCGCCCGCCGTCGGGCGCACGGCCTGAGGTCGCGCGAGCATGACGCCACGATACGAGCCGCTCCACGCCGAAAATGTGACGCGCTCCGCGTATTGGCCTTTGGTCCGATCCAGCTGCGCAAGCCTCCGGAGTGGCCGGAAAGCGCGGAAACTATTTAGCAGTGTTCATCATCTGCACGAGCTGCATCCGGCTGTTGACGCCGATCTTCGAGTAGATGCGGTGCGTATGGTCCTTGACGGTCTGCAAGCTGATGAACAGCTCCTCGGCGATCTGCTTGTTCGTCTTACCCAGACAGATCTTCTGCACGATCTGCCGCTCGCGCTTCGTGACGCCATAGTGGTCGAGCACGTGCTCCACGCCCTGCTTCGTCGCGTGCTCGGCTTTGACGGGCGCGAAGACGCGATCCGCGTTCGCGCGCAAGTAGAGCAGCGCCGGCAGATTCGCGCCGTGGAAAGCCACCAGTGCGACGACGCCCAAACGGATGTCGACGAGCACGAGGGCCGCGAGCAGCGAGCGCGCGACGAAGGCGCCGCATAGCAGCGCCGCGAAGACGAGCAGAACGCGGCGCTTGTCTCCTTCCACGACGAGACGAAAGCGCCAGACGAGAACGAGGAACGCCGCGAAATACACGAGCTCGATACCGATCATCGCGGCCGCTTCGATGACGCCGAGAACGTCGAGCGGCGATGCGGAGCCCGCTTGCATTCTGCCCACGGCCGTCCACGCGCCCAGCAGCAGCAAGGCGAAGACCACGCCGTGAACGGAATGCCAAGCCGGCTTGATGGCCTTGCCGAACATCGAGCCGGCCATGTTGACGAGCATCGCCCACGAGACGAGCAGGAACGGCACGCCGAGCACCGGCACCAGCACGGCCACGAGGTTGACGACGGTTGCCTCGGTAGCGACGGCCGCCAAGACCGCGCGCGTGAGGATCTGGCCCCACAGGCCGTAGAACGCAAAGGCGTGGACGGCGGCGAGGTAATAGAAGTGATGCCGCAGGAACGGGGAAGCGTAGCTCGAAAGCAGCTGGCGGCTGACCAGCACCGTCGCGACGGTCAACCCCAGGCAGAGCACGAACGTGACGATGATGACCTGGGCGAACATCGCGGGATGGGACGATAAACCGAAGGGAATCAGAACACTACTTTGGTAGTGGGCGAGTAGTGTTTTGGTAGGAATCTAGAAAAACACTACGGAAGTTGGACGCTTTCCGCGTTGCCGAAACCTAGATTGGCCTTCGTCGATTCAAACATTCGGTCGGAGGACCAAGATCGTGAGAACTCCAAAAGCAACGGCATTCGGCAGCTTCGGCTACGGCTGGCAGCAGCTCTGGAAGTACTTTCTGCACCTGTTCCTGATTTTCCTCGTCGTCGCCGTCGCCGGCTTCCCGACGTGGGGACCGTGGGGACCTTTTCAGGGTGACGGGTTCCACACGGTATCGGCCGGCTTCGTGCTGCTGAACCTGGTCTCGGCGGTCTACTTCCTCCTCGTCTTCCCCGTGATCAAGTACGGCGGCGATTGGATGTACCTCCGCTTCATGCGCGACGAGCGGGCAAACGTCGGCGACGTGTTCATCGGGTTCAAGAGGAACTACCTGAATATCGTACTGGCGAATCTACTCGTCTTTGCGATCTGCGGCATCGGGTTCGTGCTGTTTCTCGTTCCAGGGATCATTTTCGCGTGCCGCCTGTCGTTCGTTCCGTTCCTCGTCATGGACAAGGGCCTCGACCCGGTCGCGGCGATCGAGAAGAGCTGGTTCATGACGCGCGGCCACGGGTGGCGCATCTTCGGGATGTATGTGCTGATCTTCGTGATGTGCATCATCGGCTTCGTGATGCTCTTCGTCCCCGGTTTGTTCGTGCTGCTGTGGGCCGGCGCGGCGCTCGCGTCGCTCTATCACGCGGTCGATCTCGAGGATCAAGTGCGCCTGAATCAGAACGGCGTCGCGGTGGCGACGGCCTGATCGGTTCGGTTTCGGGGAACGCGCAGCGGCCACTCTCCCCCCCTTTTCGGCCGATTGCGCACCCCAGGGCGCTCGCGATGCGAGCGCCCTTTTTTTTGACGGCCAGGGATGGCCGGCATGCCGCAAATGCAGGAGCGATTTGCGGCGCCAGCTCAGTTTCCTTGCGGCATCTCGTAGAGCTGATAGATCTCGCAAGTCCCCTGTCCGGCGACCTCGAGGAACCGCTTCGTGTGCTTGACGATTTCCTCCTTGGAATTCGCCTTCAGCAGCGCGTAGCCGCCGATGACCTCCTTGGCCTCCGAGAACGGGCCGTCGGTGACTGTCGCAGCCTTGGTACCGGCGCTCTTGTGCACGCGGAAGCCCTTGGCGCCGAAGCTGACGCCTTCGGTCTGGAGCAGCCATCCTTCCTTCATGGCTTCCTCGACCAGTTTGCCCATGGCGGCCATCTCGGCCTGCGTCGGCGCGCGGTTGCTGGGCTCGTGCGTGAAAATGCTGATGAATCGCATGGTCTACCCTCCGGGGTTTCATGGTTGTTCATCCATACGTCGAACGGCGGGGCGGCAGATCGACACGGAATTTCGAGTTTTTTTGCGAATCGGGCTCGCGCAAGCCCGTCGGAGGCGGCCGACAACTTGGCGCCCGCGGCCACGACCAGTATTCTCGACGCGATCATGGACCCGCGTAAGGCCAAAAAGAACGCTCCGCCCCAGCCCGGGGAGTATTGGGGCGTCGATCCCCAGGACGTGCGGCGTCACGCGCAGCGCATGCGCGAGGCGCGCACCGTCGGGCCGCTCGACAAGATCTTCCGCGGCGCCGTGGTGGCACTGGTGCTCGTGATCGCGTTCGCCGTCTACTGGAACTTCGACGCGCTGCGGAACCTGCGCCTCGATTTCTCGAGGGTCAAAGGTGCGTTCGGGGACGCCGCCGAAGAGGTCGAGGATGCGCGCCGCGGCGACGAGCCCGGCACCGAGGTCGTCGGCGACACGAGCGTCGCCGGCGTCAGCCTGCCGACGAGCATCAAGGGCGACGAGCCCGAAGCCGACGCGCCGGCCGTGCCGACAGACGCGCCCAATGCGGCGGCACCATCACGCGAGACGGCGCCGGCCGAAGTCGTAGCCGCGAACGAAACGCCCGCGCCTCCCCCTCCGCCGCCCGAGCCCGAGGAGCCGCCTCGTCCCGAGACGTTCGGCTTCGGCTTGGAGGTCATGAACGTCTCGGAAGCCGACGCCAGCGCGCGCGTGCTCGTCTTGCGCGACGGTGGGCGCCGAGGCGTCGCGCTCATCAGGTGGTGGACGACGGATGGAACGGCGCACGCGGGCTCCGACTTCGCGAGACTCGAGCCGCGCACGGAGCGCTTCTCGGCCGGCGAGCAGAACCGCACGCTGCTCGTTCCGATCATCGGCGACCGTAACGTCGAGGGTCCGGAGAATTTCTTCGTGGACATCGCCGTCGGCGAAGGTGCGGAGCCCACGTCCGTCGCGCAGATCGAGATCATCATCAACGACGACGACTGACGACGCGGCGCGCCTACTCCTCGTCCTCGAGCACGGTCTCGGTCTCGACGCCGGCGTAGAACACCCAGACGTTCTCGTCGCCGGTCAGCAGCTCGATGTATTTCGGGTGCACGAACAGCGATTCGCGGCCCGCATTCAGCTCCTTCAAAACGCCGATCTCGGCCAACGACTTCAGGTACACCGAAGCCGTCTGACGTTTCGCTAGCCCCGCGTCGACGACGTTCGCGATGCGGCAATACGGCTGCTTGAACAAGAGCTCGACGAGCTCCCACGTGTAGATCTTCGGCAGCTGACGATGGATGTACTCGCCCGTGTGACGCATGAGGTCGCGGATCGACTTGATCTTCTCCGTCGTCCAGCCGCACGTGTCCTCGATGCTGTCGAGCATGAACACGATCCACGGCCCCCAGTTCTGTTTCGTCGTCACCTCGAGCAGCAAGCGGTAGTAGTCGCCCTTGTTGCGGATGATGTAGCGGCTCAAGTAGAGGATCGGCGAATCGAGCAGCCCTTGCTGCACGAGATAGAGAATGTTCAGGATGCGACCCGTGCGGCCGTTGCCGTCCGGGAACGGATGGATCGCCTCGAACTGGTAGTGCTGCACCGCGCAGCGAATCAGGGGATCGAGGTCGCCCTTGGACGTGAGGAACTCCTGCCAGTTCGCGAGCTTCTCGCGGACCACGTCCTTGCCTACGGGCGGCGTGTAGATCACGCCGCCCGTCGCGCTGCTGCGCAGCGTCGTGCCGGGCTTCGAGCGCAGCTCGAGCTTCTCGTCCTTGATCGTGCGGCAAACGTCGATGGCGGTCTCGACGGTGAGCTTGCCCTTCTGAACCTTGCGCACGCCTTCGAACAGCGCGCGCCGATAGCGCAGCGCTTCCTTCGTCGCGGGGTCCGCGGCTTTCGTGTCGGGCGTGTCGACGAACTCGAGCAGCTTGTCCGTCGTCGTGACGATGTTCTCGATCTCCGAGCTCGCTTGCGCTTCGAGAAGCGGCAGCGCATTGACGAGCACCGAGGCGTTCGGGATCAGCTCGGCCGCCTGCTTGAGCTCCGCCAGCGCGACGCGCGCGCTGATGCACTTTTTCAGGATCGGCCCGGTCTCGATGCGCTCGAGCGGCGGCGGCAGCGGCGGAAGCTCGTTATAAGGAGTCGACGGATCGAACGGCATAGGTACGAAACCTCCCTGTTTATCGACACCTCGAGACCATCTGTCGAAACCATCGACCGATCGTGGCCATAGGTCGAAAATCCGCGCGTCCTTCGACACGTCCGCCGGGTGAGTCGAGGCGATCGACAGATCCGGCTGATATGGCGAAAAACCGGGGTTTTTTCGACATATCGAGGCGACCCGTCGATGCCTTCGACACGTCGTCGCTATATGTCGAGAATTAACATAATTTTCGACATATCACGAATCCCAGTCGATGGGGTGAACATGTTGACAATAATATGTCGAAATTACGGCTGAATTTCGACATATCAGGCAGCGATTCGTCGATCCGATCGACACCTTGCTCTGATATGTCGAAAAAGGCCTTGACTTTCGACAATTGAGTATAGGCCCCAGCCCGCCCGGCGGGCTGTGAGCCACGTCTCAGCGCCGCGCTATGCGGCGTCGATGAACCGTCGCATCTGGCGGCGCGCGGCTCGGCTCGGCACGGGCGCGAACGCCACGAGCGCGTTCTCGGCCATGTGCTCGGCGCTCGTCGTCTCGGTCAACACGCAGGTCACGGCGGGATTCGCCAGGATGTATTGCAGCGAGAACTGCGCCCAGCTCCTGCATTCGAATTCCTCGGCCCAGTCCGGCACCGGCACGTTCGCGAGCCGCTCGAAGTACGCGCCGTTCATGAACGGCCTGCTGATCAGCACCGCGATGCCGCGGTCGGCGCAGAGCGGCAGCAAGCGCCGCTCGGCTTCGCGCTCCGTCACGGAGTAATTGATCTCGATGAAGTCGGGACGCTCGCGAGCGAGGAACGTCTCGAGCTGATCGTAGAGCGCGGCTTGAGCCGCGGTGACGCCGATGTAGCGCGCGCGACCGTCGTCCTTGAACGCGCGCAAGCTCGGCCACTGCGCGTCGAGGTCGATGAGACTGCCGACGTTGACGAGATCGATCCGCTCGCGCCGATAGAGCCGCAGCGTGCGCTCGAAATGAGCGCGGCCGGCCTGCGCGCCCTGCTGCTCGAGGTTGATCGTGACGAACAGGCGATCGCGAAGATCCGGCGCGCTGATGATCTCCCCGAACGCGTCGTCGTTGAAGTCACTGCGCGGCCATGTGTCGACGACGCGGCCGCCGTGCTCCGCGAGCGCGCGGACGACGGCTTCGACGAATTCAGGACCGCGCTCGGCGATTGCGGTGACGGGCCGCGTCGAGCCCAAGCCCACGATAGGCAGCGTTTCGCCCGTGCCCGGGATCGCGCGCGCCGGCATCGACCCGGTCGGCGCGGCGCCCGCGCGCGGCGCGAACGCAGCGGCGGACGCGAGGGCCAGGAGCTCGCGGCGTGTGATCGATCGCAGCACGCCGTCAGAATAGCGGATCGTCAACCGCCGCGGATGAACGCCGCGACTGCGTCGCGCACCGCCTCGTCGTCGTCGACGCCGCCGTGCGTCGTCGCGCGCGTCGCGGCCGAGCCGCCGGACCACATGCCGCCGGGGCAGCGCAGCTGCTGCACGTTCAAAGCCCAGCGGTGCGTCGCGAGCGCCGGTGCGAGGTGGCGCTCCATGCCGAGCAGCGGCGTGTCCTCGTCCTGCTCGAACGAGCGCGAGACGAGATAGAGCAGCGAATGGCCATACGGCCTGCACGTGTCGTCGCTGCGCTCGGCTGCGTCGGTCAAGTTCGCGATGAAGACGCGGATGCCTTCTTGCGCGACGCGGCCGCCGAGCAGGGTATCGAACTCGTCGATCGTGACAGCCGGTGCGAGCAGCGAGACCGAAGCGACGTTCAAGCCTTGTCGAATCGCGCGCGCCCCGAGGTGGCTGTGCACGATCGCGCCGGCCGAATGGCCGATCAGGTGCAAGCGGATGCGCGGCAGGCTCGGGCGCAGCTTCTTGAACAGCCCGAACAGCTGCACGATGCCCGCCAGCTCGTGCCCCGTGAGCGCGGCCGCGTTCTGCTTCATCTCGCCCCACACACGGCCGCCGCCGAACCGCGCGAGCCCTTCGAGGCGCTGGTCCTTCCACTCCGCAAACCGCTCCTTGAAGTGCTCCCACCGGCCGCCGGCAGCCGTGAGCTCGGCCTCGCCGCGCACGACGTCCGCGAACATGTTGCGCAGCGTGTCGACGGCGCCGGTCTCCCACATCAAGAAGATCGGAAAGATCCGGTTCGTGTAGAGATGCGGCACCCAGGCGCGCGCGGTCTCGGCCGCCGCGTCCTCGTCGGTGAGCCCGCCGTGCGCGTAAATCGCGATGTCCATCGTATCGGTCTTCGCGATGTCCCAGCGCTGCTGCGCGACGGGGAGGTGATTCTCGAGCAAAGCCTCGAGGTCGCCGACATTGGTGCGGAAGCGGCCACGCTGGCTCAACAATCCCTCGTTCTCCATGTTGATGATGAACGGCGAAATCTCGTGATCGGCCAGCGTCTCGTTGCTCGAGACGACGGCGCGGCCGCTGCGCTCGACGCGCAACGATTTCGCGTTCGCCACCTCGTCGTGCTCGACGGTCGCAACGCCGAGCTGCACGACCCAGCAGTCCATCGCGTTGCGCAGCCAGTCCTCGTACGGCAGCACCGCGAAACCGCCGGAACCCCATTGCTCGCCCCACGAGTTGTGAACGATGAACCCGGCGCGCGTGTAACCGACGATCGCGAACGCGTGGCCTTGGTCGGCCTCGCCGCGCCCGGCCTTGATCACGGGCAGGCGCTTCGGATCCTTCGGGCGCGCTGTTTTCCTGTCGCGCAGCACATCGTCCCAACCCTCGTGCGTCAGCGCGCTCGCGTACACGGCACCGACCTCCTTCAGCGCCACGTGGATGTCGCGCACGTTCTCGGGCGCTATGCGGTAGTACGCGCCGAGCGGCCGCTTGACCGCGTCGAGCCACCAATCCTTCGCGGGGTTCTTTGGCGCCGGCGGCATCGGCAGATCCTTCCAGAGATCCTGCTTGCTCGCGCCGTGCTTCGCCCAGCCTTTCAACGCGCCGCGCAGCGACGAGCCGCTGTCCTCGTTCTCGTCCTCGTCGGCCCACTCGTCGTAGCGGCGCGCCATGCTGTACAGCATGAAGCTCGAGATGTCGTCGGCTCGCTTGTCCGGGCTGCGCCGCTCGAGCAAGTACTCGAGCACGGTCGCGAGCGAGAATCCCGTGCACGCGTTCGTCTCGCCTTGCTGCTTGATCGTGCGCGGCTTCGACCAGAGCTCGTCGGGCGGCGCGAACGCGATCGCGGGCCGGTATTCCCAGTCGCGCAGGTCGACCGAGTCGGGGCGCACGTTGCGCTTGCGCACGGTGCGCTTGCGCGACGCGGCGACCGGCGCGAACACCGCCCGGCCCGGCGGCAACTCGGTGCCGTCGAGCGGCGTCTCGGGCTGTTTGCGCTTGCGCCCTGCGCGCGGCGCAGCGGCGAACGTCCCGTACGCGGCCGCCATTCTCGGCGCGTACTGGTTCTTCGCGTGCTGCGGCCCGTTGTAGGCCTTCGCGAACGACTCCCAATCCTTCGCTTGCAGCGCGGCGAGGTACGGCGGCCGCGCGACGAAGCGCGCGAAGCATTCCATCTGCTTGTCGGCGCCCGTGTGCTGCAACGCGACGAACGTCTCGACGTCGGGGCAGCCGCAGTACGTGTAGTTGAAGCCCATGATCTGGAACATGCCCCAGCTCGCCGATTGCAGCGCCGCCGTGCGGTCGAGCGCACAGGCCGCGTCGAGCCGTTGCCATTCGCCAACGAGCGAGCCCGAATACTTCGTCTTGTCCCACTTCGGATAGCTCAAATCGGGATGATCCGCGGCAAACCGGCCACCCGTCAGCCGGTGGAACGCATGCCCTTCGAAAAGGATCTTCGGCTTCGTCGGGTCGCTCTTGAGGAAGCCGGCGCCGGCGGCTTCGACGGCCGCGACGGCTTTCAGGGCAGCGGGCTCGACTGCGAGCGACTTGCCGAGCGTTTGCCACGAGTCGTCGGTCAGTGTTTGGTTGCTCATCACGCGTCTGCCTTTTCTTCGTTGACCGATACGACCATCGCGCGGAAGTCGGCCAGCTTCGCGCGATCGGTCTGCTCGTTGTACCGCGCGAAGAACCCGAGCAACCCGTCGACGTCTCGGCTGCCGAGCGTAAGCTCTCTGCCGCCGCGCGCGTCCACGAGCGCGACGAGCCCACGCCGCCCAAGTCCCATGCCGCGCAGATGGTCCTGCACGCGATACATGACGAGCTCGTCACCGCGCATCACGGCATACCCGAACCCGAACGTCATGAGCGGCGGGTCCTTCCTGATCGGATGGCGCACGAGGAGCTCCAAGCGATACACGACGACGTCCTCGCCGCCGCTGACATACGCATCGGCGATTTGATGCTGCTCGTGACCGTTCAAGCCCGCGGCCGCGAGCGCGCTCTTGGTCGGCGCTCCCGAGAGCACCTCCTTCGCTTCGACTTCGCCGAGCGTCAGATTCAAGCGCTGCTCGCAAAACGCGCGGAAGCGCCCGCCGTACGTCGCGGCCGACACGGCCCAGGTCGCGCGGAACATGCCGGACCACGCCCAGTGATTGAACACGTTGATCCAGCCGCTGTTGTCGGGATGCTGCCAGTCCGTCTCGAGGTTCAGAGCGACGTAAGCGCTCTCCATGAGCTGGATCATCGAATTGCAGAAGTAGAACGCTTGCCGCAGCTGATCCTCGTTCTCCGGCACGTGCAGCAGATCGTCGGTCTGCTGCGTGGCGTCGACGACATTCGCGCCGAGCAGGTTGCGCCACTCGGGGTAGAACTGCCTGCTCAGGAACCCGAGCTCTTTCGAAGTGCGCAGCCGCTCGAAGAGCTCGTCGACTTCCTCGGCCAGCCGGCCGAAATTCGAGGCTCCGCCCAAGCTCGGCCGATACCAGCGTTCGGAGAGATCGCGGAACAGCCGGTCCATGTCGAGGTCGCTCGACGCCGGGGCGCGGCTCGCACCGAGTATCTCGCCGGCGAGGAAATGCCCGAGCCGCCGATAGCTCTCGAACTGCGACTCCGAGAAGAACTGATCGGCCGTCGATTCGTGCGGAAACGCAGCGTTCTCCGACGCGTAATGCAAGACGTCCGAGGGCACGCCCGCGCGGCGCGACGCCTTGATGTACAGAATCGTGCCTACTTGCCCCTCCGAATAGCGAATCGACCCCACCGCGCACGGCGCGCCGTTGTAGCGCAGCGCGTCGGTCGCGGAGATCTGTCGAACGTCGAGGTCGATCTCCACCCCCAAGTCCGTGCGGCACTTGCGGATCGCGTTGCCGAGATCCTCAAATCCGTAGCGCGGGTCGGCGCCGGCGTCGCACGCGATGATGTAGCGGCAACGCCGGCGCACGAGCTCGTAGATGCCGAGGTTCTCGAAGTGCCCGCCGTCGGAGAGATACACGTAGCCGCTCGCTTTGTCGGTGAGCCCGAAGACCTCGCGCAGCAGATGGAACAGCGCGACCTTCGGTCCCGTCTTTTGCCAGGTGTTCTCGTTGCCCTCGCTCGAGTGCGGATTGCCCACCCAGCGGCCGAGCCGGATGTTGAAGACGCCCATCAGGAGCGCGAAGGCCGGAGTGCTGTGGTAGCCCATGTTCGGGCTCGCCGCGGCGCCGGATGTGGCGACCGCCTCGCCGAGCGTGAGTTGCCGCGGCTCCGACGAGAACTTCGACGTCCGCCGATAGGCGTCGATCTCCGTGCCGTGCGGACCTTCGCTGCTCGAGGAATCGAGCTGGAACCCGCAATACAGCGGCGACAGCAAGAACGCGCCTGCCTTGCGCTCCTGGTACGCGAGGTTACCGCCCGCGACGAGATTGATCGCCGTGTTGATGAGGTGATAAGGGCCGGGATAGACGACGGGCTGTTGGCCTTCGGGCTCGCCGCCGGCGCGGAGCCCGTCGGCCAGCGGATGCACGAGCATCTGCACGTCGCCGATCGAGCGCGGCTCGACCTTGAGCTGCAGATCGTCGCGCGCCGACAGTCCCGAGAACGGGTTCGGCTTGCGATCCGGCACCGAGGCGCCGAGGTAGCAGCGCACGAGCCGATTCGCGTACATGCCGTTCAGCGAGAACACGTTGACGTCGACGCGCAGCGACACGAGCCACGTCAGCAGCGCCGCCAACGCGATCGCGGCGACGACGATCCACACCTCCTGCTCCGTCACGGCCAGCCACGCGCCGTAGTCCGCGATGAGATCGCCGCCGCCGTCGAGCCCCGCGTAGAACGCGGTGCGAGCGTTCGCGACCGCGACCGCGTCGCCGAAACGCATCGCGCCTTCGTGCAAGCCCGCTTGCAGCAGGGCCGCCGACCCGACTCCGAGCCCGACGATGAAGACATAGGGCGCGACCGACATGAACACTCGCGACCAGCGTCCCGACGACGCCGCAACATCTTTGCCGAACACGACCGAGACGAGCGTCGTGAGGATCCAGCCCGAGGAGATGGCCGCCTCCCAGAGTCCCTGGAGCCAGGCGACGAGCAGCGGCCCCAGGAATACGAGACCGTTGAACCCGACCCAGCCGATCGCGCCGATCAGCACGATTCCGCCGAAGCGGCTCAACCACTCCGTGTACTGAGCGCTGAAGCTCTTGCCGGCCAAGCCGACGTGCAGCACCCCCGCGAGCAGGACCGCGAGCGCCAACGCGGGCGGCGCGGCGACGAGCTTGAACCCGGAGTAAGTCCCGTCCGCAAAGAGCCAGACGCTGACCGCGTGCAGCAACAGGCCGAACACGGCGCCCGACGGCACCGAGTACCACATCATTCGCGTCCAGAATCCCTTCTCGACCTTGCTCCACGGTTGGCCCGAGTGTCGACGCGCGGAAAC
>Ga0207675_100004226_pt1 | contig 13898 bp, 10 predicted proteins | sample KBSSwiS42_FD_184305 | JGI IMG/M metagenome (GOLD analysis project Ga0207675, IMG submission 184305) | Switchgrass rhizosphere microbial communities from Kellogg Biological Station, Michigan, USA - KBS Switchgrass S4-2 (SPAdes) (version 2) | ecosystem: Host-associated > Plants > Roots >... | reverse complement strand
AGGCCGCCGAGGAACAGCCCGCCCGCGAGAATCGCGATGAACCAGGGCCAGCGCCGCCAGAGCCATTCCGTGTACACCAGCCCAACCATATCCGGTCTGCTACGCTGAGACGAATGCGAGGCGCGGTCGGGCGAGCAACGCGCGCGGCCGGAGGGGCCGCGAGTGGAGCGCCCGTGGCTGGAGTGCCCACGGCCGGCCTGCTCGGCCGTGGCCTGGCAGCGGGCGTGTTCGTGGGCGGCCTGTTCGCGTGCGCACAGTCCGACCGCCCCGGCCTGGTCGACGATCTACGCGCGCCGGAGCCGGAGCATTCCCTGGTGGACACCGAGGCCCCTCGACCCGACCTGCAGAGCCCGTGCGGCGCGGCCACCATCGCACTCGACTTTCTGCGTCCCAATCTCTACTTCGCGATCGACGCATCGGGGAGCATGCGCGAAGACATCCCGCTCGGCGTGGCCCCCGACCGAGCTCCCGGCGTTGTCTTCCCCCCGAGCGATCGCTATGGCGTACTGGCGCTGGCCATCCAGACGCTGCTCGAGCGCGTGGGCCATCGTGTCAACTATGGCGCCACTCTCTTCCCCACGGCAGAAGCCGCGTGCGACTCGGGCGAGGAGATTCTGGCTCTGTCGCCGGGGGACGCCGTGAGCTTCGCCGTGAGCGGACGGATCGGGCCCGTGCTCAGCGACTTGATGTTCTCGATCAACCGTCGCACGCCGCGCGGCGGCACGCCGGTTGCTGAGGCGCTGAGCGCGCTCTTGCCCAAGCTGCGCGGCCATGGCGAGCAGACGTACTTGTTCTTGGTCACCGACGGCGGCCCCAACTGTGACCTGGCCGCGCGCTGCGGACCCGAGACCTGCATACCGAATCTCGAACGCGCGCCGATCTCGGACGGCGTACTCTGCGACGCGCCCATCAACTGCTGCGACCCCGGCTTGTTCGGACCTCAGAACTGTCTCGACCAGAACGGCAGCCTGCTGGCGGTGAGCGCGCTGGCTCGGGCGGGCGTGCACACGTTCGTGATCGGCATCCCTGGCAGCGACGCGTTCGCCGGTGTGCTGGATCAGCTGGCGCTCGGCGGAGGCATGGCTCGCGCCGGGACCCCGAGCTACTACCGTGTGAGCGACGCCGAGCAGCTCATCGATACCGTGGGCCAGCTCGGACTCGGCGTCGCCTTGAGCTGCAACATCGAGCTGGTCGCGCCGCCGCCGGATCCGTCGCTCGTCAACGTGTTCTTCGACGGTCAGCTCGTGCCCGCCGATCCAGTGGACGGCTGGACCTTCACGGACGCGCGGACCGTGCAGCTGCTGGGCAGCTCGTGCCGGCTGCTCGAGGCGGGCCAAGTCCTGCAAGCAAATATCGTTTCGGGATGCCCCGTCGTGATTCGTTGAACGTCGACGCAGTGCGCCGGAGCGGTGGTCATCCGTTGGCCTGTTGGAGGCCGGCGATCAGTAAAAGCCGGTCTTCAGGCGACGCGCGACGCGATTTCAAAACTATCGCGTAACCGTGGAAATGGCTGTGCCAAATTGGTGGCTCCGCAGCGCAATGAAACGCTGTGAGGGCCGCGCTGGGAGGCGTGTCAGAGTGGGGTGTAGGAGAGATGCACACGACGATGTCGTCTCGCGCTCGTGCCGCTGTAGTTCCGGAGGGCCGCGTGTTAGGAGAGGGAAACGCTGCGGTGTTCGATGGTCCACAGTTCGTGGCCGCCATCTCCCGCGGTCGATGCTCCGGGGAGGCTCAGCGCCATTTCCCCGGGGTCCCAGGCCCGGCAGCGGCCGGTGCCAACCATTAGCAGCCTCATGAGGACGTCATGAACATAGCCACCGATAGTATCGATGGATCCCGGCTCCAGAGCGAACCACCGCTCCCGGGCTCGCGTTCCAGCCTCGCTCCAGACACCACCCTGCGCCGAGTGATCACGGCGTCCTCGGTCGGAACCCTGTTCGAGTGGTACGACTTTTACCTGTACGGCAGCCTGGCCGTGTTCTTCGGGAAGAAGTTCTTTCCCGCGGGCAATGACACGGCGCAGTTGCTCGCCAGCCTGGCGACGTTTGGTGCCGGCTTTGGCGTGCGTCCGCTCGGCGCGATCGTGTTCGGCTATCTCGGCGACCTGATCGGCCGCAAGTACACCTTCCTCATCACGATGGCGACCATGGGTCTCGCCACCGCGCTCGTGGGCATGCTGCCCACGTACGCTACCTGGGGCTTGGGAGCCACGGCGTTGCTGGTGCTCTTGCGATTGCTCCAGGGTCTGGCGCTCGGCGGTGAGTACGGCGGCGCCGCCACGTACGTCGCCGAGCACGTGCCCGATCAACGGCGCGGCTTCTTCACGAGCTTCATCCAGACCACGGCCACCGTCGGCTTCTTCCTGAGCATGCTCGTGATCGGTTCCTGCCGCTCGCTGCTCGGCGAGCAAGAGTTCGGCGACTGGGGCTGGCGTATCCCGTTCTTGTTGTCGTTCCTGCTGCTCGGCGTGTCGCTCTACATCCGGGTGCGGATGAAAGAGTCGCCGCTGTTCGCCAAGCTGAAGGCAGAGGGCAAGAGGAGCAAGAATCCGCTGGTGGAGTCGTTCACCAAGCAGCCCAACCTGAGTTACGTGCTGATCGCCTTGTTTGGCGCAACCGCCGGGCAAGGCGTGGTCTGGTACACGGGGCAGTTCTACGCCCTCACCTTCCTGCAGGCAGCGATGAAGGTGCCGTGGGCGACGGCCTACACGGTGATGGCGCTCGCCTTGCTGATCACCACACCGCTCTTTCTGTTTTTCGGCCATCTCTCCGACCGCATCGGTCGCAAGAAGATCATGCTCACGGGCTGCGCCCTCGGCGCCCTGACCTACGTGCCCATCTACATGGCGATGAAGCACTTCAGCAATCCGGCCGGTCTGGCCGCGGCCGACCCGGCGCTGATCAACGTGCCTGCGCTGGTGGCGCTGGTAGCGATCCAGATGGTCTACGTTTGCATGGTGTATGGACCAATTGCGGCATTCCTGGTCGAGCTGTTCCCGACTCAGATTCGCTACACCTCGATGTCCGTGCCCTACCACCTGGGCAACGGCTGGTTCGGTGGATTTTTACCGCTGATTGCGACCTGGGTGACCGCCTCCGATTGGGCCAAGAGCACCTTCGGCAGCGGCGCGGTCTTCGCGGGCCTGATCTATCCCATCGGGGTTTGCGTCATGACGCTGATCGTCGGTAGCCTGTTCATCCGGGAGACCAAAGATCACCACATCGACGCACAGATCCACGCCCGCTGAGGTGCTAAAAGGTAGAGATGCCCGTTGATGGCCGGACGCGTTCGAGCAAGGGCAGCGTCGTCGCCGGGACGACGCTGCAAGTCTCCGAGCGCGTTCTGGCGCAGCGGATCTCCGAGCGCGTTCTGGCGCCGGAGCACCCCGCCCCGGAGCAGGTGGTGGTCGGACCTGATGATCCGACCACCACTCCGATAGAGACGGGGGAGCCCATCGTGGCGCCGGCGGCGCGCGAAGCCGGCGGCCTGAAGGCGATCGTTACCTCCACGCGCTACATGTTGCGCGAGAGCGGGCTGAAGCGCGGGCTGCGCGTGCTCGCAGCCGTCAACCAGCAGCACGGCTTCGACTGTCCGAGCTGCGCCTGGCCGGACCCGAAGAAGCCCTCCACCGCGGAGTTCTGCGAGAATGGCGCGCGCGCCGTCGCGGATGAGGCGACCACCCGGCGCATTGGGCCGGAGTTTTTCCGGCAGCATTCGATCTCGGACCTGCGCAAGCAGCCAGACGCATGGCTCAACGCGCAGGGCCGTCTCACGCACCCGATGGTGCGGAACGTCGGCGACGATCACTACCGCGAGATCTCGTGGCAAGACGCGTTTCAGCTGCTCGCCGCAGAGCTGAACGCGCTCACGAGCCCCGACGAAGCGGCCTTCTACACCTCCGGCCGCACCAGCAACGAGGCGGCGTTCCTGTATCAGCTCTTCGTGCGCCAGTTCGGCACCAACAATCTGCCGGACTGCTCCAACATGTGCCACGAGTCGAGCGGCCGCGGCATGACCGAGGTGATCGGGATCGGCAAAGGCACGGTCCGGCTCGAGGACTTCGATCACGCGGACGCCATCTTTCTGTTCGGTCAGAATCCCGGCACCAACCATCCGCGCATGCTGACCACGCTGCGCGAAGCCAAGCTGCGCGGTGCCAAGATCATCGGCGTCAACCCGCTGCGAGAGGCGGGCACCCTGCGTTTTGCGCACCCACAGAAGCCGGGCGACTTTTTCGGCGGGGTGGCGCTCGCCGACCTGTACCTGCAGGTACGCATCGGCGGAGACATCGCGCTGCTCAAGGCGATGATGAAGCTCATCCTGGAGGCGGGCGCCGCCGACCAGGACTTCATCGCACGTCACACCAGCGGTTTCGAGGAGCTGAAGGCGAGCCTGGCCGCTCATTCCTTCGCGGAGCTGGTGAGCTCGAGCGGCGTTCCCGAGGAGCAGGTGCGCGCCGCGGCCCAGATCGCGATCGAGTCCAAGGCCACCATCTGCTGCTGGGCGATGGGGCTCACACAGCACAAACATGGGGTCGCCAACGTTCAGGAGGTGGTGAATTTCCTGCTGCTGCGCGGCATGCTGGGCCGCCCAGGTGCCGGCGCTTGCCCCGTGCGAGGTCATTCCAACGTGCAGGGTGACCGCACGATGGGCATCTGGGAGCAGGCGCCACCGTGGACCGCCAAGCTCGGCCAGCGCTTCGGTTTCAGCGTGCCGCAGGCTTCGGGTTTGCACGCGGTGGGCGCCATCCGCGCCATGCGCAAGGGAGAGGTGAAGCTGTTCTTTGCGCTCGGCGGCAACTTCGTCTCCGCCGCGCCGGACACCGAGGTGACCGCGGACGCGCTCCAGCGCACGCGCCTGACCACGCATGTCTCCACCAAGCTCAACCGCTCGCATCTGATCACCGGCGAACGAGGCTTGATCCTGCCGTGCCTGGGCAGGACGGAGGTCGATCCCTCCGGGTTCGTCACGGTGGAAGACTCGATGAGCGTCGTGCACGCCTCGCGCGGCGTGCTGCCGCCCGCGTCGGAAGCGCTGCTTTCAGAGGCGACCATCGTCGCGCGCCTGGCGGAGGCCACGCTCGGCACGCGCACGAGCGTGCCGTACCGCGAGCTCGCGCAGGACTACGCGCAGGTGCGGGACCTGATCGCCGACACCATCCCGGGCTTCGCCGACTATAACCAGCGGGTGGAGGTGCCGGGCGGCTTCACCCTGCCCAACAGCGCGCGCGATCTCGATTTTGCAAAGATCGGCGGGCGCGCCAAGTTCACGCTGCTGGAGCTGCCGGATCTTCGGCTCGAGCCCCACCAGCTCTTGCTCAGCACGATCCGCTCGCACGATCAGTTCAACACCACCATCTACGACCTGAACGACCGTTACCGTGGCGTGTTCGGTCATCGCCGGGTGTTGTTCATGAATGAAGCCGATCTGACGGCGCGCGGGCTGCGCAGCGGCGACAAGGTGCACATCACCAGCCACTTTCGCGGCCAAACGCGGCACGCGAAGGGCTTCACGGTGCTGGCCTATGACACGCCGCCGCAGACCGCCGCCGCCTATTTCCCGGAAGCAAACGTGCTGGTGCCCTCCGACCACTATGCCGACAAGAGCCACACGCCCGCGTCGAAGTCGGTCGTCATCAGCGTGACGGCTGACGGCTGACGTCACGGGGCGCTAGAGCTCGAGCCGCGAGCTATTGAGCTCGAGCCGCGAGCTACTGAGCTCGAGCCGCGAGCTATTGAGCTCGAGCCGCGAGCTATTGAAAGAGTGCCAGCGTCTTGCGCAGCGTTTCCATGACTCCCCAGGCGAGCGGCAAGCCCACCGCTGCCCAGGAGAGCACGAGCACCATCAGCTGGCCGCCGCCGGGGGCGCTGGCCTCCGGCGCCGGGCGCGAATCAGGCATCCGGGGAGGCATCGTGGAGCTGTGCGCACCCACTCGAGGTTGTGACGGATTCACCATGTCGTGTTCCTTTGCTGCTCGAGGCTCGCCTTCAAGCCGTGACCGGTCGCCCACCCGCTTGCGGCTCGCGCTCGGTGAGCTGCTCCGCTACCGGCTTGATCGCCAGGTTGGCGAAGAACGCGATGACCAGGAGCGCCGCCATGATGTACATGGTCACGTTGTAGGCCTGATACTTGGGGATGCCGCTCTGGATCTGGAACTCGCGCAGATAGTTGACCAGAACAGGGCCCAGGATGCCGGCCACCGACCAGGCCGTGAGCAGGCGACCGTGCACGGCGCCCACGTACTTGGTGCCGAAGACGTCTGCCAGGTAAGCCGGGATGGTCGCGAAGCCGCCGCCGTACATGGTCAGGATGACGCAGAAGCAAGCCACGAACAGCACGACGGAGCCGAGCTGACCCGATAGCGGCACGAGCGCGTACAGCGCCGGCCCGAGCACGAAGAAGCAAGCATAGGTGGCCTTGCGCCCGATCTTGTCCGAGAGCGAAGCCCAGAAAAAGCGCCCGCCCATGTTGAACAAGCTGAGCAGCCCGACGAAGCCGGCAGCGGCGCCGGCGTTGATGGTGCCCTTGAACACCTCCTGGATCATGGCGGAGGCTTGCCCGAGCACGCCGATGCCGGCCGTCACGTTGAAGCACAGCACCACCCAGAGACACCAGAACTGCTTGGTGGTGATCGCCCGCCCCGGTGTGACGTCGAACTTCGCCATCAACGCGCCCGGCTTGGCCGGTGAAGGCACCCAACCCTGGGGCGTCCAGCCGGGCGCGGGCACTCGATAGCCGAAGGCACCGGCGGACATCACGAGCAGGTACACCAGGCCCAGCACCAGCCAGGTCTGCGCGACCCCCGTGGACGTCGGCGAAGCAAACTGCTTCATCAGCAGCACGGAGAGTGGCGATGCCACGAGCGCACCGCCGCCGAAGCCCATGATGGCCATACCGGTGGCCATGCCACGCCGATCGGGAAACCAAGAGATCAGGGTGGAAACCGGTGTGATGTAACCGATGCCCAGGCCACAGCCGCCGAGCACGCCATAACCGAGATAGACCAACCAGATGTTGTGGAGCTGAATGCCGAGGGCACCGATCAGAAAGCCCGCGCCCCAGCACAGCGCCGCGACCAGCCCTGACATGCGTGGCCCCTGCGCATTCACCCACTTGCCAAACACGGCAGCCGAGGCGCCGAGGAAGAAGATCGCGATCGTGAAAATCCAGCCGAGCTGGGTCAACTTCCAATCCGCGGCCAGCGACTCCTTGATGCCGAGCTGCTGCGTGAGCGGCAGGTTGAACACGCTGATCGCGTAGGCCTGGCCGATGCAGAGGTGCGTGGCGAGCGCGCACGGCGGGATCAACCAGCGGTTGAAATTCGGCGGCGCAACGATATGTTGCTTGCTGAGCAGTGAGGGCATGGGCACTCTCCTAGGCACAGGTCTTCGTGGGCACAGGCGACTCGAAGCCTAGCCTGCGATCTCTACCAAGGTCCGAACTTACCAGACGCTCCACGGGCAGGTCGCCTCAGAAGCGCAGGCGCTTGGCACTTTTTTGCAAGTCGGATCGTTTCTGCGGAAGTCTCGACTCGGGCTGTACGCGAGTCGCGCTCGTTCGCGAACGAACGCGTTGCATCATGCCGGTGCACGACGCGTTTGCCGGCAGTCTGCGCCGCTCGGGCGAAGGGAACCGCAGAAAACCGTTCTGACACAGCTGGTCTGACACAGCTGGCGGTTGCTGGCGGCGCAGACCTCGGAAGCTGGCCTCAGAAGTTGGCCTCAGAAGTTGGCCTCAGAAGTTGGCAGAGCCCGGCGTACGCGGGAACGGAATCACGTCCCGCACGTTGCCGAGGCCCGTCGCATAGATCAGCGTGCGCTCCAGCCCCAAGCCGAAGCCCGCGTGCGGCACCGTGCCGTAGCGTCGCAGGTCCCGGTACCAGGAGTAGTTGGCAGCATCCATCCCGAGCTCCTGCATGCGTTGATCGAGCACGGACAGACGCTCCTCGCGCTGCGCACCGCCGATGATCTCGCCGATCCCGGGCGCCAGCACGTCCATCGCGGCAACGGTGCGACCATCCTCGTTTTGCCGCATGTAGAACGCCTTGATCTCCTTCGGGTAGTTCATCACTACCACGGGGCGCTTGAAGATCGTCTCGGTCAAGTAGCGCTCGTGCTCCGACTGCAGGTCGATGCCCCAGCGCACGGGAAATTCGAACTTGGCGGCCTGCCCCTTCGTCTCGAGCAGACGGATTGCCTCACCGTACTCGACGCGCTCGAAGCTGCTCGCGACGAAGCCCTCGAGCCGCTCGATCACCTGGGGGTCGATGCGTTCTTTGAAGAACGAAAGGTCGCTGCCGCACTGGTCGAGCACGGCGCGAAAGATGTACTTCAAGAAAGCTTCCGCGAGATCGACGTCATCGCTCAGCTGCGCGAACGCGATCTCCGGCTCGATCATCCAGAACTCGGCCAGGTGGCGACTGGTGTTCGAGTTCTCGGCGCGAAACGTCGGCCCGAAGGTGTACACGCGCGAGAGCGCGCAGCAGTAGGTCTCGAGCGCGAGCTGGCCGGAGACCGTCAAGAAGGTAGGCTGCCCGAAGAACTCGCGTGGCTCGGTCTTTTCGGCGCCTGCGGTCGCTTGCTCGGTGGCCACGCGATCCAGCGTCGAGACGCGGAACATCTCGCCGGCCCCTTCGCAGTCGCTGGCAGTGATGATCGGGGTGTGCACCCAGAGAAAGCCGCGTTCGTGGAAGAAACGGTGGATCGCCTGGCTCAGCGCGTGTCGAACTCGCGCCACCGCTCCGAAGGTGTTCGTGCGCGGCCGCAGATGCGCAATCTCCCGCAGGTACTCGTTCGAGTGGCGCTTGGGCGCCAGCGGATAGTGCTCGGGATCGTCGACCCAGCCTACCACCTCCAGGCTGTCCACCTGCAGCTCCAGGCTCTGCCCCTTGCCCTGACTCTCCGCCAGCGTGCCCTGCGCGCGCAGTGAGCAGCCCGTGGTCAGCTTCAGCACCTCGCTCTGATAGTTGCCGAGGGTGCTCGGCACCACCAGCTGCAGAGCGTCGAAGCACGAGCCATCGGACAGGTGCACGAAAGAGAGCCCCGCCTTGGAATCGCGCCGGGTACGCACCCAGCCCGCCACCTCGAGCGCGTCCCCGGCCTTGGCTCGCCCCCCAAACACCTCGGATATCGACCGTATCGCCACGCGCTGCCGATTCGATCACGCTCTCGTCGCCGCGGCAAGATCGAGATGCGTGCCGCAAGGAGCGCGCCCCGAGCGGGGCTCGGCCCGAAGGTCGCAGCCGGGCGGGGCGCGCTGGGGTGCCAAGCACGGCCTGCTCGAGCGAGTTGAAGCGGGTGACGCCCGCCGGCTAGCATGCGGTATGGCCGCACCGCTGCGTGAACTCAGAGACGAGATCGACACGATCGATCGCAAGATCGTGGAGCTGCTGGCCCAACGCCTGCGCCTGGTGCTGCGCGTGGGTGAGTACAAGCGCGCCAACGGGCTCCCGATCTACGACGCCGAGCGCGAGCGAGACCTGCTCGCACGCGTCGCCAACGCCGCCCCCAGCCCGCTCGAGCCCGCGATGGCTCAACGCATCTTCCAGTGCGTCATCCAGGAGTCGCGCGAGCTGGAAAAGCGCCACGTCGGCCGCAAGTAGCAGCGCCGGGTTGCGCAGCTTTCCGTCTAGTGCAGCGTGTGCCAGCTGCCGTCGTGCTCGACCTTGGGCACGTCGACCTCGACCACGCCTTTCTTGAACTCCGGCACGATCGACTCGGGCGCCGGCGCGGGCTTGGGTGCCAGCACGATGTGCATGCGCCCCGCAAAGGCCGGATCTCGCGGCTTCGGCCGCTGCTCGGCGGCTTCTTCCATGGCCCAGCGCTCCAGCGTCAACCGCTGCTTGCTGCGGCTGCGGAAGTAGCCCACCGTGAACAGACCGAGTACGCCGATCCAGAGCATGCTGCCGCTGAACAGCACCGGCCAGAAGCTGTAGCGCTTGGCGACCTCGCGGCGCCACTCGTCTTCCAGGCTGTTGGCGCCGACGCCATAGACGTTAAAGCCGTACGCGTCGAGCATCGCGTTCTCGAAGCTTTGCCCGCTGCGCACGCGGTGCAACATCGCGATGAAACGCTGGCTATAGCGGGTGCGCAGCAAGTGCCGCACCACGTCCGCCGACTCGGCATACGCGATCGGTGTCTGCACCAGGTCATCTGGAAAACGCCAGTCGAGCTGCACCAGCGGCAGCAACGTCTCCGAGAGCGTCGCCATCGACAGGGTCTGCAGGCGATCCAGCATGCTCTCGCCAGAGAGGTGGATGGCAAGGCCCTCGTTCAGCCAGAGCGGCACGTGCCGGCCCTGCAATGCCTCGTTCAGGGCCACATGCGCGAGCTCGTGGTGGAACACTTCGGCCAGATCGTGCACGGAGTTAGGGTGCAGGGGCTCGATGGTGAGCAACACCAGTGCGAGGCCAGGATAGGCCACACCTTCGGCATACTTCGGGAACGGGCTCTCGGGCGGCGCGAGCGTCGCCATCTCACCGGCGGTGCGCGCGACACGCACGACGACGTGCTCCAGCACGGGCTGACCGAACAGGTCGCGCAAGCGCTCGCGAAAGGTGTCGGCGTCGCGCAGCAGCGGTTGCACACGGTGCCGCACCGACGGTGGGAAGTCGACCTTCAGCCAGCCCCCGTCATGGCTGCTGAAACCATCGGGCGTCGCTGGCAGCTGCACGTTCGCGCCCAGCTCGAGCGCGTCCTTTGGCTGCCCTGGCGCGCCGTCTGCGTGCCCGCTCGGGCCCTCGGTCTGCGACACACCGGTTCGCGTGGCGGCCGCTGCAGACGCAGCTTCACGAGCAGCCGCTGCCGGCGAGCCGGTTTCCTGCGATATCGCCTGCGCCAACGGCGCCCAGAGCAGCGCGCCGATGAGGAGCAGCGCTCCGAGGAACAACCAGCGCACCCACGCGGCGCCGGGCGTGCGCAGCCGGGGCGCGACGGGAGCGCGTGGCCGCCGGGCATCCCCACGCCGCGGCGAGGGGCCCGAGCTGGCTGAAGCCGGATGGCTACGAGGCACGGACAACTCCTGGGTGACCATCAAAGTGAAGCAGGAAAGCTCTCCCGGGGCGACCGAACAAAGGTAAGAATTGGCCGAGCCGTGTCAATCGCCGCCCCGAGGGTGAGCTCGGCGTGGAACGATCGAAACGCTTTGTCCTCGACGGCCTATGCGCCGGCGTAGTCCGAAATGACGCTGCCGAGCGATTCGGGCCGATTTCAATGCTGCTCGAACATCGGCGCCAGAGTGGACCGTCCCACTACATGCACCGGCACAGCACACCATGCCCAGACCAAGGCCACAGAGGCGCTCGGCGCCGCTCGCGCGCCAGCCCAAGAGCGCGCAGGCGACGGTTCGTGTGGGCCGAGCCGCGGTGTATGCCGAGCCGCCCGGGTCGACTCAACGCGGCGGGGGCACGAACGGCGGCACAGGTGGAATCGAGAAGTCGTCCCAGGCCGGAGTCAGGTTGCTCGTGGGCACGACCTTTGCGTTGCCCTGCGCGTCGACCGCGATGTTCTGGTTCCAGAGGTAAACAGCCGGGTAGGTGGTGATGGCCTGCGTGGCGTCGTCGACGACGATGGCCGCCATGTACAGCTGAGCGCTCTTGTTCGAGATCGGAGGAGTGAGGCGCGCCGGCGGCAACTTGAATGACTCCGGATAAGACCGTGCGGAAGAGAACATCAAGAAGTAGTACGTCTTGCCGCCTTTCTGCACCACCCGCGGTGACCATTTCGGCCAGCTATTGATGCTGCCTCGTACCGTTTCACCGGTGCAACTAACGGGATCGTTGGCGATCAGGCGCGTCGGCTCCTGCCCAGCGCTAACGCCCGCGCGCGGCACGATGTAGATCTCGCCATTGCGGTTGTAGTAGGGACCGTCCGGATCGGCGCCGAGGTCCTGCGGCGCGCAGGGCGTGACCGCGCCGTTGGCTTCCTGTCTTGGCACGCAACGGTCCACTTTGCTGGGGTTGGGCGCCCGCACGAACGCGATGAACGCATCATCCGCCGAGAAGTCCGGGTAGTATTCGAGCGCACCGGGATCCGAGGCGCCGGCCAGGGGTTGCATGCTGCCCCCTGCATGGTCCTGGTACGGAACGACGTGGATGTCTGCCACGTTAGCCCTCCAGTCCGGGTGGCCATCGGTCGAGGAGATATCCGTCGACACATACGCGATGGTCTGACCGTCGTTACTCCATGCCGGCGTGACGGCGCTACCCGTCTCACCGATCGTCGCGACCAGGCCCCACGCAACGTTGCGAGCGCGACCGACGGCCAGGTTGCGTGCATCGCGCACCTGGTAGATGTTTTGCGTCTGGCCCTGGATTGGCGGGTCCGGCGGGATCGCGTCCGGGATCGGGTTCGCGGGGTCGTTCGCCGCCAGGTCGAACCAAGCGATCTCGTGGCGCGTGGGCGGCACGTTGTCGTAAGGCTGCGTGCTCGGGTTGGCGCGCTGACCGTAGCTGGTGACCAGGATCCGTTGCGTGCCCGTGAAGTAGGCCGGACTCAGCGCCTGCATGCCGAGCCACGGCTGCTTGAGCAACTCCGAGGCGTACGCAGTGATGGTCGCAGGCAACTGTCCACGCGTGCCAACCTCAATCGAGGCGGCCACCTTGTCCCAGGGCCAGTTATCCGTGAAGAGCACCCCTTTGCCATCGGGGGTGGAGACGTGGCAGCCGATACACACGACATCACCGAACTTGAAGCCAGTGGGATTGCAACAGTTCGGATCCGTCGGTGCCGTGGCACAGGTAGGCCGCGGCGTGTCACCGCCGCAGGCGTAGACGTCGTAGGCGCCCCTGGGCTGGGCGCCATCTTCACCGGGAATGTTTCCCGTCTGGACGTCCGCGGCGCCCAGCGTCTCGGCCACGGCTTCGTCAGTGGCGGTCCCTTTCGCCTCGTCGCCAAGGGAGAAGCCTTCGAGCCGGCTGGAGGCCTGCGTGTAGTCCACCACGGAGGACGTGGTCGCCCAGAACACCAGGCTGCCGCTCGCGTCGACCGGAGCGATCTCGAAATCGCCGCTCGCACCCGTGATCACGCCGCCCGGGCCCAGACCACGGATGGTCACGGTGACGGGCTCGGTGATGTCGCGCATTTTCTTCCAGACATCCTTGGGCACGAGCCACTGCGTATCGGGCTCCCCCGGGATCGAGCGCGTGTAGGCACGCAGATCGTCCGGTTGGCTCTCCGAGTGCATGCGAATTTCCCAGAGCGTCTCGCCACCGGCGCTGGTCCAGCGAAAGCGCGGCCGCAGCCAGTTGCCGGGGAACAGCGCGCCGGGCTGGCCATCCCGCGACAGCTGCGGCTCCACCACGCACAAGCTGCCGCTCCTGAAGTCCGGAGAGGCCGCGAACGGGCTGATGTCTGCGGCACTCACACCGTCATCCAGAAGCGGCGCGGCAGTGAAGGCACAACCGTTCTTGCAGGCGAGCTCGCTGTCGTTGCCGAAGAGATCACCCTGCCCCGAGGGGGTCTGAGGAGTCTGATCCCCTCCCCCCACGCCGGTCGGCGGAGGCTTGTTCGGGTCACCAAAGCCGTTGGCAACGACGCTCGTCGATTTGCCGCTACCACCCGGGGAGCAAGCCATGACCAGAAACCCAACCGCCGCACACAGTCGTCCGTGTCTCATGTCCTCGATGCCTCGCACATATTCCGCCAGCCGCACACTTCCCCTTCGATGAGGCCCTCAATCATCGGGGCCCCGTCGATAGCCAGCTGGATGGCCACCGCTTCGAGAGGGAACACGCCTTCTGGTCGCCTGGGCGTGAATGTAGCAGCTAGCACGCTTGGTGGGTGCGCCGCGCACAAAAAACACCGCTCGAGGGCCCGTTCCGAGACGCCTCGCACTGTACACCTGGCGGCCCGCAGCAGAGTGGAGTGTGTTGGGGGCCAGCAGAGGAGTGGGACTGAGTT
>Ga0207675_100004224_pt1 | contig 13902 bp, 10 predicted proteins | sample KBSSwiS42_FD_184305 | JGI IMG/M metagenome (GOLD analysis project Ga0207675, IMG submission 184305) | Switchgrass rhizosphere microbial communities from Kellogg Biological Station, Michigan, USA - KBS Switchgrass S4-2 (SPAdes) (version 2) | ecosystem: Host-associated > Plants > Roots >... | reverse complement strand
CGGCGAGAAGTTCGTAGAGAATCACTCCCAGCGAATAAACGTCGCTCGTGACGGTGACGGGATCGCCGCGAATTTGCTCCGGGCTCGCGTAATCCGGAGTGAGGAGCCGGCCCCAGGGCGCAGTGATGGTGGCGGCGGGCCCGTCCTCATCCGCGGCCAGCAGTTTGGCGATACCGAAGTCGAGAAGCTTCGGCTGCCCGTCCTCGGTCACCAGAATGTTGTCGGGTTTCAAATCGCGATGAACGATCAATCGCTGATGCGCGAACTGCACCGCATCGCACACCTCGACAAAAATCCCGAGCCGAGCCTCCACAGTCAATTGCCGTTCGTCGCAATAGCGCAAGAGCGTTTGCCCGGCCACATAGTCCATGACCAGGTACGGCGTGCCGTCCGGTCCAGTACCGCCGTCGATGAGCCGGGCGATGGCGGGGTGGTCGAGCATGGCCAGGATCTGACGCTCGGCACGAAAGCGGTGCATCAGATCGCTCGATTGCAAGGAAGCAGGCAAGAGCTTGATCGCCACTTCCTTGGTGAAGTTCTCGTCGTCGCGGAGGGCGCGGTATACGACGCTCATCCCGCCGCGCCCCACTTCTTCCAGGACCCGATAGGGCCCGAAGCGATCGCCGGGCCGCACGCTCTGGCTCAGCCGTTCGGCCGGAGAGCCGGCCAGAAACCCGCTGGCCTGCCCATGGGCAGCAAGAAGCGAACGTACTTCGGCGGCGAGGGCGGGGTCTTGGGTTTCGATCCGGGCCAGGAAGGCATCCCGGGCCGTCGCATCCAGGTCCAGCGCCTCGTTGAACAGGGCGTTTACACGATCCCAAGTGGGCGGCCGATCCACGGGGGGAGAATAGCATCGGGGAAATCTTGGTCCAAATTAGGCACGTATTGCGCGTTTTGGTTGATGAAAGACAGACAACCGCCCGGAACGCTTCCCGGCCGCAACAGACGCAACCCGGATAAGAATGTGTCTTGGGAGAGGCTCCGGGCGGTGTTTTCCGCCTTGATCGAGTTGCCGGCCGAAGAGCGCTGGGCCTCTCTGGCGAGGCTGACCGACGAACCGCTGCGACAGGAGGTCGCATCGTTGCTCAAAGCGCACGAACAGGCGGGAGGGTTTTTGGATCCGGGGGACGCCGCGCGGGGAGCGGACGTTCTCGATTCACGCAAAAAGACTCGCGGCAGGAGGCCACGATGAAAGCGTCGCATCTCGTGTTGAGCGGATTGGTCGCAGCATGTCTGTTGGTGAATGCCGGATCGGCTCACGCTATCGGTATTGGAGATCTCAAGAAGAAAGCGGAGAAGGAAGCAAAAAAAGCGACCGAGAAGGCGCCAAAAGTGGAGACCCCCAGCGCGCCCTCCTCAGGTACCGAGGCCGGATCGGAAGCCCCGGCGCCGGCCGGCGGAGACGGAGGAAAAGTCTCCGCGGTGTCCACCAAGTTCGACTTCGTTCCGGGAGACAAAGTGATCCTCATGGACGATTTCACGCGCGACGAGCTGGGTGAGTTTCCCTCGCGCTGGAAGGCGCACAACGGGAACTTTGACACGGTTGAGTTCGAAAAAGAACGTTGGCTGCGGCTGAACGGTCCCGAAGGAATCATCGCGATCAAGTGCGATTCGCTTCCAGAGAAGTGGACGCTCGAGTTCGACTGTTATCAAAAGGAAATGACCGGCCCCGTGTTCACGGTTGGGGGACTCTATGCGAACTCCGATGCGTTCGTCTGGTACACGGCTTTAGGAAACAATGCGAATTACGTCGAGGTAGGAGGCGCCGCCAGTTCGGCTGCTCAAATGCCAGGGGGCTTGAACGGCAGACATCACGTGTCGCTCATGGCGGCGGGAACCGGGCTCAAGGTCTACGTCGATCGTGAGCGTATGGCCAATGTGCCGGAAATGACCTTGAAACCGGAGCAGAAGGTGGCGGGCCTCGGCTTCCGTATGTGGCGTTACGGGTCGGACCCGATGATCACCAACGTGCGGTTTGCCGAGGGCGGAAAGCCCAAAGTGGACATGATGGCCGCGCCGTTCGTCACCCACGGCATTCAGTTCGACACCGGATCGGATCATTTGAAACCCGAATCGGCCCCGGTGCTGCGCCAGGTATCCACCTACCTCAAAGAGAATCCCGACGTGAAGGTGACCATCACCGGTCACACCGATGACGTCGGAGACACCGCTCTTAATCAGAGTCTTTCCGAGAAGCGAGCCGCGGCGGTTGCGGCCAGCTTGAGTACCGATTTCGGGATCGACGCGTCGCGTCTCTCGACGGCGGGTAAGGGCGAATCGGAACCGATGGCGAAGAACGATTCGCCGGAAGGGAAAGCCATGAACCGCCGCGTGGAGTTCGCCAAGAAAGTCTGACGTTGGGCTCGAGGCTTGGGAACCTCGAGCCTGGAGGAGCTATGACAAAAGGCCGCTTGCTTATCAACACGTTGTGTCTATCCGCTCTATGTCTCGCCGCACCTGCGTTCGCCGCAAATATCGCTTGGAAAGCCGCCTCCACCGGAAGCTGGAGCGTCGGCACGAACTGGGTGGGAAACGTACCCCCGGGACTTAACGATGTCGCCGTCATCTCCGTTGCTGGTACGTATGACGTAAACGTCAACTCGAATGTGAATGTGGGCGGAGTCAGCTTGGGATCGAATGCGCACCTCAAGGTGAACGGTGTCACGCTGACCACGACCGCAGGCATCACGACGGGTGCTTCGTCGACCCTCGAGCTCATCGGGGGAACGGTTTCCGGAGGCGCGCTGTCGCTGCACGGTCGGTTGACCTCTTCGAGTACGTCCAGTATCAGCGCGACTTTGAGCACCGCAAGCACATCCACAATGACTCTCGGGGCGGGACAGTTGACCGTGGCCAACGGGTTTACGAACTTGGGACTTGTGTCTCTGCCCGGGCCTGGCGCGACGTACTTCTTTGTCACGAGCGGAACGTTTACCAACGCAGCCGCCGCTACTGTCTCCTGCGCCACGATGGGAGCGCTCACCGCCAACCTGGATAACCAAGGCACGATTACCTCCACGGGGGTGCAGGGAAATCTCACCCTTGGCAAGTCAGGCGGCACCAGCACCAGCAGCGGTTCCATGTCTGCCACGGGCGGCGCCATGGTGATCCTGAACGGCTTCGGAGATACGATCACCACGAGTGGCAATCTCACCGCAGACACAAATTCAACCGTGCGAGTGGGGGGCGGTGTGTTCCATCACACCGGTGGCACGATTTCCGGAGCGGGGTACTTCGAGATTTTAGGAACCACGTCGGCGACGTTCGCCGCCAACCCGACTACGGCACACCTTTCCCTGTGGGGGGACGGCATCGTGTTTCCCTCTGCGCTCGTGAACGGTGCCGCTCAGGCCATCATTCTTGGAGCGGACGCCGATGTCACGGCCCCCCAGCTCACGAATCAGGTTGGTTATGCGCTCTTGCCGGGCAATGGGGCCACGTTGCACGTCGGCACGTTGTTCAATTTGGGCGACCTCTATCTCCCTCGTTCCTTTGTCCTGGACGGCAGTCTCAACCTGGGGCCGGTCTCGAACCTCATTATCGATGCCGCGGGCACTGCTCCCGGCACGTACGATCATATGGAAGTCACCGGCACGGCAACGCTGAGCGGAAATCTCACCCTGATTCCGGAAGCCGGATTCGTCCCGTTTCCAGGCAACTCCTTTGACGTCCTGAACACTGGATCGCGCCTGTATTCCTTCGGCGCGATGACGGGCGGCGCGAGTTTCCCGAGCGATTACTATGTGGTGAGCGATCCGCTCAACACGTCGACGGGCTCGGGCCCGTTTACAGTTCGGGTGGTTCGCCAAAAGTGGTTCCAGCTCACACCGACAGGAACGCCTCCTCCTGCGAGATACGGGCACTCAGCGGTGTACGCACCCGCGTCCGATCGCATGATCGTGTTTGGGGGGGAGGTGTCGGGCGTGGGATCTGCTAACGATCTCTGGGTACTGGATCACGCGTCCGGCTTCAATGCGACACCGCATTGGATGCAAATGAGCGCCACCGGTGCCGCACCTGATCCCCGTAGCTTCCATTCCGCGGTGTACGACGTTGTCAATAACCGGATGATCGTCTTCGGCGGACAAAACGATAATCCTGGATTCTATTCCGACATTTGGGTTCTCACCGATGCGGACGGGTTGTCGGGCACACCCGCGTGGGTGAAGTTCCCGGAACTGCCTGGAGTATCGCCGCGGTCCGGACACTGCGCCGGCTATGACCCAATCCGGAACAAGATGGTGATGTGGGGCGGTGAAATAGGTTGCTTTGGCGCAACCGGTGACATGTGGGTCCTCGATCATGCCAACGGCATTGGCACCAGCACGGGGTGGAGCAATTGGAGCGTATCCGGCACGCCGCCGTCGCTGCGGCGAGATGCCGCAGCTGCCTACGATCCGAATGGAAATCGATTGATCGTGTACGGAGGCAAAACCCCATGCCAGACCGGCCTGAGCGATGCCGCCGTGCTCTCGAATGCAAGCGGCGCGCCGGATGTGAGTAACCCAATGTGGAGCTCACTGGGGGCCGGCGCGTCGCCTGCGTTACCGGGTTTGAACGGAGCTCCAGGTGTTTATGACCCGATGTTCGACCGGCTTGTCGTATTCGGTGGCCTTGAGAACGATGTTGCGACGTTTCGCTCCCATGTGTTCTTGCTCGGAAACACCCATGGTGCCGCGGGTTGGACTGAGTTGCCACTTCCGTCAACACGACCTCTGGGCCGCGCCTTTCATTCGATGGTGTACAGCGAAACGGCTCATCGGTGGATCGTTTTCGGAGGCAATGCCGGCGGGACTCTTGTGAACGATGTGTGGGCGTTGGAGCTGGAAGGCGATGCGCCTCAAGTTTCCGGCATCGACCCAGATGTCGTGCCGGCCAAGGACCGTCACGTTCTGGCGTTCAGCGCGTCCCCGAGTCCCAACCCCGCGTCTCATGGCATGCAGTTTTCTGTGCATGCGCTTCAGGACACGGATGGGAAAGTTGCGATCTATGACCTGCTGGGCCGCCGGGTGGTGAATGTGTATGACGGACGCATCACGGCGGGCGAGCACCGGTTCGAGTGGCATGGCGATGTGGCTTCTGGAATTTACTTCGTGGCTTTGGAGAGTGGATACGCGCGCGAGATCCGGCGAGTCGTCGTGGCGCACTGAGGCGCTGCCCGATGTTGGATGTTTACAAGTTCGTTTGGGGGGTCAAAAACGGGCGAGTTGTCACTGCGAGCGCGCTGAATCGCGGTGGCAACTCGCTCAGGACGTAGAAGGCATCGCCACGTGAGGTACTGGTTCTGGAACCGGCACCATATGCGGTAACGGCTCGATCGCCCCGGGGCGATTCGTCCCGGCGCGGAAGTCCACGCGACATGCCTCTCGCCGCGCTCGCTGCTTCCACACAAGGCCCCACTTTTGGTGCACCAGGCCCCTCAACTTTCAAGTAATTGGAACTCTGTGGGTCCGGTCTTGGTTGGACTACTTGAACCACTTCGCGTCGAGAAGAACCCCTTGTCTAAAACATACGTCCCTTTACTTTTACTAGCGTTGTTCGGGTTAGAGATTAACGGCTGCAGTGACGTCACAGGTAATTGCGCAAAAAAGGACACATTCAGAAGAACCGAGTTGTATGACACTAAGATTGCAGTCAATGACACTATTGATGTACTTAGAGTATTTGAATCCTACAAAGCGCATCTCGCTCTGGAACACCAACCATTTCCAGATGGAGCGGAAGATTGGGTATATCTAAGCTCATCGAGATTCTGGGCGGATGGCACCACCCAGTACTGGAACATTGAATACCTAAGAACTGACAACCAGCAAACTAACACGATCACTTCGGATGACAACGGGATAGTGTTGTGGCTGGAAATCATTGTGCACTCGCCCTGTATTTGAACGTGGCACCAGCGCGGTCACTGCTTTGAGCCAATCGCGTAAACAACCAGTCCAGTCACCAGGAACTCCTCCGCCCGAAGAAGAGTCATGCGTTCATGCGCGCGAGCCAAGCAGGAGTCTTGCTGCGCTGGGCTCAAGGCTTCAAAACGGGCCCGGGGGCGGCCTAAGCTGGTGCGCAAGCGGATCAAATGATCGGACTCGATCACGTGTTCGTATTGTTCTTCCCATGCGCGAACGTCACGGAATCCGGCGCTCGTGAGAAGGGCGTTCATTTTGTCCGGGGTATCCACCCAGTCATGACGCGTCTGGGTTTGCGACGGATCGGGGGGCGGTGGCGCGCCATGCCGCTCCAACTCTTCGTCCCAAATCGCGGTGGCCGCGGATATGAGATCGCTCCCCCAGGTCAGCGTCACGACCTGTCCTCCTGATCTCAAGACGCGATGCGCTTCCTTCAATCCGGTGTGTGGGTCAACCAGGTGAAACAACACGAAATTCATGAGCGCCAGGTCGAAGCGCTCCGACGCCAATCCCAGTTGCATGGCATCCATGAGCGCAACATTGCCGGAGGCCAACCGCAGCATGCCTTGCGATCGATCCACGCCCAAAATCAGCGCTTCAGGAAACGAGAACGTGAGGGCCGGCAGGAGCGATCCAGTTCCCGCTCCAATTTCCAAAACGCATTTGGCAGTGTTGATTTCTTTGAGAAGTTTCACCGCCGGCGGCAAGAGAACGGGAGCCCAAAGGTCCCGGTACGCCATGGCCTCTTGGGAGTAACGCTGGGACAACTCGTCGACTGACTGTCTGCCCATGTTCACCGACACCTTGTGGGTTAGCTACAACCCAAACACCAATAGCGGAAACCAGGCGCGTACCGAGTCGCTGTAGGCGGTGGCGAGATCTTTGTTGTGCTCCGGTTCGGGAGGCATTCCCTCCTCAGAAGGAATGTCGATGCCCTGGCCCGCCTTCACCTGCGCCGCGAAATCCTCGAAGTAAGCGCCTGTCCTCGAAAACCCCAAGCTGCGATAGAAGTGCTCGCGCACCCAACGATATTCCTCGACCGAAAATCCTTCGACGTTGAGCGCGTTCACCTGGAGTTCCTTGGCCCGTTGCATCACCGGGCCCAGGCCGCGAAAAGCCATGATTGCGTCACGCACACCCAGGCGCTCTGGTTTCACCTCCCCATCCTTCGCCGTCAACCCCCGCAACCTTGCCGCGCGTTCCTCCAAAAGGGGATAGTCCGGACCTAACGCGACATGAATGCCGGATTGCACGCGGGCGAACCGGGCCAGCTGATCGCCGGTGAGCTCGCCATTCAAAGGCTTCTCGAAACTCTGGTGATTCAGCACGCCCGCGTTCATCGCCTTCAATTTCGCTACCTGATCGAGATCGCCCATGACCGACTTGGCCGGCCGGTACACGCCGAAATACACCAAAAAACCGAAACCAATACAGCCCACCAGCGCGGCAATCGCGCATCCCACCCAAAGCCGGCTCCGTCCGGTCAACTTCATACGTGATTCTTTCCTTTTAGCAAGGCAACCACCAAAAGCGCGAAGCTAAAAAACGCGAGGTACGACGCGCCCATGACGCAGAACCGCAGGGCGGTTTGGAGTGCCTCTGCTCCCGAATGCACTCCGAGCCACGACCCCAATCCGCAGAATGCCACCGACACCGCGATCAACGCCACGCGAAACCCATTGTCGCTCATGCGAGTCCGCTTGAATCGATCGGCCCCGAACAAGATCAGCATGACGCCAACCGGTACTCCCGCGAATGGAATGAGCAGGAACGGATCGCGTCCGGCAAACAAACGTCCGGTAAAAAGCAGCATCCACGAGGGAATGCCGGCCGCCAGACACAACGCTCCCACAATTGCATAACTTCGCCGCGACACGGGGAGGGGCGCATCCAAAGATCCTTCCATAAACGGAAACTAGTGTCCTACCGCCCTCGCGCCCAGAGCAAGGGCTAGAGTGCGGTGGTTAGGAAGGGAACGTAAGTGATCAACAGCACCCACAGAATAAACAGCGCCACGAACGGGATGACCATCGTGAACACTTTCCCCATCGGCACGTTGAACCGCAACGAGCTCAGGAACAAATTCAATCCCACCGGCGGCGTGAGATAGCCCAGCTCTAGGTTGGCCAGGAAGATGATGCCCAGGTGGAGCGGATTTACGTGAAACGCCTCGCCCAACGGCAGAATGAGCGGAAGCACGATGATGATCGCGGAGAAAATGTCGAGCAGCATCCCAGTGATGAGGAGGAGCAAGTTCAAGAAGAGAAGGAATATGAACTGGGAGTGCACGTTGCTCAGCATCCATGCCACGAGTCGTGACGGAATCTCGGCGCCAACCATATAGCCGGTCAATCCAAGCGCCGAACCCAGGATGAACAAGAGCGCGCCCATCAAAATGGCGGTCTCCATCAGCACGCGGATGACATCGCGCCGGAGGGAAATCTTGCGATGAACGACGGTCTCGATGAATATTGCGTACAAGGCAGTCAATGCCGCCGCTTCGACCAAGGTCGCCACCCCGGTTATCAGCGCAGCAAGTACGAACACCGGAAGAAACAGGTCCCACTTGGCGAGCCATACCGCGTCGCGCAGCTTCTGGCCATCAAATCGCGTGCGCTCTACGCCGCCCTTTTTTCCCATCATCGCGCTGTAGATCGCCACCGCCACGACCACCAAAAGCCCCGGAATGAGCCCGGCCTTGAACAGATTCTCGATGGGTTGCTGCGACTGGATGCCGTAGAGGATCACGGGAAGACTGGGCGGAAACAACAGCCCAATGCTTCCTGAAGCAGTCAATAATCCAATCGAAAAGCGCCGCGAATATCCTTCACCCGCGAGAATCGGGAGCAAGAGCCCGCCCAAAGCCAAAATGGTGACTCCCGATGCTCCGGTGATCGCGGTAAAGAAGGCGCACGCGACCACGGCTGCCACCGCTGTTCCTGCGGGTGCCCAGCCGAACAGGGCCCTGAAAAATGCGAGCAAACGATGCGATGCCCCGCCGGCGGCAAGAACCGTCCCCGCCAAAGCGAACAATGGAAGCGTGGGCAGTAACGGCATCGTGGCGAGCCCATACGTCTCGATCGCGATCGCCGTCATCGGCTCGCCCTGCGCTTGAAAGAACAAAGCAGCGAGCCCACCCATGACGGCGAAAAGCGGTGCGCCGAGCAGCGTGCCAACGAGAAGCGCAAAGAGTCCCGGCACAACCAGCGCCGTTCCACGCAAGCCCAAAAGCCAAATCGCTACACCGAACGCCACTAGGGCCAGCACGGCCAAACGTCCGAAGCGACCCGGCGTGCGAGCCCACGACCACGCGGCCACACCCAGATACCCCACCGGCATGATGATCGACGCAATCCATCGCGGAATTCCGCCGCCCAGAGTTTCCAGGAATGCGCGCTCGTTACGAACGTGGCCGTAGGTGCCCCAAGCCAGCGCCGCACAGACGAGGACCGTGGTGGCTACGCTCACCACGTTGGCAGTGAAAACCAACCACCTGGGCTTGAAGAAGGCGCTCGTTGACAGGGAAAGATGCCGTCCGTAGCGGCTCGCCAGCATGCCGCCCAGAAACGCCACCCACAAGGTCAAATGTTCGGCGTAACCGGAGGCCCCGGGCACGATGGAGCGGTGAAGAAGCTTCCGCCCCATGATTTCGATGAAGGGAATGAGGGTGATGGCGAGCAGGACGAACGCGGCGAGGTACGCAGCCAGTCGCGTCGCCGCGCCAGTCGGGGAAACGAGATCCTCGCCCACCCCGTGGGCTTCAACGTGTTGGGAGTCTTGCCAGGCCGCGGTGTCTGTCCGTTCCGTGCTCACGAGCGGAAACCCGCTCCGTCGCTCAAGGCTGGGCTGAGCGGATTTGTTTGACGACGGAGGTCAACCAGTCGAAGTCCTCGGCGCTCATGTAGTAACCGCGAATGTCCGGATACGCTTTCTCGATCGCACGATCCCACTCCGCCTGCACCTCCGGTGGGGGCGTCACCACGTGTAGCCCGCGCGCCTTCATGGCCTCCACCGCGTCGGCTTCCATCTTTCGCGTCTCGGTGCGGAAGCGCGCGGTGTACTTCGCCGATATGTTCTTGAGCACCGGCTTCAAATCGTCCGGGATCTTATCCCACGAGGCCTTGGTCATGATCAAGGCTCCCGGCAAGGGCGCCCAGTTCATGTCGATCATGTAGGGAGTGTGCTTGAAGGCCTGGGTGGCCACCGCATAGTAGGGGACGGCGTCGAACGCGTTCACCATCTTGGTTTGCAAGCTCGTCACGAGCTCGGTGGCAGGAAGCGGGACCACGTTGAAACCGGCCTTCTTCCAAAGTTCGAGCCCTTGCTCGTCGCCGGCCCAGCTGAACAAACGATGCTTCTTCACCCCCTCGATCGTGGGATCCGGGGTGGTGATGAAGAACTTAACCCACCCAGCATCGGCCCAGAAGAGCACCTCGTAGCCTTTGGCTTGGAGTCGCTTTTCCAGCTCGGGCGCCATCCGGTCCATCGCTTTGGCCAGCTCGTCGTTGGTGCGAACGATGCGCGGCACGGTAAAGGTGCGGACCGATTTGTCGATCGTGCTCAGTCCATGGGATGAAATGAGCGCGGCTTGATAGTTGTTGATCCCCATCTTCTTCATCACCACCGGCTCGTCACCCGCGACGCCGCCGGGGAAGATGCGAAGGTCCACGCGTCCGCCTGAAGCCTGAGACCATTCGGCCGCCATGTCCTTCAAAAGCTCGTGCCAGGCCGAGCCTTCCGGGGCCAGCGTGGCGAGCTTGATGCGAACCGGATCAGCAGCCCGAGCCGATCCGCCCCACACGGATAACACCGTGAGCGCCAACATAAGGCCCGAGAACATGCGACGTGCGTTCATGGATCCTGGCCCTCGTCGTAATCGATGAAGAAATCGCCGGTGTGCGCGAGCAGCCACCGGGCACGGCGCTGGCCCATGACATTGGCCAAGCGATCGTCAGGCGACGCATCGAGATTCACCGCCAGCGCAGAGTTCAGAAGCTGGCGGAATTCGGCCAGGTTCTGTTCCTTGATGCTGACGGATTCCGCCAATGTCACGTAGGGCCCCACCTTTTTTCCTTGGGAGAGCTCGACCGCGGTATTGAAATGCTTGCGTGCCGCTTCGATGCTGCCGCCATTTCCCCCGGAGCGGGCTGCTTCCAGAGCGATAAGTACCTCGTGCACCGCGCCACGATTCCAGCGCGGGTCGAGTGCGTTCGCGCGCTGTAGTAATGCATTAGCAACGCCCAAGTCCGCCACCAGGTCCATATCGGTCTTGGACATGTTAATTGCGCCGCCCCACGCCGCGCCGGTCCAGAACAAGAGCGGTACGTCTTTTTTCTTGGTTTTCGCCAGGGCCCTGTCCGGATCGTTTTCAAGCGACTTTGAAATACCGGGATAAGAAAGCTCGAGCGCCCGAAGCCCATATTTGCGGCCGCGCAGAAACAAGCGGCTCGCCCGCTGCCGTTCTTCACGCGCCCCTTCGAGATCCTTCGCTTCGCGATAGTCCGCCGGCACCGCCACGTAGGCTTGTGCGTACGACGTGAACCCCTGACACGCGGTCAAGAGCAGTCCGGCATCGTTCGGGCGCTGGACGAGGAGTCCTTCCACGGTCTTGAGCAGGAAGGGCAGCGCGTCACCGACCAGTTCCGGATCGTCATCTCGGGCGTAGGTGACACTCGCTTCCTGCATGGCCCCGGCCATGCTTTTCATTGCCATGCCCTTGAACACTGAGCACGAGGACTGGCTCACCGAGAGCAACAAGAGGCAAAAAAGAAGAGAAGCGCGTGTGGAGGGATGCACGGCGGCGAAGTGTACCACCCTTCGCGCGCGGGACTCACGCGGGGCTATTAAAGACGGTGGCCCGCGAACCCAAGTCCGCGGGCCACAGCATCCAGGACACCGTTATAAGCTTTTAGTATCAGGACACTCTTAGAAGTTTTTGCGTGGCCGTGTGCTTGGGCGTGTGCAGGCGGTAGAAGTAAATACCCGGCGCCACAATTTCCCCCGCCTCGTTCTGACCCGTCCACGGCACACTGTACCGGCCGGCTGCTTTGTCTTCTTCGACCAGCGTGCGCACGCGCCGTCCTTGGAGATCGAACACCTCCAATGACACTTTGCCCGGTTCGGGCAAATCGAAGTTGATCATGGTTCCGGAGCGGAACGGGTTGGGGAAGTTGGCGTAGAGACGGAACGTCTTGGGCAATCCGGTCTCATCGATGCCGGTTGGGCTGCCCGGTTCCGCGATCAAGAACGTGCCCACGTTCCCCGCCACACCACAGATGATGTTGTTGACTGCATCCACCGATGTCGTGACCGCTCGCCATGAATTGGGAGTGATCGATGTGTCGTAGTAGTAAAGCATGAGCTTGGATTCGTTTCCTGACACATCCGTTTGGTTATAGGAGAGGCACACCGTAACCGGGCCGCTGTGGGTCGCGGTGCTCGCGATGTTGTAGTACTTGGCCGGGCTCGGCGGCACCTTTCTAAAATGAGAGAAAAAGGCTGGCCCGGTCGAGGCAATCGAGACGGTGGTGAACCCCTCTACCGTCACGCTGGAGAAACTGAGGGTAGCTGGAGCCACAGCCACCGGAACGCTGGTCCCTACTGGGGTGTTGGGCCCGCAGGTGGGGTTGGTGCCGAATTCCTGCACTCGGTCGTTGTTGTTGTCCACCACATAGGGACGGCCGCAACTGTCGAGTGAGATGCCGTTCGGGCGATCGAACTCGCCCCAACCCGACCCGGGTCCGTTACCCCACTTCGACAGGAACACGCCCGAGCTATTGAACTTCTGCACCCGGTGGTTCAGCTCGTCGGTCACGTAAACGTTACTAGAGGCATCCACCGCGCAATCGAACGGCAATAAGAATTGACCATCCGCGGTGCCCTCGCTTCCCCATTTGAGGAGAAAGCTGCCTGTCGACGTGAACTTCTGGATGCGCTGATTGTCCTTATCGGCGACGTACACCGAGCCGGTAGCCTGGTCGACCGCGACCCCGCGCGGAAACTGGAATTTGCCGTTCGCCGTCCCGAACGACCGGCCAAGCCGCGCCGGGTATCCCCTGTGGGTGACGTCCCACAACTCGACAGCGCTATCGGCGGTGGCAATTGCCAGTGACCGCCCGTCGGGCGCAAACGCCACAGCGACGACGCCGTTGGCCGGGTTTTCGGTGCTAGACAGGGTACGCAGCGGTGGGCCGAACACGCGCGGCCGGACCGGATCGGTCACGTCCCAGAGCAGCACCGTCCCATCCTCGCTGCCGGTGGCCAGCACTCGCCCATCCGGTGTGAACTCCAGCGCACTGACCGCGCCGAGGTGCACGGTGGGCGCCGGGGCGGCGGCGACCGGTTGCTCCGGATCGGTGACGTCGTAGATTCGAAATGTCGATCCGTCGGTGACGACGAGGGTGCGCCCGTGCGGAGCGAAGGCCAGCGCCGAGATCCCCAGATTGTCACGACGGGGCCGTTCGCGATGCAGTTCCCGGGCGTGCCGCGGTTCGCCGACGTCCCAGAGGATCACCGAACCGTCTTGGCTCCCGCTGGCCAGCAGCTGACCATCCGGAGAGAACCGGACCGGGAGCACGTCGTCGTTATGCCCGGTCAGCGCACCAAGCGGGACAGGATGCGCCGGATCACCCACATCCCAGAGTCGTACCGAGTCGTCATAGCTCCCGCTGGCCAAGGTTCGGCCGTTCGGGGCGAAGGCCAACGACCACACGGAATCACTGTGACCGCGCAGCGGGGGCGCGACCGAACGCGGCGAGGCCGGGTCGTGCACGTCCCACAGCGCCACCGCGTGATCGCTGCCGGTTAGCGCGAGCAGCCCGTCCGGCGCAACGGCGACCGTGGCCAGGTTTCGGCCGTTCCCGACACCGGGGACCGCGCCTGCAGTGGCGGCGCGGGTCTGGTCACGCGCCTTCCAGAGGATGACGCTGCCGTCCTCGCTACCACTCAACACCAGCCCGGTACGGGCGAACCCGACTGCGGTCACCGCGCCAGCGTG
>Ga0207675_100004223_pt1 | contig 13904 bp, 9 predicted proteins | sample KBSSwiS42_FD_184305 | JGI IMG/M metagenome (GOLD analysis project Ga0207675, IMG submission 184305) | Switchgrass rhizosphere microbial communities from Kellogg Biological Station, Michigan, USA - KBS Switchgrass S4-2 (SPAdes) (version 2) | ecosystem: Host-associated > Plants > Roots >... | reverse complement strand
GCGCGTAGCGCTCTTCGCCGATCAGCGCGGCGTCGATGTCGCTGCGGCCCATGGGATTGACCGAAGGAATGGCCACGTAGTCGCGCAGATAGCGAACCGCGACGGAGTAGGCCATGAGCCAGAGGGTAGCCGCTCAGAACAGATCGAGCAACCGCTGCACCTGGCTGCGCGGCAACGCGTAGGTCGCATTCACGGAGGCGTGGCGCGCATAGTAGATGCTGGCGTCCTGGAACACGTCGCGGCTGCCCACGCTGAAGCGGATGGGCGGCATGCCAACGTTCTCGGGAGCTTGGCGGCGAATGTAAGCCGTGAGGATGGGCTTGCGCAGCCCTTCGCCGGGGCCGGCCACGCCCGTGTGCACGGCAGCCTCGGGCCGCAGCGTTTCGATCGCGTCGAGCAACTCGTCCAGGCGCCCGAGATCGAAGGCAGAAGAGCCCTTCTGCAGCGTCAGCTGCCCGGCCACGCGCTTCAGCAGCAGCTTGCCCCGATCGGGGCTGATCAGCTGCAGCTCCGCGATCGAATTGCGCTCGGCGGAGAAGACGGCGCGGTCGAGCGGCAAGTTGCCGAGCGTGCGATCGAGCGCGCGCGGAGCCACGAACACACCCGGGTCCCGATCGACGCTGGCGTAGAACCCGCCCGGCGCGGCGCGGCCCAAGAGCAGCGTGCGCTCGATCACGCGATCGTCCACCTCCACCGTGAGCTTGACGCCGACGCGCGGCTTGTCGAGCCCCAGGCCAGCGACCGGGGCGTCGCTCACCCAGCGCAGCGCGCGCAGCGTACGCAGCTGATCGATGCTCTCCACGGCCAGGCCGCCGTCCACGTCGAAGCCCTTCGGCTCCAGCAGCGAGAGCGCGCCCATCGTCGTGCGCTTCAAGACTTGTTTCGAAGTGCCACGCCGGATCTCGATGCCGCGCACGGCCGATAGCGGGTAGTCAAAAACGCGATGGTCCTTCAGCAAGGTGGAGTCCGCGCGCAACGCAAACGCGTCCTCTCGCGCCACCACGACCACTGCGCCGTCGCCCTCGCGATACGCCAGGCGCGAGCCATCCGCGCGCGGCGGGCTGACGCGCAGCGTCTCCTTCGAGCGCTCTGCCCCGGGCCGCGCCGATGACTCCAGCGTCACCACGACCGCAGAGAACTCCGCCGCCTTGGCCGGCTTGTCCCGAGCGAGCAGCAGCGTGCCCTCGATGCCGAGCAAGCGCGCCAGCCGATCCTTGGCGGCGTCCCCGTCGAGCGCGGCCGCGCGCGGCTGGCGCAGCACGAAGCCGTCCCCCTGGCGCGCGAAGTCGAGCACCTGCTCGCCCTCGACGATCTGCACGGTGTCCACCTCGTCCGCGTGAAAAGCGAACAGGCTGCTGTCGATCAGCGCGCTGGCGGGTTCGCGCAGCGCCCCGAGCAGACTGCGCTCCACGCAGCCGGCGAACGGCTCCGGCAAGCTGCGCACCGCCACCGTCTTTTCCGGATCCGATGGGCACGTGCCGCCGAACGTCAGGCTGGCTTCGGGCTTGTCTGGGGCGGTCGGCACGACGGCGATGTGCACGTTCGGTTCGGAGCCGATGGCGGCCTCCGCCACCTCCAGGTCCAGGATCGGGTCGGCGGAAGCTCGCGCCAGCGCCAGAAAGATGCGATCGACCTCGCCCCGGCGCGCGCGCTGGTTCTCCTGCATGTCCTCGAACTGGAAGTCGTCACCCACCCGGCGCAAGCGGCGTACCCCCGCCGCGCTGGAGAGCACCAGCCGGGCTGTCGAGCCCTTGCGATAGGGCACGATCTGGCGGCCGCGAAAGCCATCCCCCGACACGAACAGCTCGTCCAGAACCGACTTCTTGACCACGTAGGTGTGGGCGGATCCGTCCCCGCCTCTCACCTGCACGTAGCGCGAGCCCGGCGGAGAAACGCTGGGCGAGCCGAGCCGCAAGCGATACGCGAGCGAGCCCATCTGCACCACGAGCACCTGCTGCGGCAGCTCGGAGGAAACGTTATCCCCGCCATTCGACGGCACAGTGCCGCCGGCTGCCGCGGGAACGGCGACGGCCGCGGGAACGGCGACGGCCGCGGGCTCAGCGACGGCCGCGGGCTCGGCGACGGCCGCGGGAACGGCGACGGCCGCGGGCTCGGCGACGGCCGCGGGCTCGGCGACGGCCGTGGGCTCGGCGACGGCCGCGCCTGCATCCACTCCCGGCGACCCGGCTGTCGCCGGCACGGCTTCCAGCGTCACTGCCGGTGCCGCTGCCGGCGCAGGCGTGGTGTCGGGTGCCTCGCGCTCCCAGGTCGCGTAGCGCAAGCTGCCGAGCAGCTTGTCCACCGGCACGGGATCGGCGTCCGTCTCGAACGGCTCGGTGAGGCTCCATTCGGACGCGAGCCCATCGCTGTCTTGCCCGCCCGCGACCGGATCGGCCTGCTCGTTCTGGGCGGGCGCGCGGCTACGGCGCAGGAGCACGCTGCGCTTCGGCCCCTGCTGCAGCTCGATGCGGGTCACTTCCTCCTGGCGAAAGACAGGCAACAGGTGCCCGCGCCGCACCCCGGATTCGGCCCGCGTCACCGAGCGCCCCGACCAGACCAGCGTTAGCACGGCGGCCACGGCAATCAGCATCAGGCCCAGGTTCGCCCAGCGCGCCGAAGAGACGACACTCATGAGCGGGCCTCGGCGGCGCGCGCGCTGGCTCGCGCCGAGCGCCGGCGCAGGAGCACGAGCGCCGCGAGCGCGAGCGCGGTGGCCGGCATGTACAACAGCACGTAGCGAGCGATTTGCGACATGGATTGCTCGGTGAAGCGTAGATCCACCTGACGCTCCGGCTTGTCCGTCAGGCTCACCAGAGTGGGGCGTGCAGCCACCCACGATACCGCGCTCTCCACGAAGCGACGAGTGCCCGCGAGGCTCACATCCTGCCAGGTGTTGCCGAGCAGCGGCGCCGAGCTGCCGAGCACGACCAGGCGCGCCGCGTGCCCTTCCGGCTTGCTGCGCTGGTCCGAATTGCTGCTGCGATCCAGCTCTGCGGCCACGGCCACCACGAACGGCCCCTCGGCATCGTGCGGAACGCCATCGAGCGCCGCTTTGGGTGTGGCCAAAATCCCCGCATCCCGCACCGCAAAGGCCCGCTCACTGGTCGCGAGCAACGGCGCTGCCTTGCCGTCGGTGTCGAACCCCTGAGCCAGCTGCAAGAGCACGCGGAAGCGCGCCTCGCCGTCCTTGATCAGGCCGCGCGTGATGGCGTGTGCCTTGGGCAGCGCGAAGAAGACCTCGCCGCCCACGCCGAGGGGCAGCGCCAGATCAGGGTCGCGCTCGAAAATCAGCTGCTGCCGGGCGTGCACCCCGAACAGCTCGAGCAGTGGCTCGAGCCCGCTCTTGCTGGTGCGATTGTCCTCGCCCAGGGTGGGGCTGAAGCTGATCAGAAAATTCTTGCCGTGCCGGGCCGCGGCGACCAGGCGCGCCTGCGCGCTCTCCGAGTACACGTCCCCCGGCGCAGCCAGGATCACCAACTCGCAGCCCGAGAGCGCGAGGTCGCTGCCGACCGACGTCAGATCGATCTCGCGGGTGCTGTAGTTGTTCTTCTCCAGGGTGTAGCGCAGACCACCGAGGCCAGAGGGGCCGCCGTCATCCATGGAGGCCTCTTGCTGGCCGTGGCTGAAGCAAGCCACGGTCGGCTTGGGATGCAGCACCTGGCGCAAACCCTCCGTGAGCGCCTGCTCGAGCCGCGGCTGTACCGTGCCGCGCGCGTCGTCATAGCTCACGATGTCTTCCGACGTGATCACCCAGCGCGCGTCCCCTTGCGCGACCACGAGGGCCGCCTCGCTCACCAGATGACCTTGCTCCGCGCGCCCCTGCATCAGCCGGTAGCGGTTCTGCAGCGCCAGGAACTCACCCGGTTCCCGATCCGGGTCCACGTAGCGTACGTGCACGAGCGGTGTCTCGGCGGCGTATTGATCGAGCAGGCGGTGCACGCTGCCCAGATCGGGATCCGCCCGGCCCAGAAAGACCAGGACCTGCACTTCCTCGGACAGGCCCGCCAGCGTCTCGAGGCTCGCCGGCGAGAGCGTGTACAGCTTGGCGCGGGTCACGTCCCAGCGCTGGTAGTGGCGCGCGACCAGGATGTTCGCGCACACGCCGATCACGCTCGCCGCCAGCACACCGAGCGAGCTCCAGACCCCGAGCTGCCGCCCCAGGCCGCGTCGGGCGGCGCTACTCGGAGCGTCAGCGGCCCCACGGGAGCGAGCCCTGCGCAGCCAGCGGGGCAAGAAGCGGCGCTTGCTGCTCATCCCCACCGCCAGGAGTCCACGACCCGCCGCGTGAAGAACAGACAACCGAATGCCAGGCTGGCGTCGAACACCAGGCGCCGCACATCGATCACGCCGCGCGAGAAGTCTTCCAGCTGGGAGATCACCGATACGTGTGCGCACACCAGCTGCAGCGGGCCGGGGTCAAACACGCGCTCGCCGATGCCGAGGATCAACAAGCCGAACAGCACCAGGGTGGTGAGCATCAGCGCCGCCAGCTGGCTGCGCGTGAGCGCGCTCATCAACACCCCGACCGCGAGGTACGCGGCCCCCACCAGGAACAATCCCGTATAGCTCGCCGCCACCACCGCCCAGTCGACCTCCACCACCTGGCGTACGATCACCACGTACAGCACGGTGGGCAGCCAGAGCAGGCAATAGGTGGACAGCGCCGCCGCATACTTGGCGTGCACCACGGCGCCGCCGCTCACCGGGGCCGTCAGCAAGGACTCGATGGTGCCGCTGCGGCGCTCTTCCGCGAAGATACCCATGGTCAGCGCCGGACAGACCAAGAGCAACGAGATCGGGATGAAGAAGGAGCTGAAGTACGTCTGCGTCGGGCCCTGATCGATCGACAGGCTGGTGAAATGCGCGAAGTGATCGATCACGACATAGAAGCTGATGCCTTGCAGCAGCAGGAAGGCAAAGCACAGCAGCCAGGCCAGCGGGGTGACCCACAAGCTCAGCATCTCCCGGCGATACACCGCCCAAAAGCCAGTCATCACGGACCACTCCTCATGGGCCACTATCCGGGGCGCCGGTGAGCTGCCGGAATACCTCTTCCAGGCTGGTCTCCTTGAGCCGTGCCTCGCGCACCCGAATCTCCGAGCCGACCAGCAGCGTGACGATCTGCTCCAGACAGTCGTAGCCGTCCACCGCGGGATCAAACGTGACCAAGAGCGACACCACGCCGTCCTCCGACCCTGAGGGCGGGATGCTGCTGAAACGCACCATCTCGCTGATCAGCTCGGTGTCCCCCGGACGTGGGGGCAACAGCGAGGACGTCGGCACCATCGGCGTCACGCCGATCACGTGCGCCGCGCCCATCACCAGGCCGAAGGCGCGGCGGCGCCGATCTTGCACCGTCAGCACCGCGCGTTGGCCGCCGAGTTGCTTGCGCAAGATGCTGATCGGGCCCTGCGCGACCAGCACGCCCCGATCGATGACCAGACAGCGACTGCAGGTGGCCTCCACCTCGCTCAAGATGTGCGTCGACAAGAGCACCGTGTGCTCCGAGCCGAGCTCGCGGATCAGGTTGCGCACGCCGTGGATCTGGTTCGGATCGAGCCCGGCCGTCGGCTCATCCAGGATCAGCAGCGGCGGGTTGCCGAGCAGCGCGTCCGCGAGCGCGACGCGCTGGCGGAAGCCGCGCGACAGGCTACCGATGAGCACGCGCGCGACCGAGCCCACTTCCGCTTTTTGCAGCGCGAGCTCCACGTGCTTGGGGACCTCGCGACGCTCGAGTTGCTTCAGCTGCGCGCGAAACGTCAGGTACTCGCGCACGCGCATCTCCGGATACAGGGGCGCCGTCTCCGGCATGTAGCCGATGGCCCGCCGCGCCCGGAGCGGCTGCTCTACCACGTCAAAGCCGTTGACGCGGACGTAGCCCGCGCTCGGACCGAGATAGCCGACGATCATGCGCAGCGTGGTCGACTTGCCCGCGCCATTCGGACCGAGAAAGCCGACCACCTCTCCCCGCCCTACGGAGAAAGACACGTCCTTCACCGCCAGCACGGAGCCGTAGCTGCGCCGCGCGTGCTCCACCTCGATCAGCGGCACGTTGGGCCCGGGGCCCTCTTCGGCTCGCGGGGCTCCCTTGGGCGGCACGGTGCGAGCGGCTCGGCGCACGCCTCTCGACGACGGCATGGACTCGGGCTCCACCCCGTCATCGTCGTGTCCCTCGGCGGTCCTGCCCTCCACACCGCCGCCTTCAGCACCACTGCCCTCCACGGCGCCACCGTCAACAGACTCGCCCGTCGCGCGTCCCGCCACAGCGTCTGCCGTCTCGGATGGGGGACTCGCTGACACCTGAACCCTGCGCCGTGGCCTATTCCTGTAGAACGCTACGGCTTTTCCGTCAATCCTCGGAAGGGGCCTATTTCACTGTATTTTCTTCGCTCTACTTCACGTATGGAACGCGGTAGCCGTTCTCGCGGTAGGTGTGGACCTGGAAGAAGCCACGCAGCAAGAGCACGTGCTCGTCGTGCTCTGTGTCAATCTGGTCCGACAAGTTGGTCAGCTCGCCCGGATCGGTCTTCAGGTCGTAGAGCTCCAGCGTGGCGCGCCGTAGATCCCGGATGACCTTGTAGCCGTCGTCGAACGTCATGGACTGCTTGAGGCCCGTCTCCGCCACGATGGGCCGAGCGAAGCGCCGGCTGCCGCCGAGCAAGAGCGGGACCAGGCTCTCCCCCATGAACGCCGGCGGCGTGGGCACGCCGAACCAATCGAGGATGGTCGGACCGAGATCGATCAACGACACCGGCACGTCGATGGGGCGAACGACCACGCTGTCTCCTACGGCCACGAAGGGCACCCGCAACAGCTCTTCGTACAAGCTGTTGCCATGAAAACGAGAGCCGTGGTCGCCAAAGCCTTCGCCGTGATCGGAGGTCACGAGCAAGAGCGTCCGCTCCGTCAAGCCCAGGCGTGCGATGGCCTCGCGCACCTGGCCCAGGTACTCGTCGACGTTGCTCAGCGAGAGCAGATAGCGCTGGAACGGGTCGCCACTGCCGCCGCGGACGTAGGGGCTATGGCTGTCGAGGTAGTGCACCCAGTAGAACGCCGGACGATCGGCGTTCAGCTCCAGCGCCGCGATCAGCTGGGCCGTCAGCGACCTGCCGTCGATCCAGCGATCATTGCCCGGCAGGAGGTCTCCCTGCAGCTGGTTTCGCTCGAAGCCGCGCAGCACGCCCGCCTCGTTCATCAGCCAATTGGTCACCGGAAAGGCCACGGTGTGCACGCCCGCCGCCGTGAGCGCGCTCGCCAGATGCACGCTCCGATCTTCGCTGGGCATTTTGTTCTTGGTGCCGGACCAATACTGCTGCGAGAAGTACTTGCCGGAGGAGATGGCGCTCAGCGTGTACTTGGTCATCGAGCCCGGGGCGCGAGCGTTCTTGAAATCGGCACCGGCCTGAGCGAGCGCAGAGAGCTGCGGCAAGTAGCGCGCGCCCTCGGCGCGCCCCAGCAGGTCGGCTCGCAAAGAGTCGATCGACAGCAACACCACGAGCGGTCGCGCGGCTGCGGGGCGCGCACGGCTCGGAGCGATCGGCGGCAGGCTCGCGCGCGGCTCGAAGAACGGCCCCGCGCGAGCGGCCAGCGCTGCGTGCAGGTTGTCCAGGCCGGCGTCGGCGTGCAACACCGCGAGCAAGTGTAGGCTGCTCGGGCAGCGCGCGACCTGGATCATCACGGAGTTCGAATGCCGCCAGAACAGTGCCCAGGCGGAGCCGAGAGCGAGCGCGGCCCCGAGCAGCAGCAGCGGCACGCGCTGCCGGGCTGCCGGGCGAGCCGGCAGCTCGAGCCGCGGCAGCGCGCTGCCCGCGAGAATGGCGGTCAGCCAGGAGAGGTACAGGTGCGCGCTCGGGTTGTTGCCCGGCGACACGCTCACATTGCAAGCGAACGCGCCCAGCGCGCCGAGGCCCCACACGACCTGCAGCCCCCGGCGCAGCCAGCCCCGCTGCCAGGCTCGCTTGCGCGTGAGCCAGGCCAGCGCCGGGACGGCGCCGGAGACGGCCAGCACCACCAGCGCCGATCCGAGCTCCGGCGAGACGCCGCTGGCCGCGCTCAGGCGCTCGGCGAGGGCGTCCAGATCCGTGGGCAAGAACAGCGCGCCGAGGCCGCAGGAAAAGGCGGCGAACGCGAGCCAGCCGAGCAGCGCCGGCAGGGGCAGCCAGCGCTGAACCAGCCACACGCAGCAGCTCGAGATCAGGCCGAACCCGAGGTGGCGCCCGAGGTCGACGGCGTGCGCAAGCGCGGCCTCGGCGCCGCGCAGCTTGCCCACGTCCCCCGGCAGAAATTCGAAAACGATGTTGAGCAGACCCGCGAGCAGCCAGCCCAGCGCCAAGTGCAGCTGCAACGGGGGCCGCTCGACTGCGGATGAAGCGTTCAGCGGGCTCTCCTGGAGTCGCCGTCGGACGCTCGCTGGCGAGCCCTGCCCGCGCTCCTGTCGTTGGCCGCCGGCCACGCTTCAGGGCTTGACGACCTGAGTACCCGCGGGGGCGCTGAAGGTGAACTCGCTCGCCGGCACCTTTTCGTTCACGCGTGGCTCGGAGAAGTCGAACAGGTTCTTGTTCTTCTGCGCGTCGATCATGAGCACGCGCCGCACCTGAAAGGTCTTACCGTCCACGTACAGGAGCATTTTCTGGTAGGCGGGAGTGGGGTCGCGTGGAATCGCGAGCAGCACGTAGCCTCCCTTGAACTCTGCGGTCTGTGCGCTCAGCTTCTTGAGCGTGAAGCTCGCGCTGAGCTTGCCCTCGCCGAGCAGGAAGGACAGCGCCGCGGGGTACGCGCTCTTGCCCATGTCCTGCTCGTAGAGCTGCTTGTTTTCCGCCTCGTACACCTTGAGCACCTTGCCGTCGGAGACGACGCGGTTGCCGTTCGAGGTGTAGCGCCAGCTCATCTTGCCGGGCTTGACGAAGGCGACGTGCCCCTGGCTCTCCTTCTTCTTGTTGTAGGCGAAGATGGTGTAGCGCTGACTGAACTGGGCCTGGAACGTCTTCGCGCCGTCGTAAAACGACTGCACGCGCTCGGCGATCACGTCCGAGCTCAGGTCGGGCAGCTCCATGGCGCTGCCCGCCGCGGGCGCGTGTTGGTCTGCCGGGGCAGCCGCAGCAGCGGCAGTCGGCTGCGCCCACGCGGCGAGCGGAACCCCGGCACACAGCGCCGCCGCGGAAAGCCCCCAGACCCAGACCCGATGAACCCGTCTCATCATGATGCGCCTCTCTCGAGTAGCCCCCCTCTAACCTACTCGCGAGGGGCCCGTACACTTCCCCTCGCCCCGCCGCTGGGGCGGGCGGAGCCGTCAGTCCGGCTACCTGACCGAGCGACGAAGGACGACGGGCCGCTGCACCCGCTCGAGGGTGCGGTCGAGCGGAGCGCGGCGCAGGTAGGTGAGCGCCAGCGCCAGCGCGTCGGCGGCGTCCTCGCGCAGCGAGTCGTCCAGGCAGAGCAGCATGCGCATCATGCGCACCATCTGCTGCTTCTCTGCCCGGCCGTGGCCGGTGATGGTGCTCTTGACACGCGCGGGCGGATACTCTGCCACCTGCATGCCCGCGCGCGCGAGGTTGAGCAGCACCACGCCGCGAGCGTGGCCGAGCTTGGCCGCCGCGCTCGCGTCCTTGTGGAAGAACAGCGACTCCACCGAGCCCACGCTCGGGCGATAGTCGCGGATCAGCGCCTCCAGACAGCGATCGATGTTCACCAGGCGCTCCGCGAGCGAGTCGCTCGCCGGCGAGTCGATCACCCCGTGCGCCAGGTGTGTGATGCGGTTCCCCTCGCCGCGCAGCACGCCCCAGCCGAGATGCAGGGTGCCCGGGTCGATGCCCATCACGATCATCTGCGCGCAGGGTACCAGCCGGGCCCCCGCCCAGAGAAGGTTTCAGCAGAGAAAGTTCCGAGCGCGCGCGCTCAGAAGAAATCGGCGAGCCCTGGCGCCGGCCCGGCGAAGATATCGGCCAGCACCGCGCGCGCCGCGTCGTCGGCGTCGAGCCGACCGGCGACGGCGAGCTGCCAGGGTGTGGCGAAGCCGCTGTACAGGGCTGCCAGCGCGCCCACCGACAGGCGCACCACCGGCGCCGAACCCCGCGTCTCCACCCGGGCTGCGCCGCCCTGTAGCGCGAGCAGGTAGCGGCCGGTATTTTCCGGCAAGAACTCGTCCTGCACGTGCAGCTCGACGGACGCGGTCAGCGCCGGATAGCCGCGCGCGAGCAGCGCCGCCCGCACGTCCAGCAGCCGCAGCATCCAGTAGTCTTCCACGCTGGATTGGATCACGCGCTCGCCGACCCCGAGCAGGCGGGCATCCGAGGGCCCGCCGGTCCAGGTCGCTCGCTCCACGGTCGTCAGGTGATCGCTGAGGAACGCGAGCAAGCTGGCCAGGGCCTGGGGCGTGCGCACCACGAAGTCGCTCAAATTGAGCTCCAGCGGCAAGCGGCGCGGCGCCGTGACCTTCAAGAACACGTAGCCAGCCACGCCCTCGGCGCTCAGCACGCCGAACGAGCGCGCATGTTCCATGTCGGGCCGGCGCACGCGGTTCCACACATAGGCACCGCGATCGAGGTAGCCGTTGTGCTGCCGGGCGACCTCTCGATAGGCACTCTCCACGGCGGGCTGCGCCTGGTCGCCGAGCGCCTCGACCGCCACGGGCCGAGCCACGCGCGGCAGCTGCCGGAGTTGCAGCGTGAAGCGGCAATAGCTGCCGGCGAGCTCGTAGCCGGCCTTGCGATACAGGGCGAAGGTGGACGGATACAGCGCCGAGATGGCGACGCCCTGCTGGCGCGCGGCGCGCAACGTCTCCAGCACCATGCCCAGCGCTAGCCCTTTGCCGCGCGCTTCCGGCGCGATGGCAACCCCGGCCAGACCGAGCATCGGCACGCTCTGCCCGCCAAACCACTGTCCCATCGGGATCTCGACCAGGCCACCGATCATGCGGCCCTTCACCCGCGCGACGCGCACATGTGCGACCCCCGCGCTGCGCAGCCAATCGAGGGCGCGGCTGGTGCCACCGCCGAAGGCCCAGCCCACGATCGGGGCGAGCGTTTCCAGATCCTCCGGATTGGCTGCGCGACGCGTCTCGAGCTGCTCCATTTCCCGGCTATCCTGCTTCCCGGCCGTGTCGTCAAGTGCCGGCGCGGATCTGACAGCCGACGAGTTTCCCATCGCCTGCAGGGATGCCCGGCACTAGTCTCCGAGCTCATGGCACGCCCGAACGAAGCCTTGCCCGTGCGCACCCAGCAGGCGACTCATCTGGTCTGGATCGATCTGGAAATGACCGGGCTGGAGGTAGAGTCGCACGTGATCGTGCAGGCGGCCCTGATCATCACGGACGCTGCGCTGCGCCCGCTCGAGCAGTTCTGCTGTGATGTCTGGCAGCCCGAAGCGGAGCTGGCAAAAATGGGGCCGTTCGTTCGGGACATGCACGAGAAGACCGGTTTGCTCGCGCGAGTCAGGCAGTCGAGCATCGACACGCGCCGAGCGGAGCAGCTGCTGCTCGAGATCGTGACCGGCTGGTGCCCCTACGGCGCCGTGCTCTGCGGCAACAGCATCTGGCAGGATCGCAAGTTCATCGATCGTTACATGCCGGGCCTGGCTGCTTACCTGACCTACCGTCTGCTCGACGTGAGCTCCGTGAAGGTGCTCGCGCGTACCTGGTATGGGGAGGGCGCCGTGTTCGTGAAGCCGACGGTCGGGGAGCACGACGCCCTGGTCGACATCCAGAACTCGATCGCCGAGCTGGCGCACTACCGGCGCACGTTGTTTCGAAGCAGCTAGTCGCAGCTCGTAGCGACCCGAGCTCGATCCACTCCGCAGCAGCGCGAGCGGTCAGCGGGCGCGGCTTCGGCGGCTGACTGGCCGACATTGGTTTTTGGCGCCAAAGCCCGTCCGGCCGCCACGCGGCGGTTGCGCGAGGCCAGGCAGCAGGTGAAAGGGCGGCGTGGCGCAGCGCGCAAAAGCGCTCCGAAAGCGGTGACGAAAGTGGACTGTGACGGCATTGGCAGTGGAACGAGGGCGGCTCGAATTGTAGAAGCGCGAGACGTCGCAGCCTGCGCTCCCGCAGGTTTACCTGCTGCTTCTCGGAGTTCTCGTTTGACCGAATTCAAGCCCATTCGCCGGCTCGCCATCGCCAACCGCGGAGAAGCAGCCATGCGCTGCATTCGAGCGGTCAAGTCGCTCGGCGCGCTCGAGTCGAGCGGCATTCAAGTGATCGCTCTGTACACCGACGTCGACCGCGCGGCGCCATTCGTCCGGCACGCCGACGTGGCCGTGCGACTGCCGACGCAGGGCGGGACGGCGGTCAGCGCCTACCTGAATCACGATCTGTTGATCTCCGCGCTGACGCGGGCCGGCGCCGACGCTGTCTGGCCGGGTTGGGGCTTCGTGTCGGAGGATCCCAGGTTCGTGCGACGCGTGCTGGACGCTGGCATGCGCTTTCTGGGTCCGCCGCCGGATGTGATGCAGCAGCTCGGCGACAAGATCAGCTCCAAGCACCTGGCGGAGCAGGCAGACGTGCCGGTGAGCCCCTGGAGCCGCGGCGTGGTCGCGGACGAACAGGAAGCCAAGCGGCAGGGCAAGGCCATCGGTTACCCGCTGTTGATCAAGGCCTCGGCCGGCGGCGGCGGCCGCGGCATCCGCATCGTGCGCAAGGAAGAGGAGCTGGGGGAGCTGTTCCGATCGGCCGCGGCCGAGGCGCGCGGCGCCTTTGGTGACGATCGGCTGTTCATGGAGAAAATGGTGCAGGGCGGCCGGCACATCGAGGTGCAGATCGTCGCCGACCAGCACGGGACGGTGGTGGCCCTCGGCTGTCGCGATTGCTCGGTGCAGCGGCGCCACCAGAAGGTGCTGGAAGAAGCCCCGCCCACCGGGCTGCCTCCGCTCATGATCCGCGCGCTCAAGGAGAGCGCGACGGGGCTCGCGCGCCTGGCGGGCTACGTGGGTGCGGGCACGGTGGAGTTCCTGGTCCAGGGCGCCGACTACTTCTTCCTGGAGATGAACCCGCGCCTGCAGGTCGAGCACGGCATCACGGAAGAGATCACCGGCACGGATCTGGTACAGCTGCAGATCCGCATCGGGCGCGGCGAGCACCTGCCGCCGCTCGAGCTGGTGGAGCGGGGTTTCGCCATCGAAGCACGGGTGTGCGCCGAGGACCCGGACGCCGGCTTCTTGCCGGCGCCCGGCCGCATCGCGCGCTTCGACCCGGCCTTTGGCCCACGGCTGCGCATCGACACCGGCGTGGCTCCGGGCTCGAGCGTGCCCTCCGACTTCGACTCGCTGATCGCCAAGGTGATCGCCAGCGGCGATACGCGCGAGGAAGCGCGTGCCCGTCTGGTCTGCGCGCTGCGCGACTTCGACCTGGTGATCGAGGGCGGCTCGACCAACAAGAGCTTCTTGCTGGAGCTGCTCGAGACGGACGCCTATCGCAACGCCGAGACCGACACCGGCTGGCTCGACCGCTGGAACGAAAAGCGCGTGCCCCCGCGGCAGTACGCGGCGGAAGGGCTCGTGCTGGCGGCCATCCTCTCGTATCAGAAGACGCGCGAGTCGCTGCGCACGAACTTCTTCGCCGACCCCGGCAACATCACGCACGATCGCATCCCGGCCTCGATCGGCATGGATATCGATCTGACCTATCAGGGGCAACAAGCGCGCGTGCACGTGTATGCTTCGGGCTCCTCGCACTACCGTGTCCACCTGGACGATCGCGCGGTCGCGGCCCAGCTCTCGGTCTCCGGGAGCCATGCGGCGCGGCTCTCGATCGCCGGCCAGCACCTGCGCGTGCTGTACGACATCGGCGACGCCAGTATCCGCGTGGAGGTCGAAGGCCGTGTCCACAAGTTCGGCCGACAAACAGCCGGGCGCGTGACGGCAGCCACGCCCTCGATGGTGGTCGCCATCCACGTACGCGAAGGCCAGCGCGTGGAGGC
>Ga0207675_100004222_pt1 | contig 13904 bp, 13 predicted proteins | sample KBSSwiS42_FD_184305 | JGI IMG/M metagenome (GOLD analysis project Ga0207675, IMG submission 184305) | Switchgrass rhizosphere microbial communities from Kellogg Biological Station, Michigan, USA - KBS Switchgrass S4-2 (SPAdes) (version 2) | ecosystem: Host-associated > Plants > Roots >... | reverse complement strand
TCCGCCACCCCGTCCATCAAGGAGTTCGCACGCTGTCTTCATTAATTCATTCATGTCGCCAGGTGCGTCCGGTGATTTTGCAAAGACAAGCCGAACCGTTTCTTTGTCACGAGAGGCAAGCAAACAAATCGTCAACGGGTTTGAAGTCAGGGAGTGCGCAATCTTTTTAAGTGAGTCGATCTCTTTCCCGTCAAAAATCTTAACGACGAGACGAGTGCCTTCGGCGCTTGGTTTTGTTTCGTCGTAGAGTATTTGTGCTTCGACGCCTGCCGCAATCTCCTCCAGTACGCGTACCCGCCGGTGCAGCTCCTTATTCTCCTCCAGCATGTGAGCGGCCACTGCAGGTGCATCGTCACGGCCGGTACTAAACAGGCCAGCGATTTCTCGCGCACTTTTGTTCGCCCGTCGATAGTCCGCAAGTGCTCGCATCCCCGCAACAAACTCGATCCTCGTCAAGCCCTTCGCTCGTTCCCAGGAACGCACTGCGATCATTCCGATCTCGCCGGTTCGATAAGCATGCGTGCCACCGCAGGGCGTTAGATCAAACCCGGCAATCTCGATCACTCGCAGTTCACCTTCACGCGCGGAATCTTTTCTCAATGGAAGTGCGGCTGCCTCTGCGGCAGTAACGTTGCGAATCGTGATGGGTCGGTCTTCCCAGATTACGTTGTTGGCGAGTTCGACAGCGCGCTCAATAATTTCACTAGAAGCGCTCGCGAGGTCAACATCGATTTCGCACGACTGATCGAGAACGCGGAAACTCTTTGTCGGTGCATTGAAGAGTGTGACAAAAGCCTGCGAGAGAATGTGCTGTCCCGTATGTTGTTGCATGTGGTCGAGGCGGCGAAACCAATCAATTCGACCGTTGACTGCTGAGCCAACGGACGGCGTTGCGCCTTGAACTAGATGCAGCACCCGTTCGCCGTCGTCCACAACTTCGACCACGCGCGATCCGTTTAGTGTTCCAGTGTCACTTGGTTGTCCGCCACCCGTTGGATAGAAGGCAGTCCGATCCAGTACGACTGCAGTCCAACCACTCACGCGTTCCGTGATATCAACCACGCGCGCGTTGAATTCGATCAAATGGGAGTCAGTGTAGTAGAGACGTTCGGTCGGCATTGGATTTTAGGTATTGGGTCTTTGGTCTTGTCGATTCACTTTAGTAATCCGATCAGGGAATAGGGCGCGCTCTTCTGGGACCGCAGGCGTCCTCGCCTGCTCCGTTAGCTAATGGCGCCTGAGTGGCAACGTTGTGCAGGCGAGGACGCCTGCGGTCCCAGAAGAGCGCATCCGTTAGTATGCAGATACTACTAAAGGGTAGCGAGAGGCAAGTTGTCACCGCGCCGTTTTTGACAGGGTCTTCTGCAAACGCTGATAATCCGGCGTCTGTTCCCAAGTTCACACAGTTGCGAAGGTTTGGAGCTAGCTGATGACAGTGAATCCACGTAGATCTCTCTTATGCTGTTGCGCGTTTGTTTTGATATTCATGACAAGCGGACGTCTTACCGCGCAGCAGTCTTTCAGCGCGATAACATATCGGCTTTCAATGTCGCGGCCAGTCTCACATCTTTTCGAAGTCTCAATCGAAGTAGCCCTGCCTGCTGATTTCAAAGAACAGTCGGTGTCATTTCAGATGCCGAAATGGTCACCCGGGCGATATGCAGTTTTTGACTTTGCCAAGAACGTGCAGGAAGTTCGTGCCACAGCCGGAATTTGTCCACCCGCCGCACAATGCAAGATGGCGCCGCGACCAGTCACCCGCGTCGACGACCAAACGTGGAGTGTTGCGACGCAGGGAAGCCAAACGCTGTCGCTATCGTACAAGGTATTCGGTAACGACCTATCGGGCACTTTTTCACAACTCGATGAACGCCATGCGAATTACAACGGCGGCTCAATCTTCATGTACATCGTCGAACACAAACCGGATCCGGTGAAACTCGTCATCGATCCACCGGCTGGTTGGAAGATCGTAAACGGCCGCACTCAGCATCCCGGACAAACTGAATGGTTGTTTCCCAACTGGGACATCATGATCGATACGCCGACCGAGATCGCACCTGATTGGACGCTGGACAACTTTGAAGTCAATGGCAAGAAATACCATGTGATGGTTCATTCGTTCGGCGCTGAAGGAGGGAAGCGTCCGGCACTCGTTAAGGACATTGAAAAGATTGTTCGCGCCGAAACCGAGATGTGGGGACCACCCGAGTTTGATGAATACACCTTTCTGGTCCATTTCGCTGCTGACGATGAATCTGGCGATGGAATGGAACATCTGACATCGACTCAGATTATTGAACCAGGCGCGCTCGGTGAAGCGGGGACCTACGACGATACTCTTGGAACCGTAGCGCACGAGTTCTTTCACGTTTGGAACGTCAAACGCTTGCGTCCCTATGAACTAGGTCCATGGGATTTTACGAAGCCGCTCAGCACTCGCGGTTTGTTTGTGGCCGAGGGATTCACGAACTACTACGGGCACTTAATGCTTCGACGGGCAGGTCTCCTGGACGACGCTCAGTTTCTAAGACGCGAAGCTCGCACAATTAGTGGAATTGAAAACGCTTCGGGCACCCAGCTAATGAGCGCAGTGGAGTCGTCACTTTCTGCGCCATTTCTTGACGACGCGCCGCACGCTCAAAAGACGAACCTCGATAACACGGCAATTAGTTATTACCCGAAGGGCGAGTTGGTAGGTATGGTGTTGGATTTGTTGATTCGTGGTCGTTCAAAGGGAAAAGTTTCTTTAGACGATGTAATGCGAGCGATGTACGACGAGTTCTACCTGAAGAGCTCGAACAATAGTTACTACCTTCATGGCCGTGGTTATCAACCCGAGGATCTCGAACGCGTGGCTTCACGAGTGGCGGGCATCGACTTGTCCGAGTTCTTCAAACTTCACGTCTTCGACACGGCGACTCTCCCCTACGAAGAAGCTTTTCGACCCGTGGGTTTGCAGGTCACCAGAAATCCGATGAAAGAGCCGTTTAATGCGGGCCTATCACTACAGTTTGATAACCCTCGCGCTCCCATGATTGAGAACGTCCGAAACAATTCACCTGCGGAGAATGCAGGCCTTCAGAGTGGTGACGAAATTGTTAATGTCGCCGGCGTCAGCGTTACAAGAAATAGCTGGTTGTCGACGCTCGCGAGATACAAAACAGGACAGTCAATTCCGATCACGGTCAAGCGGAATCGTCAAACGATAAAGGCTAACATCGTTCTTGGCGAACCAGAGCGATTCGAGTGGAAGATCGAAGATCGTCGCGATGCGACTGCAGAGCAAAAGCAGTTACGGGCGGTGTGGCTGAGTGGGAAGTAGAAGAATGTCCGATATGCTTAGACAGCACCGGGGCAGTAGCCCGACTGTCAAGGAGGGCTCAGCGTCGGGTGGACGTTGATCAGCGCAACCCGAGCCCTCCTTGACAGTCGGCCTACTGCCCCGGTCGCTGACCAAGCATATCCGATATCGGACATCAGGGAACGATTACTTCAAGTGACTGCGGGACAATCTCAAACGTCATAGGCAGTTGTCCGACCAGTTCACCATCAACTTGCACAGGCGCTTCACCGAGAGCCCTCACTCGACTGGTCTTTAAGAAGCGCACACCTTTTCTGTCGTTCGGCATCCCGCTTCGCATAGCGTAAGAAAGAAACTGCAAGTAGCGAACTCTGCTGAACGTTTCAATGATGCAAACTTCAAACTCCGGCTCCTCGAGTCGAGCACGTGGAGTCACCATTAGATCGCCACCATATCGAGTCGCTTTTCCAATCGCAGCAAACGTCGCGCTGTAATTGGAACCATCAATCTCGAGCGTGAACTTTTGCGGATGCCATGTCGCCAGATGACTTAGTCCCGACAGCCAAAACGCGCCTCTTCCAAATCTTTTCTTTAGGCCGGGATGAACACGTCTTACGACGGAAGCATCGAGTCCGATTCCAGCCATCAAAACAAAGTGACGACGTGCGCCGGTCGTTTCATTGATTGCTACTCCAAAATGAATGCTACGTGAGTGTCCTTGAGCCGCTATTTTCAGCGCCTCATCCACATCCATTGGCAAACCTAATTCACGAGCGAGTACGTTGGCAGTCCCTCGAGGAAGAATTCCCAGGCGCGCATTGGTTCCAACCATACCCTGGATTGCTTCATTGATCGTTCCATCACCACCTGCGACAATCACGTCCGTACTACCATTGTTAGCGGCTCGCGCCGCAAATTCCGTAGCGTCTCCTGGTCCCGTCGTCAATTTCAATTCGACATCGATACCCAATGCGCTCAGATCTGCTGCCAACTCCTGAATGGTTTTTCGCTTCGAGACATAACGTCCTGTCTTCGGATTGGAAATTAGTGTTGCTTTTCGGGTCGACATATAGAAAGCAGTCAATTGGCAACTGCGATGCCGCCTATGGACTATCCATTCGTGAGCAAAAGGTAATTACCGGGAGTGACGAACTCGATCATTCGCATACACATGTCCGATAAATATGTCGTTAGTCGCCTTTCCATGGAACAACAAAAAGAGACTCCGTCACAACGCGAGCTGATTGTATTGCTGGTTCTCTATCTGATCGGATTCGGTCTGCTGGCGATCAATCCACATGATCGGGCGGACTGGGCACTGGAAAACCTTTTTCCGCTGGGACAGCTAACGGCGGTCATCATCTCGTATCGATATTTCAAATTCACGCGTCTCTCATACTACATGATCTTCTTCTATCTGCTCGTTCAGTCATGGGGAGGACATTTCACTTATGCCGAAGCTGCGCCTTTCAATTGGGCGCGGGATCATTTTCAACTTGGACGGAACCACTATGACCGAGTTGCTCATTTCATGTTGGGTTTCCTGCTGGCTATACCGATTCGAGAAATTCTGATGCAAGTTGTCCAGGCGTCGCGGCGTTGGATGAATTTCCTGACCGTTTCGATTGTGCTGTCGATAGGCGCTTTCTACGAACTGATTGAATGGTGGGTGGCAATCATGGCAATGCCTGACCTTGGCGATAAATTCTTAGGAACACAAGGAGACATTTGGGACACGCAATGGGATATGTTTCTGGCGATGATCGGCGCGGTGATCACGTTGATAATATTTGGGAAGAGGCACTATCGGGAGATGGGAAAGTAGAAAAATATATCGGTCAAGTTCCATTAGAACGTCTCGCCCACTGAGACGTTCTTGGACAATGACTAAGAATGCTTCTAGTTACTCCAGCCTGTAGTTCGGTGCTTCCTTCGTAATGATCACATCGTGCACGTGTGATTCTTTCAGTCCGGCGGAAGTGATTCTCAGGAATCTGGTCTTCTCTTGAAACTCGCTAATGTTGTGGCAGCCTGTGTAACCCATTCCGGACCGGAGTCCGCCCACGAGTTGAGTGACCATCTCAGCGAGTGTTCCTTTGTAGGGGACGCGTCCCTCGATACCTTCCGGCACTAACTTGGATTCAACTTGAGTTGGGTCTTGTGCGTATCGATCGCGAGAGCCTTCTCGCATCGCACCGATCGAACCCATGCCTCGATACGTTTTGAAAGAACGACCCTGAAACAGGATCACTTCGCCCGGCGCTTCCTCGGTCCCGGCGAACAATGAACCAATCATTACGACATCTGCGCCGGCGGCAATGGCTTTCGCTACGTCTCCCGAAAACTTAACACCACCGTCTGAAATTACCGGAACACCAGTCCCACGTGCAGCCTTAACACATGACGAGATGGCGGTGATCTGAGGTACCCCAGCACCGGTAACAACACGAGTCGTACAGATCGAGCCTGGACCAATACCAACTTTAATTGCGTCAACTCCGGCATCGATGAGTTCTTTTGCTCCTTCCGCCGTACCAATGTTGCCGGCAATCAAATCTGTGTTGGGGTGTCGTCTCTTTGTTTCCCTTACAGCATCGATCACTCTCGAAGAATGACCGTGCGCCGTGTCGATCACCAAACAATCAACGCGGGCTTTCACCAGTTCATCAGCTCGCTCGCGGTAATCACCGGACGCTCCAATCGCGGCTGCGACTCGAAGCCGACCCAGGTCGTCTTTGGCTGCGGTCGGATACTTGATTGCTTTCTGGATGTCTTTAACAGTGATTAGTCCCTTGATGTGTTTGTCTTCGTCCACGACCAGAAGTTTTTCGATCCGGTGTTTCTGAAGCACGGCCTTTGCTTGTTCGAGCGTGGTGCCGACCGGAACGGTTACGAGTGGCTGTTTAGTCATTACTTCTGAAACGGGAATTTCGAAACGAGTCTCGAAACGCAGATCGCGGTTTGTGATGATGCCGACGAGGTGGCCGCCTTCATCAACTACCGGAACACCGCTGATGTGAAAACGCTCCATCACTTGCAGAGCCTCATGTACCGGACGATCAGGTCGAATGGTCACCGGATCAACAATCATTCCGGATTCGGATCGCTTAACTTTGTCGACCTCCTCAGCCTGTCGCTCGATGCTCATGTTTTTGTGAACGACACCGATGCCGCCCTGTTGGGCCAGGGCAATTGCGAGCGCCGCTTCAGTCACGGTATCCATGGCCGCCGAGCAAAGTGGGATCTGGAGTCGAATGTTTCTTGTGAACTGGGTGGAAGTGTCCGTCTCGTACGGCAGTACGTCTGACCGATCTGGGATTAGGAGAACATCGTCGAAGGTTAAGCCTTCAAGTATTTCAGAGGTAATCATGTCGTGGTTAAGACTCCTTAAGTAATGAATGAGTATTGGGCAAATGCAGAACTGCCCGCCTTTTGAGCGGGCAGTTTAGTTCTCGTGAAGCACACTTTCGAGTGTCGCGCCGGAAGGCGCAGACACGCAGCAAAGGGAATACACTTATTGAAGAACCGCTTCGTAATTAGCTTCCTGTAAACCGGAATCTTGTGTGTGAGCATTATACAGAGAGACGCCAGTAACTCGGAGCGCATACGACGGCGAAGTCATTTCTGATGTTGACTGGGCGCGTTTCTGAAACCAGTGAAGCGCCGCCAAAGCCGCTGCCGTAAGCAAAGCAAGAATCAACACAGATAAGACCACGGTTAGAATTGGCGATCGAGTAGCTGGTGTTTCTGTGTAAACCTTCGAATGCATTGGCGTGGTGTTAACGTCATCGGACGAATCATCATGCTCTCGCAAATATCGCGTGTAGCCCTCGATTGCCTCTCGTTCATCGTAACCAACGCAGCGGGCATAGGCTTTTATAAAGCTACGATTGAAAACGCCTCCGGGCAGGCGCTTGTAATCGTTTGTCTCGATTGCCTCTAGATAATGAACGGAGATTCGCGTCTGATCGCAGATTTCGCGTAGGGGTATGCCGCGCTCCTCGCGGGCGAGTCGCAATTGTTCGCCAATACTCGCTGCCATCTCCAATCGCTCGATTCCTGGCGGTGGTTAGGATGGGACTGATCCTGCGCGATACTACCCGGAAGTAAGAACTATGCTGACTCGATTGAACCGACTTCTATCGTCGCGCCGCTTCGGTTAATGCCTACAACTCCCACTGTTGCCGCACTATAGCTTGCGCTGGTAAACGCTGTCAAACTTTTGCTTCTCAAAAGATTGGCGTCTCTTGCTTCTTCACTCACAGGGTGGTACGTTGACCGCCACAGTGACCCGGTACAGTCGCTTTCAATCTCTACAATTTTACAAAGTGAGGATAACGAGATGTCCTTAGAAGCACTCGGTATGGTTGAGACCAAAGGATTCGTCGGTGCAGTTGAAGCCGCCGACGCAATGGTCAAAGCAGCGAACGTGCAACTGCTTGGTAAAGAGTATATCGGAGCAGGTTATGTAACGATTTTTGTGCGCGGTGATGTGGGTGCAGTAAAGGCGGCGACTGATGCAGGTGCAGCAGCGGCCAGGAGAGTGGGTGAGTTGATTAGTGTCCATGTGATTCCGCGGCCTCACGCAGAAGTCGAGCGTGTTCTCCCGGTCAATGGACGCACCGGTTTGAGTCCCGACGAACGAGCAATTCAAGGTGGAGCCCGTGGACAGCTTGGCGAAGGCGAACAAGGCAAAGCCCTGGGGAACAGAGAGGGAAGTAAAGAGCGAAGCAGGTGATTGCCGATTTCAGATTCATAAAGCCACGTTTTCAGCTTCCAATCTGCAATCGAAAATCTTCACTCTGCAATGGAGCGAAGCGTTATGTCGGTAGATAAAGACTTGGTTTCCGTACAACAAGCGCGCGACCTGGTTGAGGCAGCGCATCGCGCGCAGGCTGAAGTAGCACAGTTTGATCAAGCAAAGATTGATCGTATCTGCGAGGCAATGGCGGCAGCTGCACTGCGCGAGGCCGCCAGGCTCGGAGCCATGGCGGTTGAAGAGACCGGGTACGGAGTCCCTGACGACAAACGCGAAAAGAATCGTTTTGCCGCTGAAGATGTTTGGAATTATTTTCGCGGCCTCAGAACAAAAGGGGTCGTAACCGAATCGAAGGATGTTGTTGAGATTGCCAGTCCACGCGGCGTTGTAGCTGGAATCATTCCCTCCACCAATCCAACTTCCACAGCGATCTTCAAGATTCTAATCTCAATCAAATCGCGTAATGCCGTCGTTCTTTCACCGCACCCATCAGCTGCAAAGTGTATTAATGAGACGGCTCGGGTCATGAAAGAGGCGGGCATCAAAGAAGGACTGCCCGCGGATGCGATCGGTTGCATGACTTCAGCTACGATTGAAGGCACAGAAGCTTTGATGAAGCACAAACAGACAGCCGTAATTCTCGCGACAGGCGGAATCGGTCTGGTTCGTGCTGCATATTCGTCGGGTAAACCGGCATTTGGAGTCGGCCCGGGAAATGTTCCCGTTTGTATTGAACGAACTGCCGACGTCGCGAAAGCGGTGCAAGATATTCTGACCGGCAAGTGTTTTGATAACGGGACCATTTGTGCATCTGAGCAAGCGGTTGTTTGCGATGCACCAGTCGAACAGGCAGTCAGAGAACAGTTCAAAGCTCAGGGCGCACATTTTCTATCCGCGTCTGAGGCTGAGCAACTGGCTAAGGTTGTAGCGACTCCGCAGCGTTCACTTAATCCAGGCATTGTAGGGAAGTCCGTTGACGTGATTGCGAAGATGGCAGGTCTAAACGTTCCAGCTGGAACGCGTTGTCTATTGGCGAATGTTGCTGGTGTCGGACGTGAGCACCCGCTGTCGATGGAAAAGTTGTCCCCGATTCTTGCTTTCTATGTTGCAGATGGCTTAACAGCGTGCGTGAAGCTGAGTCAGCAGATTCTCGGCTATGGTGGAATGGGCCACACGGCTGGAATTCACACTCGATCGCGAGAGGCAGCAGTGCAATTTGGCGCTGACATGCCGGCCTCGCGCATAACGGTAAATACACCAACTACCCACGGCGCGATTGGCTTTTCAACTGCGCTACCTCCTTCGATGACTCTTGGTTGTGGTTCGTGGGGAGGCAATGTTACCTCCGACAATGTTGGGCCACTCCACCTGATGGATATCAAGCGAGTGGCATTTGAAACCAGGCCAGTGAAGAGCGCCCGACCTGCGGTCGGAACGCAAAAGGTATCGAGTACTCAACCAGTTCACGTCGCAGAGCCAGCGGTTGCAGGTGGCAAAATTAATCGGCAGGAGATTGCGGCAATAGTGGATCGGTTTTTAGCAGGCAAGGGTGTTGAAAATGCACCCGCTCCATCGCCTTTGCCGAAACCTCCGATAACACCCGAGGCTGGCAGTATGTACAGCGGTCCAGCATCAACTCCTGAGACCAGACCGCAAGCGAGTAATGGTGGCAATCGATCTAGCGATCGACCCAGCGCTCCATCGTTGCCAAGGCAGGCACCGGCCGCTAATGGGGGCAAAGCAGTTGATTTCGTTAGCGAGGACGACGTGCGTCGCGCGATTCAAAAGGGCGAGAAGATCTACGTCACTCCCAAAACAATTATCACACCGGCAGCCAGAGATATGGGGGAACCGGCTGAGGTGTTTGCGAAAGTTTGAAATGGTCTTTGGACTTTGGTCTTAGAGAAATCCAGAGACCAAAAACCAAAGAACAAAAGCCAATTCCAATGTTCTTAGCAAAAGTAGTCGGCACAGTTTGGTCAACGAAGAAGACTCCTGATCTCGAAGGCGTCAGGTTCCTGATTGTGCACCCGTACGATCTCGACAAAGAGCCGACGCGGAACATTGTTGTGGTAGCGGATCGTCTCGGTGCCGGAACGGGTGAGATGGTTATGTGCGCTTACGGAAAGGCGGCGCGAACGGCCATTGGAAACCAGGACATGTCGATCGAAGCTGCCGTCGTCGGAATAGTTGATCGGGTTGACATCACTGATTCAACCTCACATGAGATGGTTGAAGCGGCAAGACGACTCGCACAGGAGAATGGAAAGTTTTAGATCTCAAATTTCAAATTGAAGATTTCAGATTGACCGTTGAAGCTACTAGCCACTGACCACTGAACAAACCTTGACCACCCCAAAACACGCATCTCCCTAAACATTCTTCCATGGCAAATGAAGATTTGATCTATCGGATCACGCGTGCGGTTTATGATCGCGTGGGCTCGGCCGCTGATGAACAGACGATCGAGCAGTTAGTAACCGATATTTATCGAGCAGTTGAGGAGACTCGCCCGGCTACAACCCAGCCAAATATTGGTCGAGTCCAGAGTGCGGCCTCAGTTCGCGAAGGATCGTCAGATCGCATGGTGATTTCAGTGTTTGGGGTGGACCATCCTGGAATCGTTGCCGGTGTAGCGCAGATTCTGGCCGAAGCGAGTTGCAGTATCATCGATATCAATCAAACCGTGGTTCAAGGCAAATTTGCAATGGTTATCATTGTCGATACCGCTCGTGCGCGCGAAACTGCAGCAGAACTCAAAGACAGATTGCGACGGGAAGGTGAAGCGCTGGGTGTTCGTATCTATGCGCAGCGAGAAGATCTATTTAATGCGATGCACCGAGTGTAAGAACGAGCTTGGTGCTTTGAGCTTTGTACTTTATTCGTCTCTTAAACAAGCCCTAAGTACAAGGCACTAAGTAATAATACAAAGTTCAAATCAGTGCTCCCATGTCTGACCCCGAGATAGATCGACGTTGTACCGTTTGTGGCGCTTCCGTTCGACCGAGCGCGGCGTTTTGTCCGCAATGTGGTCAGGCTATTCCAGGACAATCCCAAGGTGATGAAACACTTCCTGAGCAGGATGCCCATAAAACGATCACCATTAGGGAAAGCGACACCGTAGCAATTGCTCGCGAAGCCGTTCCCGATTTTTCAGAGACCCAACCGCTGACCGCGTTTCCAGTGCGACCTATCGGAGCTGTCCCTCCGTCACAACAAACCACGGTAAAAAAGGCGGGTGCCGATGGTGCTGTGAAGAGCCGGGTGGAAAAGTTGCGCAAGGTATCAAGTGTCGTAATTGATCAGGCAGCGTACGATCCGAGTCTTCGATTCATTCTTGTGGCCGCTGGTTTCTTTCTTCTGTTCTTAGTTCTCCTTCTCATGAGCAAGGTGCTGGGTTAACAAACTACCGATGGAATACAGTCAAGCCGAGATCTTACAAACCGTAGCGATGACCGAGATGGAACATCTCGACGTGCGCACTGTCACGCTTGGTCTAAGTTTGCGTGACTGTACAGGTGACACGATGTCGATCGTTGCCGAGCGAGCGAGTAATAAGATTCGCACTACGGCTGCAAGACTTGTTCAGACTGTTGATGAGATTGGAGACGAGTTTGGTATCCGGGTCGCCAATAAACGAATTGCGGTCACGCCTATTTCGATGATCACCGAAGGAGCTAAAGGTGATCCGGTGCAGCTTGCGCGCGCCATCGATAAAGCTGCCAGCGATGTTGGGGTGGATTTTATCGGCGGATATTCCGCGTTGGTCCAGAAGGGCGCCACGCGTTCCGAAGCGGAATTTCTAAATTCCATTCCGGAGGCTTTGGCCACTACCGAACGATTATGCTCGTCGGTAAACGCCGCGACAACGAGAGCCGGAATCAACATGGATGCGGTTGGTCAGATTGGAAGAATCATCAAAGACGCGGCTGAACGCACACGCGATCAGGGTGGCCTGGCTTGCGCGAAGTTCGTTTGTTTCGCGAATGCGGTGGAGGACAATCCCTTTATGGCCGGCGCGTTTCATGGCGTGGGCGAAGCGGAGGCCGTAATCAATGTTGGAGTGTCAGGGCCGGGCGTTGTTCATCACGCGGTGCGACAGGCTGATGCCGATCTACCGCTTCAGGATCTCGCGGAAATAATAAAGAAGCTTTCGTTCAAGTTGGCCCGGGCCGGCGAACTCGTCGGACGTGAGGCCGCGCGACGACTAGGTCTGCCATTTGGAATTATCGATCTTTCGCTCGCGCCAACACCGGTGCCTGGCGATTCTGTGGCGAATATTCTCGAAGCTATGGGCTTCGAACGGGCGGGAACTCATGGGACAACTGCCGCGCTTGCCTTGCTTACCGACGCAGTCAAAAAGGGCGGAGCAATGGCTAGCGGATCGGTCGGCGGAATGAGTGGGGCCTTTATCCCGGTTTCGGAAGACGCCGGCATGATCGAAGCTGCTGCACTCGGGGCGCTGTCGCTTGATAAGTTGGAGGCGTGGACCAGCGTCTGTTCGGTTGGGATCGACATGGTTGCGGTCCCTGGTTCGACTTCAGCTGAGACCATCTCTGCGATTATTGCTGATGAACTGGCCATCGGAGTAATGAACAACAAGACGACGGCCGTTCGCATCATCCCGGTGCCAGGACGAAATGTTGGCGAGATAGTAGAGTTTGGCGGGTTACTCGGCAGTGCTCCAATCATGGCGGTGAACGCGTTCTCATCACGCGACTTTATACGACGTGGAGGAAGGATACCGGCCCCCATACATTCGTTGCGGAACTAGCCTCACTTACAATTCAATATTCAGAGAGTTGAGATCCTCACATGAACAGCTCTGACTTTCAGAAACTGTCAGCAATTAGATTAGAAGAAGCCAGGGTGCTTTTGCGTAATAAGCAATACGCAGGCGCGTACTATTTAGCCGGGTATTCAATTGAATGCGCGTTAAAGGCATGTATCGCTGCGAAGACGAAGGCTACGGATTTTCCTCCAAAGCCCGATACTGTTCGCGACTATTACAGACACGACTTGGTCGCCCTATTACGGGCAGCCGAGCTAAAAGATAAGTTGGACGCCCAGTGTAGGTCGTCCAAAAAGTTCGAGGCTAATTGGTACGCTGTTACAGACTGGACAGAACAGATTAGATATGAGACTAACGTAGACAGTAAGAGGGCTCGCGCCATGCTCAGAGCTATTGGTGATTCGAGAAATGGATTTCTGAAATGGATGAAATCATACTGGTAAAGGAATGTCTTTCGGACTCTAAGTTGAAAAATGGAAAAGATCTTTTAGAGAAACTCGATGCCTCGGGGATTTCTATCGAGGCTGCATATTGGGTTTATTCGTACGAGACAAACTATTGGCGACTACACATTGTTACGCCAGAGATAGACCGACGCGGTTGGGAAAAGGGTTTTGCCTCTCTACAAACAGTTACCCGAAAGTTCCCTGTCAGCTTTCGACTGGATGTGTCTGTTCATGGATTGAAGAATCGCTTTTATCGTGACATGTTAGACCTCCGCAGAGATAGAGCGTATTCAGATGTTGAACTTGATAGACTGCCTGTTGGAGGAGACTTAGTCGACTTATACATCTACCGCTTACCCGCACCTCGTAAAAAAGGATCAAATCATGCCTGAAGCTCTCGGATTGGTTGAATGTCGTGGATTGGTGGCGATGATTGAAGCTGCCGATGCGATGGTCAAATCTGCAAATGTCCGGCTCGTCGGTTGGGAAAAGATCGATGCCGGACTCGTGACTGCTATCGTTCGTGGCGATGTGGCTGCCGTGCGAAGTGCGGTTGACGCAGGAGCTGCGGCCGGCAAGAGAGTTGGAGAAGTGGTTGCGACT
>Ga0207675_100004221_pt1 | contig 13907 bp, 10 predicted proteins | sample KBSSwiS42_FD_184305 | JGI IMG/M metagenome (GOLD analysis project Ga0207675, IMG submission 184305) | Switchgrass rhizosphere microbial communities from Kellogg Biological Station, Michigan, USA - KBS Switchgrass S4-2 (SPAdes) (version 2) | ecosystem: Host-associated > Plants > Roots >... | reverse complement strand
TGGGGCCGAGTGCGTGTAGGGCCTGGGCCGCCTCACGTTGACTGGATGAATCGATGACCTCTATATCTACCAGCAGGCGGACCTCGTCGAGATTCGGCGTCACCAATGTCGCGAGCGGAAAGAGCTGGTTCCTAAGGGAATTTAGTGCGCTGGGATGCAGCAGGGGGTCGCCGTGCATTGACGCGCACACCGGATCGACCACCAGCGGCACCGTGCCTGCCAGGCCCTGTGCCCGCCAGGTGTCGGCGATGGTTTCGATGATCGCCGACGACGCCAACATGCCGGTCTTGGCGGCCTGCACACCGATGTCCGAGGCCACCGCCTCGATCTGCCCCGCGATCACGTCGAGGGGAATCTCGTGAAAACCCTTGACGCCGACCGAGTTCTGCACCGTCACCGCCGTGACGGCGACGAGGCCGTGCAAGCCGAGCAGCGCAAAGGTACGGAGGTCGGCTTGGATGCCCGCACCACCGCCGGAGTCCGATCCGGCGATGGTCATCACCCGTAGTGGCGTTTCGCCCGGTGGGCTTAATGGGAGAAAAGACATGGCCCTCTGTTCTTCGCGCAAGCGCTCATCACTACGCCAAGGGTAGGTAGATCTGGTTCCCGTGGTCGGCGAATTCCTTGGACTTCTCGGCCATCGCGTCGCGAATGTCCTGCGTGATGCGCATCGAGCAGAACTTCGGCCCGCACATCGAGCAGAAGTGCGCCGTCTTGGCGGGTTCGGCGGGCAGCGTCTCGTCGTGGAATTCGCGCGCCGTGTCGGGATCAAGTGACAGCGCGAACTGATCGCGCCAGCGAAACTCGAACCGCGCCTTCGACAGTGCGTCGTCGCGCTCCTGTGCGCGGGGGTGGCCCTTGGCCAGATCGGCGGCGTGGGCGGCGATCTTGTAGGCGATCACACCGTCCTTGACGTCCTTGCGGTCCGGCAGGCCCAGGTGTTCCTTGGGCGTGACGTAGCACAGCATCGCCGTACCGGCTTGGGCGATGATCGCCGCGCCGATCGCACTGGTGATGTGGTCGTAGGCGGGGGCGATGTCGGTGGCCAGCGGCCCGAGTGTGTAGAACGGCGCTGCCTCGCACAGCTGCTCTTCGAGCCGCACGTTCTCGACGATCTTGTGCATCGGGATGTGTCCCGGTCCCTCGATCATCACCTGCACACCATGGGCTTTGGCGATCTTGGTGAGCTCGCCCAGTGTGCGCAGCTCGGCGAACTGCGCTTCGTCGTTGGCGTCGGCGATCGATCCAGGGCGCAGCCCGTCGCCCAACGAGAACGTGACGTCGTAGCGGGCGAGGATCTCGCACAGCTCCGCGAAGTTCGTGTAGAGGAACGACTCGGTGTGGTGTGCAAGCATCCAGGCCGCCATGATCGAGCCGCCCCTGCTGACGATGCCGGTGACACGCTTGACCGTGAGCGGAATGTAGCGCAGCAGCACGCCCGCGTGCACGGTCATGTAGTCCACGCCCTGCTCGCACTGCTCAATCACGGTGTCGCGGTAGACCTCCCAGCTCAGCCGGGTGGGTTCGCCGTTGATCTTCTCCAACGCTTGGTAGATGGGCACTGTGCCGACCGGCACCGGTGAATTGCGCAGCAGCCACTCGCGCGTCTCATGGATGTTGCGACCGGTCGAAAGGTCCATGATGGTGTCGGCGCCCCACCGGGTCGCCCATACCATCTTGTCGACCTCCTCGGCGATGGAGCTCGTCACCGCCGAATTGCCAATGTTGGCATTGACTTTCACCGCGAACGCCTTGCCGATGATCATCGGCTCGCTCTCCGGGTGGTTGTGGTTGGCCGGGATCACCGCGCGGCCGTGGGCCACTTCGTTACGCACCAGTTCGGCGGGCACGGCTTCACGCGCGGCGACGAACGCCATCTCCGCGGTGATCTCGCCGGCCCGCGCCCGCTGCAACTGCGTGCCCCTGTCGCGAACGACACCGGGCCGCCCAGCCAGGCCGGCATGCAGATCGATCGCCGCATGCGGATCGGTGTACGGGCCGGACGTGTCGTAGAGGTCGAAGTGCTCACCGTTGGACAGGTGCACCCGGCGGAACGGCACCCGCGCGCCCCGCACCCCTTCGAGGTCCCGGTAGTACTTACGGCTGCCCTCGATCGGGCCGGTGGTCACAGAAGGATCGACAACAAGATCAACCATTTCATCTCCCTACGCCGGCATTACCCGGTCAGGTTCGTACGGTCGACAGCCCCAGCTGTCCTCTCAGCGCACTGGGTGTGCGCTCCCGTGTGTGGACAGTATGCAGGCTAGCGCAGTCCCTCGGCGTCTGCCCACCAGGGGAATAGGGAATTGCTCACCACTGGTTTGTATAGCTAATGTATGTGTTTTGCGCGCACAGGGTGGTGCGCGGTTGACGTGCGGATACGTAAAGCGAAGAAGACCTGATGACGACTGAGATCGAGATGACGAAACCTCCGGTTGTGGCGAATGAGGACGCCGCGCTTGCCGAGACGGCCCACCGTCGGCGGCGGATGGACCATGATCACCCCTTCTACAAGTGGATAGCGCTGTCGAACACCACCCTGGGCACGCTGCTGGCCACCATCAACGCGTCGATCGTGTTGATCTCACTTCCGGCCATCTTCCGCGGGATCGGGCTGAACCCACTGGCTCCCGGCAACGTCAGCTACCTGCTGTGGATGCTGATGGGATACCTGGTGGTGACGGCGGTGCTCGTCGTGCTGTTCGGTCGCCTCGGCGACATGTACGGCCGGGTCCGCATCTACAACCTCGGCTTCATCGTCTTCACGATCGCAGCGATCGCGCTGTCTTTCGACCCGTTCCACCTCGGCGGTGGCGCAATGTGGCTGATCGGCTGGCGCGTCGTCCAGGGGGTCGGTGGCGCGATGCTGATGGCGGCGTCGTCGGCGATCCTGACCGACGCGTTCCCGGCGAACCAGCGCGGAATGGCGTTGGGCGTGAACATGGTGGCCGCCGTCGCGGGATCGTTCCTCGGCCTGCTGATCGGCGGTGTGCTGTCGGAGTGGGACTGGCGCGCGATCTTCTGGGTTGGCGTGCCGGTCGGCATCCTGGGCACCATCTGGAGCCTGCGGTCACTGAAGGAACTCGGCGTCCGTACGCCAGGGAAGCTGGACTGGGCGGGCAGCTTGACCTTCGGGGTGGGCCTGACCGTACTGCTGACCGGCATCACCTATGGCATTCAGCCTTATGGCAACTCGACCATCGGATGGGGAAACCCCTTGGTGTTTGGGTCGATCGGCTTCGGTCTGGTGCTGCTTGTGGCGTTCTGCTTCATCGAACTGCGCGTCTCCCACCCGATGGTGGACATCCGGCTGTTCCGTTCGACGTCGTTCGGCATGGGCAATCTGGCCGGACTGATGTCATCGGTCGGCCGGGGCGGCCTGCAGTTCATGCTCATCATCTGGCTGCAGGGCATCTGGCTTCCGTTGCACGGCTACAGCTTTGAGTCGACGCCGTTGTGGGCGGGCATCTACATGCTGCCGATGACGGTCGGCTTCCTGGTGGCAGGCCCGCTGGCCGGCACGCTGTCGGATCGCTTCGGCGCCCGGCCTTTTACCGTCAGCGGGATGGCGCTGATGGCGGTGTCGTTCGTTGCGCTGGTGATGATTCCGGTCGACTTCAACTATTGGGTGTTCGCCGTTTTGGTGTTTCTCAACGGCCTCGGTGGCGGCATCTTCACCGCGCCGAACACCGCGGCGATCATGTCGAGCGTGCCTGCTGCCCAGCGCGGCGCGGCGTCGGGCGTACGGGCGACGTTCTTCAATGCCGGCTCGTCGCTGTCGATCGGTATTTTCTTCTCGCTGATGATCATTGGCCTTGCCAACACGCTGCCGTCCGCGATGAGCGCGGGACTGCAGGAGCAGGGCGTGCCGGCATCGGTCGCCCATGACGTGGCGAACCTGCCGCCGGTGGGCAGCCTGTTCGCGGCGTTCCTTGGCTACAACCCGATCGCCGAGCTGCTCGCGCCGTCGGGTGCGCTGCAGCAGCCGGGAGTGAACGCCGACGTGCTGACGGGCAAGACCTTCTTCCCCCATCTGATCACCGAGCCGTTCCATTCGGGTCTGGTTGTGGTGTTCATGGCGGCCGCGGTGATGATGGTGATCGGGTTGATCGCGTCGATCTTCAACCCGGGCCGGTACGCGACGGAGCCGAACGCCGATAACGAGGCGTGACGACGAAGCCGGCGAGGTAGTCGCCGGTGAGGAGTCGCGCAATCAGGGGAGGCCTGATAGCCGCATTGTCCGCCGATCCATGGCGGGGCGCACGCTAAGGTGTGCCCTACTATCGGATCGCAAAAGGCACTTTCCTTCATGCGGAAAATGGATCGGTGTTTCACGTGAGGCCGTGGATTTGATGCCCAGCCCAAGCGCGTCGCGTGCGGGCGGTGTGCAATCGATCGGCCGCGCCTTCGTTCTGCTGGAGACGGTCGTCGAAAACGGTGGCGTCATGGGCCTTTCGCGGCTCGCGGAAGTCACTGGCATGCCCCTGCCGACGATCCACCGCTTGGTTCGGACGCTGGTGGACCTTGGTTATCTGCGCCAGGAACCCTCGCGCCAATACGCTGTTGCACCGAGGCTGACGCGTCTCGGCGAGGGCGCCACGCAGATGCTCGAATCCTGGTCTCGGCCGCACCTCATGAAGCTGGTTGCCGACGTCGGCGAATCCGCCAATCTGGCGATGCTCGACGGTGATCAGGCGATTTATGTCGCGCAAGTGCCGTCGAAGCATCAGATGAGGATGTTCACCGAGGTCGGCCGGCGGGTGCCCCTTCACTGCACGGCAGTCGGAAAAGCAATGCTCGCACAACTCGGCAACGACGAGGTGCGTGAAATCGTCGAACGGGCCGGGATGCCGGAGAAGACGCAATTCACCATCACCGATCCGGCGGAGCTCATAGCGCAGCTCGAGATGGTCAGGGTCCGCGGCTACAGCACCGATGAAGGTGAACAAGAAGTCGGCGTGCGCTGTGTCGCCGTGCCCGTGCTGGGCGCCCCTATCCACCTGGCCATGTCCATCTCCGGTCCGACAGCCAGGATGGGCGACCAGGTTCTCGTCGACGCACGCGAATCGCTGCGATCGGCGGCACGATCGCTCGCCGCCTACCTGAATTCGTAGGTGGAGTCCGCCATCAGAGCGCTGCAGCAAATACTTTAGCTTCACTATAGAACACCTACCCGAGCCACGACTCGCCGGCGGCGGCATGTCCGCACAGTGATCATTTCGCCGTGGGAACAGTGGAACAGGCGGTCCGGGACGCTGAGCGGAACCAAGGTGTTCCCGTTGGTCGACTGGACGCTCGCAGAGCTGTCAACTGGTTTGCTATGTCAGTGTTTATCGATGTTATGAGTTTGCTGTAGGCAGCATGTACGCACTGAAAACTTGTATGACATTTGGCATTGACTTCCGCATAGCAAGAGATAACATCTACATGTCAGAAGATTGACAGTGGTCTGTATCACGTTCGATAGCCCCTTAGATGCAAATCACGCGCGACTTCTCTTCGATCGGAAGGCGACACTTGATGGAAGCGTCTCATCGTCTCGAAGTACTCGATCCCACCCCGGAGCGGCATGGTGGCAAACCCGAGGACACCGCGCCGCGGCTGGACACGCTGGAGGGCAAGACGGTGGGTCTGCTCTGGAACGGCAAGGCGCTCGGCGACGTGGCGCTGAAGCGCACAGCCGAACTCATCTCGGAGCGGGTGCCGAACGTGACGTTCAAGTTCTACAGCGGTTCCATGCCCAACTCGCCGAAGCTGCTCGAGGACCTGGTGAAGAACTGCGATGCGGCCATCGGCTGCACCGCGGACTGCGGTTCTTGCACATCGTGGATCACCCACGACTGCGTCCAGTTGGAGCGCAAGGGCAAGCCGACGGTGATCATCGCGTCGAGTGGCTTTGAGCACGACGTCGAGGCAAGTGCCCGAGCGTTCGCCATGCCCGACCCGTTCTACGTCGTGGTGCCCAAGGTGTACAACAACCTCGACGAGGCGCAGGCGATCGGCCAGACGGATCCGGTTGTCGACGAGGTGATTTCAAAGCTGGTCTCAGGCGCGACGGTCAATCGGGTCAGTTCGGACGGCAAGCGCAACGGCTCATGGACGTACACGAGCACCGACGACGTCAACGCGCTGATCGACTTCAATCAGGACTTCCTTGATCGCGATTGGGGCGATGGTTATCCGCTGTGGCCGCCGACGCGGAAGGCTGTGGAGGAGTTGATCGGTGGGGTCGACGGCGATAAGGACGACGTCGTGTGCCTGCTGCCACCGGGTAACGGCGAGGCGACGGTGGAGAAAGTGGCGGTGAATGCCGCCATGGCCGGTTGCCGTCCAGAGGAGATGCCGGTCATCATGGCCGCACTGCGGGCAATCGCGAACATCCGTCCGGTTCCGCGCGGAGCCTTGATGTCGACGAGCGCCCACGCGCCACTGGTGTTGGTCAACGGCCCGCTCGGACAGTCGCTCGGCATCAACGGGAAGCGGGCGTGCCTTGGTCCAGGCAAGCAGAACGCGGTCAACATCAGGATCAGCCGTGCGATCGTCTGCTGCCTCAAGAACATCGGGTCCTGGACCCCCGGTGTGATGGACCTCGACACCATCGGAACGACCCGCAAGCACATCGTCGTCGTTTCGGAAAACGAGGACGAAAGTCCTTGGGAGCCTTACCACGTGTCGAAGGGCTTCGGAGTCTCCGATGACGCCGTGACCGTGTTCTTCACCAGCGGCGAGTGGGACATCAGCATCCAGGGACATGTCGACGCGCAACAGTTGGCCGCTGCCATCGCGTCATTCAGCGGCGGCAACAACAGCGGTGGATATTTCACCAGCCTCGGAGGCGGCGCGGAGTTCAGCTCGCTTGGCAGGCTGCTGTTCATGCCTCCGCCTCACGCGATTCCGATCGCCGAGGCCGGATTTACCAAGCAGGGTCTGGAGAAGTTCATGTTCCACCAGGGCAAGGAGCCGGTATCGCGGTTGATCGAACCGATTCGCAAGCTGCACAAGGACGGCAAGATCAGGCCCGAGTGGGAATGGCTGTTCAGGCTGTCCGACGACGAGGCCGCCCGGTTGACGCTTCCGGTGATCGAGAGGCCGGAGTGGTACTCGATCGTGGTGGTGGGATCGGTACGCGCAAAGGATCTGCTGATGCCGACACGGGTTGCGCCCTACACCGAACCCATCACGCAGACACCGACATTGACGAAGTCTTCGGTGAAGTCGGCATCATGAGCAACGCGGCGTGGCGCGCAGGCCGGGCGCGCATCAGGACTCTCGGGGCGCTGGGTAGCGTCGTGGCTCTCCTCGTCGCGGGGTGCGGCGGTGGGTCGTCGGGCGGAAACGCATCGCCCGAATCAACTCGCGACAACATCAAGGTGGTACTGCAGGTCGAGCCCAACAGCATGGATCCATGCGACTCGCACCTTGCCCAGAACGGCCCCATTCTCGTCGACAACATCACCGAACCGCTTGTACATCTGGATGTTTCGAAGAACACGCTGTCACCCCGGTTGGCGCTCAAGTGGACGCAGACCGACCCGAACACGTGGACGTTCGACCTGCGGCAAGGTGTGACGTTCCACAACGGTGAGCCGTTCAACGCCGGTGCGGTCGCTTGGTGGGTGAATCGCGTTCTCAATCCGAACGCAAAGTGCTATGCGCTCGGTAGCGTGCTCACCAACAATGTCGTTGGCGCCAACGCCGTTGACGACCACACCGTCGTCATCACGACGAAGAAGCCCGATCCGATCCTGCCGTTGAGCATGGCGTTCGTCGATATCGGCGCTCCGACACCCGACCCGATGACCAAGGCCGACAAGCCGATCGGGACAGGTCCCTACAAGTTCGCCAGTTACACGCCCGGCAGCGATTTCCAGATGGCCCGCAACGACAGCTACTGGGGCGACAAACCTCAGATCGCTTCGGTCGATTACAAGTTCCGCGGGGAGTCGTCGGTGCGTGCGGCGATGGCATCGACACACGAGGTCGACCTGGCCGCAGCGATCGGTCCGCAGGACGCCCATGCCCCGGGAGCGATCACCTACACGGTTTCCGAGACGCTCTACTACCGGATCAACCTGGACGTGCCGCCCCTCAACGATATTCGGGTCCGCAGGGCACTGAATTACGCGATCGATCGCAAGACACTCATCGACAACGTCTATGACGGCCTCGGTGAGCCGGCCAGCGAGATCTTCCTGCCTACGGTGGTCGGCTACGACCCTGCCGTGAAATGGGATTACGACCCGGACAAGGCAAAACAGCTACTCGCTGAGGCGAAGGCGGCCGGTGCCCCGGTTGACAAGACCATCGACCTCATCGGCGAAACCGGGATTCGCGGCTCCAACGGCAACGAGGTGGACGACACCATGCGGGCCATGCTGACGGCCGTGGGCCTGAACGCGCGGGTCGCCACGGTCGAGGACACCGCTCCGGTGATCGCCAAACCACAGGACCCGGCGGCCAACCCGGAGCTTGTTCAGAACGTCCACGGCAACTCGTTCGGTGACGGCTACATCAGCCTGGCCGGCAAGCTGGGTTGCGACGGCCCACAGAGCCTCGTGTGTGATCAGGCGCTCGAGAATCTGTTGGCTGCAGGTTCAGCGGCCGCGGGAGACGATCGGGCGGCAAAGCTGCAGGCGGCGTCGAAATTCGTCTTCGACAACATCGTGCCGCTGATACCGCTCGCGTACCTGAAGAACACGCTGATCATCGCCAATCCGTACTTGCGCTACAAGCCGGACTCCTCGACATCCGAGCGCATGCCGATATCGGAGTTCACTGTCGCTGAATCGCCGGGACAGGCCGACCAGGCACCCTGACCCCTCGGTATCGGACGTTCGCAGGAGCTTCAATCCGAAGGGTTACCCATGACTCGCTTCGTCCTGCAGAGGTCTCTCCACGGGCTACTCAGTCTGATCGGGATCGTGCTGCTGGTTTTCGTCCTGTCCCGTCTCACCGGCAGTCCCGCGCGACTCTACCTGCCGGAGGACGCCACCGAGGAAATGGTGCGACAGTTCAACGCGCAGAATGGATTCGACGAACCGATCTACATTCAGCTCTGGAATTTCATAAGGGGCGTCGCACACCTCGACTTCGGACGCTCGCTGCTCTACAACAGTCCTGCGCTGGATGTCGTCATGAACCGCTATCCCGCGACACTGAGACTGGCGGCGGTCGCCACGGTGATCTTCACCGTGGTCGGTGTCCTGATCGGGTGCATCGGCGCCGCACGTAAGGGCACCAGAACCGACGACGCGACCCGGTTGACGTCACTGGTGGCCCTGAGTGTGCCTGACTTCTGGGTCGGCATCACCTGCATCGCGGTGTTCGCGGTGTATCTCAATGTCCTGCCGACCTCCGGTGCCGGTGGTGTGCAGTACTGGATACTGCCCCTCATCGCGTTGACGTTGCGACCGATCGGGGTGCTGACGCAAGTCTCCCGAAGCTCCATGATCGAGGAACTCGACTCCGAATACGTCCGTGTGGCCAGGAGTAAGGGCGTCGACGAACGCTCTGTCGTCCTCAAGCACGCGCTGCGGAATGCGGCTTTACCGATCGTCACCGTCGCCGGAGTGTTGTTGGCGCAGTTGGTGAACGGCGCATTGGTCGTCGAAACCGTGTTCGGATGGCCGGGCGTCGGCAACTTGATGGTGACCGCGATCCGCGGCAGGGATTTCGCCGTGATACAGGCGGTGGTCCTCGTCACCGGTGCCGCGATCATCGTTCTGAACTTCATGATCGATCTGGCCTATTCGTGGCTCAACCCTCAGATCCGACTGGGAGCGATGACTTGAGATGACCTTCATGCGAGATAGGAAGCGCGCCCCGAAGCCGGTCCATCCGCCCGTGACCGGAGCCGGCGAGGCGGAGGCGATCCGCAGACACGACAGCTTCTTCGTTAGGTTCAAGTATGTCCTGAGGCGCGACAGACTCGGCCAGATCGCGGTCGTCTATCTGGCGATATTGCTGTTTGCGGCGTTAGTGGGGCCAATCATGCTGGGCCACACCGCAACCGAGGCGCACCTCTCGTGGCGCTTCACGCCGCCGTTGGATACCTCGAACGGCTTCATGTACGTCCTGGGCAGCGATGCGCTAGGACGCAGCTTTCTCGCCCGGTTGATCGTGGCGGCGCGAACGACGCTCATCGTGTCGGTGTCGGCTGTGTTGGCCGCCGCGGTGATCGGCAGCCTGCTCGGCACCGCCGTCGGCTATGTCGGCGGGCGAGTCGACTCGTTCGTCATGCGCACCGCCGACGTGATGATGGCGTTCCCGTCGCTGTTGCTTGCGCTGATCGTCCTCTACACACTTGGACCAAGCCTGCCCGCACTCATCTTCGTGTTGGCGGCCACGCGCCTTCCCCTCTATGCGCGCGTGGCACGCGCCGAGACGCTCGCCGTACGAGAACGATTATTCGTCGAGGCCGCTCGCGCGCTGGGTGCGAGTTCGGTCCGGATCGTATTCCGTCAGATCCTGCCGGTGATCGCAGCATCGCTGATCAGTCTCGCGACCCTCGAGTTCGCCTTTGTGATTCTCTCCGAGTCGGCATTGAGCTTCCTCGGGTTGGGTGTTCGGGACCCCAACTTCACGTGGGGCAGCATGATCTCGGAAGGTCGCAATTACCTGCGCGACGCGTGGTGGGTCGCGATATTGCCCGGCCTCGCGATCACGGCGACGGCCATCTGCGCGAACATCTTGGCGGACACCGTCCGGCGAGCTCAGAATTCGGAGTAGGCGGCTCATCCTGCGATGCGGAAACTCAAACAAGCGGGCGCACAAGTCCTTCGGACGGAAGAAGCCGACAAGGACGGCGCGCCAGTGCTCGAAGTGAACAATCTCTGCGTCGAATTCCGGCTTCGAACAGGCGTAGTGAGCGCCGTGTCGTCGCTGACCTATTCACTGCACTCTGGTGAGACCCTGGCAATCGTCGGCGAGAGTGGTTCCGGCAAGAGCGTCGGCGCTCGCGCGGTGTTGGGACTGAACCCACCCTCCGCAAAGGTGACCGCTGGGTCGGCCCTACTGAAGGGCGAGGACTTGCTGTCGATGAAGGAGGCTCGGCGCAGACAACTTCGCGGCGAGGAGATCGCCATGGTGGCGCAGAACTCGTCATTGAACCCAGTATTCTCCGTCGGCTGGCAAATTGCCGAGGCCTTCCGTGTTCACCGCGGTTCGTCGAGGCGGGAAGGCTTCGTGCACGCTGCCGAACTGCTTGATCGCGTGGGTATTCCAGGGGGGAAGAAGCGAGTCAACGACTATCCCTATGAGTTCTCCGGTGGAATGCGCCAACGTGTGAGCATCGCGATGGCAATGGCATTGGAGCCCAGCGTGCTTATTGCTGACGAGCCGACCACTGCACTTGACATGACCGTCCAGGCCCAGATCATGACGCTGTTGGAGGAGATGCGACGCCAGACGGGCATGGGCCTCATCCTCATTACCCATGACCTGGGTCTGGTCGCTGAGAACGCGGACCGCGTGGTGGTGATGTACGCCGGAACGGCCTGCGAGACAGGTGAGATCGAAGAGGTTTTCACCAGGCCGGGACACCCCTACACGCTCGGACTGATGTCGTCGGTCCCCGACATCTACGATAAGGTGACGCGACTGAAACCCATCGTCGGCTCACCGCCGGATCTGATGAAGATCCCGTCGGGCTGCCCGTTCCACGTGCGGTGTGAATACGCGCAGCCCCGTTGTGAGGTGACGTTGCCGACGTTGCATGAGATCGCACCGGGACGCCAGAGCAGCTGCCACCGATCGGACGACATTCTGGAGGCTTCGGGTGGAATCCGCCACTGACTCAGCGCAATCCGCGCCTCTGCTGAAGGTATCGAACCTGGTGAAGCACTACCCGATATTCACCGGTTCGGTACGGCGCAAGCAGACGGGTGCGCTTCGCGCGGTCGACGGGGTGAGCTTCGAACTGCACGCCGGCAGGACGCTGGGACTGGTCGGTGAGTCGGGGTGCGGTAAGTCCACGCTGGCACGCACTCTGCTCAGACTGGTCGAGCCGACGTCCGGGCACGCGTACTTCCGTGGCAGGGACATCTTCGCGATGTCGAAAGATGAGCTCCGTGCCTTTCGGCGCAGCGTCCAGGTCGTCCTTCAGGACCCCTTCGAATCCCTCAACCCCAGGATGACCGTCGGCCAGATCATCTCGGAGCCGTGGGTCATCCACTCCGGGGTCGTCGCCAAGGCTCAACGGCGGCACAGAGTTGGCGAGCTGCTGGAGATGGTGGGCCTTCGTCCGGACTTCATCGACCGCTTTCCGGCGCAATTCTCGGGAGGACAGCGGCAGCGCATCGGAATCGCTCGCGCCCTCGCCCTGAATCCTGCGCTTATCATCTGCGACGAGCCCGTCTCGGCGCTCGACGTGTCAGTTCAGGCTCAGGTCGTCAACCTTCTTCAAGACATTCAGAAGGAGTTCCACCTCGCCTATATTTTCATCGCACACGACTTGGGCGTGGTCAGGCACATCGCGGATGACGTCGGCGTCATGTACCTCGGAAAGATGGTCGAGTATGGTTCCGAGGCAAGCGTTTTCAGCAGTCCACGGCATCCGTACACAAAGGCATTGATGTCCGCCGTACCGGTAGCGAAGTTCGGCAACGAGAAGCGGGCTGACCGCATCCTCCTCGTCGGCGACCTACCGAGCGCGGCAAATCCGCCGTCGGGATGTCATTTCCGCACACGGTGCTCATACGCACTTGACATCTGTTCTGTCGCGGAGCCCGAACTGGAGTCCCGCGATGGCGGCAACCATGAAACGGCCTGTCATTTCGCAGGTGAAGTATTGGGGGCGGTTCCAGCTGGCGCGGCGGCTAATCTCGGGGCGCGTCGATCCGATAAGGAGTCTTCCCACACCTGATCACTGAGCCGTCCCACTTCGGCCTGGTAGCCGACAAGATGCTTAGCGCAGCGGTCGTCATGGGTATCCGGTGTCCATGACGACTACAGATCAGCGGCCTCCCGAGGTTCGGCGGCAGGCGCGCGAGCAGGCCGACGAGGCCAGCAGCCGGATGGACAAGTTGCGGCGTCAGCGCGATGACGGGCTCGTCGGCTGGCTGAACGAGCGCGCGGGTGATTGGAAGCTGGGCGGTCCGGACGAGGCGACCATGCAGCGTCAGAAGTACTTCTGGAACTTCCTCGTCGACTACAGGTTCCGGATGGAATTCGACGGCTGGGAAAACCTGCCCAATCCACCGGTGCTCCTGGTGGGCATCCACTCGGGTGCGCCGTTTGTATGGGATGCGTGGACTGTCGGCGTGCAGTGGTGGCGGAAGTTCGGCCAGGATAGGCCGCTGCATGGCACGGCGCATGATGTGCTGATGGCGATGCCGCTTGTCGGTCGATACTTCCGGGCGATGGGTGTACTGCCGGCCGCACCGGACTCGATGGCCACCGCGTTGGCGAAGGGGCGCGACGTTGCGGTGTGGCCTGGAGGTGAGGTCGACTCGTTGCGGCCGTGGACCGAACGTGACCGCGCGAACCTGGCCGGCCGCAAGGGTTTTGTGAAGATGGCGATCCGCGCCGGGGTGCCGATTGTGCCGATCGCGACGGTCGGAGGCGGCGACGCCATGCCTGTGTTGGTTCGCGGCGATCAGCTGTCTCGAGCGCTGCGGCTTGACAAGCTGTTGCGGCTCAAGGTGTTTCCGATCGCGGTCTCGCTGCCGTGGGGCATCGCACCCGCTGCGCTGCCACAGTTCCCACTGCCCGCGAAGATCCGCACTCGACTGATGCCGGCCGTCGAGCTGGACCATGACCCGGATCGCGCCGACGACGAGGAGTACCTCGAAGAGAAGTACTGGGAGGTGCAGAACAGCATCCAGCACGGGATGGATGCGTTGGCGCGCAAGCGCGCGCTACCGCTGTTCGGCTAGAACGGTGTCGAGTTGTTGCGGATCCGGTGGTGG
>Ga0207675_100004220_pt1 | contig 13908 bp, 10 predicted proteins | sample KBSSwiS42_FD_184305 | JGI IMG/M metagenome (GOLD analysis project Ga0207675, IMG submission 184305) | Switchgrass rhizosphere microbial communities from Kellogg Biological Station, Michigan, USA - KBS Switchgrass S4-2 (SPAdes) (version 2) | ecosystem: Host-associated > Plants > Roots >... | reverse complement strand
CCACCCACGAGCGGTTCATGACGACGTCGCCCGCGAAGAGCACCCCGTCGCCCTCGACGAACACCACCGTGTCGCCCTTCGTGTGGGTCGGTCCCACCACCACAAGACGGGCGCGCACGCCGCCGAGGTCGAGGACGTGCTCGCGGTCGAACGTGATGGCCGCCGGCCGTCGCGCCGCATCTTTGAGCAGCTCCGCGGACAGCGGCGAGCGCGACGCGAACGTCTCGACCTGCCGCATGCCGGCCGCGGTGAACTCCGCCTCCTGGATGGTGGAGTTGACGTACTGCGCCGACGGCGGGAACGCCATGTAGCCCATCGTGTGCTCGACGTGGAAGTGCGTGGTCACGATGTAGAGCGCGGCGTTGCGGCTCACCTTCGCCACTTCGCGCAGCACCGCCTCGCCGTTGCGGCGGCCAAGCCCGGTGTCCACGACGAGCGTCGCGCGGTTGCCGACCACGATGCCGATGTTGGGGACGAGCGGAACGTTGCCGTCGGGAATCGCGTAGGTGTGCGGGCCGAGCATCACCGTGACGCCTTCGCGGACCAGCGGATCCGGCGCGGGGCCGCGTTGCGCGAGGAGCGGCGATACTCGGCCGGCGAAGAACGAGGATGGAGCGCAGTGAACCGCCGCAGAGGAATCCTGTTGACGTTCGCGATCGGCGCAACCTGTGGCCCGCACGCCGCGCTCGCGCAACGTCCATCGTCGAGGCTGGTGCGCATCGGCTACCTCGACACCAGCTCGGCGAGTATCGCGAGCATCCGGCTGGATCGACTCCGCGCCGGCCTGCGTGACCTCGGCTACGCGGAAGGCCGAAACATGGTCATCGAGGTCCGCTGGGCCGAGAGCGAATATGACCGGCTTCCGGGTCTCGCCGCGGAACTGCTGGAGCAAAGGCTCGACGTCGTCGTCGCCGCCGGGCCCGCCGCCATCCAGGCCGTTCGCCAAGCGACGACGACGGTTCCCATCGTCTTCGCTGCGAGTGGAGATCCGCTCGTCTTCGGTTTCGTCCAGAGCCTGTCACGGCCGGGAGGCAACGTCACCGGGGTGTCGAGCGTCGGCGGCGACCTCAGCAACAAGTACCTGGACATCCTGCGCGAAGCGATTCCGAGCCTCTCGACGGTCGCCGTCCTCATGAATCCGGGTCACCCGGGCCATCCCGACTACTTGAGGAACATCCAGGCGGCGGCCCGCGACAGCGTGCGGATCTTGCCCATCCGGGCGCCGAACGTCGCCCAGATCGAGGCTGCATTCGACGTGATCAAGCAAGCTCGTGCGGAAGCCCTGATCGTTCCCGGAGATGGCCTCTTCTTCTCGCAGGCACGCCGGATCGCCGAGCTGGCCGTCCAGCAACGTCTGCCGACGATGTTCTCGACCCGCGAGCCCGTTCAGGCCGGCGCGTTGATGAGCTACGGTCCGAACCTGGCGGAACAGTTCTACCGTGCAGCGACCTACGTCGACAGGATCCTCAAGGGCGCGCATCCCGGCGATCTGCCTGTCGAGCAGCCCACGACGTTCGAGCTGGTCATCAACCTCAAGACCGCGAAGGCGATCGGCATGACGCTTCGGCAGGAGCTGCTACTGCGCGCTGACGTCCTGGTGGAGTGAGGCGGCGCCTGGCGAGGGCCGCGAGCCTCCGCACCAACACCTCGACTGCGCCGCCTCAACGCCCCTTCCTCGCTTCGGCGAGACGACAATGCCGCCGTGCAGGCCGCCGGAGGCAATCGATGAAGGTCTTGGTCGGAACCGCGTCGTGGAGCGACAAGTCGCTCGTCGCCTCGAAGAAGTTCTATCCGAAAGGCGTCAGCAACCCCGAGAGCCGCCTGCGTTTCTACGCGACGCAGTTTCCGCTGGTCGAGGTCGACACCTCTTACTACGCCATCCCGCTCGCGCAAACGGCGCAGAACTGGGCCGACCGCACGCCGGCGCACTTCACCATGAACATGAAGGCGTTCCGGCTCTTCACGGGGCATGCCACGTCGCCGAAGGTTCTCCCACCGGATTTGCGCGCGGAGCTGCCGCCGCTCGCCAAGGCGAACTTCTACTTCAAGGACGTTCCCCCGGCGCTGCGCGAGGCGCTCTGGCAGCGCTTCAAGGAAGCGCTCGAGCCGCTGCGCAGCGCCGGCAAGCTGGGCATGGTGCATTTCCAGTTCGCGCCCTGGATCCTGCGCAACCGCGCCGGGCATGCGCACGTCGCCCATTGCGTCGAGATGATGCGCGAGTACACAGTCAGCGTCGAGTTCCGCCATCGCACCTGGTTCGATGACGCGCACCTCGGCCAGACGCTCGCCTTCGAGCGCGAGCTCAACGTCGTCCACACCGTGATCGACGGACCGCAGGGCTTCCACAACAGCGTCCCGCCGGTCTGGGAATCGACCCACATCGACTTCGCGCTGGTCCGCCTGCATGGCCGCAACCACGAGACCTGGAACATCAAGGGCGCGACCGTCGCCTCCGAGCGCTTCGACTACGACTACCCCGACGCCGAGCTCGAGGACATCGCCGCCCGGGTCGAGCGCCTCGCCCCGGAAACGTTCACGACGCACGTCGTGATGAACAACAACAACGAGGACCAGGGACAGCGCAACGCGGCGACGCTGATGCGGATCCTCGCGCGCCGGCGCGAGACGCGCGTGCCCAAGCTCGTCGCGCGCGACACGGCGACCGCCGCCGGCGCGGCGCTCCAGCCCGGCGAGCTGGCGGAGCAGTCGGAATGGGTCACCGACGCCGCCGCGTGAGGCACGCGGCGAGCGCTCCCGAGCCGCTTCTCAGCGCGCTTTCTTCGCTTCGCCGAGACGCCGCTCGAGCTCGGCGATGAGCGCTCGGGCCTCGTCGCCTTCCGGGATCGGCTTGCCGCTGTCGCGCCACTCGACCGCCGACTTGAAGCCTTCAAGCTGCGCCTGGCGGCGGAACCACACGCCCTCGGGGTTGTGGCGCGTCACGCCGTCGAAGACGGTCGCCAGCGTCTGTGCCTGCTCCAGCCCTGCCGTCAGCATCACCTGGTTGACGACCAGCTTGTGCATCGCCAGGTGCGAGCGCGGCACCCCGGCGATTCGGCGCGCGAGCGAATCGGTCGCTGCGTCGAGCTCGCCGGCGGGCACGGCGATGTTGGCCAGGCCCCACTCGGCGGCCTGCGCGCCGGTGATCAGATCGCCGGTGAACATCAACTGCTTGGCGCGTGCCGGGCCGAGGCGAAACGTCCACATGGCCGTCGTCGGGCAGCCCCAGACGCGCGTCGGCATGTAGCCGATCTTCGCGTCGTCGGCCATCACGAGGAGGTCGCAGCAGAGCGCGATGTCGCTGCCGCCGGCGACCGCGTAGCCCTGAACCTTGGCGATGGTCGGCTTCCTCGAGCGCCAGAGCGACATGAAGTCCTCGGTATGGCGCTTCATGACGGCGTAGTCGACCATCGAATCCCACGGCTGCTTTTCCTGCTGCAGCGGGTTGTCGACGGCGCCGCCGCGCGGGCTCTCCTCGGCGAGCGCGACCAGGTCGTAGCCGGCGCAGAAGGCGCGCCCCTCGCCCTCGACGACGATGACATGGACCTCGTCGTCGGCCTCGGCCCATTCGACCGCGGCGCGGATCTCGCCCGGCATCCGCATGTCGATCGCGTTGAGGCGATCGGGCCGGTTCAGGCGCAGGCGGGCGATGCGACGGTTCCCGGCATCGTGCTCGATGCCGAGGCTCGTGAACGCGGGCATCGCAGGCGCCGCGTCAGTTGACCGCGAAGCAGTAGATGCGCGCGTCGCCGCCGGTTGCCTTCAACGCGTCGAGGCTGCAGCCGCGCGACTGGTGCGACGAGTTCCACGACTTCGCCGGCGCGCTGTCGTCGAGGCCGGCACGGTTGTGATGGCCGACCATCGCCGCCCCTTCGCCGCTGCTGGTCCAGTTGCGGCAAGTCGTGTCGACGCTACCGGCGATTGCGGTTCCGTCGGGCTGGGAGCCGGTCAGGATGTCATGCATGTTCGGCGTGTCGCCGCTGGCATTGACGACCTCGCCCTTCTCGGTGAGCGCAGTCTCCTTGTTGATATTGTTGCTGCCGTGCAGCTCGGTCACGTTCTGGGCGATGACGACGCCTTTGGCATTGCGCCACGGCCCCTTGCCGATGCGATCGCGCGCGTTGACGGCGGTCTCGCTACCAGCGGCGGGCTGCGTGCTCAGGTAGGCGCGCCAGGTCTTGTTGCCCGCGCCGACCGCGGTCGCGAGCGTGGTGCACAGGCGGTCGGCGCCGGCGAGCCCGCCGAGGTCGGCGCCGCGCCCCGAGCCGGTGCTCGAGATGAAGAAGCTCAGGCCCGTGGACGAGCCGGATCCCATCATCGAGCCGGCGCAGGCTCCGAGCAGGACGGTCATGGCGGCGAGCGACGAAGCGGCAATGACGAGGGAGCGAGGGGACGAGCGTTTCATCGAATTTCCTTTTTCTCGAAGCGGGGGACGCAGTCGCGCAGGCATGACGCGATCGCAGTGTGGCCAGACTAGTTGAAACGCCGAGACCCTTCAAGCGGCGTTGCCCGGTGGCGCGACCGGCGCCGCGCGCGCAGGCGCGCCGGCATCGTGCGATGCTCGCGCATGCCCTCGCTCATGCCCTCGCGACGAGCCGTCCTCGGCGCGCTCCTTGCTGCACGCGTCGGCGCGCTACCCGCTGCGCCGGCAAGCGGCGCGCCGGTCGGACCGACGAAGGCCGCGTCGAGCTCGCTGCTCGCCGTCGATTCCGGCACGCCGGCGGGTGCCGCGGCGCTCGTCGCGCCGCTCGCCTTTCCTTCCGACTTCGGCGCGCATCTCGATGCCCGCACCGAATGGTGGTACGTGACCGGCGCGCTCCAGACGGGCGATCGCCTGTGGGGTTTCCAGATCACGTTCTTCCGCGCCGCCACCCACGTCGCCGGCACCGACGCGAGCCGGTTCGCGGCCCGCCAGCTGCTGTTCGCGCACGGCGCCGTCAGCGACCTCGCGGCAAGGCGACTGCGGCACGACCAGCGCATCGCCCGCAGCGGCTTCGGCATCGCCGAGGCGTCGGTCGCCGACACCGCGCTCGCCCTGCGCGACTGGCGCTTGCTGCGCAGCGGCGGCGCGGGCGCCAGTCGCTATGCGGCGAGTGCCGCGAGCGACAGCGCCGGCTTCGCCTTCGACCTCGAGCTCGCGGCGACGCAGCCTCTTCTGCTGCAAGGCGAGGACGGCGTCTCGCGCAAGGGCCCGCGGCGCGAGCAGTTCAGCCGCTACTACAGCGAGCCGCAGCTCGACGTTCGCGGCACGCTCGCGGTCGAAGGCCGACCGGCCGCGGTCGCCGGCCGGGCCTGGCTCGATCACGAATGGAGCGACGCCTACATGGACCCGGGCGCGGTCGGCTGGGACTGGATCGGCATGAACCTCGACGACGGCAGCGCGCTGATGGCGTTTCGCATGCGCCGCGCCGACGGCAGCACGCTCTGGAGCGGCGGCAGCCACCGCCGAGTCGGCGGCGCGAAGCGCGACTTCGCCGACGGCGAGGTCGTCTTCACGCCCGGGCGGGCCTGGACCAGCGCGGCCTCTTCGACGCGTTATCCGGTCGAATGGCAAGTCTCGACGCCGAGCGGCGTGTTCGGCGTTCGCGCCCTGCTCGACGACCAGGAGCTCGACAGCCGCACCAGCACCGGCGCAATCTACTGGGAGGGCCTCGCCCTCCTCGTCGACGGCGCCGGCGGGCGCGTCGGCCGCGGCTACCTCGAGATGACCGGCTATGCCAAGCCGCTCGTCCTCTGATGCGATGGTTCAGTCGAGATTGACGAGGCGCACGCGACGGTTCTCCGCCGAGCCCGGATCCGCGACATTGGCCAACTGCGTCGCGCCGCGGCCGACCGAGGCGACGCGTTCCGACGCCACGCCGCGCGCCGTGAGATAGCGCTTCACTTCGTCGGCGCGCTGCTGGGAAAGGCGCTGGTTGTAGGCGGCGCCCCCGGTGCCGTCGGTGTGGCCCTCCAACAGGAACTTGCTGGCCCGCAGTTCGGGCGACGCCAGCGCCGCGGCGAGATTCTCAAGGGCCTCGGCGCTCTCCGGCTTGATCCGCCACGAGTCGAAGTCGAAGCGGATGGCCATCGAGATGTTGGGCCTGGTAGCGAGCGTGATCGCTTCAGTCGGCTGTGCCGCGCCTTGACCCGGTGGCGCAGTGCCCGACTCCGCGGCAGAAGCCGGCGTCCCGGCGCGCTCGACGATGACCAGATTGCGGCTGCTGCGGGTGGTCGGCTTGAGCGCCTCGATGATGGTCTGGGTGCTGGGAGCGTCCTGGCCGGGCGCGGGCGCTGCGGCCAGTCCCAACGCCAGGCCGATCGAGCCGCTCGCGAGCCCGCGCCGAAATGCAGCAGACATCTCTCTCGCTCCGCCGGTGCAAGGCCAGGGATGATTCATCGCGCTTGTCGCTCGAAGGAAACGAGTTGGTCGGAGAAATATTCGGTGACCGTTCCCGCGCCTCTTCCGGGCTGACGGTACTTGATGTCGGTACGCACCACGAGCATGGTGCGCGGATCGACCCAGTCGGTGGCGGTCAGGAACGTCATGCCGGCGCCGCTGGTGGGCCTGGCTTCGCCTTGACGTTCGATCCGGTACGCCTTGAACGTGCCGGCCGGAACGACGACGTCTTCGAGCGCGACGACACGGTGCTCCCAGAAGTTATTGGAGGGCGCGCTGTCCCGCCGCGTGTTCGTGAACGCGGACCGCCACCGCTTGCCGATCGCGATGTCGGCCGGCACGACCAGATGGGCTGGATCCTTGGTGCCGAAGCGGTTGCGCAAGACGCCACCCATCTGGTCGAACACCGGGCCCCCCTCCTTGTTGAACACCACCCGGTCTCCTTCGAGGGAAGTGACGCGAAGGACGCGCTCGGTGGCATTCTGGGTGAACCCATCGATGCTCCGGTATCGAAAGACGTCGCCCACCGCGAAGCGCTGGGTGCCGCTCGGCAGCGGGCGGATGCCGTCGGGTCCGGGCTGGACCTGGATCCTGGCCTTTTGCAGCTGATCGAGCCTGAACTGGGCCTGCTCAGCGAGAGAACCGCTCGGGTACTTCTGCAGGTAGGCGAAGAAGTCGTCCGGCCGACTCGACTCCTTGATCCGGTCCCAGTCGGACTTCTCGGCCGCCACCGACTTCTCCCAGGAGTCGCGTTGAACGCGCTGCGTCTGCGGGTCGAAGTAGAAGTCGTCTTCCAGGCTGGTGCTCTCCCACGGCACCTGGCGCCCCTCGCTCTTGCGCCGCACCTGGAGGCGGACGCGCTTGAAGACATCCTCGATGCGCGCGCCCGGGCTCTTCAGCTCCTGCAGCAGGTACTCGGTGTACAGGCCGTTGCTGCCGCCGGGGTTGTCGTCGGCGACGTTGCCCGGTGCCGTCGCATACGCCAGCAGGGTTCCCGGCGGGGCGTCGATCTGCGCCAGCCCTTTGCCGCTGGCCGCAGCGCCGAAGGGATTGTCGCGACAGGCATCGAGCACGACGATGTTCAGGCGGCTGCCGGCGGCCTTGAAGGCGTCGAGCACGGTCTGCACGTCGATGGTCTGCGCCGGCACATCGGCTGCGACGCTCATCCTCGCGTCGACCGGAACCAGATAGTTGTGCCAGTCGAGCTGAATGGCGTGACCGGCGTAGTACAGCAAGCCGACGCCCTGGCGACCCTTGAGAGCGGCTCCCATCTTGAGGATCGCGGCTTGCATCGCAGCGCGGTCTGCGTCCCGGGCCTCATGGACGCTGAAGCCCTTCGCCTTGAGCGCTTCGCTCATCGCGCGCGCATCGTTGGCAGGATTGACCAGCGGCGCAAGCAGATAGGCCGAGTTGCCGATGACGAGAGCGACACGCACGTCGAGCGGCGCTTGGGCCTGGGCGCTCGCCAGGCTCAGAAGGATCGCGCACGCGCTGCCGCGCAAGAGCGCCGACCAGCGCAAGGCGGCCCGGTGCGATGCGGAGACGCTCTGACGCAGCATGAAGTTCATCGTCGCCTTGCTCCGAGCGGCGTCATCGTCGCGCGCTTGCCACCGATTCTGGGCCTCCGGGAAGCGGCGGCTGAACCGAATCGCAGACGGGGCCTCAGGGGAAACGCGAGTCGGCCCGGAAGCGACTGCCACGGTGCTCTCTTCAGCGGGGCTGCCGCTCGAAGGCAACCAGCTCGTCGGTCCGGTATCGGCTGATCGTTCCGGAGCCCTTTCCCGGTTGGCGATAGAAGGAGTCGGTCCGGAGCACCTGCATCGTATTCGGATCGATCCAGTCGGTGGCGGTCCTGAACGTCATGACAGCGCCGTTGGCGGGCTTGGCCTCGCCCTGCCGTTCGACGCGATACGCCTTGAACGTGCCGGCCGGAACGACGACGTCTTCGAGCGCGACGACGCGGGCTTCCCAGAAGTTGTTGGAAATCGTTCCGTCCGGGTCGGTGTTGGTGAACGCGGTGCGCCAGCGCTTGCCGATCGCGATGTCGGCCGGAGCAAGCAAGTGGGCCGGATCCTTGTCGCCGGAGCGATTTCGCAGGATGCCGCCCATCTGGTCGAACACGCGCGACCCGTTGTTGAATTCGACCCGGTCTGCGCTGGCGGACGTGACGCGATAGAGCTGCTCGGTCGCCTTCTTGCTGAAACCATCGATGCGCCGGTAGCGAAGGACGTCCCCCAGCGCGAAGCGCCGGGTGCCGCTCGGCAGCGGGCGGACCCCGTCGGTTCCGGGCTCGACCTGCACCTTCGCCTGCTGCAGCTGGTCGAGTCGAAACTGGGCCTGCTCTGCCAGCGAACCGCTCGGGTACTTCTGCAGATAGGCGAAGAAATCGTCCGGCCGCCTCGACTCCTTGATCCGATCCCAGTCGGCCTTCTCGACGACGAAGGACTTCTCCCACGACTCCTGCTGCGGGCGCTGCGCCTTCAGGTCGAAGGAGAAGTCGTCTTCCAGGCTGGTGAGTTCCCACGGCACCTGGCGACCCTCGCTCTCGCGCCGGACCTGGAGGCGGACGCGCTTGAAGACGTCCTCGATCTTGGCGCCCGGCTGCCTGAGCTCGTTGACCAGATGCTGGGTGTACAGGCCGTTGCCGCCGGCCGCGCTGCCGTCCTCGGCGACATTGCCCGGCGCGGTGGCGTAGGCGAGCAGGGTCCTCGGCGGCGCGTTCATCTGCGCCAGGCCCTTACCGCTGGCGCTGCCGGCAAACGGGTTGTCGCGACAGGCGTCGAGGACGACGATGTTCATTCGGTTGCCTGAGGCGCGAAACGCCTCCAGGACCGCCTGCACCTCGATGGTCTGCGCCGGCACGTCGGCGGCCCTGCGCAGCTCGACGTCGACCGGCACCATGTAGTTGCGCCAATCCAGCTGCAGGCCGTGGCCGGCGTAGTACAGCATGCCGACCGCGTTCTTGCCCTTCAACAATCTCGCTGCTTCGCCCAGGGCCGCTTGCATCTGGGCCTTGCTCGCATCGTGCGTCTCGACGACGACAAAGCCCATCGCGCGCAGCACTGCGCCCATCGCCTTGGCATCGTTGATCGGGTTGGCGAGCGGCGCCGCGACGTAGGCTGCGTTGCCGATGACGAGCGCCACGCGCAGGTCGATCGGCGCCTGCGCCTGTGCCGGACCGAGAGCCAGCAGCGCGCAGACAAGCCCTCGAGCCACGGTCGGTGTCACCCGGCGATGCTGACGGTTCGGACCCGCCTTGTCATCCGCATCGACCACAGATCGAAGCGCCGAATGCTCGCGCCGTGCCGGCGAGGTGCTAGCCTTGCCGCTCTGCGAAGCGCCCCGACCATGGGCGAGATCTGCGAGGCGAGCTCCCCATGCGCTCGCGCAAGGGGCCCGCGTGCACAGATTGTTGAGGCGATCGATTGTCTTCCGCACGCTCCTGCTCGCGGTGTTCGTCCTCGCCGCAGTGATCGAAAGCCTGGGCAGCCCGCGTTCTCACGGCATCCGCACCAGCACCTTCGATCTCATGCAGCGCCACCGCCTGTGGGCGAGCGCGCCCGACCCTCGGCTGCTGATCGTCGACATCGATGAGAGGTCGCTCGCCGAGCTCGCCGCCGACTTCGGCCGCTGGCCCTGGCCGCGAGACACGCTCGCGGCCGTGCTGACCAGCGCCGAGGCGGCGGGAGCGCAGGCTCTCGTCTTCGATGTCCTGTTCTCCGACCCCGATCGCAGTCATCCCGGCGGCGACAAGGCGTTCGAGGCGGCGGTACGGAAGAGCTCTCGTTCTTACTTCACCGTCGTGCGTCTTCCGTCGCCGAACGATGCCCGGAGCGCACTCGTCGCGAAGGATGTCCCGGGCCTCGCAGTCCCCGGTCCCGGCGAGGCAGGGACCGTCGCCCTCATCCTGCCCTTCATGCAAGCGATCCTCGAGACACGGCGCCTCGGCACGAGCACCGTCACGCCCGACGAGGACGGCGTGCTCCGCTCGTTCGCCTGGGCCGAGCCCCATGGCACGTGGCGCCTCGTGTCGCTCCCCTTCGCTGTCGCCGCCGGCCTGGGTGCCTCGCTCGCTGCCGACACCGCCGCGCACCTGATCGTGTGGCGGCGAGCCGTCGATGCCTACCCGCGCGTTTCGTTCGTCGACGTCTGGCGCTGCGCCGAAGGCGTTCAGCACGATCGCTGCCCCGACCTGCGAGACCGCGTCATCGTCCTCGGCGCGACGGCACCCTCGCTTCACGACGTCGAATCGTCGCCGTTGAAGGCCAATCATTCCGGCGTCGACATTCTCGCGACGCTGATCGACAACGCCCTGCATGAGCGCCAGTTCGTTGTCGTGACGCCGGCGATTCGCCTCGCCATGGCGCTGGCGGCGCTCGCAGCGGCCGCTGCGATCGTCGCCCTCGGACGGGCGAGCTCCATCCGGTTCGCGACGCTCGGTCTGCCGGCGTTGCTGGCGCTCGTCAGCTATGCGTCGCTGCACAGCGAACGCGTCTACCTCGATCTGGCGGTTCCCGCCGCGATCGCCCTCAGCTACCTCTCGGCAATCCGCATCTACGAAAGCCTGCGCGCGCGACGCTTTCGACTGCGCGAGGCGCCGTCGCCCGGGACCTGGGCGGTGGCCTGCGTGGGCAGCACTCGAATCGCCGAGCGATTCCAGTGGCGCGTCTTCGACGTCGCCGCGGCTCGTCTCTGGTCGGTCGTGTCGCTGGCGTCGGCCTCCGAAATCGTCCTCGCGTCGGCGTGGGCGCTGGTCGGCATCCGCGACCGCGACAGCGCCGAAGCGCAGATCAGGGCGCTCGGCAGAACCGATCCCGACGTCGCGTGCCGAGCCTTCGAAGTCACCGAGCGCTTCCCCGAATGCCTGTATCGCACCTTGGCAGACCCGACGCTGCCGCTTCAATCTGCGGGAGCGTCGCCATGATCCGAATTTGCCTCGAGAGCCTGGTGGGCACCGTTGTTCTGGCCGCTGCGGCAGCGACTTCGGCCCAGGAAGTGCGATTGCTCGAAAGTGCCGACGTCCGCAGCCAAGCCTCGCCGGCCGCTCCGGTCGTGGCGTCCTGGCGCACGGGACATCGCGTTCAGCTCGTCGAGCTGCGCGGCGGATGGGCCCAGGTGCGCGACGGCAACACGACGGCGTGGCTGCGAGCCAGCACCCTCGAGACCGCTCCCGCCGGCTACGGCGCGGCCGCAGCGCTCGAAAGCGGCCGACGCGCCCCCGGCAACGAGGTCGTCAGTCTCGGCGTGCGAACCTATCCCGCGCCGCGGATGAATCGTCACGCACTGATCGTCGGCGTCGGCACCTACGAGGCAGATCCGGCCCGCAAGGTCGAGCCGCTTCCCGGCGTGAAGCACGACATGCTGAACGCCCTCGTCGTGGCCCGCTATCTCCAGGTGCCGATCGAGAACACCACGCTCGTGAAGGACGAGGCCGCGACGCGAGACGGAGTGGCCGCGGCGCTCAGCGAGCTGTCGGCGCGAATGAATCCGGGGGACCGCGTCTTCATCTACTGGGCCGGGCACGGCTCGCGCTCGCTCGATGCAGCCGAGGGCGCGTGCGTCGAGTCGCTCGTTCCCTTCGATCTCAAGGACGTCAGCAACCGGGACTTCGCGGCCTGGGTCAAGCCGATCGGCGACAAGGCCGACAAGATGCTCGTGATGTTCGACGCGTGTCACTCGGCGGGAGTGGCCGACGCCTCGCGGAGCCTGGGGACACTGCGTCCTCGCAGCGCCGCGAGCGCCGACGCCTGCCGGATTCCTTCGAACGTGCGGACAAGAAGCTTTTCGTCGGCGGTGCGCGATGTCGGGCTGAGCGCCGCCGACGTGGTGCACGTGGCCTCGGCGCGGTCGGATGAAGTGAGCTTCGAGGATTCCGCAACGGGCGGTCTGGCAACGACCGCGCTGCGCGACTGCCTGGGCGGAGATGCCATCGACAAGGACGGATCGGGCGCAGTGACGATGACCGAGGTCGCTGCCTGCGTTCAGGCGAAGGTCGACCTGAAGATGGCACCGTTCCCGCGACTCGTCGCCAGCCACCTGACCCTGTCCGGGAACGCCTCGTTCGTTCCCGCGCTGTTCGCGGCCCCGGCGCAGCTCTCGGCGGGGTCGACTAGCGCCGCGCCGGTCGGCGTCGTCGGCATCGACGATGTCGTCCAGGAAATCTATCAGCAGCGCGACGCGAAGTGGACGGTGCAGGCGGTCTCGAGCCGCAACCGCGTGAAGATCGGCGACCTTCTGCCCGACTGGTCGGTCACCTCGGAGCGCGATGGCTACCTCTATGTCGTCATGGTCGGAAGCGATCGACAGTCGCTCTATCTGCTCTTTCCGAACGACCTCGATCAAGGCAACCGCATGGCGGCGCAGCGCACGGTGACGATTCCGCGGCCGCCTTGGGCCCTGCGCGCCGCGGGTCCCGCCGGCAACGACGAGATCCTGGTGATCGTGACCGACGGGCCACGCGACCTGAGCGCGCTCGCAGGGACGAAGACCGTCGGCTTCACCAAGCCGCTGACCGACGCGGCGGGTCGCGCCCGGCTGCAACGCGTGTTTGCCACCAACGCCCGGGCCGGCGCGACGTGCACGTCCGCGGCGGGGTGTTCCGACGCCTTCGGCGCCGCCGTGCTCACCGTTCAGGAGGACGACTGAGCGACACCTTCGATCGGCGCCCGGCAGCGGCCGGCAGCGCTCTCAGTGCGCGCCCCCAGCGTCGACCGCGACGTTCTTGGCCGGCTGCGCCGCCCAGACGAACGCGAGCAGGACGACGAAAAGCACGCCGGAGAGGAAAAACAGGTCGTTGACGGCGAGCGTGTAGGCCTGCTGATCGATCATGCGGTTGATCATCGCCATCGACTGGCTCGCGTCGTAGCCGCTCGCGGCGAGCTGGCTCATCGCCGCGGTCGCCGCGCTGTTGGCGTTGTTGATTCCTTCGGCGAGCTCCGAGTGGTGCAACGCGGCGCGGTTCTCCCACACGGTGGTGAAGATCGACGTGCCGATCGCGCCCGCGGTGATGCGCGCGAAGTTGCTGAGTCCGGCCGCTGCCGGCATGCGGTCGGGCGTCAGTCCGGAAAAGATGATCGCCTGCAGCGGGATGAAGAAGAACGCCATCGCCGCGCCCTGGAGCACGGTCGGAACGAGGATCGTGTTGAAGTCGGCCTGCGTGTTGAAGTGCGAGCGCATGACCAGCACGGCGCCGAAGCCGAGGAAGGAAATCGAGGCGAGCTTGCGCGGGTCGATCCTGGCGACGTTCTTGCCGACCCACGGCGAGATGATGATCGCGAGGATTCCGACCGGCGCCGTCGCCAACCCGGCCCAGGTCGCGGTGTAGCCCATGTACTGCTGCAGCCAGAGCGGCAGTAGGACGACGTTGCCGAAGAACAGGCCGTAGGCGACCGCCAGCGCCATCGTTCCGGTCAGGAAGTTGCGTCGCGCGAACAGGCGCAGGTCGACGATCGGGTGCTCCTCGGTGAGCTCCCAGGCAAGGAAGAAGGCGAAGCCGACCGCGGCGACGATCGCGAGGACGACGATCTGCGTCG
>Ga0207675_100004218_pt1 | contig 13909 bp, 12 predicted proteins | sample KBSSwiS42_FD_184305 | JGI IMG/M metagenome (GOLD analysis project Ga0207675, IMG submission 184305) | Switchgrass rhizosphere microbial communities from Kellogg Biological Station, Michigan, USA - KBS Switchgrass S4-2 (SPAdes) (version 2) | ecosystem: Host-associated > Plants > Roots >... | reverse complement strand
AGCCGCAGCTGAATCAATTAAGGCAGCGATCGCCCCGCCATGAACTACTCCATTGTTCTGACGAAGCTCGTCCCTAACAGCCATGCTCATTGAAGCGTGGCCAGGTTCAGCAGCCTCAAGCTTGATTCCCAGGAGTTGACCAAAGGCGAGGTTCTGAACAGCGCTCTCAATTCGTTTCTGCTGTGATTCGGAGAAGCCAGAAAAGTTCATGACCGGTAGCTTTCGCCGGGATTGAGAGGCTCCACAATCACAGCGGTTCCGTAGGCAAGCACTTCGGTCACTCCTGCCGACAATTCGGTCGTATCGTAGCGTGCACCCACGATTGCGTTGGCGCCGATCTCGGTCGCATGTTGAATCATGATCTCGAAGGCATCGGTACGAGTCTGCTCACAGAGTGATGTCCAAACAGTGATGTTGCCGCCAACGATTGTTTGCAGCGTGGCACCAAGGGTTGCAAAGACATTTCGTGAACGCACGACAATGCCGCGGACAACCCCGAGGTTCTGAACAACCCGATAGTTGGGGAGCTCAAAGGCAGTAGTAACCATTTGGTGGGAAACTGAGTACCGTGGAGGACTGACTGCGTACGGTACTCTTTGCATATTGTCGGAGCTCATCGTTTGCCTCCTTGCGGCGACTTAACAGACTTCCGTTTGTACAAAGTTACTTGGGGCGCTGGTTGTGATCGAGTTTTTGGTTTCCACAAGACCTTCTGTAGGTCGCAACGCAAATTCTTGTCGAAGGCGACTCCTTCACTTTCGAGCAGACGTTGTTGTTTATCATGTGGCAAGACTACTGGACCGGTCGAACACGCACCCTGTGCATTCAGCACGCGATGCCATGGTGTGCCTTCAGGAGATGCGTGCATCACGAAACCCACTGTTCGTGGCGTATATCCTTCGCCCAACAATTCCGCGATTTGACCATAGGTCATCACCCGACCCGACGGAATCTTACGCACGATTTTGTATACGCGCTCACGGTAGTTTGGGTTATCGCGTTTTGCCGGCACAGCTTTAGTTTCAATCAATCGATTGTACGAAGGACCGCTCTCGCAGGCGCTCCGTCACCCTGCCCACTTCGAATCCGCATCGGCAAACAAATCAGTTCATAGCGCCCCGCAGAAATGCCGGTGAGATTCAAACCTTCGACAATTACTATTCCTCGAGAGAGCAAAGCAAGATGTGTTGGGTGTTGCTTTTGTCCGAACTGCTCTATCGAAAGATAGTCAATGCCGACCAGTTTGACTCCCTGCTCGGCAAGATACTCGGCCGCCTCCAATTCCAGATAAGTGAAGTCCTGACGAAACTCAGTTGCATACTCCTGCCAGAATTTTGAATTCCGCGTCTTGAACAAAACACGCGAAATGCCCGATTCGTAAACATCGGATACGAATTCTTTGCCGATTGACAAGCAGCTGTCCGGCACGTCGATCACCTCGGCCTCACCGATCAAAGATTCGAGCGCCAGCGATTCTGACTTCGCAGCTCCTTCGATGAAATGAGCAGGCGCATCCACGTGTGTTCCGCTGTGCGCTCCAAAGTTTAGACGGGTGACGTTTGCGCTATCACCCTTGGCCAGGCTGGACCAATCCGTAATCTGAACACCCGGATCGCCAGGATAGCTAGCCATATCGTTCGTAAGAGGAACAGTAAGATCGTAGATGGGCATGGGCAGGTTCTCGGTGAGAGGGGATAGTAGTGGCCTGGAAATGAACGTGTCAATTCTTACGACTAAAGGCGTCATTGCCACACGCCGGTCCGCTTGCACACACAATTTCAATCTATTACATTCGCCTCGTTAAGCAAGAGACCAATCGTCGAGGTTAGCCGCATCAGTTCCAAGGATTTCCCACCTTTAAAAATTGCCGCCTCAAGCTACCTAAACAGCGCACCTTTGATTTGGAGCTTTTTATATGGCTCGATGCGCGGAGTTGCAGACTTTGTCGACCCGGTTCCCGCTCGATGTGCCCAACTTCTTGCGCAGGAAGAAGTCGACGTTGCACTCGTGCCGGTGATCGAATATCAACGGATACCTGATGTGTCATTGGTTCCGGATGTGTGTGTAGCATCGAAGAGAGAGGTACGCAGCGTCATTCTGGTGTCGAGAAAGAAGGACCTCGAAAACATCAGCAGCGTGGCTTTGGATGAATCGTCTCGAACCTCTGCAACGCTTGTAAAGATTATTTTCCGTGAGTTTCTGAATCGAGAACCAACCTGGTCAACCCATTCGCCCGACCTGGAGAAAATGCTTGAGCAGAACGACGCCGCGCTAATGATTGGCGATCCGGCAATGATCTTTCCGCGTGAAGGTTTGAGCGTGTGGGACATGGCTGGTTTATGGCGAAACTACACCGACCTCGGTTTCGTTTTTGCTATGTGGGCGGTCAGAAACAACGCTTTCGAAAGAGCCAGTAATGTCGACTTTTCAGCAGCGCGTGACGAAGGTGTGGAACACAAAACCGAGATTGTCGAGCAATATCACAAGCTGCTCGGACTATCGAGAGAATCGCTACGCCACTACCTGGATGAGAACATTAGCTTCAGTGTCGATGACCAACTTCGTAAGGGGCTCGAACTTTACTTTCAACTGGCCCACAAACATGGACTGCTTTCTGAGTTGAAGCCGTTGAAAACACTTGGGCAGTAGCTTAGTATTCAACATAGGAATCATGACCAACAAATCAAACGTCCAATCTATATTGGATCGAACTCTAGCTGGCGAACGAATGACCGTCGCGGAGTGTACGACGCTACTTGAGTCACATGATATCGCCCCGATGGGCGCCGCCGCGGATGTAATAAGGTCGCACCGGCACCCCGGGAATATAGTTACCTACATCATCGATCGAAATGTGAACTACACAAACGTTTGCAACGTCGTCTGCACCTTCTGCGCGTTTTATCGACGCCCGGGTGCGCCCGACACATACGTCCGAACGTTTGAAGAGATTTGTCACAAGATCGATGAGACAATCGCACTCGGCGGCACCGGAGTCTTGATGCAGGGTGGTTTGCATCCGGACTTTGGAATTGAGTGGTATGAAGACTTACTACGTTCGCTCCGTGAGAAGTACCCAACTTTTCAGCTGCACTGTTTTTCACCACCAGAGATTCACAACATTCATCTCATTTCAAACCTCGACTACGAGACGATCATGTCGAGGCTCAAGGCAGCCGGCTTATACAGTCTGCCCGGCGGCGGCGCAGAGATCCTCGATGACGAAGTACGAAAGCGAGTTTCCACCAAGTGCACTACTGATGAGTGGCTCGGCGTAATGCGTGCGGTTCATCGCGTTGGTTTACGTTCGACAGCGACAATGATGTTTGGCATCGGCGACACAATCGAACATCGCGTAAGGCATCTGGAACGGATTCGGGATCTTCAAGACGAAACCGGCGGCTTCACTGCTTTTATTCCCTGGACATTCCAACGAGAGAACACAGCATTGGGACGCCGTATTAAAGATGAACCAACTGGAGTCGATTACTTGAAGATGCTGGCGGTGTCGCGTCTTTTCCTCGACAACATCGAAAACTTCCAATCATCGTGGTTGACTCAAGGATTGCGTTTGGGCCAGGTAGCTTTGCGTTTCGGTGCAAACGACATGGGCTCGATCATGATTGAGGAGAATGTGGTGTCGGCAGCTGGAGCGAACAATAGCGCTGACGAAGCGATGCTCCAGTTTCTTATTCGCGAAGCGGGCTTTGTTCCTCAACAGCGCGACATACTTTATAAGCACGTGAATCGGAACGAGAAGGCTGAACTGGTAATGGCGTAGATTAGTGCTTTGTACTTTGTGCTTTGTACTTTGTGCTTTGTACTTTGTGCTTTGTACGTTGTGCTTTGTACGCCAACTGCTTCACGCGACACGACCCTACCAAGAACAAAGCACTAAGCACTAAGCACTAAGTACAAGTACAAGTACAAAACATAACCGAACCATTTCGTTCACCTCGCCGCGCCTCTAGACAAAAACCTCTCGCCACCGCGAAACGCCTCCTTCACCAATGCATTGAAGAGTTCCGGGTGCTCCTGTTCCGGCATCATCCGACAGAAGTCAAATACTTCAAGTTCAGCCTTCGGATTAAGGTCCAGCAAGGCGCTGGCTTTCGAAACTGGACTAGTAAAGTCCTGCTTTCCCCAAACTAAAATCACCCGCTGAGTGAGACGCGAAAACGCCAGGCGCATATCAACGTTAAGGTAACCGGCAAGGAAAGCCGCGATGGCGTGCTGCGCGCCTGCCTGATGGCTTGTCGCATAGAGGTGTGAAACAAATCGATTCGTCACTCGCCGGTAGTCATAAAAAAGAGTTCGTCGCGCATAGTCTCGGATGCTCCGTTCACTCGCCATCACGTTGTAGAAAGACGTTCCCAACACTGGCGACTGAAGCAAACCGTAGAATGCTGCGCCTGCCATGCCTGGTCTGGCGTTGAGCGTGTCGTAACCGGCCGGCGCATTGAGAATCAGCGCGTTTACAAGTTCCGGATGCTCCTCAGCCACACGTACCGCATAAGACGCGCCGAGTGAACTCGCCACAACGTTTGCCGGTCCACCAGCGACTTCCCGAATGAAATCGGAGATTAATTCGACGTAGAGGTCGGCAGAGTAGGGAGCGGCCGCGGGCCTATCCGAAAACCCGAAGCCTAACAAATCAAGCGCGTATACACGGAAGGACTGACCTAGTGGATCAAAGTTTTTCCGCCACATGAAACTTGACGAACCAGCACCGATGCCGTGCACAAAAACAATGGGCACGCCAGAATTCCCGATACCTAACTCCTTGTAAAAGATCCGTCCATGTCTCCACGGAAAAAACTTTGGCGCGCCACCAAGCGCAGTGTCGTCCGGATCGTGAGCGTTACGCTGTATCGAGGCATTAACGGCCGCGAGTGCGGCGACACCCGCACCGCCAGCGAGAATCGTTTTCCAAAAGTTACTTAGCTTGCCCATATCGTCCTGCAAAAATTGAACAAGTTAGATGCAAGAAGGGGCGGCCCGCGGAGTGCCGCCCCTTGCAATCTAATCACATGAACCCATCACCTATACAAGCGCAAAGTCGTATTGCTCTTGATGAATGCCAGGGTCACTCGTGATGTCGATCGGTCCGAGGTAGTCTTCGATCTCAACCAGAACATCCCGTTCGGAAGTGCGCAGTGCCTTGGCAACATCCGGATTGATCCGCAAAGTGACTTGAGTGTGATCACTATTGCCGTTCATTCCCTTAGCCAACCGGCGTGCCTCCTCCAGCAATTCATAACAGATTGTCTGCGGCGACTTGATCAGTCCGGCACCCTGACAATACTGGCATGGTGAACACAACGTTCTTTCAAGCGATTGCTTCACCCGTTTACGAGTCATGATTACCAGGCCAAAGTCATTAAACGAAAGCACCTTCGTTGGCGACTTGTCGTTACGCAACGCGTCCTGAAGAGTCTGCATTACCTTTTGACGGTTACGACGTTCTTCCATGTCGATCAAGTCGAGCACAATGATGCCGCCTAAATCGCGCAGCCGAATCTGGCGAACAATCTCATCCACCGCTTCGAGATTCGTTCTGGTGATGGTGTCTTCCAGGCGTCCGCTACCGCGACCGACAAACTTGCCGGTGTTCACATCGATTGCAACCAAAGCTTCAGTCTGATTGATTACCAGGTAACCGCCTGACCTCAGCCACACCCTGGGTTTGATGGCCTTGTCGATTTCAGCCTGCACGCCGTAGGCCTCCAGTATCGGTTGGTCACGCGTGTAGAGTTTCACGCGTTTGACCATCCGAGGCTGAATCCGGTTAACAAACTCGACGATTCCTTGATACTCCTCTTCCGAATCAACGCGAATGGCTTCAAAGTCTTCCGCCAATTGATCGCGCAAGAGTCGTTGCACAAGATCCAGATCCCGATGTACCAGGGCGGGAGCTTTTGCCTTTTCTGCACTGGCACGGATATCCAACCAGGTTCGGACCAGATAACGAACGTCCTCACGAAGGTCCTTTTCATTTATCCCCACACCGGCGGTTCTGACAATGAAACCGCCCGACGGAATGTCTTCCTCAGCTCGAATAGTCTGAATCAATTTACGGAGACGATGTCGCTCGTTGTCAGATTCAATCTTTCGCGACACGCCAACGTGTTCGACGGTAGGCATGTAAACCAGGAAACGTCCGGGGAGCGCGATGTGCGAGGTGATTCTTGCGCCCTTCTTGGCGATTGGCTCCTTGGCAATCTGCACAAGGATTTCCTGTCCTTCACTTAGCAAATCAGTGATGGCCGGTTGATGTCGATCACGACGAGATTGTCCGCGATATCCACTGCGTTCGCGCGATCCTCGTTGATCTCGATCTCTTGATGGAGGACGTTGCGGTGTCTCTCTTTGGGGTGTCTCTCGTTGCGGTGCCTCGACGGGTGGAGGTGCCGCCACAACTTCCGGCGGAGCTTCGACTATCGGTAAGACTTCAACCTCTTCCGCGCCTCCATTTGCACCTGATTTAACCTCGTCTGCGGTTGCGTCGGGCCCGGATTGTTTACCCTTACTTGGCCTTCGACGACGCCTGCCGCCACGTCTGGTTGCAAATTCAGCACGCGACTGACTCTCTCCAACCCTCGCCTCAGAATCTGCGAAACCTTCCGCTGATTCATCGCCATCGGTCGCTCGTTTCTTCGAAGACTTCTTACTCGATGCCTTCTTCTTCGCGGCTCCCTTCGTCGCTCCAGCTGGGGGGCGTGTCCTTTTCTTTTTAGCGCTTGCGTCGTCGGAACTCGTTGCAACTTTGCGCCCTCGTCGCGGAGTGGGCTCAGCTTCGCTTTCCTCATCATCGCTCACCCGCTCAAAGCTTCCAGTCCCAAGAAGGTCAGGAACAGCGTCGTCATTGAAACCGGCAAGATGCGCTTCTTGTAGGTGTCGCGCTTCTCGGACGGCTGTCTCAGCCTCAGTCTCACCATCGTCAACTCGTTCAAACGAGTCGTCGCCGAGTCCACTCGATAACAACGAGCCGACTTGAGCATTCCGATAATCATCTTCCATGTTGAATTCGACAGCGTGGATTTGGTCGAATAGGCGCTCTTGTAATCGGGCATCCTTGAACATCTCGCCATTAACTGCCGACTCTTCTTCATCAACAATGCGCTCAATCGAAGGATCGCCGGCGACGAATGGTGTATCTGGTACGTCAAACTGCTCGCGCTCTGGCGCCGGCGAAGTAGTCGTCTCTTCGGGTTTCTCCCAACGCGAACGTCGCCGACCACGGCGTCCCCGGCGACGACTTGCTTCACCCGATTCAGGTGTTTCGGCGACACTCGGGGCCGCCGCTTCCTGCATTGGTTCAACCTTCTCCTGCGTTTCTTCGATTCGTTGCTCACGCTCGACTCGATTTTGAGCAATCTCCTGCGCCGCCGCATGCTCGGCATCCGGAGTTCCCTTCTTGGATTTGTCGATGACAATCCTTTCAAACTCTTCTTCCTCATCGAAGAAATCCGAAACGTACAAAAAGGCATCTCGTTCCAGGCCTATGTCAACGAAGGCCGACTGCATTCCCGGAAGAACCCGCATTACGCGACCCTTATAGATGTTGCCGACGATTCCCTGGTGTTGTTCTCCACGCTCGATGTAGAACTCGGACACCTTGTCGTCCTCGATGATTGCTATTTTCTTTTCTTTTCCGTTGACGCAGACTATTAATTGTTTAGCCATTCGAACTTAAGTCTCCTCGACCGGTCTTGTACCGCAAATCTTTCCGACTCAGTGCCAACGATTCGTCGTTGGAAAGGAACAGAGTTGTCTATACAAGAACGCCGTGTGAAAGTTGTGGGCGGACAAGGCGATGCGGCCTTCAAGCATTTAGCGAGGCGCGAAGCATCATCCGGATTAGCGACACGAAGAACCGTTTCGCCATGAATTGAGTTGATTGATTCAGCCGCAGGAAGGAATTGACCAAAGAACCAATTCGCAACGGGCGGATGGTGGGTAGGTTTGAGATTACGCCCTAAAGCTAGCGCAATTCTCGCCGTGTGCGAGGAGATTTTCCTCAACACACGAAGGCGACATATTTCTTTCAACAGAAAACCTAACTAGCCGCGGCGCGGGGAATATTCTGGAAGGTCTCAGCGGCAGGGAGCGTATACAACCATGACGCAATGACTTTGCCTGGCGTCAGGCGGTTTGCTCGGACCTGTCAATAACGAGCGTAACTTCCAAGTATCCTTGAGCGCTTCTTCCAACTTGCTCGACCGAGCAAATCAAACGGCTGTTTCTACCAACGTTAATTTGGATCGTCTTATCGACGATCGTAAATATCGGACTCGCTCCATGCCGAAGGAATTCTTCAAGAGCTCCTGCGCGTCTTAGCTTTTTTTGACTGAGTGCCTGATAAAGCCGGCCGGGCGAGCTGGGCGAAGTATAACCCAAGAAGCGGAAATTCGTGAATCGCAAATCGCAAATCGTTAATAGTTAATCGTAAATAGTCAATGGTAAATCGTTGGCTCCTAGCTAAAGGATTGACGTTCGATTCACGATTCACTCATTCCCGATTAACCAAAATATTGACACGGTCCATCCTCAGGTGTAGTCTGCGCGCGTTCGATAAACACGAATCCTCGCGTGTTGGCGGAGTTCCCCCCAAACGACCCGTCCGTCCCTTTGGCTGTTAGCAAGCAAATCCTCAGGCACGACTCGCCGTTGATTTCCTGTTTTTGTTCTTGCTTTAGCCTAATCAACCTGAACTATTGACTCCTTGGGTTCTTTTGCGTCTGGGGAAGTGTCCCATTGCGTGAATGAACACTCGAGAAGCTCCCGCAAGAAGGAGATCACAATGAAAGTTGAGTTGCAGATAAACAACAGTGCAAACGCTCGTGCACGATTCGTGTCATGGGCTCCCTCTCCATGCAGGATCCGTGTAACTGACCCGACAGGTGCTTCGGGCCCCGTAGTGGTCGTAAACCTCTCCAGAACTTCCGCAGCTTCAGGTGGAGATGTGGTGTTCCGCAAGGGTACTACTGGTCTCTTCGCAAACACACTCGCCCTGAAAGTCCCGATTAATGGAACCTCAGTTCCCTTCTTCGTGGCTGGCAAGTTTGGACAACCGAGCTCAAACAACAGCGACGTGAGGATTGATGCCAAAGTCGCTGCAAGCCTGGTTGGCGCCGTGAAAGTAATGGTACGAATCCGAAAGAATGCGAATAGTCTCACCGCCGGTGAACGCGATCGATTAGTCGCTGCATTCGCGAAGCTTAATAATCAGGGAGCCGGACGTTTCGCAGACTTCCGCGACATGCATACGGCCGTTAGTTCACCACAAGCACACGGCGCACCTGGGTTCCTCCCCTGGCACCGCGCATACCTACTCGATCTAGAGCGTGAACTGCAGAACATCGACCCAAGCGTTGCTTTACCTTACTGGCGTTTTGACCAGCCATCGCCAAACATATTCACGCTTGATTACTTTGGCGTTTCAGACCCAATTGGTACGGTACAATTCAGTCCAACCAATCCACTTCAGTTTTGGAAAACGGACGGTGTTCCGGGAATCAATCGTCGCCCATTCTTCAGCACCGCGGTCGCACCACCAGGACTACTCACTCAAGCTCAAACACTCGCTCTTGGCGCTGCGTATGCACAGTTTCGCGGAATGGAAGGTAACCCTCATGGCTCCGCACACGTGAGCTTCGGCGGTTTCATTTCCAGCATTCCAACCGCCGCGCGCGATCCGTTGTTCTTCCTTCTCCACTGCAACGTAGATCGACTCTGGGCAAAATGGCAGAGGCAGTTTGCCAGATTCGATTTCACAGTTGCGGCTTCTTACGACAGCGGAGCCAACCCGATTGGTCATAATCTGCCTGATACGATGTGGCCCTGGAACGGAATTACAGGTCCACCTCGTCCGCCGACGGCACCGGGAGGCACGATGGCTGCATCACCTTGCGTGAGTGCTCCGGGTCCGCAACCGCGCGTGCGTGATCCATTGGATTACCAGGGTTCCGTCAATGCCGTGTCTCGTATGGGATTCGACTACGACGATGTACCATTTGCATAAGTGCATTGCACGAGGAGATCCGAACCATGACCACGAAACGTAAAGCTACGAAGAAATCAAAAGCGCAACGACCAAGGTCAGCACGGGCTGCGATGTCAGTCGCGACCAGCGAAAACCAAGTCGTGAAGGAACGCGTTGCGGCGATGGCAGAAGTGCCATTGCTTGTTTGCGAAAGTGACAAAGATTTGCAAAAAGTGTTGGAGGTGTTACGCAACCAGGATGAACCGATCGAAGTGAGGCTGGCTGCGCTCCAATCTTTACAGGCAGCAAGCTTCAGTGTTATCGCGTTTGAATCGTGTCGCGGTGACTACATCGCTACACTGAGAAAGGTCGCGACAGATCCGAACGCAGAGATGCGTCAAAGAGTGCTCGGCATACTCGCGCGGGAGAAGGACGGCTTCGCAATCAAGAAGCTCCTTGATGGATTAAAGAATCCGGACAAAGCCCTGGTACCGCCAGAGAAAGCTCTCCAGCTTTTGAGTTACGACATTCACGCGGAAGCGTACCCGGTTGCGCGAGCCATCATCAACAAGCCACCAAACGAAGATGCCAAACGCGAAGCGTTGAGGCTGCTGGCAGCAGACGCCAAGTCAGCACCTGTCTTTGAAAAGCTGTTGCGCGATAAAAACGAAACGGCCGAAATCCGACAGGTTTCAGCGGCTGCATTACAGGCACTTAAGCCAGACAGCCTCCAAGAGAATGCTCGGGCGATATTGCTTGACGACTCGGACTACGACGAAATTAGAGCCACGAGTCTGACAGCCGTTACTCAGTTTGGTGACGAGGAGTCAGTGTCAAAAGACGAAACGCTGAAGAAACACGTCAGCAGGATGAGTACAAAAGGCGGAGCTAAGGTCAAACGAGGCGCTCGCCAGTTTATGAGCAAGTACGGGAAGTAAACGGTGAAGATCGATGGATCCAAACCCCACGATCAGTTCACTGTCTGAAGCGGAGTTTGCGTCGCTAGTCAGCACAATCGCTGCTGATCCTGCACGACGTAACGAACTTACGGAGCTGCTCCACGAAGATCATTCAATTTACGATGAGCGTGGAGCAGCTACGGCGGTTCGCATGCGCGGTTGGCTTCTGCATACACTCTCGCAAGTAGGAGTTTCAGACGAAGCGCTTGTTTTCATTCTCGAGGAACTCGATACCGGCACCGATCCTTACTTAGTCGCCGCCGCCGCTCGTGCGGTTCGTTCCTATTCCAAACCATCATCTGCACTCGCTCCATTTGTCATGCGGGCGATCTCAAATATTCGTTATCGAGACGAGCCCGTCTCGTTCGATGAATATGGAGAGTACGTCGACGATTCGAGTGGCACGAGTCCAGTTCGTGAGTTACTTGCAACGTTGGCCTGGCTTGGCAGCAACGCGCGTGTTGTCCTGCCAGACCTGGAGTCAATCAAGGCTCAGCCCCATGGACTATCGAAAAAGCGCCTGGTCGATTTGGAGCGAACGCTCGAAGCAATTCGCGGTGCTGGAGAAGAGACGGAATCGTGTTGTGAGTTGCCACGTGGATTAAAAGACAAGTTCTCATGGGGTTTGAAGTCGCGTCGGAGTTGCGACCCGATTGAGTCGACTGTTTTCGAAGATCAGAACAATGAAGCCGTAACGTTTGGGGAGTTCTTTTGTGGCCAACCTTCTATCGCAGTGTTCTTCTATACGCGCTGCGACAACCCGCTTAAATGTTCATTGACTGTCACCAAGCTCGCGCGGATCCAAAATCTCCTGAGTGAACGTGGGCTTGCCAATCAAATAAACACTGCTGCCATCACCTATGACCCTGAATTCGACATGCCCGAAAGGATTCGCGGTTACGGACAAAACCGTGGTGTGCGATTGGACAGTCGCAACCGAATGCTTCGTGCCCAGAACGGTATTGAGTCCATTAGGCGACACTTCAAACTGGGAGTAAATTTCATCGAGTCGCTGGTGAACAGGCACCGGGTTGAGGTTTATATCCTTGATGCAAAGGGCCAGATCGCGAGTGTCTTTGAGCGCATCCATTGGAATGAACAAGAGGTTGTTGACCGTGCAATTGAAGTCTTGAATGAAACGCAACAGGATGCGTCGGAGGCTCCGGAGAAACCTGTTGCTAACCGAAAAACATCATCTCCGATCTTCGGCGCGCTCGCGTCAGTCGCACTGGCTTTCTTCCCCAAGTGTCCGATCTGCTGGGCTGCTTATTTAAGTTTCTTTGGTATCGCGGGCTTGGACCGTATTCCCTACTCACCGTGGCTTCAGCCGATGCTTGCTACAGCAATGCTCATCAACCTTGCCAGTGTTTGGCTGCGAGCACGTGCGACTGGAAGAATGATCGCGTTCTACCTCGTAAGTGCTGGCGCTCTCATCATTATCGCTTCCAAACTTGGCAATGGCTGGGAAGGTCTCGCAATGTGGGGTGTTGGACTAACGTTGACTGGTTCGGTATTGAGTGCACTTGGAGTCAGGAGAAAACGTTCCGTCGATGTCCACGCCTAAATGGCAGTCAGCCACAGATAAACACAGATCAGACAGATAAGAGATAATCGCTGGAGAAACCTAGCTTTCTCTGATCTGTCCGATCTGTATAGATCTGTGGCCGATTGTTTTTTGGTAGATCAACCGAAAGCTAAAGCATATCGGACATGTCTTTGAGCTTCGGCAATCCTTCTACCAAGTGATCGAACGTCAACCATAAACTCCAACTGTGGTGATAGAAAGCGACCGGGAAGATTACGGCTAAGGAAAACAATAACCACAACACTCTGCTGTACTCGACGCCAAGCACTAACAATGAAAAGAAACAGACGGCCAGAACGATCAGTTCTGTTACCACAACATTCGCCAGAATCGCTCCGACGAAAAACCCTGGCTCTCGTTTGAATACTGAGCGACAGATCGGACAGTGGTGTCGAATTTGAAATGGGCGCTCTGTGATATAGGCGCGACCGCATGCGGGACAGCGGAGACGAAATGCTCGAGCGATATAAGTAAGTAAGGTCATTTCAGATTGCAGATTTCAAACTCGCCGACTTGAGATTCTACAGTGACTGCCAACACCTTCAATCTGCAATCTCCAATCTGCAATCTGCAATGAACCTATGTCGTCTATCCCAACACCATTTGGTATGAATCAGTGCATTCATTGCAGTCAGAATAGCCTTATTCACCCGTTTTCGCTTGCGGCATGGCCGTTGCCAAGTGAACAGTCAGGTGAAGGAGGCTCATAGACAAATGAAACTGATCGACTTCAAAAACAAAATTGCAGGTACCTTATTCGCGTTAGCTTTGTTGTTTGGGATCGGTCTCGCTGCAAACTCAACTGCGAATGCGCAGTATCCACAGTATCCAAATGATCGCTATCGACGCGATCGTGACTACCGGAACCAGGATCAGCGACGACGTAACGACGACTGGCGTAATGGCCGTCGACAGACCAACGACAGCTACCCGAACTATGGTGGTTCATTCGATTTTCGACAGACTGCTTTGAACGCAGGCTACAACGAAGGAATGAAGGCTGGCCGCGACGATCGTAATCACAATCGCCGATTTGAGTTCCGTGACGAGAGTGCTTATCAGAAGGCGTCAAAGGATTACAACTCACGAATGGGTGATCGAGGGTTGTACCAGACTTACTTCCGACAAGCGTTCCAAACTGGCTATAACGACGGATACAGAGGTTACTAAGTCACGGTAACCAAGCTGTCCATAAAACGGCGGAGGTGATGATTCACCTCCGCCGTTTTTATTTTAGTCTACGGTGCGTTTTTGGTTTGCGGCTTTGCCGCTTCCCGTGCGGAAAGCCTCCGGCTTTCCGTCAAGCCCGCGACTCTTTTGGCGGCTCCGCCGCCCTCTCCTTACTAAAGGCTTTCCGCACGGGAGGCGGCACAGCCGCAA
>Ga0207675_100004217_pt1 | contig 13911 bp, 9 predicted proteins | sample KBSSwiS42_FD_184305 | JGI IMG/M metagenome (GOLD analysis project Ga0207675, IMG submission 184305) | Switchgrass rhizosphere microbial communities from Kellogg Biological Station, Michigan, USA - KBS Switchgrass S4-2 (SPAdes) (version 2) | ecosystem: Host-associated > Plants > Roots >... | reverse complement strand
CTTTCTGCCGCCGAACGTCGCGAGCCCGGGCGGCCACTGAAGGAGATCGCGCGGCAGCCGGTGTTCATGGTAGCGGCCCTGGCGGCGACCGCAGCCTATTCAACTATGATGCTGCTCATGACGGTCGCGCCGCTGGCCATGGCCGAGTGCAACTTCACGTTCTCGGATTCGGCGTGGATGATGCTGGGTCACATGCTTGGCATGTTCGCACCGTCTTTCTTCACGGGCGCTTTGATCACGCGGTTCGGTGTACTCCGGATCATGCTGATGGGCCTCGTGCTGCTGGGAGGCCATGTGCTGCTGAGCCTGAGTGGAACGGGCTTCGCCTCCTTCGGATCGGCGCTGGTCCTGCTCGGCGTCGGTTGGAATTTCCTCTATGTCGGCGGCACGACGCTGCTGACCGCGACCTACCTGCCGGCGGAGAAGGCGCGTGCTCAGGCCGCAAACGATCTGACCATCTATCTCGTCGGTCTCGCAGCGTCGCTCCTGGCAGGCGCGCTTCTGCAAACGCTCGGCTGGCGATGGCTGAACATAACCCTGCTTCCCTGGCTCCTGATGGCGGTGGTCGCACTGCTGTGGCTCGGCCAGGCGCGAGTCATGGCAGAATTGAGAGGGTCGCGTGAAAGCGAACGCCGCGTAGATGCCTCATGAATGCGGCGCACTGCCATGGTGGCCCGGCAGACTTCGATTGCTTCGAGTATCGCCTGACGGAAGGCGTCGCGCCCATTTGCGTGCTGAGCGAACCGCGTCTCCAAATGACAAGGCGCGGTGTAGTTGATGGCCGTCCGGCAAGAAGGAGTGGGGAACCTGTAGCAGGAGCCATTTGGCTGATTTTGTCAGACGTGCTGTGGGATGCTCGACTTTGGGCTCGCTTCGATAGAGACTGAAGCCGTCATGACGGCTCTTTTAGCCACGCAATCCGCGGAGCGAGATTGGAGGGGCATCGGGCAGGTTCTGGCGGTTGCGAACGAGCTCGGCGCCTACACGAAGCTCGATGAAATGTTACGGCGTGCCGTCGAGCTCGCACGCGATCGGCTCGCGCTCGAACGGGTCGCCATCTTCCTGCACGACGAGCAGAAAGGTCGGATGCGCGGGACCTTCGGCACGGGGCCATCTGGTGAAACGATGGATGAGCGCTGGCATTCGCACCCCGTGACTCCGCAGCAGTGCGCGGATCTCCGGCGGCTGCTGCCGCAGGGCACGCTCTGGAATTTCTACGAGGACGTCGAGCTTCAGGTGCCTCGGCCATCCCGCAACTTGATCATCGGACGTGGCTGGAACACCATCACTCCATTGCTGGCCGCCGGCAAAGTCGTCGGCGTGATGTACGTCGACACAGCCCTCAGCGGCGCGGCGTTTGACGCGGAGAAGCAGGCGCATGCTGCGGTGCTCTGCGCTGCGGTCGCGAGCTTCGTCCAAGCCAAGCGACCAGAAGGCACGAGCAAGCGCTCCCTTGGTTCGGATCAGCCGTCGCGCACGGTGAGGCGCATGCTGGCCGCGCTCGAGCGTGACCCGTGCGTACGTGGCCAGGATCTCGCCCAAGAGCTCCGCGTCAGCCCGGGGCATTTGGGACGCGTGTTCAAGATGGAGATGGGAGCGTCGCTGGTGGAGTATCGCAATCGCCTTCGGCTGCAGAGTTTTTTCGACGTGGTCGGCAGGGGGGAGGCGAATCTGATCCGAGCCGCGCTCGGCGCGGGGTTCGGCAGTTACGCCCAGTTTCATCGCGTCTATCGCCAGTTGGTCGGTGGTACACCACGTGACCTCGCGCTCGGTCGGCAGCCCGCGCATGCAGGCGGCGGAACAGAGCGCGCTCGAGCCTACGCCGAGCGCGTCGGCGCGACATTGCAGAGCTGGCCAAAGAAATTGCGCAGACGGCGAGCATGAACGCTGCCCCAATGCGCCTCGAAGCGATGCGCAAGGTCATGGGAGCCGGAATCGACACCGCTACTTCGATCGAGCCATCTGCACGCGCAGCAACGTGGGCGCGTCGCTGAAGTTGAGCCCGTAGTCGGTCTGGTCACCGTTCCAGACGCGCAGGAAGGTCCACTTGCCGCTCCCGTCGTAACGGCCCTCCTCCACGCGGACGAGCATTGCGCTCTCGTCCGCCGCCGGCTGAGCGAGCTCGAGCCGCACGCGCACGTTGCTGCCGGCGATCAGGAACTCGTCGGGTCCGAGCTGCGCCACGACCGCGCCGCCGACGCCCTTGCCGGCGGTCGGAGCGGGGTCGCGTTTGAGCCACGGCGCGTCGCGCTCGCCGAATTGCCAGAGATCGTACTGGGTCGTGATCCGCCACGCGCCCAGCACCGTCGACTCGTCGCCGCCGTCCCTGCCTTTCGCAGAGCCCCAGGTGGCGTGCTCGAGCGCGAGCTTGGCCCAGTCGCGCGCCATCGGCGCGAACAGCGCATACTTCGACGCGAACGCCTCGATCGTGGCCGCGTCCAGCGTCTTGGCGCCGAGCGGATAGTTGGAGTAGCCCGTCTCGTCGAAGCCGAACGGCGAGAAGCCGATGCCGCCCTTGCCGAGCACCGACCAGAAAAAGCGCGCGAATTCGGCGTCGTTGCCCGTCTCCGGAATGAACAGCGCGTTGTCGGGGCGGGCGTAGTGCCGCAGAAACTCGGCGTAGGCCTTGGGGTCCTTGTTGTAGATATCCGGCGCCACGAGATCGATGTGGGGGGCCGCAGCCTTCCAGACGTCGATCACCTGCCAGTCGGGGCCGCCGCTCGCGCCGCCGCCCTTGCCCGGCTTGCCGAAGGCGTCGCCCAGCGATGCGTTGCAGTACATGGGCAGATCCAGCACCGCCTTGCCGGCGCTGGCGATCTCGTCGATGTAGCGAGCGGTGTGCCAGGCGTTGAACGCGCTGTCGGCGAGGGGACCGAACACCTGAGACCAGGTGCCGGACTTGCCGCGCGCGCGTGCCAGCGCGTCCGGCACGGCGCCCTTGAACAGAGCCTGCGCCTCGGGTCCGAAATCTCGCGGCTGACCCCAGCTGCCGACCTCGTTCTGCGGCTGGACCAGGATCACGCGATGATCGCGATCGATCCCCTTCAGGTGGCGCATCATCGCAACGAACGCGCGCTGGTCCGCCTCCAGGGTCGCGCGATGGTGCGGCGAGAGCACATAGTGTGCCTTGCCCGTGGGCGTGCGCATGCGCGGGAAGCGCTTGCCGTCGCGCTCGACCCAAGTCGGAGCATAGGCGGGGCCGGTGTTCTTCCAGGTCCCGAACCAGAGCAGGATCAGGCGCTTGTCGCGCGCTCGCGCTTGCGGGATCAGGGCGTCGAGCCACGAGAAGTCGAACTCGCCCTCGACCGGCTCGACCTGTTCCCAGGCGACGGGGATCTCGAGCGTGTTGGCATGCAGGCGCTCCAGCAGTGGCCAGACCTGCGGGAGCATGGCGGGGTAGTTACTGCTGTTGTTGGCCTGCACGCCCAGGATCAGGAACGGCTCGCCATTCACGAACAGCGCGTGCCGGCCATTCTTTTGCTCGAGTCGTGGCAGGGAATCCGCCGCAGCAGCGGGCGCGCTCGCCGCGACCAGCGCCGCCAGCGCCAACATCGTCCGTAGAAGCCTCATGGCTCGCGTCTAACACGCCCGCGACCGCTTTCCCTGCGGGATCGGGGAGTGTGCTAGAGTGAGTGGACAATGCCGGCGGCTCCACACTCGACTCCGAACCCCCTCTCGATCGACGAGTGGGCTGCCCTATCGGAGGACGAGCCCGGTGAGTTCGTCGACGGGCGGATCGTGGAGGAGGAAGTACCGGACAATGAGCACGAAACCGTCGTTGGCTATCTCGTCAGTCTGCTCCGGACGTGGGCGCACGCGCGCGGCGGGTTTGTTTTCGGCTCCGAGGCGAAGTTTGCCGTGCGTCCCAAGCGCGGCCGCAAGCCCGACGTCAGCGTCTACTTGCCCGGTGGGCACCGACCACCTCGCCGTGGAATCAACCGAACTCCACCCGACATCGCGATCGAAGTCATCAGTCCCAGCCCACGCGACGTGCGTCGCGATCGCATCGAGAAGGCGGACGAGTATGCCGCCTTCGGGGTGCGCTGGTACTGGTTGGTCGATCCTCAGGCACGCAGCATCGAAATCTGGGAGCTAGACTCCACGGGACGGTACGCTCGCGCCATCGGTGCGAGCGAGGGCCGGCTCGACTCCCTGCCGGCATGCCCGGAGCTCGTGATCGATCTCGATGCTTTGTGGGCAGAGATCGACCGCCTGGGACCGGAGGAGCCAGAGAATTAGCCGCGTGGCCTGCTCAGCGGGCACATCCTGGCGGCGCTGAGCGTGGGCGGCGCCGAGCCCTTCTGCCTCAGCGCCGCGACGCCCACCAACCCAGCGCGCTCACCAGCGCCGCCAGCGCCAGCAACGCCGCTGCCAACCAGAGCAGCAAGCCGACCCAGGCGTGGCGCAGGGAACGACCGCCGCGCCGCTCGCAGGCGCGACAGATGGCCCACGGCTGCGCGCCGTGCTGGGTGATGACGCAGCAGTCCCCGCACAGCGGAATCCGACAGCGAGCGCAGGGGCCGGCGGCCACCGCCCCGCAGGCACAGCGCGCGAGCCCGCCGCCGTCGCCACCGGCTCCGATCAGCTGTCCACTCATGCACGGCCGTCCTGACTCGCAGGCAAGGGCGCTCTAGCTCTTGCGCCGGCCTGCCAGGATCTTCGCAAACGAGCGCAGCCGAAACTCCGCCGGAGCGAGCCCCGTCCGCGCCAGATCGGCTTGTGAAATGGCGCCGCAGTTCAGCGCCCGCACGAAGTAGTTGAGCAGCCCCTGCCCCGTGGCAGCATCGTCGAACACATCCCCCACCAGCGTCGCCTGCGCGGCCTTGTCGATGAAGTTGCGGAGTCGATCGGCCGCCTGCGAGAAGCCCTCGAGGAAAAACGCGTACGTCGTCGCGTAGCGCACCGGCAGCTGCGCAGGGTGCAGATCCCAGCCTTGATAGAAGCCGCCCTCGAGAGAGTGCCGCACGTTGCGCTGAGACAGCCGCCAGGCGTTGTAGATGGAGGCTCGGTTCTGTGCGATCTGCTCCGGCGCCAGTAGATCCCCACTGCTCCCCTGCTGAGAGCTCGGCCCGATCGGCAGCACGTTGGTCGCGCCATCCGAGAGAAAGATGCCCGTCCCCCCGTAGGCAAGCACCATCATGCCCTTGGCCAGATCGCACAGCGGGTGCGCCATGGCTTGATAGGCCGCCGTGATGTCACAGGACGCCGTGAAGTCGTACGTGCCGAGGTGCGCTCCGAAGCAGCGACCCTCGCATGCCTGCAGGAACGCCGGCAGCGGGCAGCGACCGTCGGGACCGAGCAGCGCCTGCGTCAGCTCCACCATCAGCTCCAGCTTCAGCCGCCCCGGATCCAGGTGATGGCGGCGCTCCAGCGACTCGAGCAGCCGCACCAGCATGCGCGGCTGCTCGGCCAGCGTGACCTTGGGCAACGTGACGAGAAACGGATCCGGCAACCTGCCGCCGGTCTCGGCCAGCAGCGTCCCGACAAACAGCTCGAGCGTACGGGCGGCGCGCTCGGTCCACTCCGTGTTCAGCGACTTGATGCGGATGCCGATGAACGGCGGCGAGCTGCCCTCCGCCATGGCGCGCGCCAGCTCGCGCGCGGCGTTCTCGGCGGCTTCGTCTTCCTCCGCGTCCGGACGCGCGCCGAAACCGTCTTCGAAATCGATCCGGAAATCTTCGACGGGCTCGCGCTCCAGCTTGTCCAGCACGCGCTGGTGGACCGCAAAGGCCAACCAGGCTTCCGGCTGCTCGCGCCGCAGCGCCTCGGGGTCGCGCTGGAAGCGAGCGCCGAGCGCGGCACTTTCCTGTGCGGCACTGGCCTGTGCGGCACTCTCCTGCGCGACACTGGCCTGCGCGGGCGCGCCGGGGGCGGGCGGGGCGATCAAGCCTACTCCGCGCGCAAACTCGATCGGGTCCGCACCATACGTGGAGAGAGTCTGCAGCGCGCTGCGCCCGAGTCTCGCCGTGGTGTCCCAGCGAAACAGCTGCGCGCCACCGTACACCGTGTGCACCGGCTGCCGCTGCGCGCTGGGCCCTGGAAACATGGCGCTGAACGCCCGGTTGGCGGAGGCGAGCGCCTGCAGCGCCTCGGGCGCATCATCGAGAAGAGAGTCAGGCATGGGCATCACTCCGAAGCGACGGACACCCTAACACTACTACGAGTAGCTGAACCGCAAAGACGCCAAGGACAGCATTTGTCGCCCATTTCGGCGCAGGGTCACGGCGGCACTACCAGCTGCTCTTTCATTCGATTGACGATGGCGGCCATCGCCGGACGGTAGCCGTAGTCGGAACTGCTCGAGTTGGTCACGTTGAGCGCACAGATCGACGCCACGATCGAGTTGCTCGTGAGCTCGCCGTAGTCCTTCAGCACTTGCAGCTCGCGCAGGCCCGGGTACGCCTTGGCCCAATACTGGGTGGTGCCCGGCGCACTCACGCCCGGGCGTTGCTCACATAGCGGGCGATCGAGCACCCCCTCGTAACAGTCGCAGTTGTCTGTGTTCGGATCGAGCGCTGCGCAATCGCGCGGAGCCGAGAGCGGGAAGATGCAGGCGTATTGCAGATCGTCGGCGCGGGCCGGGGCACCCTCCTCTGTGGCGGTGCCCTGAGTCGTGTCGTAGTCGCGGCCGTTGATCGGGTTGCCAGCCGTCACGCCCTGGCGCGGAAAGGGGCTCTCCACCATCTGCGGCAGCGACGGCGGCACGACCGGGAGACTGGTTACTTCCGGCTGCGATTTTCTGCGCGCCTGCCAGGCGACACCGGGTGAGCCGAGAATCTGGGGCCACACGCCATCGCGCGTCAGCTCCTCGTACGTCTTGAAGCGCGCCGCCCGGGCAGCCGTGCCGGCTCCGCCACTGTCGTCCCCGCCGGCCTCGAGCGCTTGCCGGGGCACGCCGACGATGCCGCTCAGGAAGACCTGTGACGGCTGGCGCCCGCCCACGAACAGCGGATTGGGCAGGATGTCCCGAGCGTCGCAGCCTGCGAGCGAGAGATCGTCCGCGCTCCAGCACAGCTCGGCCTGGCTGAGAGCGTTGACGTAGCGCTGCGTTGGATACAAGAAATCCATGCCGAAGCGGCGCTTCTGCTCGAAGCAGCGCAAGTTCTGACCGTCGAGCTCGGGGGACAGACGGTTCAGGTTCGCCGGGTCCGCCGTGCAGGCCGGGTCGCGAGCGCAGCCAGCGGGGGGAGTCAGCACACAGGAATAGCAGCACTTGGCATTGGCATCCTCTGCACACGCCGAGGAGCCCCTGAACATCGGCCGCGTATCCTCGATGTTGAGCACCGTCCAGGTTTGATTGCCCACCCGGATGGAGCAATCGTTCTCATCGCTCAGCATCACGATGGCAACCAGCGAGTCGGGACGCAGGAACGCATCGCGCTGCTCGAGCAGCGCTTCGTCGAGCAGGAAGCGGTTGTCGGGGCCGGTGGCGCGCCCCACGCAGTTGTTTGCGGCGGAGGTGCTGCCGGCGCACTGCACGCGCGCCAAGGCCCTGTAGGGCACTGGATCGATCAAGAAGCGATACCAGCTCTCGAGCTGCGCCTCCCAGCCGCAGCCCTTTTCCCCCACATCCTGCAGCAGCTGCTGAAAGTTACGGTTGAAGTCACTGACGTTCGTGCTGCCGGCGTGCCACTCGAGAAAACCCTGAGCGTTGGTGTCCGCGTGGCTGCGCTCGAGGCTACCCAGCAGGTGCGCCATGTCGACCTGATCGGCGGCGTATTTGGCGTAACCTTCGTCGATGGGACAAGAAACGTTCGCGCCGACGTCACCGAGGCTGGAGGATACGACGCCGACGTGGATGTCCCCGATCGGCTGGAACTCCCGGCTCTGCCCGGCGGGGCAGGTGGTCGAGCCCTCGGGCGGAGGTGGATACTGGTTGCCCTGGGCATCCACGCAGATGGGGTTCACGAACCGGTTCATCAGATCCGGCAGCGCGGACCTCAAGACTTCCTGCTTGTCGTTCATCGAGATCGAGTTGTCGATCATCAACAGCAGGTCGATCTTGTCGCTGGCGCCCTGCTTTACCAGTTCCGCGGCGGACGCAGAGCTCGCAGCGCCTCCCCCGCTCGGCTGCTCTCGCGCGGCCGGCTCCTCCCTGACTGGCTTGCCCTGAGTATCCCCGCTCGCACCACCACCGCAGGCGCTCGCGATCACTGTGACTGCGGCGAACCACAAAGCCTTCATGATGCTCTGCCTCCTCAGCGCGACCGCGCCAGCCTTGGACTCGCTGGCAAGCGTGACCCACGAATCCAGGACGGTCAATGTCGGGCAGCGACATGGGGGTGCCTCGCAGACCGAGGCGTCTGCGCGGGCGACCCCCGCCGCGCCGGCGCTGCCTGATCTGACGAACGAGGCCGGCTCAGCCCTCGTCGGTTCTAGCTCGGAGCACTCTCCTCGTCCCGGTCTGTCCCGCGCAGCACCTGGCGGACGATGTTGCGCAGCGCGCTCGGAACGATGGGCTTGGGCAAGAAATGGATGCTCGGGTCGAGGACCCCCTGATGCACGATCGTGTCCTCCGTGTAGCCCGACATGTACACGACGCGCATCTCGGGCCGGCTCGACGCCAGGCGTTCAGCCAGCTTCCTGCCACCGAGGTGCGGCATGACCACGTCGGTGAGCAGAATGTCGATGGGACCCACTTGCGTGCGCGACAGCTCGATCGCTCGCAGCGGATCCTCGGCCGCGATGACCACATAGCCCTCGCCGCGGAGTACGGTCGAGACCATGGAAAGAAGCTGTGGCTCATCCTCCACCACCAGGATGGTTGCGCTGCGCGAGATGGGCGCCGGTGCCGAGGGAGCCGGCGCCGAGACGGTAGGCCCGTCGTCACTCTGGGGAAAGTAGAGCTTGAAGGTCGTGCCCCGCCCGGGCTCGCTGTACACCCAGATGTTGCCTCCGTTTTGTTTGACGATGCCAAACACAGTAGCCAGCCCGAGGCCGGTGCCTCGCCCCGCGCCCTTGGTGGAGAAGAACGGCTCAAAAATCCGTGCCGAGGTGGCAGCGTCCATGCCTACCCCGTTGTCGGACACGTCCATCATGATGTACCGACCCGGCGCGACGCCGTGCCGGCCGCTCGCATACTCGCTGTCGAAGTGCGCTGCCTGGACCTCGATCGTGAGCATTCCGCCCTCGGGCATCGCGTCACGCGCGTTGACGACCAGATTCAGCACGACCTGCTCTAGCTGGCTTTTGTCTGCGCGAATGTACAGAGAGTCAGCGCTAGCGCTGATGCTCAGCACGATATCTTCACCCACCAGCCGCCGCACCATGGGCTGCATACCGTGGAGCACTTCACCGAGGTGGATCACGCGCGGTTGCAGCATCTGCTTACGGCCGAATGCCAGCAGCTGACGGGTGAGGTCGGCAGCGCGTTCTGCGGCCAGCAGGCTCTCCCCCAGGAACTCTGCAGTCGGAGTGTCGGCAGGCAATTGCGCCCGAGCCAGGTCGAGGTAACCGAGAATCACCGAAAGCAGGTTGTTGAAATCGTGTGCGATGCCGCCAGCGAGCCGTCCAATCGCCTCCATTTTTTGGGATTGCCGCGCCTGTTCCTCGAGCCTGCGCAGGGCAGACAGATCGTGAGCGATCACGGAAACAAAGGAGCGCTTGGCGTCGCCGTGAGCGAGAACGATGAGCGAGTAAGGCTGCTCTGCCGCAGTCGGCGTGCTCGAGACGACCTCTCCGCGCCACAATCCGTCGCGAATCGCGCAGGGCACGATGACCTCGGTGAGCTGCTGGCGCAGGCTTTTTCCGAGCTGCGCGACGACGTCCTTGGCCGACGCCTCGGGGCCCAACGCAAAAGCTTCGCGCGCCGCGCGATTTGCATACAACAAGGTGCCGTCAAGCTCTGCGATGCCCACGAGGTCAGGGGTCGCGTCGAGAATGGAGACCAGACGCTGCTGCCGTTCGAGCACCTCTTTGCTCTCGGTGACATCGAGCGACGCACCTACCGTGCGCACGGGAACCCTGCGGCCGTCCACTGTGCCAAAGAACGTCTGCGAGCGCGTGTGAGTCCAGCGCGGCTCGCCGTCCGGGCGCAGCACGCGGCCTTCGATGTCGCAGACGCCGTCCCCTGTCGGGTCGTGGGCGCGCGCGATGGCGACACCGATGCGGCTCATGTCGTGCGGATGCGCCACTGCCATGATGCGCGCGAGCGTCGGCTCAACCTCCGGCCCCCAGCCGTAGATCGCGCGATGTTCGGGCGAGAAGTAGATCGTGTCCTTGACATGGTCGTGCTCGAAGATACCGAGCTGCGCCACGTGCACGGCCTGTCGCAGCCGCACTTCACTGCGCGACAGCTCTTCTTCGGCCGCGTGTAGCTCATGCAGGATCACGAGCAGCATGTAGCGACCCTCGACGCTGATGCGCCGGGCAGCGAGCTCTGCCTCGAGCGTTCGACCGGAAGGACTCGTGAGCTTGGTCGTCCAGCGTCGGCAGTGCTCACTCGACGGCAAGGGTTGAGCTTCCGGAACGGGAGGGAACAATGTATCGCCAAGTACAATTGCTGCCTGCTGCGCCGCGAGGCGATTGCGCGCTACGACTCGATGCTGCTCGTCCCAGACAAAGGCCGCGCACGGCAGGCATTCGAGCACTTGTTCCAGCGTCCCACGTGAAAACTCCACGGCCACCCCAACTACCCGCAGCTGCGCCGCTGGGAACCGATCGGCAATGGTGGCCGAGAGGCGGCGGCGAGTGCGGGCGCCTTCACATTTCGCGCTTGGAGCGGGCGACAGGATACCTGAGAGCTGATGCACATGGGTCGACCCTCGGCTCGCGCATGGTCAAAGAATAGCGCACTGGCGTTTCAGCGCCAAGCGCTGGTGCACCAGGGCGATCGCCGCCACCTCGCGCTGACACGACGACGGTACGGTCATGCGCCGAAGCCTGCCAGCGAGAGCAGCAGGAGCTCACGCAGGTCGCAAAGCCTGGTTCGCGGTGATGGATCGCACGACCGTCGACCGGCGGGTCGCGACCTTTCTGCCAGGCGCGACCACTCATGGAGGTCCGCCCGGATCCTGGCTGGCCTCGGGCGCAGCCCCGTCGAAAAGGAGTGTAAGCATGTCCGACGATTACCGATGGTCCGCCGCTGTAGGCCCCGCGCGTCCGAACCGAGGCGCGAGGGTTCGGTCGACCCTGCTGGTGGTGTTGGCGGTTGCCGCAATCTCCTGCGGCACACACGCCGAGCGCGACCCGGACGCGAGCTCGCGCCCCGCCGCAGCCAGCGCTGGCGATCCCGCCGCGACACCGCCCGTCGCCCCCGCGTCCGCACCGGCGACGGGCGATACTCGAGGGCCGAGCGTGGCGCCCGGCGGGGCAGGCACCGAACAGCCGAATGCCGAGGACATACAGGTCGTCGGCGCCCGTGGCAGTCCGGCGAGCAGCCGACCTGCCACCGAAGGCCCTTTGGTGCTTCCGACACCCGACCAGCCCGGGCCCTTCGAGGTGCTGGTGGAGGAGAACGTGGGCGTCGGATTCGAAAATCCCATCAACGCCAACGATCGACCCGGCGCAGGATTCTGCGGGATCTTTGCCGCCTCGTTCGGCGGCGATCCGCAGGAGACCGCCGAGTTCGTCGCGCTTCCGCCCGACCTCGACATCAGCCTGTATACGCTCTTCCGCCCCGCGCAGCTGGCAGAAGGCCAGACGTATCCCGTGCTCACCTGGGGCAACGGCACCTGCGCCTTGCCTGCTGGCTACGGGACGCTGCTGCGGCACGTCGCTTCGCATGGCTTCATCGTGATCGCCGCCAACTCGCGTTGGGTGGGCAGCGGCGAGCCACAGCGCGGCGGCATCGATTGGCTGCTGCAAGAGAACGAACGCGCCGACAGTGCGCTCTTCGGCAAGATCGACGCCGAACGCATCGGCGCCTTCGGTCATTCGCAAGGTGGAGCCTCCACCGGGATCGTCGGCGGCGACGAGCGCGTGGACACGACCATTCTCTTGAATGGCGGAGGCACGGGCGATTTGAACGGGCCAGTCTTCCTGCTGACCGGCGTCAGCGATCTGAATCCGGCGGGGGTACGCTCGGCTTATGATGGCGCTCGGGTCCCTGCCGCGTTCATCAACCTGGAGATGTCGGACCATATTACCTTGATCACCGAACCGGCGCGGGTTGCCGGATCCGTGACGGCGTGGTTCCGCTATCAGTTGCTGGGCGACGCGCAGAGCCGGGCTTGGTTCGTGGGTGACGACTGCACGCTCTGCGCCGCGTCGGCGCCCTGGGAGTTCCTGAGCAAAGGCCTGGAGTGACGCTCGACGCCCACGCCGGCCGTACCGGCGGCTCGGCAACAGAACGAGTCGTCCTCGCTCGTCATGGTTGAGAATGTCGGCCGCTCTTCGAGCGCGGAGGGACCCGTGGCGGCGCCAGGGCCGAGCGACGTGCTGTTCGGCCTCGGCGCGCACAGGGTTCCCTATTGACCGATAGTCAAATAACTCTCGAGCACCGCCTTGCGGAGTGCGACTTTTTATCTGCCGTGGTCCACTGTCGTATGGAGCTTCCCGGACAGGCGCTGGGTCGAGGTCGAACGGCCATTGTTAGGTCTCACCGGCGCTCGCTCCATGTCGAAGAGGTGATTGCCAGTGATCCAAAGATGGCTGAAAGTGACACTGCTCAGCTGTATCAGCCCGCTCCCGATCGGTTGCTCGGCAGGGGGCGACAGCCCGGAGAGCGCGGTGCTGCCCAGCGCCACGGGGGGAAGCGCCTCATCGTTGCCAGCGGGGCCGGCGAACGCCGGCGGCAGCATGACGAGCGCTCCTGCCGCCGCAGGGGGCTCTGCTCTCGGAGGGAGCTCTGCTCTCGGAGGGAGCGGCGCGGTCTTGCCGCCCGCCGGGAGCGGCGAACAGCCGCCGAGCATTCTGCCTCCGAGCCCGCCCCCTGCGGGCCAGAGCGGCTTTCGCGACCTGTCACCGCCGCGAGGGGAGCCGTTCGACCCGGCCCAGGGCACACCGCTCACGCCCCCGCCCCCGCCGGGTTGGACGTGGTATTCGGTGCCGGGTACGAGCTGCCGAGACGGCTCGGAGGCGGGGCTCTTCATCCGTTTCACCGGCTCGAATCGCCTGCTGATCTTTTTCGAGGGTGGCGGCGCTTGTACCACGGCAGGCTTCTGTAACTTCAATCCTGCAAACGTCAATCAAGTGCTCTCTGGCACGGGTGAGACGGTGTTGGGTTCGACGGCTGGCGCCGTAGCGGGGCGGCAGCAGCCCGGCGCCTACCAAAACGGCGAGGTGACCGGCATCTTCTCTGCCGATCGCAGCGAGAACCCGTTCCGCGAATGGAACATAGCCTACATTCCGTATTGCACGGGCGATGTGCATTTCGGCACGCGACAGGCCGCCAGCGTGCCCGGAGTAGCGACACCCCAGAAGTTCGTCGGACACCTCAACACGCAAACGTTTGTCGGCAGGCTCGTGCCCACGTTCGAAGCCGGGCTCGAGCGAGTCGTCGTGGCCGGTTCGAGCGCGGGCAGCTTCGGCGCCGCATTGAACTTCAGCATGATCAGCGATGCGTTTGGCGTGCAGACGGACGCGATCTTGGACTCGGGCGTACCGTTCGATGACGAGTTCTGGCCCACCTGCTTGCAGAAGACCTGGCGCGATTTGTTTGGTCTCAACGACGCCCTGCCGCCGGACTGCGCGCAGTGCTTCGACGCCGACGGTGGCGGTCTGCTGGGAATGACGGATTTCCTGCTGGCCAAACATCCCACGGCGCACCTCGCCCTGGTCTCTTCGATCCACGACGAGGTCATCCGCCTCTTCTTCACGCCCGGGCTCGACAACTGCGCCACCATCACCACCGCCGATCCCGTCGGCATCACGCTGGGCCAGCTCGCGGGCGGCCAGCTCTTTCCCGCGGCCACGTATGAATCTGGGCTGCGCGGCGTGCGCGCGAAGTACACTGGTCAGGGGCGCATGGCC
>Ga0207675_100004216_pt1 | contig 13915 bp, 13 predicted proteins | sample KBSSwiS42_FD_184305 | JGI IMG/M metagenome (GOLD analysis project Ga0207675, IMG submission 184305) | Switchgrass rhizosphere microbial communities from Kellogg Biological Station, Michigan, USA - KBS Switchgrass S4-2 (SPAdes) (version 2) | ecosystem: Host-associated > Plants > Roots >... | reverse complement strand
CAGGCGCTGCTCCCCCGCCTGGTCCCGCGTGAGAAGCTGCAAGAGGCGAGCGCGATCAGCCGGCTGGTGATGAACGTCGGCCAGATGGCGGGCGCGGCCATCGCCGGCCTGCTGGTGGCGGCCGCAGGGGCGGGCTGGGCGCTGGTGCTCTGCGGCATCGGCATGGTCAGCACCATCCCGATGCTGCTCGCCATCCGGGGTTCGCGGCCGGTGACCGGGCAGGAGGCGACGGCGGCCGACCCGGACGGCGCGCCCCGGAGCATGCTGAACGAGCTGCGGGAGGGCTGGTCGGAGTTCCGCTCGCACACCTGGCTGTGGGTGATCGTCGCCCAGTTCTGCGTGGTGATGATGGCCTGGTACGGCGCGTTCTCGGTCCTCGGCCCGGTGGTGGCGCGCGAGCACCTCGGCGGTCCGGCGGCCTGGGGCGCGATCACCGCGGCGGATGCGTTCGGCCTGATCGCGGGCGGTCTGGCCGCGCTGCGGTTCACCCCCCGCCGGCCCATGCTCTTCGTGGTGCTCACCGGGGGCGCGATCGCGATCTCCCCGCTCTCGCTGGCGATGGTCCTGCCGCTGCCCGCGGTGTGCCTCGCGTCCTTCGGGCTCGGCGTGTTCGTCGAGATGATGATGGTGCAGTGGACGGTCACGATGGCGCGGAACATCCCGCCGGACAAGCTGGCCCGGGTCTCGTCCTACGACGTCCTCGGCTCGGTCATGGCGATGCCCGCTGGCGCGCTGATCGCCGGGCCGCTCGGCACCGCGATCGGAACCGCCCGCGCGCAGTACGCGGCGGCGGCGGTGATCGTCATCGCCTCCGCGCTGGCCCTGATCCCTCGTGACGTCAGGACGTTCCGCCGCGGCGATGACCTGGCGCCGGCCCCGTCCGCACCGGAGGAACTGGCGGTGGCCCTGGAAGCCGCTCCGCTCTTGTCGGCGGGACCCGTTCCCCAGTAGGGACACGGGAACGGCGGGTGCCCCCGTAGCACCCGCCGTTCCGGCCCGGAATGGTCAGACGTTCTTCCGGTACGAGCGGAACGTCGCGACCGAGATGGCCACGCACGCCACCGCCAGGACCAGCAGCCCGGCGCAGCGGACCCCGATAGCGGCCCAGTCGGGGTGAGCGGAAACGGCGCTGCGGCCGATCTGCACCACCCAGTTGAGCGGGTTGCGCGACGCGATCGCCTGCATCCAGCCCGGCATGAGGCTGGTCTGAATGAACGCCGAGGACAGGAACATCAGCGGCAGCATGAAGAACGTGTACACGCCGATGATGGCCTCGCGGCTGCGCAGCGTCATGCCGACCGCGTTCGACAGCGCGCCGAACACCACGCCGACCAGGATCGACGCCGCGACCATGACGGCGACCCCGGCGACCCCGCCGTGGTAGCGCGCCCCGCCGGCCAGGCCGAGCCCCACGATGATCAGCGACTGCACGGTCGTGCTGACCGCCTGCTCTGCCACCGAGGCGTTCATGATCCCGATCCGGCTGGCGGGGGCGGCGAGGAAGCGGTTCAGCGTGCCGCGCTCGATCTCCTCGATCATGGCCATGCCCGCCCACATGTTGTTGGACATCGCGTTCATCGCGATCAGCCCGGGCACCAGGTAGTCCAGGTAGGTGCCGTGAAAGGCGAAGCCGGGGATGTCGATGACCCGGCGGAACAGCTGGCCGAACAAGAACAGCCATATCACCGGCTGGATGACGCTGAACGCCAGCACCCACGGCTGCCTGACCAGGGCATGCAGCTTCCTGCCCGTTAGGTACCAGGTGTGCGCCATGGTGGTGCGGAAGGGCACGGTGTTCGGCTGTGCCGCCTGGAATCGCGCATCGGCCTGCGAGGTCTGCGGGGTCATCTGCATGGTCGTCATCACTTGCTCACCCCTACGGCGCCGAGCTCGCTGGCATGTCCGTCGCGGCCGGGACTCTCCGACTCGCTGTAGCGGCGACCGGTGTGCCGCAGGTACACGTCGTCCAGCGACGGCCGCGCCACGGCCACCGACGCCGCGTTGACGCCGGCTCGCTGCAGCTCGGCCAGCACGACCGGGACGGCGGCGGCGCCGTCGTCACTGCGGGCCGACACGTCGCGGCCGGCGATGACCACGTCCCGCACCGCGGGCAGGGCTTCCAGGACCCGCCGGACCCGGGCCGCCTCGGCGTCGTCCCTGAGAGCCGGGAGCTCGACCTGCACGGCGTCGCCGCGCAGCTCGCCCTTGAGCTCGTCGGGCGTGCCCGAGGTGACGACCCGCCCGCGGTCCACGATCGCGAGCCTGCTCGCCAGCCGGTCCGCTTCCTCCAGGTAGTGCGTTGTCAGCAGCACGGTCATCCCCTCCCCGCCGGCCAGCCGCGCGATCTCCTGCCACATGGCCGTCCTGGACTCCGGGTCCAGGCCGGTGGTGGGCTCGTCGAGGAACAGGACCGCAGGCCTGTGCATCAGCCCGAGGGCCACGTCCAGGCGCCGTTGCATGCCGCCGGAGTAGGTCCTGACCAGGCGTCCCGCCGCCTCGGTCAGCCCGAAGTGGGCGAGCAACTCGTCCGCCCGGGCCCGCACGGTGGCACCGCGCAGCCCGTACAGCCGGCCCTGCAGGATCAGGTTCTCCCGGCCGGTGGCGGTCGGGTCCGCACCGGACCGCTGGGCCACCACGCCGATCATGTGCCGGACCTGGCCCGGCCGGGCGAGCACGTCGACGCCCTCGACGCGCGCTTCCCCGGAATCCGGCCTGGCCAGGGACGTGAGAATCTTGACGGTGGTGCTCTTGCCCGCTCCGTTCGGGCCGAGCAGGCCATAGATCATGCCGCGCGGGACGCTGATGTCCAGCCCGTCCAGCGCGCGGATGCCGTGCTTTTCGCCGCGTACGGCGTAGGTCTTGACTAGCTGACGCGCCTCGATGGCGCGGCCGGTCATGCTCACGAGTGTCTCCTTGCGATCCTGCCCCGCGAGGAGAAACCCGGCTACTGTAGTGGGTGGGACCTCGGGTTTCGCGTTCCGCGGGATCGATTGAGGTTGACGGCCCCGGCCGCCGGTGTTGCCGCACCAGGCCGGGGTCGTTTGCTTAGCCGCTTGCTGCCGGTTCTCCTTCCTGGTTGAAGGACGGGATGAGCTCCGCGGGGAACTCCCCGGTCTCGTGGTAGCGTCGCCAGGCCTCCAGCCCGGGGAAGGTGCCGTCGGTGAGCTCCGTGAGCAGCCCGCGCACCCACTCCGCCTCAGCCCGGCGCAACGCCAGCTGGTACTCCGACTCGATCAGGAACAGGCGGGGTAGCTGGGCCTGCATCGCGTGCAGCCCTTGCTGATGCGCGGCGATGGCCTCGTCCAGCGCCTCGAGGCGCTGCCGCAGCAGGCCAATCAGCTCGTCAGGCGCCAGGATGCCGCACTCCCCCAGCGCCGCCTCGAACCTGGTGTACTCCCGCTCGGGCTCGCTGAGCAGCTCGCGCAGCCAGTCGCTCAGCTCGTCACGGCCCGCCTCGGTGATCCGGTACGTGGTCCGCTCCGGCTGCCTGCCCTCCCGGGCCACCTCGACCGCCTCGATGAACCCGTGCTTCTCCAGGTTCTGCACCACGGTGTAGAGCGAACCCCAATTGATCTTGATGGCCTGGTCCTTGCCGTACTCGCGCAGCTTCGAGGCCATCTCGTAGGGGTACATTGGCCGCTCCGTTAGCAGCGACAGCAACGACAGCGCCATCAGGTTGCTGACCTTGCGCCGCCCTGTCCTTGGCTGCCCGGCCATCCCGCATCTCCTCGTCGCCGAGTCTCCGTTTCCGAGGACTCGTTCTCAAGTACTCGTAGACGAGTATAGGCACGAGCGCGTTCAACCTGCAACCCTCCATTCCGAGCGGGTTATTACGACTGCGGCGCCAGCCGGGTAATGAGGGCTTGGGGCACACAACCCCCGAAAGACGGGGGTGGGGGCACCCAACCCCCGCACCACTTATCGCCAGGTAGCGACTAGTGGTGCCCGTGAGGCATGCGAGGCGCTATCGTCCAGAGATTCGCGCCAGAGCCCGAGCGGGGCTGAAGTCCTTCGCGATCATGATGGCTTTTCGGAGTTAATTTCGGCCATTTCGCAGACGGCAGCGGGCAGATCAATCATCATGTGTCAAAACACCCCCTATCAGGCGTATAACGACACACGATCACGGATGCGGTGACAGGTGTGGCACATGATACGGGGCATCCCCGCGCAACTTATGCGGGGTTAGCCGAAGAAGACTTCGGCTTCGGCGTAGCGCTGGGGCGGGACCAGCTTGAGCTGGCTGGTGGCCTCGACCAGCGGCACCCGGATGATCTCGGTGCCGCGCAGCGCCACCATCACGCCGAACGCCTCGTCGTGTACCGCCTGGACCGCATGCACGCCGAACCTCGTGGCCAGAACCCGGTCGAACGCCGTGGGCGTGCCGCCGCGCTGGATGTGGCCCAGCACCGTGCAGCGAGCCTCCTTGCCGGTCCGCTTCTCGATCTCGCCGGCCAGCAGCTGCCCGACACCGCCCAGGCGTACGTGCCCGAACGAGTCGAGCGTCTCACTCGAGGTGGCGAGGTCCTCGCTCATCGGGTGGGCCCCCTCGGCGACGACCACGATCGGCGCGAACCGGGTCTGGAACCGGTGCTGCACGTAGGCGCAGACCCGCTCGATGTCGAACGGCCGCTCCGGGATGAGGATCACGTTCGCGCCGCCCGCGAGCCCGGCGTGCAGCGCGATCCACCCGGCGTGCCGCCCCATCACCTCGACGATCAGCGCCCGGTGATGGCTTTCCGCCGTGGTGTGCAGGCGGTCGATCGCCTCCATGGCGATGTTCACGGCGGTGTCGAAACCGAACGTGTAGTCGGTGGCGCTGAGGTCGTTGTCGATCGTCTTCGGCACCCCGACGACGGGAACCCCCTGCTCGCCGAGCCGGGTGGCCACGCCAAGCGTGTCCTCGCCGCCGATCGCGATCAGCGCGTCGACGCCCAGCCCGGCCAGGTTGTCCTTGATCCGCTCGATGCCGTTGCGGCCGCCGCCGGCGTTCTTCAGCGGGTTGGTGCGGGACGACCCGAGGATCGTGCCGCCGCGAGGCAGGATGCCGCGCACCGCCTGGACGTCCAGCGGCACGGTGTCCCCTTCGAGCGGCCCGCGCCACCCGTCGCGGAACCCGACGAACTCAAGGCCGTACTCCTGCACGCCCTTGCGGACCACGGCGCGGATAACTGCGTTCAACCCGGGGCAGTCGCCGCCGCCGGTGAGGACTCCCACTCGCATGGCAACCACCTTAGTGGGCTGGAGGCCTGCGCGGATGGCTGCGGCGCCAGCGGGCGATAAAACTGGGAACGCGGGCGGCGGTCAGGGCGTGGTTTTGTCCTTATCTGCGGTGAGTTCGGCCTTGGCGCGACGGGCGTCGACGTCGACGTACTCCTGGCCGGAGAGCTTCTGGATCGCCTGCATGATCTCGTCGGTGATCGTCCGCAGTAGCTTCGCGTCCGCCTGCTGGCCGCGGTAGCGGGAGAAGTCCAGCGGCTCGCCGAAACGCACGCCGGGCCGGAACCGCGGGTTCGGCCGGAGCGTGCCCGGCGGCATGAACTGGAAGGTATCGATCATCGCGCACGGGACGACCGGGGCGCCGGATTCGACGGCCAGCCGGGCCACCCCCGTCTTGCCGCGGTACATCCGGCCGTCCGGGCTCCGGGTGCCCTCTGGGTAGATGCCGAGCACCTTCCCGGACGCCAGGACCTGCAAGCCGGTCCTGATCGCCTGCTCGCTGGCCGGCCCTCCGGCGCGGTCCAGGGGAATCACGCCGACCCCGGTGAAGAAGGCCCTGCTGATCAGCCCCTTCAGCCCGCGTCCGGTGAAGTACTCCGACTTGCCCAGGAAGATCACCTTCCGCGGCACCGGCAACGGCCCGAAGAAGTGATCGGAGAACGACAGGTGATTGCTGGCGAGGATGACCGGGCCTCGCCGGGGCATGTTCTTAACCCCCCACGCGCGGGACCGGAAGAGGATCCTCAGCGTTATCCCCAGCGTGTACTTTGTCAGCCAGTAGCCCACGGTCACATCGTCGCATGTCCCGGGGCGCTGCGGGATGCGCCGGCGGGCACGGCGTGCGACGATTCCACCATGTCACCAGTGCTCCCAGGCGCGGAACCCTTCGACCACTCAGGCGGCCCGGTCGGCGTGCTGCTGTGCCACGGCTTCACCGGCAGCCCGCAGACGCTGCGCGGCTGGGCGGACTACCTGGCCGCCCAGGGCCTGACGGTCAGCCTTCCGCGGCTGCCCGGGCACGGCACCACCTGGCAGGATCTCGCCCGGACCGGTAGTGACGACTGGTTCGCCGAGGTGGACGCCGCGTTCGGCAAGCTGGCGAGCCGGTGCGAGCAGGCCTTCGTATTCGGCCTGTCCATGGGTGGCTGCCTCGCGTTGCGCGTGGCAGAGACCCGCGGTGCCGCGGTGCGCGGCCTGGTCCTGGTCAACCCGTCGCTAGCCCCGGACACCAAGCTGTTCCTGCTCGCCCCGGTGCTCAAGCACGTGATCCGGTCGCTGCCGGGCATCGCGAGCGACATCTCCAAGCCCGGCGCACACGAACTCGGCTACGACCGGGTGCCGGTCCGGGCCGCGGCCACGCTGCCGAAGCTGTGGAGCGAGACGGTCAGGAACCTGAGCCAGGTCACCCAGCCGGTACTCGTCTACCGCAGCACCGTCGATCACGTCGTCGGCCCGGCCAGCATGCGCGCGCTGCTCGCCGGGCTGCCCAAGGATCGGGTGACCGTACGCGAATGCGCCGACAGCTACCACGTCGCCACGCTCGATCACGACGCCGAGGCCATCTTCGAGGGCAGCGTGACCTTCATCCAGGCTGTGACAACAGGCAATATCACTCTTACGTAGCGACAGTTCCCGCATGGTCGACGGGTCATGCGGGAGCCACTACCGTGGGAGATGTGGAACCTCCTGCGCCCTCACCCGAGATGGTCAGCGCCTCACGCAGGCACCTGACCGAGCGGTACGCGTCCGGTGTGGATCTGCTGCTGTGGGAGACGGAGAAACGGCTGATCCCGGATCTGGACGCGATCAGGTCGGTGACCGAGGCGGCGGCATCGGGACAAGCCGAGGGACTCGACATGGGCGCGGCCCTCGTGCTGGTGCAGGCGGCCCGGCTTGGCCTGGACCGGCTGGAAGGCGAGCTCTTCGAGGCCGCGCGCGCGATGGGCATGCGCCCGGAGGCGATCGCCGCAGTGCTCGAGCTGCCGGATGCGGCCGCGGCGGAGAAACGGCAGCGCTGGCTCGAGAGGCGACGCGCCCTGCCGTACGCCACCGCTACGGCGCAGCATCCCGAGGCCGGGAAGGCCGCACGGCGCGCCGAAGCGGCCCACCGGGCCAAGGGCCTTGATACGCCTTCGGCGTAATCGCTCTCCCTCGGCCGAATAACCGGCCGTACTCCTGAGATTTACCCTCCCGGCACGGGACCACGGACAGCTATCGTGGAAGTCAGGCTTCGATTCGGACATCGGTGGGGACGTGCCGGACTGGGATAACACGGAGAGCAGAGAGAGCGACGAGGACGCGACGTGGCGTGATCTGGTCGCCCGGTTCGAGACGCCCACGACCACGGTCGGACCCGTGCCCTGGCCCGACCGCGAGAACGTGCCGCGGCCGCGTCCGCAGGTGGCTTACGGCGCGGACGCCGCCGACGGGTCGCCGGGGACCAGCGGGGCCAGCGGGGCCAGCGGGGCCAGCGGGGCCAGCGGATCCCCGGCCGCACCCGCGCCCGGCGAGGACGGCGGACCCGGCGGAGACAACGCAGGGACGCAGGAACCGCAGGAGGACGCGGACGCGCGGACGCGCGGTGTCGAGGGGATCCGCGGGTTCGATGACGAAGGCGTGCGGGGAGCGTTCAACACGGACACGATGCCGGGGGCAACCGCTCCGGACGTGATCCAGGGCGCGCGCGAGCGGCGGGCGGCCGCGCACGGCACCCGCGCACGGAGGATCCGGGCACGCCGGGCGCCGCAGGAGCCCGCACCGGAAGACGACGGCGAGCATTTCGTCCCGCCCCCGCCCCTGCCGCTGCCCAAGCTGGACCCGGTTACCAAGGGCGCCTGGGCGGCGCTGTTCGGCGGGCCGGGTTACCTGGTCGTGGCGACCGCGGCAGGCTGGTCGGTACCTGGTATCGCCGCGTTCTGCGCGGTGGCCGCGTTCGTCACAGGCTTCGCCATACTCGTGCTGCGTATGAACGCGCCAGGATCGGGCGGCCCAGACGACGACGGCGACGACGGCGCCGTCGTGTGAACGCCGCGTTCTGACCGCTTTCACGGGCCAGGTCGGCGGCACCGACGATGCCGGCGTCCTCGCCGAGCTGCGCGACCTTGATCTCGGCCAGCGGCCGGTGACCGCGGCCGGGCAGCGCGCGCTCGAAGGCGGCCCGCGCGGGGTCGAGCAGCAGTTCCCCTGCCTCGGACACGCCGCCGCCGATCACGAAGCAGGCCGGATCGAGGACCGCGGCCAGGTCGGCCAGCCCCTGGCCGAGCCAGCCACCCACGGTCTGGAAGCAGCGCAGCGCGGCCGGGTCGCCTTCGGTCGCAGCCTGGGTGATCACCGGCCCGGAAATTCCTTCTGGCGTTCCGTCGCCCAGCTGGAGCAGCCTGATGGCGCCGCCCGGCGTGCGCCTGGCGAACTCGCGGGCCTCGGCGACCAGGGCGTTGCCGCTGCAGTACTGCTCCCAGCAGCCCCGGTTCCCGCAGCCGCACAGGCGGCCGTCGGGCACCACCCTGACGTGACCGGGCTCGCCGGCTATCCCCCACCGGCCGCGGTAGAGCTCGCCGCCGATGATGATGGCGGCGCCGATGCCCGTGCCCAGGGCCACCAGCATCACGTCGCGGTACCCGCGCGCCGCTCCGAACCTGGCTTCGGCCCAGGCCGAGGCGTTCGCGTCGTTCTCTACCACGACCTCGCGGCCGAGACGCTCCTCCACCCGCTCCTTGAGCGGCTCGTCGCGCCAGGCCAGGTTCGGGGCGAACAGCATGGTCGCCCGGGCGCTGTCGACGAACCCGGCCGCACCCAATCCGATGGCTCCGACCCGGCGCCCGGCGACCTGATCATGGGCAAGGAGCTCGGTCACCGCGTCGGCGATGGCAAGCTCGGTCCGCGCCGGGCTGGCCGCCGGGGTCGATCTCTTCAGTTTGGCGATGATCCGGCCGTCTTCGTCGACAACCCCCGCCGCGACTTTCGTGCCACCGACATCAACGCCGATGGCGAGCGTCACTGACCGGTTTCGCCGCGGTCTGACGCGCCGGAACCGGGGCGTGATGTCCCGGGCCGTTCGGCCGACCGGTTTTGATCTTGGGTCTTCATGGCCTGCTCGAAGACGGAGAACGCGTCCTGGACCACCGACGCCAGCGCCCCGCCCGCGTTAGCCAGCTGCGCGCCCAGACCGCTCCCGCTACCCAGCCGCGCGGCGCGGGCCGCCTGGCAGACCGGGCACCACTGGCACTCCGGCGCCTCGCTGGGGGGCGGCTCGTTGGTGGCCGTGTCCCACACGTCGCCGCTGTCCCGGCGCTCGGCGCCGATGGTCCGCTTGACCTGGCCGGCGACCTGATTGGCCATGCTGCGGGCGCCCGCCTTCATCAGCCAGCGCTGGAAGTCGGCGACCGGGTCGCTTGGGCGGGCCTGGCGCCCGCTGCCTGCCTGACCGTTGCCGCTACTGGACCGGCCGGGCTGGCCATTGTTCCTGAGCTGGCCACTGCTGGGCTGGCCGCTGCTGTTTGACGGGCCGCTGCTGCTGGGCTGGCCGCTGCTGCTGCTGGGCTGGCCGCTGCTGGGCTGAGCACTGTTGCTGGGCTGGGCATTGCCTTCCGGCTGGCCCTCGCCTCGGGATTCCGACACCTGACGCCTCCTACCGATGATCGTACCCGGCTACCACTGCAGGACGAATGGGGCGCCGGTGGCGCGGAAATGACCCACGTTCAGGCATTCCGTGACGCCGATTCTCGTCCGGCGGGCCAGTGGCTGGTGCACGTGCCCGAAGATCGAGTACCTCGGCTTGGTCGCCTTAATCGCGTCGAGCAGCGCCGTGCTGCCCTTCTCCAGTCGCCGGGCCACGGTGTCGTAGAGGAGTTCGGGGACGGCGGGCGGAATGTGCGTGCACAGCACGTCCACCTCGCCGACCGCCTCGATCTTGGCGCGGAACTCCTCGTCGCTGATCTCGTTCGGCGTGCGGTAGACCGATTTCAGCCCGCCGCCGACGAACCCGAAGGTCCATCCGTCCAGTTCGGCCGTGCCGCCGTCGAGAACGTGATGCCCGGGCTTGGTGAACCGCTCCCACATGGCGGGGACGTCGACGTTGCCGTAGGTCAGGTACGCGGGCTCGGGAAGGGCGGCGAACATATCGGCGTATTGCCGCCTCATCGCGGCCTCGAAGAGGCTGGCCCGGCTCTCCGGCCGGGACGCGAACAGGCCCAGTGAGTATTCCCTGGCCTCGTCGAACTTCTTCGCGGTGCGCAGGGCGACGTACCTGCCCGCCGCTTCGGCGCCGAACAGGTCGGCGAAGATGCCCTGGCCGTAGTCGGCGTAGTCGAGGAAAAGCAGCAGGTCGCCCAGGCAGACCAGCGCGTCCGCACCGTCGGCCGCGCGGGCCAGCGCATCCGCGCGGCCGTGTACGTCGCTCACCACGTGGACTCGCATGTAACCACGGTAAACCGGCCACGGCGCAAGATCGTAACCAGGAATTGACCGGCCGCCAGCCTAAACTGACACGGCTTAAGCTTGTGCTGCTGAGTAGGGATACCTGGTTTGGAGAGATGCCGTGCGCGAATTCAGCATTCCGGCCCTGGCGCAGATCCCCGCGACCGCGAACCTCGCTGATGTCGTGTTCCGCCGGGCCGCCGAGCAGCCCCAGGCCGTGGTGCTGCGACGCCCTTCCGGGCCTTCCGGGGTTACCGGTGATTCAGGGTTTTGGACCGACGTGACCGCGAGCCAGTTCTCCGGCGAGGTCATCGCGCTGGCCAAGGGACTGGTCGCGGCGGGCATCGAGCCCGGGGACCGGGTCGCGCTGATGTCGCACACCAGGTACGAGTGGACGCTGATCGACTACGCCATCTGGACCGCGGGCGCCGTCACCGTGCCGGTCTACGAGACCTCCTCCGCCGAGCAGGCCGAATGGATCCTCTCCGACTCGGGCGCGCGGGCGTGCTTCGTCGAGACGGCCTCCTACGGGGACATCATCGGCAGCTTCCGGGATCGGGTGCCGGCGTTGTCGCACGTATGGCGGATCGACTCGGACCTCGACTCGCTGCGCGCGGCGGGCGCGGACGTCGGCGACGAGGTCGTCGCCGAGCGGGCGGCCGTGGCCGGGGCGGCCGACCTGGCCACGGTCATCTACACCTCGGGCACCACGGGGCGCCCCAAGGGCTGCGAGCTGACCCACGAGAACCTCCTGTCCGACGTGCGGAACGCCTTTCTCGGCCCGCTGACCGTGGTGGCCGGGGCACAGGACCCGGGCACGCTGCTGTTCCTGCCGCTGGCGCACGTGTTCGCCCGGATCATCCAGGTGGGCTGCCTCGAGGGCGGGATCGTGCTCGGGCACTGCGGGGACCTGACCGCGCTGCTGCCCGCGCTGGCCTCGTTCCGGCCGACGTTCATCCTGGCCGTGCCGCGGGTGTTCGAGAAGGTGTACAACACCGCCGAGCAGAAGGCGGTCAGCGAGAAGAAGGGCGCGATCTTCAGCCGCGCCGCGGACGCCGCGATCGCGTACAGCCGGGCGCTGGATGGTCCCGGCCGTCCTTCGTTCGGCCTGCGAGCCCAGCACGCGGTGTTCGACCGGCTGGTCTACGGCAAGCTGCGGGCGGCGCTCGGCGGCAGGACGGAATACGCCGTCTCGGGCGGGGCGGCGCTCAGCGAACGGCTCAGCCACTTCTTCCGCGGCATCGGTGTCACCGTGCTCGAGGGATACGGGCTGACCGAGACGACGGCCGCGACCACCGTGAACCGGCCGGACCGGAACAAGATAGGCACCGTCGGGCAGCCGCTGCCCGGCGTCGCGATCAAGATCGCCGACGACGGCGAGATCCTGATCAGCGGGAAGAACGTCTTCCCCGGCTACTGGCGCAACGAGGCAGCCACCAAGGAGGTCTTCGCCGAGGGCGGCTGGTTCGCCACCGGCGACATCGGGGAGCTGGACGAGGAGGGCTTCCTGAAGATCACCGGGCGGAAGAAGGAGATGATCGTCACCGCCGGGGGCAAGAACGTGGCGCCCGCGGTGCTCGAGGACCGCCTTCGCAGCCACGCCCTGATCAGCCAGTGCATGGTCGTCGGGGACGGTAAGCCGTTCGTCGCGGCGCTGATCACCCTGGACCCGGAGGCGCTCGGGCCGTGGAAGAAGGCGCACGGCAAGCCGGCCGACGCCACCGTCGCAGCCCTGCGCGACGACCCGGATCTCGTTGCTGACGTGCAGGCCGCCGTGGACGACGCCAACCAGGCGGTGTCCCGGGCGGAGTCCATCAGGAAGTTCCGGATCCTCGATGTCGACTTCACCCAGGAGGCCGGGCAGCTCACCGTCAAGCTCGGAATCCGCCGCAGCGTGCTGCTGAAGGACTTCGCCGCCGACATCGATGCCCTGTATTCGTGAGCCGGGTGCGTGAGCCGGCGGCCGGGCCGGCGAGGAGCGGCCCGGCCGCCGTAGCTTTTGTCTGGCCGGCTTCTGCCCAGCTGACTTCCTGGCCGAGTTCCTAGCCGACGAACTGGCCGTGGGCGCGGTGCCGGGCGTCCGGCTCGCGCAGCAGCATGCCAGAGGTCCTGAACAGGAACTCGGCGTAATCGTCTGGCGCCGCGGCCCCCGTGGTGAGGTACGCGTCCGGGGCCATCTTCACGATGGTCAGCCGGCGCTGAGCGTAGTTGCATTCAGCGAAGAAGCCGCCTACCCGCCGGGCCAGCGCGCTGATCTGCCTGGCCATGGTCATGCCCCCCGTACCAGCCAGTGGCCACGCCGCGCCTTGCGGTTGCTCGCCTTGCGGACGGCGCTGCGCGCCGCGCTGGCCTGGCGGGCCGCCGCCGCCTGCTGGCGTGCTTCCCTGATGTGATCCGAGACCAGGCTCTGGGTCATGCTCGGGTGCATCGATCCTCCTCGACGTGCCGGCCAGCCCCCTGGCCGGTCACTATTCGAGTCTCGCGGTAAGACCCCCGGGACCGCATGGGAGGAAAGCCCTATTCCTCCTGTTCAGAGGGGACTAGACGGGTCTGAGGCAGGCTTAGGCCGAACGGTCGGGCTTAGCCGCTATCAGCCCGCCAGGATCGCGGACAGGCGGGCGGCGGAGAGCTCCTCCCGCCACTCCCGTTCCACCCACGCCTGGCCCTTCTCCCCCATCGCCCTGGCCCTGGCCGGGTCACTGAGCAACTCGGTGATGCGGACCGCGACACCGGGCCCGTCGCTGACGACGTAGCCGGTCTCGCCGTCGAGGATGGCGTCCGGCGCCCCGCCCGAATCCCCGCCGATTACGGGCAGGCCGGTGGCTGACGCCTCGAGGTAGACGATGCCGAGACCCTCCACGTCCAGGCCGGCCCGGCGCGTCCGGCAGGGCATGGCGAACACGTCCGCCGCGTCGTAGTAGCCGGGGAGTTCGGGCCACGGGACCGGGCCGGTGAAGATGACATCGTCGGCCACGTCGAGGCGCTGCGCCATCCGCCTGAGCCTGGGCGCGTAGGGACCGTCACCCACGAGCAGCAGGGCCGCGCCGCTGACCTGAGCTTTTATCTGCGGCCAGGCGGTGATCAAGGTGTCCTGGCCCTTGCGCGGCACCATCCGGGACACGCAGGTCACCACCGGCCGGGCGGTCAGCCCGAGCCGCTCCCGGACCGCGTCGCCGCCCGCGCCGGGACGGAAGAACGTCACGTCCACGCCGGGCGCCAGCCGGACCATCTGGCGCTGTGCCCGCGGCGACAGCACCCGGGCTAGCCGGGCCCTGAAATA
>Ga0207675_100004214_pt1 | contig 13918 bp, 11 predicted proteins | sample KBSSwiS42_FD_184305 | JGI IMG/M metagenome (GOLD analysis project Ga0207675, IMG submission 184305) | Switchgrass rhizosphere microbial communities from Kellogg Biological Station, Michigan, USA - KBS Switchgrass S4-2 (SPAdes) (version 2) | ecosystem: Host-associated > Plants > Roots >... | reverse complement strand
GAGACCATCGCCTTGGCGGCGGTGCCGTCGCCGAGGATGAGCTCGGTGGACCCGCCGCCGATGTCGACCACCAGGGTGGCCTGCTCCCCATCGAGGCCGTGGGTGGCGCCGCGGTAGGCGGCGGCCGCCTCGGCCTGGCCGGTCAGGACCTCGGCCTCCACGCCGAGCAGGTCACCGACGGCGTCCCGGAACACCTGGCGGTCGGCCGCGTCCCTGCTGGCGCTGGTCGCGACCAGCCGGCGCCGCTCGACACCGAGGCGCCGGCACGTCTCGGCGTAGCCGGCCAGCACCTCGAGGGTCCGGGCCAGGGCGCCCGGGTCGAAGCGGCCGGTGCGGTCCACACCCTTGCCGAGCCGGGTGATCACCATCTCCCGGGCCTGCTCGGCCACGATCACCCCGCCCTCGACGTCGGCCACCAGCAGCCGGGTCGAGTTCGTCCCCACGTCCAGGGCGGCCAGCCGCACCATCAGCCCCCCGGGCTGTGGACAGCCGGGACCGCCCGCCCTGCCCGCCGGCTACGCTCCCCCTCCGGGGGGCCAAACGCCCGATCGGGTCGATGGCGCACGTCCGTCTCCGGAGTGAGGTCGACGCAGGGGCCGGGGCAGTCGATGGGGTCGACGGCCTGACTCACGATCCGGCCGACCGGGTTGGCGCCGGTGGCGGCCTGGTGGGCGTAGAGGGCGTGGAGGCACTTGACCCTGCCGGGGAGGCCGCCGACGCCCGGGTCGCCTGGGAGGTGGGCCAGGGCGTCGCGCTGGGCCAGGTAGCTGGCGTGGGCGGCGGCGTGGGCGGCGGCCAGGTCGGGCTCGGAGGCGACCCGCTCGCTGAGGGTGGCGTTCCAGCCGGCCGCCTCCAGGCGGCCGACGGCCACCTTGGCCGCCGGGCAGGCCAGCCAGTACAGGGTCGGGAACGGGGTGCCGTCGGGCAGCAGGGGCGCGGTGCGGACCACCGCCGGCAGCCCGTAGCGGCAGCGGGCGGCCACGGCCACCGATCCGCGTACCTCCCGCCCGATCTGGGCCTCGATCAGCCGCCGGTCGACCGCGCTCGCCTCGGGCAGCCCGGCCGCCCACCCGGCGTCGGCCCGCGGGTCAGCCGCCGAAGGGGTTCTGGGGACCTCGGGGGGGTGCCCCGGGGCATCGGGAGCATCGGGTCCGGGCGTGCTGGTCCGGTGCCACGGGAGGTGGAGGGGGTTGGGGAGGGCGGTGGGGTCCGGCCGGGCTGGGGACCGGGCAGGGGTCCGGGGCACGGATTACCCGCGCCGGCCCTCGCGCTGGCGCTTGACGTCGACCAGCCGTTCCTCGCTGGAGCGCATGAACCGCTTGAGCTTCTGCTCGAACTCGGGGTCCTTGGCGGCGCGGCGGGGCCGGCTCGCCTCGGGCTGCCAGTCGGTGGCGGCCTGCTTGATCGACAGGTCGATCTTGCCGTCCTCCTTGACACCGACGACCTTGACCGTGACCGCATCGTCGATGCGCAGGTGCTCCTCGACCGACCGGACGTAGTTGCGGTCGATCTCGGAGATGTGGACGAGACCTGTCTCGCCCGACTCGAGCTTGATGAAGGCTCCGTAGGGTGCAATCCGAACGACGGTGCCCGGGACGATCGCCCCGATCTCGGCACTCATGCTGGCGACCAGCGCTCCTTTCAGATGAAGAACGGGGCCGAAGTGGCTCGGCCCACAACCCATCGTAGGGATGGCCCTCCGGGAGCGTCAACAATTTCACGAGCGGCGTGCTTGGACCGCCTCGTCCGAGTTCAGCCCAGCCAGCCGGTTAGTCCGTGCCAGGCGCGCTTGTACCAGGGCGGATCCGGGGCGGCGGCCGCGGCCGCCGCGGCCGCGGCGCCGGCCGGCGGGGTGCCGGTGACCACCCAGGCCTCCTCGCCCGGGGCGACCACGTGGTAGTCCCGCTTGGCGAGCTGCTGTACGTAGGCCGGGTCCTGGAGGCGCTTGCGCTCGGCCTCAAGGCGGGCGTTCTCGGTCGCCAGCGCCGCCTGCTTGGCCTGGAGCCGCTCGATGCGGTCCTGCTGGGAGACGTACTGGCGCAGCGGGTAGACCGCGGTCGCGGCCAGCGCGAACAGGGCGAGCAGGAGCACCGCGCCCCGTGGTGTGAGGCCCAGCGGCGGGCGGGGCTCCTGGCTCACGACCCGCCCGAGGGGTAGGTCCGGGGGAAGGCCTGGCGGCCCGGGTAGCGGGCGATGTCGCCGAGCTGCTCCTCGATCCGCAGCAGCTGGTTGTACTTGGCCACCCGGTCGGTGCGGGCCGGGGCGCCGGTCTTGATCTGCCCGCAGCTGACGGCCACCGCGATGTCGGCGATGGTGGTGTCCTCGGTCTCACCCGAGCGGTGGCTCACAACCGCCGTGTAGTTGCTGCGGTGGGCCAGGTCGATGGCGTCGAAGGTCTCGGTCAGGGTGCCGATCTGGTTGACCTTGATGAGGATCGAGTTGGCCGCGCCCTCGTCCAGGCCGCGCTGGAGGCGCTGGACGTTGGTGACGAACAGGTCGTCGCCGACCAGCTGGAGCTTGTCGTCGAGGGCCTCGGTGATGGCGACCCAGCCGGCCCAGTCGTCCTCGGCCAGGCCGTCCTCGATCGACACGATCGGGTAGCGGTCGGCCAGGGTGCGCCACAGCTCGATCATGCCGTCCGAGTCGAGGGTGCGGCCGTCGCCGGCCAGCTCGTAGCGGCCCTCGCGGTACAGCTCGGTGCAGGCCGGGTCCATGGCCAGGGCGACCTCGGCCCCGGGCTCGAAGCCGGCCTTGCCGATGGCCTCGACCAGCAGCTCGAGGGCGGCCTCGTTGCCGGGCAGGTCGGGGGCGAAGCCGCCCTCGTCGCCAATGCCGGTGCTGAGGCCGCGGTCCTTGAGCACCGACTTGAGGGCCTGGTAGACCTCGGCCCCCATGCGCAGCCCCTCGGCGAACGAGGGGGCGCCGACGGGCACGACCATGAACTCCTGGAAGTCGACGCTGTTGTCGGCGTGGGCGCCGCCGTTGAGCACGTTCATCATCGGCACCGGGAGCACGTAGGCGCTGAGGCCGCCGAGGGACCGGTACAGGGGCACGCCCAGGGAGTCGGCGGCCGCCCTGGCCACCGCCATGGACACACCGAGGGTGGCGTTGGCGCCGAGCTTGGACTTGTTGTCGGTGCCGTCGGCGTCGATCAGCACCCGGTCGACGGCCCGCTGGTCGTACGGGTCGGGAGCCTCGTCGAGGATGGCCTTGGCCAGGGCCTCGTTCACGTTGCGGACGGCGTTGCGGACGCCCTTGCCGCCGTACCGGTCGCCGCCGTCGCGCAGCTCGACGGCCTCGAACTGCCCGGTGGAGGCGCCCGAGGGGACGATCGCCCGGCCGAAGCCCCCGTCGTCGAGGTGGACGTCGCACTCAAGGGTGGGGTTGCCGCGGGAGTCCAGGACCTCCCGGGCGACGACGAGTTCGATGGTAGCCATGGGGAAGGCCTTCCTGCGCGACGGAGCGGACGGCGGCGTCGGCGAGCATATCATCGCCACCAATTGCCATTGGTGAGGAAATGGGAACTGGAGGGAGCGAAGATGACCGAACCGGCCCGGCAGCGGCGCGGGGTGACCCGGTGGCAAGCGTTGGTGCTGGTGGCCGTGGCGGCGGCGCTGCTCGCCGGCTGCGACCTGGCCACCGGGACCGTGCGGACGGCGGCCGAGCTCGAGAAGGCAGGCATTCGCAACCCGAATCTCCACTACGACGGGGGCACGGCCACCCTCACCTTCGACGCCGACCCCAACCCGCTGGAGGCGCGGGCCGAGCAGGACCAGGCGGCCGCGATCATCTGGAGGAACCTGCCGTTCCGGGTCGACCAGATCACCGTCACCGCCGACGGGGGCACGGTCCCGAGCCGGCAGTACCCGCGGGCGCTGCTGGAGCAGGAGCTGGGGCCGCGCCCGGCCAACCTCGACCGCTCGGTGGAGGACACCGCCCGGCGGGCCGTGCTGGTCGCGGTGGTGGTCGCGCTGGTCGTGCTGGTGCTGGTCGTCGTGGTCATCGTCCTGGTCGTCCGGGCGGTCAGGCGACGTCCCACCCCCCAGCCGGCCGGCCCCTGGGCCCAGGGCGGCGCCCCCCAGCCGTGGAGCCAGCCCGGGCCCCAGCAGGGCTGGGGTCAGCCCGCCCCGCCACCGCCCCCCCAGCAGCCGTGGGGCGCCCAGCCCCCCGGCGCCGCCTGGCCGCCACCGCAGCCGCCGCCTCCGCCACCGGGACCGGCGCGTGGCCCCGGGGATACGCAGCTTCTGGAGCCCGGCCCGCCGCCTCCGCCGCCCGAGGGGGAGCAGCCCGGGCCGACCCCGCCGGGCTGAGGGTCAGCTCTCGGGTGCGGCGGCCAGGAACCGGGCCCGGAAGCGGCGGGCGGTGGCCCGCAGGGCCGCCTCCGGCTCGACCCCGCTGGCCCGGGCCAGGGCGACCACCTCGAACAGCAGCTCCCCCACCGCCTCCTCCAGCTCCTGGGTCCCGGCGGCCCCGGCGAGCTCGTCCAGCCGCTCCCGGACCCGGCCGGGCGACCCGGCCTCGGAGGCCAGGCCGCCGGCGGGGGCGCGCTTCTGGAGCTTGGCCGCCAGCTGGAGCGCCGGCAGGGCCGACGGGATCCCGGCCAGGGGGTCGGTGCGGCCCTCCTCCTCGCGCTTGATCGCCTCCCAGTTGCGGACGACCTCGCCGGCCGACGCCACCTGGAGGTCGCCGAAGACGTGGGGGTGGCGGCGGATGAGCTTCTCGGTGATCGCCCTGGCCACCCCGTCGACGTCGAAGTCGCCGGCGTCCTCGGCCAGCTGGGCGTGGAAGACTACCTGAAGGAGCAGGTCACCCAGTTCCTCGCGCAGGTGCTCGGGGTCGCCCTCCTCGATCGCGTCGAGCACCTCGTAGGCCTCCTCGACCAGATGCCTGGCCAGCGAGGCATGGGTCTGCTCGCGGTCCCAGGGGCAGCCGTCGGGGCCGCGCAGCCGGGTCTCGGTGGCGACCAGGTCGAGCAGGGCCGCCCCCTTGGGCTCCCCCACGGGATAGACCGCCTCGACCTCGATGTGGCCGCGGGCGGCCCGGTCGGCGACCAGCTGCACCAGCGGCCCGTCGTTGACCGGCGGCAGCAGCAGGGTGGCCGTGGCGTCGCGGCGGGCATGGTCGAGCAGGGCGTCGGCCTGCCGCCTGGCCTTGGCCACCGCGTCCAGGTCGAGGCCCTGGCCGACCAGGAGCAGGTCGCGCCCGGCCGGACCGGTGTCCTCGGCGGGGGCGAGCACCTGCCAGGGGATCTCGGCCACCTCCAGCGCCGGCAGCGACGGGTGGTCGTCGCCCAGCACCCACACCGGCCGGGCGGCGTCCAGGGCCCGCCAGGTCTGGGGCGGGAACAGCAGCGGGAGCCGCGGGCTGGACGCGACCAGCACCACTCGCGTCATGGGATGCCTTACGGCTGGGTCGTGGCGGGCCCGCCGCCCCCGGCGGTGGTGGTCGTGGCCGCGCCAGGAGCGGTCTCGCGCTCGACCACCTTGCCGTTCTCGGCGTCCCAGCGGCCGAAGCGCGGGTTGATGGTGACCTCGGCCGACTTGACCTGCTGCTCGAACCAGCGCTGGATGGCCTGCTGGCGGCGGTCCTTGACGGCCGGCTCGAGCTTGGCCCGCAGGTCGTTGTCGAGCTTGGGCAGCCGCACCCCCACGACCTGGAGGACGTGGTAGCCGAACTGGGTCTTGACCGGCTCGGAGATCGGCGACTCGCAGGTGCCGCTGGTCTTGCCCTTGCAGTCGCCCTGGGCGACCAGCTTGTACTCGGCCGTCTCGAACGCCTTGACGGTCGCCCCCTTGGCGTTGAACCCGAGGTCGCCGGCCTTGTCCTTGCTCTGGGTGTCGATCGAGCGCTGCTTGGCCACCGACGCCCAGTCGGCCCCGGAGACCAGCTGCTGGCGGACCGTGTCGGCGGTCGCCTTGTCCTTGACCAGGACGTGGCGGACGTGGACCTCGAGGAAGTCGTCCTTGCGCTGGTCGAGGGTCTCGCGCAGCTTGGCGTCGGGCGAGTACGGGACCAGCTTGACCGCGACCAGGTCGACCGCCAGCTGGACCCGCTGCTGGGCGCGGAGCACCTCCTCGGAGATCTGCCGGGTCTTCAGCAGCTCCTCGTAGTTCTGGCCCTGGGCCGTCACCTGCTGCTTGAGCTGCTCCATGCGGGCGTCGACGTCGGACTCCTCGATGGCCACCCCGGCCTTCTTGGCCCCGTCCAGCACCAGCTGGAACTGGATCAGGCCCTCCAGCGCCTGGCGGGTGGCCCCCTCGATGTCCTGGGTCTGCTGCTGGCCCGACTGCTGGGTGGCCTGCTGGCCCAGCTGGGCCGTGGTCATCTCGCTGAGGCGGTCGGTCGGGATGCCGACGCCGTTGACCGTCGCCGCGTCCTGGTTGCGGACCCCAAGGCCCCCCGAGCAGCCGGCGGCCAGGACGACGAGACACAGGACGGGGAGCAGACGGCGCACGGCCAACCTCACACGAACTCGACGACGACAATGCACAAGCATACCGGCGGGTGGCGCGCTCGGGTGCGACAATGCCGCGATGACGAGCTATCAGCCGGCCGACGGCCGCTACGACACCATGCGGTACCGCCGGGTCGGGCGCAGCGGGCTCCTGCTCCCCGCCATCTCCCTCGGCCTGTGGCAGAACTTCGGCGGCGACCGGCCGTTCGAGACCCAGCGGGCGATCGTGCGCCGCGCCTTCGACCTCGGCATCACCCACTTCGACCTGGCCAACAACTACGGGCCGCCCTACGGCTCGGCCGAGGAGAACTTCGGCCGTATCCTCGCCACCGACCTGCGCGGCCACCGGGACGAGCTGGTGATCTCGACCAAGGCCGGCTACGACATGTGGCCCGGGCCGTACGGCGACCACGGTTCGCGGAAGTACCTCCTGTCCAGCCTCGACCAGAGCCTGGCCCGCATGGGGCTGCCCTACGTGGACATCTTCTACTCCCACCGTGTCGACCCGGACACGCCCCTGGAAGAGACCATGGGGGCGCTGGACACGGCCGTGCGCCAGGGCAAGGCCCTGTACGCCGGCATCTCCTCCTACTCGGCCGAGCGGACCCGGCAGGCGGCCGCGATCCTGCGCCGCCTCGGGACCCCGCTGCTGATCCACCAGCCGTCGTACTCGATGCTGAACCGCTGGATCGAGGACGACGGCCTGCTGGACGTGCTCGCCGACGAGGGGGCCGGCTGCATCGTGTTCTCGCCCCTGGCCCAGGGGCTGCTGACCGGCCGCTACCTGGACGGCATCCCCGAGGGCTCGCGGGCCGCCAGGCCCGGCACCATCGACCAGGGCCAGCTCAACGACGACACCCTGGCCAAGGTCAGGGCCCTGAACGAGGTCGCGGCCCGGCGCGGCCAGAGCCTGGCCCAGCTGGCGATCGCCTGGACGCTGCGCGACCCGCGAGTCACCTCGGCCCTGCTCGGCGCGTCCAGCGTTGCCCAGCTCGAGGACAACGTGGCCGCCCTCGACCGGCTCGACCTCAGCGACGACGAGCTGGCCGAGATCGACCGCCACGCCACCGACGCCGGTGTCAACCTCTGGGAGGCCTCCAGCAACGCCTAGCCGGCCGCCTCCAGGGCGGCCGAGACGACCGCCGTGGCCTCCTCCAGGACCTGCTCCAGGTGCTCGGTGCCACGGAAGCTCTCGGCATAGACCTTGTAGACGTCCTCGGTGCCCGACGGGCGGGCCGCGAACCAGGCGTGCTCGGTGACCACCTTGACCCCGCCGAGGGCGGCCCCGTTGGACGGGGCCGAGGTGAGCACGTCGGTGATCGGCTCGCCGGCCAGCTCCGAGGCCTGCACGTCGCTGGCGGACAGCCGCTTGAGCACGGCCTTCTGCTCGGGGGTGGCCGCGGCGTCGACCCGGCGGTAGTCGGGGTCGCCGAAGCGGGCGGTGAGCTCGCGGTACTGGGCGCCCGGGTCGGCGCCCCGGCGGGCGGTCATCTCGGCGGCCAGCAGGCAGCAGACGATGCCGTCCTTGTCGGTGGTCCAGACGGTCCCGTCGCGGCGCAGGAACGAGGCCCCGGCGCTCTCCTCCCCGCCGAAGCCGAGCGAGCCGTCCAGCAGCCCGTCCACGAACCACTTGAACCCGACCGGGACCTCGTCCATCCGCCGGCCCAGGTCGGCCGTGACCCGGTCGATCATCGAGCTCGAGACCATCGTCTTGCCCACCCCGACCCGCTCGCCCCAGTCGCGCCCGCCGCCGAACAGGTAGGCGACCATGGCGGCCAGGTAGTGGTTGGGGTTGAGCAGCCCGGCCCCGCCGGTGACGATGCCGTGCCGGTCGGCGTCGGCGTCGTTGGCGAACGCCACGTCGAAGCGGTCGCGCAGGTCGATCAGCCCGGCCATGGCGTAGCGCGAGGACGGGTCCATGCGGATCTTGCCGTCCCAGTCGACGGTCATGAACCGGAAGGTCGGGTCGACCGCCTGGTTGACCACCTCCAGGTCCAGGCGGTAGTGCTCGGCAATGGCCGACCAGTAGTCGACGGCCGCCCCGCCAAGGGGGTCGACGCCCAGGCGCAGCCCGGCCCCGCGGACCACCTCCAGGTCGACGACGGTGGCCAGGTCCTCGACGTAGGCGGCCACGTAGTCGTAGCGCTCCACGCCGGGCGCGGTGGCGGCCTGCTCGGCCGGCACCCGCCGCACCCCGTCAAGGCCGGCCCGCAGCAGCCGGTTGGCCTCGTCCTGGACCCAGCCGGTGATGTCGGTGTCGGCCGGGCCACCGTTGGGCGGGTTGTACTTGAAGCCGCCGTCCTCGGGGGGGTTGTGGGAGGGGGTGACCACGATGCCGTCGGCCAGGTGGTCGCGCCGGTCCCGGTTCCAGGTGAGGATGGCCAGCGACAGCGCCGGGGTCGGGGCCGGCCGGTCGCCCGAGTCGACCCGCACCTGGACCCCGTGGGCGGCCAGCACCTCGAGGGCGGTCCGCTGGGCCGGCTCGGACAGGGCGTGGGTGTCGCGGCCCAGGTACAGCGGGCCGTCGATCCCCTGGGCCTCGCGGTAGCGGCAGATCGCCTCGGTGGTGGCCAGGATGTGGGCCTCGTTGAAGGACCCCTTGAGCGCCGACCCCCGGTGCCCAGAGGTCCCGAAGGCGACCTGCTGGGTGGCCTCGCCCGGGTCGGGCTGCTCCTCGTAGTACGCCTTGACCAGCCGGTCCACGTCGACCAGCATCGACGCCTCGGCCGGCCGACCGGCCCGTTCGCTCACCGTCATCTGCTCACCCCAGTCCGGAAGGGTCCCGCAGGTACCGTACCCAACTTGGGCCGCTGAATCCCTCGCCTAGGAGGCGGCCCGGCGCTGCTCGGGTCGGCCGGGGTCGGGCAGGGCCGGGGCGTCGGGGGCGGCGAGGATGCCGGTGAGCAGCTCGCACAGCCAGCTGGGCAGGTTGGTGCCCTCGGCCGGGAGGGGGACCAGCAGGGTGCGCTCGGCCTGCTTCCAGATGGCTCCCGGGTAGAGGCGGTCCAGGCGGACCTGCTTGGACTCGGGCAGGTCGTCGACCGGGGTCAGGCGCGCCCGGCCCCCGAAGCAGACGACCTCGGTGAGGCCGACGGCGGTCGCCTGGGCCCGGACCCCGGCCAGCTGGAGCAGGTTCCGGACGGGGGGCGGGGGCGGGCCGTAGCGGTCGGCCAGCTCGGCCCCGAGGGCCTCGACCTCGGAGACCACCCTGGCCCCGCCGAGGCGGCGGTAGGCCTCCAGCCGCAGCCGCTCCCTTGGCACGTACGCGGCGGGCAGGTGGGCGTCCACCGGGACCTCCAGCTTCAGCTCCTTGGGCTGCTCGATGGGGCGGCCGCGGAGCTCGGCCACGGCCTCGGCCAGCAGCTGCATGTACATGTCGTAGCCGACCAGGGCGACGTGGCCCGACTGGTCGGCCCCGAGCAGGTTGCCGGCGCCGCGGATCTCGAGGTCCTTCATGGCGATGGCCATGCCCGAGCCGAGGTCCTGGTGGGTGGCCACGGTGGCCAGCCGCTGGTGGGAGGTCTCGGTGATCGACCGCTCGGGCGGGTAGAGCAGGTAGGCGTAGGCCCGGTCGCGCGAGCGCCCGACCCGTCCCCGCAGCTGGTAGAGCTGGGCCAGACCGAGGGTGTCGGCCCGGTCGACGATCAGGGTGTTGGCCGTGGGGATGTCGATGCCGGACTCGATGATGGTGGTGCTGACCAGGACGTCGTACTGCTTGTCCCAGAAGTCGAGCATCACCCGCTCCAGCTGGTCCTCGTGCATCTGGCCGTGGGCCACGGCCACCCTGGCCTCGGGAACGGCCTGGCGGACCTCGTAGGCCACCCGGTCGATGGAGTCGACCCGGTTGTGGACGAAGAAGGTCTGGCCCTCGCGGAGCATCTCCCGGCGGATGGCGTTGGCCACCGTGCCCTGGTCGTAGGGGCCGACAAAGGTCAGCACCGGGTGGCGCTCCTCGGGCGGGGTCTCCATCACCGACAGGTCGCGGATCCCGGAGATGGCCATCTCCATGGTCCGGGGGATCGGGGTGGCGGTCAGGGTGAGCACGTCGACCTCGGTCCGGAGCTGCTTGAGGTGCTCCTTGTGGCCGACCCCGAAGCGGTGCTCCTCGTCGACCACGACCAGGCCAAGGTCGGACCACTTGGCGTCGGCGGACAGCAGCCGGTGGGTGCCGATGACCACGTCGATGGTGCCGTCGGCCATGCCGGCGACCACGTCGTCCTGCTCCTGCCCGGACTGGAAGCGCGACAGGGTGGCCACCTTGACCGGGAAGGGGGCGAACCGCTCGGAGAAGACGGCCATGTGCTGCTGGGCCAGCAGGGTGGTCGGCACCAGCACGCCGACCTGCTTGCCGTCCATCACCGCCTTGAAGGCGGCCCGGACCGCGACCTCGGTCTTGCCGTAGCCGACGTCGCCGCACAGCAGCCGGTCCATCGGCACCGGCGCCTCCATGTCGGCCTTGATCTCCTCGATGGCGGTGAGCTGGTCGGGGGTCTCGGTGAACGGGAAGGCGTCCTCCAGCTCCCGCTGCCAGGGGCTGTCGGGGCCGAAGGCGTGGCCGGGGGAGGCCATCCGGGCCGAGTAGAGCCGGACCAGCTGGGCCGCCATCTCGCGGACCTTCTTGCGCACCCTGGCCTTCTGGCGGTCCCAGTCGCGGCTGCCGAGGCGCGACAGCTTGGGGTGCTCCCCGCCGACGTAGCGGCTGATCAGCTCGACCTGCTCGCTGGGCAGGTACAGCTTGTCGCCCTGGTCGTAGGCCAGGACCAGGTAGTCGCGTTCGGACCCGCCGACGCTGCGGTGCTCCATGCCGACGTAGCGGCCGATGCCGTGGACGGCGTGGACGACGATGTCGCCCGGCTGGAGCTCCTCCAGGGCCAGCTGGCCGCCGGCGTGCTTGGCCCGGCGGCGGCTGGAGGGCATGCGGGCCTGCTCGCGGGTCTGACGCCTGGTCCCGTAGAGGTCACCCTCGGCGACCAGGGCCAGGCGCAGCGACGGCAGGCGGAACCCGGTGAGCAGTGGGGCCGTCCCGACCAGCACCCCGGGGCCCGGCTCGGGGGTCAGCTCGGTCATCAGGTCGGGGACGGTCAGGCCCTCCTCGCGCAGGACCTCGACGAGCCGCTGGGCCGGTCCGGCGCCCTCGGTGGTGAGCACCACGGTCGCGCCGTCGGCGATCAGGTCGCGGGCGTCGGTGGCCACGCGGGTGACGTTGGCCCGGTAGGGCTCGATCGCCGAGGCGTCGATCCGGACGGCGCTGGCCTGCCCGGAATCGAACGGCCCGAGCCGGAGCAGAGCCCGGCCGGCCCCCTCCAGCACGTCGGCCAGGGGCAGGTAGGCGACGCCCTCGACCGGCGCGGTGGCGCCCTCGGCGGCGCTGCCCCAGGAGGCCTGGGCGGCCTCGTCGGCCTGGATGCGGACCTCCTCGGCCCGGTCGAGGGTCCGCTTGGGGTCGACCAGCACCAGGAGGGCGTCGGTGGGCAGGTAGGCCGGCAGTGGCCGGAGCTCGTCGAACAGCAGCGGCAGCAGCGACTCGACGCCGTCGACGTCGAGGCCCTCGGCCACCTGGGCGAGCAGGTCGCCGGCGACCGGCACCTCGCGGGCGAGCTGACGGGCCCGGCCCCGCTCGGCCTCGCCCAGACGCACCTCGCGGCACGGCCAGGCCTCGACCTCGGGCAGCTCGGTCAGGGAGCGCTGGCTCGACACCGCGAACGACCGGATGCTCTCGACCTCGTCGCCCCAGAGCTCGACCCGGACCGGGTGGTCCTCGCCCGGCGGGAAGAAGTCGACCAGGCCGCCCCGGACGGCCACCTCGCCCCGGCGCTCGACCATGTCGGTGCGCGAGTAGCCGGCGGCCACCAGCCGCTCCAGCAGCTCCTCGAGGTCGACCCGGTCGCCGGTGGCGACCCGGACCGGGTCGACCGCGTCCAGCCCGGGGGCGAGCGGCTGCATCATCGCCCGCGCCGGGACCGTCACCAGCCGCAGCCCGCCGAGGTCGGGCAGGCCGAGCCGGTGGAGCAGGCGCAGGCGGGCGGCCACGGTCTCGGAGCGGGGCGAGAGCCGCTCGTGGGGCAGGGTCTCCCAGGCCGGGAAGGTGGCCGCCGAGTCGGGCCCGAGGAAGGCGGCGACGTCGGCGGCCAGGGCCTCGGCGTCGGCGGTGGTGGCGGTGGTGACGACCACCAGCCGCCCGCCGGCGCTGGCGATCCCGGCCAGCAGGAACGCCCTGGCCACGTCGGGGACGACCACCTCGGGCCGTGGGGTGCCGGCGCGCGGGTCGAGCCCGCCGAGCAGCTCGGCGAAGGCGGGGTCGTCGGTCCAGCGGTCGAGCAGGGGGGTGAGGCGCACGGGTGTCCTTTGCGGCGGTAGCACAGTCGGGTAGCCCCCGACGGCCGCAGCCGGGGGGCTCCCGCTCTGTTCAACGTCCAGGCTACCGCAGCATTCCCACAGTCAGCCGGTGAGGCCGAGATGGCCCTGCAGGGCGCCGAACACCTCCACCCAGCCGTGCTCGTAGGCGGCCCGGGTCTCGTCGTCGATCGGGCCGACGGCGTGGTGGGACAGCCGCACCAGGGTGGCGCCGTCGCGCTCGGAGAGGGACATGGCGAACACGCCGGCCACCGGGCCCGACATGCCCATCGGCCCGGTGCAGGTCAGCTGCTCGGGCCGGCGGATGCCGGTCACGGTGGCGTACAGCGCGCCGTCGCCGTCGCCCCAGTCCTCCCAGAAGCGGCCCCCGACCCGCGGCTCCAGGTGCACCGACGACCCCTCCCGGAAGGTGTGCGGCCACCACTCCCCCATCCGGCACAGCGCCTCGAACACCTTCTCCCGCGGGGCGGCCACCGCCACCTCCTGCTCGACCTCCAGGGTCGTGGTCATGCCGGCTCCTTCCCGCCGCTCGGCCGTCTCCTTGAGCCGGAGCAGCGACTCGGCCCAGCGGTCGGCGTGCGGGCGCATCCAGCGCTCGTAGGCCTGCCGCAGGGGCACCCCGTTGAGGTGGTTCCAGCGCTCCCGGCCCCGCCGCCGCACCACCACCAGCCCTGCCGTCTCCAGCACCCCCAGGTGCTTCATCACCGCGAACCGCGACACCTCCGGGAACGCCCCGCTGAGCTCCCCGGTGGTCCGGGCCCGGTCGGCCAGCAGGTCCAGGATCGCCCGCCGGGTCGGGTCGGCCAGCGCCTTCCAGACCAGGCTGGTGTCGTCGGCCATGGGGGGAACCTCCGGAGACATTATGTGACTTCGAAGTCACATAATTACGTGACCGGATGGTCACACAGTGGCGCCGGCCTTGTCAAGCTTCCGTTGCGGCAGCCAGCTCGACGAGCCCGGCGGCGAGCTCGGCGGCCCGCCAGGCGACCAGGTCGGGCGCCGGGTGGAGCGCGCGTCAGTGCGCTGAGCAGGCGGCGAGGAGTGACGACTCGTCGGGGAAGTGGTTGTAGACGGTCATTCGCTGCACCCCGACGGTTGGCCACGTCCTCG
>Ga0207675_100004213_pt1 | contig 13918 bp, 11 predicted proteins | sample KBSSwiS42_FD_184305 | JGI IMG/M metagenome (GOLD analysis project Ga0207675, IMG submission 184305) | Switchgrass rhizosphere microbial communities from Kellogg Biological Station, Michigan, USA - KBS Switchgrass S4-2 (SPAdes) (version 2) | ecosystem: Host-associated > Plants > Roots >... | reverse complement strand
CGAATTGGAGCGCGCCAATGCCGAGCTGGAGTCGCGCGTGGCCGCGCGCACCCGCGACCTGGAGCTCGCGCTCGCCGAAGTCGAAGCGCTCAAGGTGCGCCTGCAGCAGGAAAACCAGTATCTCAAGCGCGAGATCTCCGAGCAGATGAGCGATGCCATCGTCGGCCGCAGCCAGGCGCTGCAGCACGCGCTCTCGCAGGTGTCGCTGGTCGCCGCCACCGACGCCACCGTGCTGATCCGCGGCGAAACCGGGACGGGCAAGGAGCTGATCGCGCGCGCCCTGCACGAGAAGAGCACGCGGCGCGACGGCCCCCTCGTGAAACTAAATTGCAGCGCCATCTCGGCCGGCCTCGTCGAGAGCGAACTGTTCGGCCACGTGAAAGGCGCCTTCACCGGCGCGCACGATCGCCGAATCGGCCGCTTCGAGCTCGCCCACGGCGGCACGCTGTTCCTCGATGAAGTGAGCGAGCTGCCACTGGACACGCAGGCCAAACTGTTGCGCGTGCTGCAGGAGCGCGAGTTCGAACCCGTGGGCAGTTCGAAGACCCAGAAGGTCGACGTGCGCGTAATCGCGGCGAGCAACCGGGACCTCGCCGCGGACTCGCGCGGCGGGCGATTCCGCACCGACCTCTACTACCGCCTCAATGTCTTCCCCATCGACCTGCCCGCGCTGCGCGAGCGGCGCGACGACATCCCGCTGCTCGCGAGCCATTTCATGCAGCGCGCCGCGCGCAAGCTCGGCAAGCGCCTCGACCGCATCGCGCCCGCGTCGCTGCAGCGGCTGGTGCAGCATCACTGGCCCGGCAACATCCGTGACCTGCAGAACGTCATCGAGCGGGCCGCGATCCTCGCGGACGGCAACGACCTGGTGGTCGACTGGGAACTGGGCCCGACCGCGATCCACAGCGCGGCTCCGGCCTCGAACGGCGACGGCACCGCTCTTCTCGCCGCGGTCAAGGCCGACGAATCAGCCGGGCGCGACGACAACCTGCCTTCGGCACCGTCCTCGTTCGCGCTCGAAGCCGCTGAACGCAAACACATCATCGAAGTCCTTCGCAAGACACGCGGTGTCATCGAAGGGCCGCTGGGTGCCGCCCAACTACTCAAGCTCAAGCCTTCGACCGCACGGTTCCGGATCCGCAAGCTGGGAATCCAGCGTTCTGAGTACAGCTGAACCGCGACGGATCAGGCACTTATGCGCGTCCGCGCGCGGCATCGTTTCCGCCTGTAGGCGCTGTCCTATACTGCGCACCGATCCACCCCAGAGTGGAATGGGACCGTGGCGGAAGCATGAAAGGGACCGATTCACTCGATGACATGCAGGTGCTGGCGCGCGCCGCTTCGCTGGCGCGCGGCGATGCGCTGTTCCCGGCGCTGGTGCAAAACGTCGCCCGCGCGCTGCATGCCTCCGAGGCACTGGTCAGCCAGGCCATCGACGCCGAACACGTGCGCACCCTGGCAGTCTTCGTGCACGGTGCACCGCAGCCTAACTACGAGTACGAACTCGCCGGCACGCCGTGCGCCGAGGTGCTGCGCGGGGAAACGGTGCATCACGTCTCCGGCCTGGCGGAGAAATATCCGCACACCGCGCAGGGCTACGAGGGTTACTACGGCGTGCCGCTGACCGCGGCGGACGGCGCGGTGCTGGGGCACATCTGCGTGTACGACGCGAGCGCGCTGGAACTCACCGAGCGGCAGAAACTGTTCTGCGACGTGTTCGCAGGGCGCGCCGCCGCGGAACTGCAGCGCATGCGCGCCGAGCGCGAGCTGCGCATGAGCGAGGATCGCTTCCGTGATCTGTTCGACGAGGCGCCCATCGCCTACGTGCACGAAGGCGTCGACACGCGCTTCATCCGCGCCAACCGCACCGCGATGCGCGTGCTCGGGCTCTGCGATGCGGACCTGCCGAACCTGTACGGCAAGTCGCTTGTGCCCGACACCCCCGAAGCCCACGCGCTCGCGCACGCGGCGCTCGAGTCCATCGGCCGCGGCGTGGACACCAATGGTGTGCTGGTCATGCTCCGGCGCAAGAGCGACGGCAAGGACATTTACATCCAGTGGTGGTCGCGACCGGATCCGTCCGGCGGCTTCACGCGCACCATGTTCATCGACGTGACCGAGCGGGTGCTCATGGAGCGCGAGCAGAAGCGGCTGCAATCGCAGAACCGCTACCTGCAGGAGGAGATCAAGTCGGTCCACAACTTCGACGAAATCATCGGCGCGAGCTCGGGATTGCTGCGCGTGCTCGAGAACGTGCGCCGCGTGGCGCCCACCGACGCCACGGTGCTGATCTGCGGTGAAACCGGTACCGGCAAGGAGTTGATCGCGCGCGCCATCCATTCGGCGGGACGACGCGCCGACCGGCCCTTCATCAAGCTCAATTGCGCGGCACTGCCCGCCGGGCTCGTCGAAAGCGAGCTCTTCGGCCACGAGAAGGGCGCGTTCTCGGGAGCCGTACAGCGGCGCGAGGGCCGCTTCGAGCTCGCGAACGGCGGCACGATCTTCCTCGACGAGATCGGCGAGCTGCCGCTCGACGTGCAGGCCAAGCTGCTGCGCGTGTTGCAGGAGCAGGAATTCGAGCGCGTCGGCTCGAGCAAGACCATCAAGGTGGACGTGCGCGTGGTCGCCGCCACCAACCGCGACCTGCGCAAGTCGGTGCGGGACGGCGAATTCCGCGAAGATCTGTACTACCGCCTCGCGGTGTTCCCGGTGGACCTGCCGCCGCTGCGGGCGCGTGCCGAGGACATACCCCTGCTGGTGCAGTTCTTCGTGCAGAAGTACGCCACACGCGTCGGCCGGCGTGTCGAGGGCGTGGATCCGGACACGCTGATGGCCCTGGCGCGTTATCCCTGGCCTGGCAATATCCGCGAGCTCGAGAACCTCATCGAGCGAGGGCTGATCCTGAATTCCTCGCCGCTGCTGAGGATTCCGCCGGAAATGCTCGCGGTGGCGCCGCCGGCCGAACGCGCGGCGCCTGCCGCCGCCGCCATGGCCATGGAAGAGCCGTCGGCCGACATCGAAGCTTCCGGCCTGCACCATGTGCAGCGGGAACACATCCTGCGGGTGCTCAAGGCCACACACTGGGTGATCGAGGGCAACGCCGGCGCCGCGATCAAGCTGGGGCTGAAGCCCGCGACGCTGCGTCACCGCATGAAGAAGCTGGGCATCGCGCGCGCGGGCGTGACGAGGTAACCCTGAATGCATCCGGGCGACGTCGTCCTCGTCCTGGTTCTCGCCGCGGTCGGTGCCGCGCTCCTGACATTCGCGATCCGGGCGCGCCGCCGCCGGGTGCGAGGGTTGCTGATCGTCGTTTCCTTCGTGTATCTGCTCAGCGTCGGCGGCGTGATGATGTTCGCTGGCGCAGGTGCCGCCGGCGAGCCGGCCGGCAACGTGTACTTCGTATTGTCGCTGGTGTTCTATGCCGGTGCGCTCGGAGCCCTGGTGCTGTCGCTCAAGGCACCAGCGGCTCCCGGGTCCTGACGCCCGCCGCCAGCAACCGCTTGCGGCCCGCCACCAGCCCTTGTGGCGGCCCGCAGCAGGCTGCCTTCCCGCCCAGGTTCCCTAACTACAGTCGCGGCACTGCCATCGCGCGGCGCCGACTTTAACTTTCGGCTGGTCAACGACTTGCACACGCGCGGCCGCGGCCGCGTGCGGCTGGCACGCGCGTTGCTCTATTGCTCCTGTCGAGTTTTCAAACCAACACAGGAGACATCAATGTCACGCAATTCCCTCTACCTGCTGGCCGTCAGCTCTGCGCTGGCCGTCGGCGGTGCCCTCACCGCAAACCTCGCCGTTGCCGCCGATGGCGACATGGAGCAGTGCGCCGGGCTGGTCAAGGCCGGCAAGAACGACTGCGCCACCAACACCAATGCCTGCCATGGACACGTCGAGAAGGACGCGTCGCCCGAGGCGTGGATCTACCTGCCGAAGGGCACCTGCGAGCGCCTGGTCGGCGCCAAGGTGGTCAAGGTCGTCGATCCGTCCCCGAAGAAATAAAGGCGAACGGCCCCGGGTCTATCCGGGGCCGGGACCCGAACACAGGAGCCCACATGAAGACGTCCGCTAACTACCGCAACGCGACACACACCGCCCCGGGCGCGTGGCTGCCGGCGCACGCGGCGTCGGCGCGGGTCCTGGACCTTTCGCACTGGCTGTCGCGCGCGGCGCGCGGCCACACCTGGAACGGCAGCGGCGCCAATGCCCGTCGCCGCCCGCACTGAAGGTTATAGACGTGAAAACTCTGCAACGCACCTGGGCCATCGTGCTCGCCGCCGGCGACGGCACGCGGCTCGCCAGCCTGACCACCGACGAACACGGCAACGCCGTGCCCAAGCAATTCTGCTCGCTCGACGGCGGCAGCTCGCTGCTCGCGGATGCGATGCACCGCGCGCGGCACGTCGCGCCGCGCGAACGCGTCTGCGTGATCGTCGCCGAACATCACCGCCGTTACTGGCAGAGCGCCCTGTGGACCACGCCGGCCAGCAACATCATCGTGCAGCCGCGCAATTGCGGCACCGCCAACGGCATCCTGCTGGCGACGCTGCGCGTGCTGGAGCGCGATCCGCTGGCGCGCATCGTGTTCCTGCCCGCCGATCACTACGTGCGCCACGAAGCGGCGCTGGCCGGATCGCTGCGCGAAGTCGCGACGCTGCTCACGCGCAACCCGGACGAACTGCTGTTGCTCGGCATCGAGCCCGAAGAGGCCGATCCCGAGCTCGGCTACATCGTGCCCGCCACCCGCGGCGATGGCCGCCATGCCGAGGGCGTGCGCGGTGTCGAACGCTTCGTGGAAAAACCGCAGCCCGCGCTGGCGCGCAACCTGCTGCGCGCGGGCGCGCTGTGGAACAGCTTCATCTTCGCCGCGCATGCGCCGGCGCTGCTCGGCATGATCCGCCGCGCGCAGCCGGACATCGTCGAGCGCATGGAGACCGCGCTGGCGCGCGACGCGCGCCTCGGCGCCCGTTCCATCGCACTCGAAGAGGTGTACACCGACCTGCCGTCGGTGGACTTCTCGCGTTCGATCATCGAGGGCGCCGAGCGCACGCTCCGTGTGCTCACCGTGCCGGCCTGCGGCTGGAGCGACCTCGGCACGCCGCGGCGTGTCGCGGAGGCGCTCAAGCGCTTCGAGCCGGTGGAACGCCGCGACGACGCGGTCCGCATGCCCGCTTTCATCAACCTGGCCGCGCAACACGCGCGGCTCGCCATCGCCGGCTGAGGTCGTCGTGAATTCGCTCCATACCCATATTGCTCGTGGCCTCGTGTCGGCCGCGCTCGTCGTGTCCTCCGGCACCGGGTTCGCGGCCGACACGGCCACACATTCCCAGCTCACGCTCGACGGCGCGCATCGCGCTGTCGCGGCCTCGCTCAAGTACGCACGCGAACACGACGCGCCCGGCGGCGCGATCGCCGTGGTCGATGCCGGCGGTCACGTGATCCTGGTCGAACGAATCGACGGCACGTTTCCGGCGGGCACCGACATCTCGGTCGGCAAGGCCCGCACCTCGGTGATGTTCAAGCGGCCGACGAAGGGCATCGAGGACACCATCAACAAGGGCCGCGACGCGATGATTCCCGTGGCTGCGGTTACGTGGTTCACGCCGCTGCAGGGCGGAATCCCGATCACCGTGAACGGCGAAATTGTTGGCGGCATCGGGGTCAGCGGCGCGTCGAGCGCACAGCAGGACGAAGAAATCGCCATCGCCGGCGCGAAGGCGCTCGAGACCCCGGCGACCGCCGCGGTGGAGAAACGCAGCGCCGCCGAGGTCAAGGCCGCATTCGCGCAGGGTGAGACCGGCGCGACGCTGGTCGAGTCGGACGCGTACCGGGTCGCGGCAAGCCGCCGCGATGACGCGGGCCAGGCCGAGCTGCACGCCGTCGACACCGACATCTTCTACGTGCTCGAAGGCCGCGCGACCGTGGTGGTCGGCGGCGAAATCGTCGACGGCAAGCCGACGGCGCCCAACGAGATCCGCGGCAGTTCGATCCGCGGCGGCGAGACTCGCGACATCGGTCCCGGCGACGTGCTGACCATTCCGCGCGGCATCCCGCACTGGTTCCGCAGCGTGAAGGCGCCGTTCCGCTATTACGTCGTCAAAAGCGTCGCGGGAGCCTGACATGATCCGCGCCGCATTCCGCATCGCCTTCGGTATTCCCCTCGCCGCGCTCGCGTTGACCGCATTCCTGGTCGCGCTGCTGGTCGAGTGGTTCGACGACCTGTCCCTCGCGCGCCGCAACCTGCCCGTGATGATCGCCATCACACTGCTCGCCGCGGCTCGGCCCGCCAACGCGGACGACGCGCTGGCGCGCGTCGACCTGCTGGATGCGAATGGCGCGGCCCAGGTGGGCGCCGAATGGCATTACAGCGACGCGCGCGTCGTGCCGGAAAAATTTCGCGCGCCGGACGCCCAGGGGCAACCGGGCGACACCGTGAATGACACGCAGGGAATCGAGCCGCGCGCCGGGCGCACCGAGTTCGACGACTCCGCGTGGCCGGTGATCGCGCCGGAATCCCTGAAGGATCGGCGCGGCACGGGCCGCGTATCGTTCAACTGGTATCGAGTGAAGTTCACGTTGCCGGAGTCGCTCGGCGGCGTGCCGGTGGCCGGCAAGACGCTGTGGTTCGAGACGCGTCTCGACGACTATGCCGAGATCTGGGTGAACGGCGAGATCGGCCGCGGCTACGGCCAGATGGGTGGCTCGGTGGTCGCGGGCTGGAATGCGCCGAACCGGGTGGTCGTGGCGCGCAACGCGCGGCCCGGCCAGGTCGTGCAGCTCGCGGTGTTCGGCATGAACGGACCGATCTCCGACGCGCCGACCAACTACATCTTCTTCCACGACGCGCACCTCGAGCTGGTCGACGGTCCGCCGGGGCCCGTGGCCGTGACGCCGCACGAGGTGAACGTGCGCGTCGAACGCGCCGATCCGGCCATCGACACCATCGTGCCGCGCAACGCCAAGCTCTGGAAGGTCGCCGAGGGCTTCCGCTTCACCGAAGGTCCGGTGTGGGTGCGCGACGGCGGTTACCTGCTGTTCAGCGATCCGAACAGCAATCGCATCTACAGCTACTCCGACGAAACAGGCCTCGCCGTGTTTCGCGACAAGAGCGGCTATGACGCCGCGGACATCGCCGAATACGGCCAGCCGGGTTCGAACGGCCTGACGCTCGACGCGCGCGGCCGGCTCACGCTCGATGAGCACGGCCGGCATCGCGTCAGCCGCGTCGAGCGCGACGGCTCCGTCACGGTGCTGGCCGATTCCTTCGAGGGCAAGCGCCTCAACAGCCCCAACGATCTCGTGTACCGCTCCGATGGCTCGGTGTATTTCACCGACCCGCCCTTCGGACTGCCGAAATTCTACGACGACCCGCGCAAGGAGCTGCCGTTCAGCGGCGTGTTCCGGATCGCGCCCAGCGGCAAGCTCGCGCTGTTGACGCGCGAGTTCAAGGGACCAAACGGCATCGCCTTCTCGCCCGACGAGAAGACGCTGTACGTCGGCAACTGGGATCCCGCGGCCAAGATCGTCAAGCGCTACGGCGTGCGGCGCGACGGCTCGCTGGACGCCGGCGCGATCTTCGTGGACCTGACGCAGCGCATTCCCGGAGACGAGGCGCTGGACGGCATCAAGGTCGACGAACTCGGCCACGTCTATCTATCGGCGCCGGGCGGCGTGTGGATCTTCGATGCCGCGGGCAAGCACCTCGGCACCATCGTTGCGCCCACTCCGGTGCACAACTTCGCCTGGGGCGGCGCCGACGGCAAGACGCTGTACCTGTGCGCGCGCAGCAACCTGTATCGCATTCCGCTGCTGGTGGCAGGAGTGCGCCCATGAACTTCGAATCGCTTTCCGGTGACGGCGGGAGCCTGCGCTCCCTCCCTGCTCCCCCTGCATCGCCGAACACCCCATCGGCACAGGAGCCCCGGCTCGGCGCTTCGGGCGCCACCGCCGCCACTGGAGTTCTCTCATGAACGACGTCGAAAACACGCTCAGCCGCGAATGGCTGGTCACCAACGGCCTCGGCGGCTTCGCCTCGGGCAGCGTCGCGCTGGCCAACACGCGCCGCTACCATGGCCTGCTGGTGGCGAGCTTCAAGCCGCCGGTCGATCGCCTGGTGCTGGTATCCAAGGTCGACGTCGAAGTGGGCTATCGCGGCGCGCGTTACGCGCTCACCAGCAATGAATTCGCCGACGGCACCCTGGCGCCGCGCGGCTTCGAGAACCTCACCGACTTCCGCCTCGAGGGGCAGTTGCCGGTGTGGACCTTCGCGGTGTCGGATGCGCTGCTGGAGCTTCGCATTTACGCGACCCAGGGCGAGAACACCGCGTACCTGCGCGTGCGCGTCATCGCCGCCACGGCGCCGGTGGAGCTCGCGCTGACACCGCTGTGCGCGTATCGCGATTACCACGCACACATGCGTGGCGGCTGGCAGCCCGGCACTCGCGTCGAATCGGCCGCGGTCACGGTGAACGCCTTCGACGGCGCACATCCCTATCGGGTGTCGGTGGATCACGGCCGCTTCGAGTCGCAGCCCGACTGGTACTGGAATTTCCTGCATCGCGTGGAGCGCGATCGTGGCCTCGACGATCGCGAGGACCTGTTCAGGCCCGGCGTGTTCCGCGCCACGCTCGAGGCCGGCGGGTCGCTGCACCTGACCGCCAGCGCCGAAGCCGGCGAACGGCTGGAAGGTAACGTCGCGTTGTTGCGCGAAATCCAGCGCCAGCAGCGCATCATGCGCGCGGTTCCGGCGGGCACGCCCGAGTGGTTAGGCCGCCTGCACCTGGCCGCCGACCAGTTCATCGTGGCGCGCGCCGGCGCCAACGGCGAGCTCGACGGCAAAACCGTCATCGCCGGTTATCCGTGGTTCTCCGACTGGGGCCGCGACACCATGATCGCATTGCCCGGGCTGACGCTGGCCACGGGCCGCGCCGGCGAGGCGTCCACCATCCTGCGCACCTTCGGCAAACACGTGAGCCGGGGCATGCTGCCGAACCGCTTTCCCGACGGCGGCGAGGCGCCGCAGGACAACGAGTACAACACAGTCGATGCGACGCTGTGGTTCTTCCACGCGCTCGACTGCTACTTCGAGGCCACGCGCGACACGGCGTTGCTGGCCGAACTGCTGCCCGCGATGCGCGACATCCTCGACTGGCACCAGCGCGGCACGCGCTTCGGCATCGCCGCCGATCCCGCCGACGGCCTGCTGCGTGCCGGCGTACCCGGCGTGCAGCTCACCTGGATGGACGCCAAGGTGGGCGACTGGGTGGTGACGCCGAGGATCGGTAAACCCGTCGAGATCAACGCGCTGTGGCATTTCGCGCATGTCGTGATGGCGCGCTGGCACGAGTCGCTGGAGTTCGGCTCGGGCGCGCGCTACGCGCTGGCCGCGCAGCGCATCCGCGAGTCGTTCCGCGCACGCTTCTGGAACGGCTCGTACCTGTACGACGTCATCGACACACCCGAGGGACGCGTCGACGCGAGCCTCAGGCCCAACCAGATTTTCGCCGTATCGCTCGGCGCCGGACTGCTCGAGGACGCGCAGGCGCGCGCCGTGGTCGAGGTCTGCGCGCGCGAGCTGCTGACGCCGGTCGGCCTGCGCTCACTGGCGCGCGGCGACAGCCAATATGCCGGGCGCTTCGTCGGCGGCCCGCTGCAGCGCGACGGTGCCTACCACCAGGGCACGGTATGGAGCTGGCTGCTGGGTCCATTCGCCCTCGCCCACTACGCAGTGCATGGCGATGCGCACCACGCGCTCGGCCTGCTCGCCGGCACGGCCGCGCACCTCGACGAGGCCTGCATCGGCCAGGTCAGCGAAGTATTCGACGGCGACGCGCCTTTCACCCCGGGCGGTTGCTGCGCGCAGGCCTGGGGCGTGGCCGAGACGCTGCGCGCCCACGACCTGCTGACGCGCTCCCTGAACACCGAATTCCAGACGCTGAGGAAAACCCATCATGGCTGACAAGAACATCGAGAATATGCGACTGCGCGATCAGGGCGCGCAGTGGAAACAGTGGGGTCCCTATCTATCGGAACGGCAGTGGGGCACGGTGCGCGAAGACTACAGCGCGCACGGCAACGCCTGGGACTACTTCCCGCACGATCACGCGCGCTCGCGCGCCTTCCGCTGGGGTGAGGACGGCATCGCGGGCCTCTCCGACGACCAGCAGCGCCTGTGCCTGTCGCTGGCGCTGTGGAACGGCAAGGACCCCATCCTCAAGGAAAGATTGTTTGGCCTCACCAACAGCGAGGGCAACCACGGCGAGGACGTCAAGGAGCTGTATTACTACCTCGACGCGACGCCGACGCACTCGTATCTCAAGATGCTCTACAAGTATCCGCAGGCGGCGTTTCCGTACGCGGACCTGGTGAACGAGAACCGCCGTCGCGGTATCGGTGGCGCGGAATATGAGCTCATCGACAGCGGCGTGTTCGACGCCGATCGCTACTTCGACGTATTCGTCGAGTACGCGCAGGCGGCGCCCGGCGACGTGCTGGCGAAGATCACGATTCACAACCGGGGCGACGCCGATGCCCCGGTGCACGTGCTGCCGCAGCTCTTCTTCCGCAATACCTGGAGCTGGAAGGATGGCGCGCCGCGGCCCACGATGCGCCTGCTCAACGACGGCACCATCGAGGCCGAACATCCCGAGCTCGGGCGCTGGTATTGCTACGCGCACGATGCCGTGCCCGAATCCGGGCATCGCGGCACGCTGTTCTGCGACAACGATACGAATGCGCGCCGGCTGTGGAACGACGGCTCACGCAGCGGATATTTCAAGGACGGCATCAACGATCGCGTGGTGAACGGCGACCTGGAAGCCGTGAATCCGCTGCGCACCGGCACCAAGGCCGCGTTCTGGTTCGAGCGCGTGGTGCCCGCGAAGGGCAAGACCGAGATCCGGATCCGTCTCACGCGCGACGCCGACGTCGCGCCGTTCCGCCGCTTCGCGCACCTCTTCGACCAGCGCATGGCCGAGGCCGATGCGTTTTACGCGGGCCTGCAACACGGCATGGCGGGCACCGACGCACGCGCGGTGCAGCGCCAGGCATTCGCCGGCATGATCTGGAGCAAGCAGTATTTCTACTACGATATCCCCGAGTGGTTAGGCGGCGATCCGGCACACCCGGCGCCGCCGGCCGGCCGCAAGTACGGCCGCAACCGCGACTGGGCGCATCTCAACAACGCCGACATCATCTCGATGCCGGACAAGTGGGAATACCCCTGGTACGCGGCGTGGGATCTCGCCTTCCACACCATCCCGCTGGCGCACCTCGACCCGGTGTTCGCGAAGGAACAGCTGCTGCTGCTCACGCGCGAGTGGTACATGCATCCGAACGGCCAGATTCCCGCCTACGAGTGGGCGTTCGGCGACGTGAACCCGCCGGTGCACGCCTGGGCGACCTGGCGCGTGTACCAGATCGACCGCAAGCACTCGGGCAAGGGCGACATCGAATTCCTCGAGCGTGTATTCCACAAGCTGATGTTGAACTTCACCTGGTGGGTGAACCGCAAGGACGCCGAAGGCCGCAACGTGTTCCAGGGCGGCTTCCTCGGCCTCGACAACATCGGAGTGTTCGACCGCAGCGCCCAACTACCCACGGGCGGGCACATCGACCAGGCCGACGGCACCAGCTGGATGGCCATGTACTCGCTCAATCTGATGCGCATCGCGCTCGAGCTCGCGCAACACAACCGCGTGTACGAGGACATTGCCACCAAGTTCTTCGAGCACTTCCTGCACATTGCGGAGGCCATGGCGCACATCGGCGGCGAGGAAAACAATCCCGGCGTCGGCCTGTGGGACGACGAGGACAAGTTCTTCTACGACGTACTGCACCTGCCCGACGGCGCCAAGACGCCGCTCAAGGTCCGGTCCATGGTCGGACTCATCCCGCTGTTCGCCGTCGAAGTGCTCGAGCCCGAGCTGCTCGAGAAGCTGCCGGAGTTCAAGCGGCGCCTGGAGTGGTTCCTCTCGTACCGCCCGGATCTCGCCTCGCTGGTGTCGCACTGGAACGAACCGGGCCGGGGCTCGCGCCGCCTGCTGTCGCTGCTGCGCGGCCATCGCATGAAGAAGATCTTCAAGCGGTTGCTCGACGAGACGGAATTCCTCTCGCCGTATGGCGTGCGCGCGTTGTCGAAGGCCCACGAAAAGGATCCGTACGTCTACCGCCTGCACGGCATGGACCTCAAGGTCGACTACCAGCCGGGCGAATCGAACACCTACGCGTTCGGCGGAAATTCCAACTGGCGCGGCCCGATCTGGATGCCGGTGAACTTCCTCATCATCGAGTCGCTGCAGAAGTTTCATCACTACTACGGCGATGACTTCAAGGTGGAATGCCCGGTGGGCTCGGGGAAGTTCGTCACCATCGAGGAAGCCGCCAACGAGCTCGCGCAGCGCCTGACCAGGATCTTCCTGATGGACGATCGCGGCGAGCGCCCGGTGTACGCCCAGCACCCGAAGATGCAGCGCGATCCGCACTTCCGCGACCACGTGCTGTTCTACGAATACTTCCACGGCGACTCGGGCCGCGGCGTCGGCGCCTCTCACCAGACGGGCTGGACCGGGCTGATCGCCAAACTGCTCATGCCGCGTTACGCGCACGTGGCCGCCGATGAACCCGCGTCGGCGGAGGAAGCCGCGCCGGAAGCGCCGCCCGTGCAGGCGAAAAAAGCCGCGGCGCGCGCCGCGCGTCAACGCTGAACCTCGCTACCTACCCCAGGGGAAGACCATGGACATGCCAGTCAAGTATTCACATCTGCCGGAGCCCGTGATGCCGCGCGTGCCGCCGCAGAAGATGTTGTTGGGCCAGAAGGCGCTGGTCACCGGCGCAAGCTCCGGCATCGGCAAGGCCATCGCCGAAGCGCTCGCGGCGGCCGGTGCGGACGTGATCGTCAACTACGTCTCGGGCATGGACAAGGCCGTCGAGCTGGTCGACACGATGAAGTCGCGCGGCTCGCGCGCCGTGGCCATCAAGGCCGACGTCAGCGACGAGATGCAGGTGAAGGAGATGTTCCGGCAGGCCATCGCGGAATTCGGAACCATCGACATCCTGATCAACAACGCCGGCCTGCAGCAGGATGCGCCGTTCCATGAGCTGTCGCTGGCGCAATGGAATCGTGTCATCGGCGTGAATCTCACCGGCCAGTTCCTGTGCGCCCGCGAAGCGGTGCGCGAGTTCATGCGCCGCGGCGTGAAGCCGGAAGTGTCCTGCGCCGCCGGCAAGATCATCTGCGTGAGCTCGGTGCACGAGGTGATTCCCTGGGCCGGTCACGTCAACTACGCGGCGTCCAAGGGCGGCGTGATGCTGATGATGAAGAGCATCGCGCAGGAAGTGGCGCCGCTGCGCATCCGCGTGAATTCCATCTGCCCCGGCGCGATCCGCACGCCCATCAACATGGAAGCCTGGGACACGCCCGAGCACTACAACGCGCTGATGAAGCTGATTCCGTACAAGCGCATCGGCGAGGTGGAAGACATCGGCCGCGCCGCGGTGTGGCTGGCGTCCGACTACTCGGACTACGTGCACGGCACTTCGCTGTTCATCGACGGCGGCATGACGCTGTATCCCGGCTTCGAGACCGGCGGCTGATCCCATGAAGCACTGGCAGGAATATCTCGCCGAAGGACTGGGGCTTGGCCTGTTCATGGTCGCGGCCGGCGTCGTGGCAACGGTGCTCGAATCGCCGCGCTCGCCCCTGCACTCCTGGATCGCCAATGCCGATCTGCGGCGAGTACTTGCGGGAATCGCCATGGGGTTCACGGCGATCGGGCTCATCTATTCGCCCTGGGGCAAACGCTCGGGCGCGCACATGAATCCGGCGGTGACGCTCGCATTCCTGCACCTGGGAAAGATTCAATCGCGCGACGCCGCCTTCTACATCGGCGCGCAATTCGTCGGCGGCCTGATCGGCGTGTTTCTG
>Ga0207675_100004211_pt1 | contig 13923 bp, 5 predicted proteins | sample KBSSwiS42_FD_184305 | JGI IMG/M metagenome (GOLD analysis project Ga0207675, IMG submission 184305) | Switchgrass rhizosphere microbial communities from Kellogg Biological Station, Michigan, USA - KBS Switchgrass S4-2 (SPAdes) (version 2) | ecosystem: Host-associated > Plants > Roots >... | reverse complement strand
CAGCCTTCGAGGCGGAGCTGCAGGCCGTCGAAAAAGGCGTGATCTGCATCGCCAGCAACGAAAACCCGGTCGGTCCGGGCAAGAAGGTGATCGACTCGCTCCGCGCGCTGCTCGAAGGCGGCGCCAAGCCAGGCCGCTACTCGAACGGGACGGGCGCGCTCACCGAGGCGATCTGCGCGCACTTCAAGGTCAAGCCGGAAAACGTGCTGCTCAGCGAGGGATCGACCGAGATCCTCCGTGCCGCGACCCAGGTGTTCACGGCGAAGACCAAGCCGCTCGTCGGCACGATTCCGACCTACGAGGAATGCGCCGGCTACGCGGAGTTGATCGGGAACCCGGTCCGCGGCGTGAAGCTGAGCTCCGAGTTCAAGATCGATCTCGATCCGTTCCTGGCCGCGTCGAAGGGCGCCGGCCTGGTGTTCTACTGCAACCCGAACAACCCGACCGCCACCTACGTCGGCGCCAAGGCGACGCGCGACTTCCTCTCGAAGTTGAACAGCGCCTCGCCCGAGACGACGGTCCTGGTCGACGAGGCGTACTTCGACTACGTCACCGACCCCGATCACGAGACCCACGTGCCCCTCGCCGTCGAGAATCCGCGCGTCATCGTCGCGCGCACCTTCTCGAAGGCGTACGGGATGGCCGGCCTCCGTCAGGGCTACGCCATCGCCCACGCCGACACCATCAAGAAGCTGCGGCCGTGGGTCGGCTCGAGCGGCACCGGGTCGCTGAACGTCTTCGGGATGGCCGCGGCCACCGTCGCCATCGCGCAGGACGCCAGCTTCACCACCAACGAGCGCAACCGCAACAAGGCGGTCCGCGACATGGCGACCAAGTGGTTCAACGAGCGCGGCATGAAGCCGACCGACTGCCAGGCCAACTTCATGTTCGTGAACATCGGCACGCCGGCGAAGGCGTTCCGTGAAGCCTGCCGCGCCAAGGGCGTCATGGTCGCGCGCGACTTCCCGCCGTTCGAAAAGACGCACGCGCGCATCACCCTCGGCACGATGGAAGAGATGACCAAGGCGCTGCAGGTCTTCGGTGAAGTGCTCGCGAAGAAGTCCACGGCCGCCGCTTAAGAAGTTAGAAGTTAGAAGTTAGAAGTACGAAGTCTTGAACGCAGAGCCCGCGGGGAACGCAGAGGAAATCTTCTCTGCGATCTCTGCGTTCTCTGCGTTCGCTGTTTGAGGGAGAACACATGGTGAGAACGCTGAAACGCGTCGCGCCGGCGGCTGCCGTGCTCGCGGCCGGCGTGGTCTGGATGACCACCGGGACTGCGGGCCAGGCGACCGGCGTGCCGAGCACGAAGAACGGCGACTGGACCCACTACACGGCCGACATGCGCGGCACCCGCTACGTGCCGCTCGATCAGATCAACGCCTCGAACTTCAACAAGCTCGAGGTCGCGTGGCGCTTCAAGACCGACAACCTCGGCACCCGCCCCGAGTACAAGCTCGAAGGCACCCCGCTCGCGATTCGGGGCGTGCTCTACACGACCGCCGGCACCCGCCGCTCCGTCGTCGCGCTCGACGGCCGCACCGGTGAGCTGATCTGGTCGCACAGCTACCGCGAGGGCAACCGCGCCGCGATCGCGCCGCGCCAGTTGTCGGGCCGCGGCGTGTCGTACTGGACCGACGGCAAGGGCGACGAGCGCATTCTCTACGTGACGACCGGCTACCGCCTGATCGCGCTCAACGCGAAGAACGGTGCGATGATCCCCTCCTTCGGCGAAGGCGGCGTGGTCGACCTGAAAAAGGGCGCGATCTTCGGCAAGGGGCAGCCGATCGATCTCGAGACCGGCGAGATCGGCCTGCATTCGACGCCGACCGTCGTGAAAGACGTGATCATCATCGGCTCGTCGTTCAAGGAAGGCATGACGGTCAAGACCCACAACAACACCAAGGGCCTGGTCCGTGCGTTCGACGTCAAGAGCGGCAAGGTGCTCTGGACGTTCAACACGATTCCGAAGCCGGGCGAGTTCGGCGCCGACACGTGGGAGAACGAGTCGTGGGCGATCAACGGCAACACCGGCGTCTGGACGCAGATTACGGTTGATGAAGAGGCGGGCCTCGTCTACCTGCCGGTCGAGTCGCCGACCTCCGACTTCTACGGCGGCCATCGTCCGGGCAACAACCTGTTCGGCGAGAGCCTGGTCTGCGTGGATCTCAAGACCGGCCAGCGCAAGTGGCACTTCCAGATCGTCCACCATCCGATCTGGGACTACGACCTGTCGTCGGCGCCGATCCTGCTCGACATCAATGTCAACGGCAAGGCCGTCAAGGCCGTGGCCTTGCCGAGCAAGGAGGCGTTCCTCTACGTGTTCGACCGCATCACCGGCCAGCCGGTGTGGCCGATCGAAGAGAAGCCGGTGCCGCAGTCCGACGTGCCCGGTGAGAAATCGTCGCCGACGCAGCCGTTCCCGACCAAGCCGCCGGCGTACGCGCGGCAGTCGGTCGGCCTCGACGATCTGATCGACTTCACGCCGGAGCTGAACGCGGAGGCGCGGCGCATCGTGTCGCGCTACAAGCTTGGCCCGATGTTCCTCCCGCCGGTGCTCAGCAAGGTGGAAGGGCCGATCGCGGCGCTGACGATCGCGACGACGGCCGGCGGCACGAACTGGCCGGGCGCGGCGGCCGATCCGGAAACGCATGTCGTGTACGCGCACGCGAGCAACCATTCGGTGGCGCCGATCGGCCTGGTCGAACCGCCGCCCGGCTTTTCGGACATCCGCTACGTCGCCGGCACGGCCGGCCAGCCGTTCGTCGAGCGTGAAGGCCCCGGCTTCGGCAGCGCAGCGGACGCTCCGCAGCGCGGTGGACGAGGCGCGGCTCCGGAAGGTGGACGCGGTGCCGCACCGGCAGCCGCAGCGCCGGCAGCCGCGGCGCCCGCTCCGGCCGCTGGCGCAGCCGGTACGCCCCCGGCGCCGCCGCAGGGTGGTGGCGGCGGCGGTCTCGTAGTTCAGGGGCTTCCGCTCCTCAAGCCGCCGTACAGCCTGCTGAACGCGATCGACGTCGACAAGGGCGAGCTCAAATGGCAGGTGCCGCATGGCGACACGCCGGACGCGGTGCGCAACCATCCGCTGCTGAAGGACAAGAACATCCCGAAGACCGGCCTGCCGGGCAGCGTCGGTCTGGTCGTCACCAAGTCGCTCGTCGTGCTCGGCGACCCGGCGATCACGACGACGCCGGAGCATCCGCGCGGCGCGATGCTGCGCGCGTACGACAAGAACACCGGCGCGCAGGTCGGCGCGGTGTGGATGCCGGCGCAGCAGAGCGGCTCGCCGATGAGCTATATGGCCAACGGCAAGCAGTACATCATCGTCTCGATCAGCGGCGGCAACTACTCGGGCGAGTACCTGGCGTTCAGCCTGCCGGCCTCGGAGACGCGGCCGACCAATCAGGCAGCGCGATAACCCAGTCGCCTACCGTTGCGGGGTCAGACCCGATTTGTGGGTCTGACCCCGCTTTCTTTGACCCCGCTTTTTTTGCGCTGCCCGCGCTCTTCTTTCACCGGCGCCGCTTCGCCGCGCCTCGCCGAGCTGGCCGTGACGTCACGCTGGCTCTGGTTTGTTTCCTGCGCACGTAGACCACCAGCGCGATCGCCATGAGCAGCGCGGCGGCGATCGGCCAGCCGTAGCGCGAAGGCGTCAGCCGGGCGGGGAGCAGTTGCGGCGCCTTTTTGGACGCGACCGCGGCCCGCGCTTCCTGCAGCAGCGGAAGATCGGCATCGGCCTTGTCGAAGTTTGCGAGCAGCGCCGTGTAGTGCCGACGCGCCGCTTCAGCGTTGCCCGCGGCTGTGGACGCGCGTGCGATCCCGAGGACAGAGCGCGATCGATTGGGGTTGCGGCGCAGCGCCTGCTCGAAGAACGGGACCGCCTCGGCCGGCCGGCCGGCCGCGGCGAGGACCTCGCCGAGCAGTTCCGGCGCCGGCTTGATCGGCGCCGGCAATCCGAGTGGCGCTGGCAAGGCCGCCTCGCGCTCGGCGGCCGCCCGCAGTGTGCGCACCGCCTCGTCGACCCGGCCCGCCGCGTGCGCGATGGCCGCCGCCAGCTCGAGCTCCATGATCTCGATCGCCGGCCGCAGATCGCCTTCGCGTGGATCCTGCGCGCGCTCGGCCAGCCCGCGGCGCGCGCGCTCGGCACGGCCGGCGTCGCCGGCGTGCGCGGCGCTCATCCCGAGCGCGAAGAGCTCGTTGACGTTGCCGAACGTGTCGGCGTTGGCCATCAGCGTCCAGTCGGCGGACTCGATCACGTAGCGGGCGCGCATCGACGACAGATCGCTCAGCAGCCCGAGCTGCCCGCTCGCGCTGACGACCGGCGCCAGTTCGTCGATGGTGGCGCGCGCCTCGCGGTAGCGTCCGAGCTGAAGGAGCTCGTACTGCAGCCACGACAGGGCGTGGTAGTTGCGCAGCGCGGCGTCCAGCTTCTTGCGCCGGACCCACGCATCGGATTCAGCGAACGCCGCGCGGTCCGAGAGCGCGGCGTCGTGCCAGAGCCCGAGCTGGAAGAAGATGTGCGCCGGCATGTGGAGCGCATGGCTCGACGCCGGCGCGAGCGTCGCCAGCTTTCGCGCGGCGGCGGCCGCGAGCGTCGCATGCTCGGGATCGTCGTAGTTGTGCAGCAGGTAATGCAGCGCGCCGGGATGCTCGGGATGCGATCGCAGCACCCCGTCGAGGATCGTCGCGACCCGGGTCTGCGTGTCGCTGCCCGCCAGCGCCTGGCTGTGGCCCTCGTGCGCGCCAGCCGATCCGATGAGGCTCCGCGACATCGTGCCGAGCAGGGCGAGCGCGTACAGCGACGCCACGTCGGGATCGCCGGGATCGCGCGCATGGAGCTGCCCCATGGCTTCCTTATAGCGTGCGCGCCGCGCCGCGGAATCGCCCTCGCCGAAGAGGATCTCGACCGCCCCGACGAGCGCCTGTTCCTTCGGCGTGCGGGCCTTGGCGATGCGGGCGGCCGGTGTCGGTGCGAGGCGGGCCAGCGTGCGCCGCGCCAGCGGCAGGTTCTCGTTCCCCCAGAGCGTCTGGTGGTAGGTCATCGCTTCGCCCCAGTACGCCATGGCGAACGACGGGTCGCTCCGGGCCGCGTCGCGAAAGGCCTCGTTGGCGTCCTCGTACTCGAAAAAATGGAGCGCCGTGAGCCCGCGGAGGAACGCGGCCTGCGCGTCGCCGGAACCGGACCATTGCAGCGCGGCGAGGCCTGCCGTCGCGCCGATCACGGCAAGCCAGACTGCTGCGAAGACGCGCACTCGACATTCAGACATTTGGATTTCGCCTGCACGGAGACGATTTCTCTCATTGCGTGTAGGAGGAACTCCCCCTAGAATATGCGCGTTCAACTCATCTCAGTTCATACGGTTCCCAGTTCTCTGGGCTTTATCTCTATTCGGTGCGGGTTCTGGCCTGGTCTGCTGCCACGAGTCTACGGGGAGGATGAGTATGTCGACACGCTTTACCACAGTCGTCATGTGGTCGATTCTGATGCTTGCGGGCACGACCTCGGTCGGCGCCCAACAGTTCACCGGCGGAGTGCGCGGAGCAGTGCGGGACGCCAACGGCGTGATCCCCGGGGTCGCGGTCACGCTGACCAATGAAGCGACGAACATCACGCGCGATACGGTGACCAACGAGGTCGGCCAGTACAACTTTCCCGCGGTCACGCCTGGCGTCTACACGCTGAAGACGCAGCTCACCGGCTACAAGAGCCACGAGAGCAAAGGGCTCAACGTCGCGACGCAGCAGTTCATCACGCTGGACGTGGTGCTCGAGGTCGGCGCGCTCGAGGAATCGATCACCGTCACCGGCCAGTCGCCGCTGATCGACACGTCGACGGCGTCGACCGGAGGCGTCCTCGACCGTGAGGCACTCGAATCGCTGCCGGCGCCCGGCCGCAACGCCTTCCTGATCGGCATCACCGTCCCGACGGTGATGACCGCCGGCGATCCGCAGTTCAACCGCCAGCAGGATCAGAGCAACGCGTCGATCGTCTCGCTCGGCGGCGGCGGCATGCGCGCCAACAACTATATCCTCGACGGTGTGCCGATCACCGAACTGGTCGGCCGCGCCGTGCTCAACCCGACGATCGAAGCGGTCGAGGAAGTGAAGGTGCAGGTCCATACCTACGACGCAGAGATGGGACGCACCGGCGGCGGCGTGTTCAACGTGACCGCGAAGTCGGGCACCAACAACTTCCACGGGTCGGGCTTCTATCAGACGCGCCCGGTGTGGGGCGTCAACGAGAACTTCTTCGTCGAGAAGCAGGGCGTGAGCAAGGAAGAGAGCGGGCTGGCCGACACCTACTACCGCCTCTACGGCGGCGGCTTCGGCGGGCCAATCTGGAAGAACCGGACGTTCTTCTGGGGCGCCACCGAGGGCTACCGATCCAATACGACGAGAAACGAGCAGCAGATCTGGCCGAGCCTGAAGCAGCGCGCCGGCGACTTCTCGACCTCGACGCTCGGCGGAGCTCCGGTCCAGATTTACAACCCGTACTGCCGCGGCGGCGTCGCGAGCGCCAAATGCCCGGCGACCGGTACTGGATCGCTGGCAACCGGCGGCCTCTTTACCGGCGGCATCATCCCGCGGACCCACCCGGCAGCGAACCCGGCCGGCTTCGGCATCCTCGGCGCGTGGCCGACCGAGACCATCGCCGGCCCGATTGCCGGGAACGAGAACGGGCTGCCGAACGCCATCGCCACCGGGCCGATCGTCGACGCCGCCGACATGTTCACGATCAAGGCGGAGCACAAGTTCACGAACACCTGGTCGTTGAGCGGGCTGTACATCTACAACAAGACCGATGAGCCCGGCAGCACCATCATGAAGCCGGATGCCTGGTACATCGCCAGCCAGGACAACTTCTTCGGGCCGCTCCGCCGGCGGCCTCACGTCATGGTCATCAACAACACCAACATCATCAACGACACGACCGTCATGACGCTCCGCTATGGCTGGTCGACGTGGCAGGACGCGTGCGACAAGCAGCCGTTCAGCCCCGGGATCGGATCGCTGGGCTTCAACCCCAATTACACCAACGCCCTCTCGCAAAAGGACGTCTTCCCCGACGTGCGTTTCGACGACGCCACGCAGGATGTCGGCGGCTGGGGCGCCATCCCCAACCGGTGGAAGAGCCCGTACTCGATCAACGGCTCGCTGTCGAAGCTGATGGGCAGCCACAGCGTGAAGATCGGGGCGGACATGCGGCGCATGGGTGTCGCGACCGTGTCCGATACGCAGATGGGCGGGCGGTTCGATTTCAACCGCCTCTCCACGAGCAACAACGGCGTCGGCGGCCACGAGCTGGCGAGCGTGCTGCTGGGCGTCCCCTACTCCGGGTCGGTGCCGTTCGACGATGGCCCGTTCGAGTGGTTCACGAAGTACTACGGCGCCTACGTGCAGGACGACTGGCGCTTCAGCGAGCGCCTCACCCTGAACTACGGCCTCCGCCTGGAGCACGAAGACGGCCTGCGGGAGATCGAGAACCGCCAGACGGTCGCGTTCGATCAGAACGCCACCAACCCGCTCGACGCACGCGTGCCGAAGACCGGATTGCTCGCCGGGCGGACGCTCAAGGGCGGCCTGATCTTCGCCGGCGTCAACGGCGCGCCGGAGACGCAGGGGAACCCGGCCGCGGTCAAGGTCGCGCCGCGCGGCGGCGCCACGTATGCCTTCAGCAAGAACACGGTCCTGCGCGGCGGCTACGGGCTCTTCTACGCGCCGTGGAATTACACCAGGGCGCAGCACGGACAGGTCGGCTTCACGCGGACGACGGCGATGATTCAGTCCGACGCGACGACCGGCGTGCCGATCGTGTCACTGGACAATCCGTTCCCGGGCGGCTTGATCCAGCCGATTGGCAGCTCGCTGGGGCTGCTCACCGGGACCGGCGGCACGATCAACTTCATCGATCAGGACAAGGGAGACCCGAAGGTCCACCAGTACTCGTTCGACGTCCAGCGTGAGCTGCCGGGCGCCATGGCGGTCACCATCGGCTACATCGGCGCCACCGGCCGCGACATCGGCTACTACGGCACCAGCGGCGGCAACTCCGGCGAGGCGATCAACATCAACCAGATCGATCCCGCCGTCGCGCGCGCGGCGTTCCCCGGGCCCAACGGCACCTGGAACGCGGCGGCGTTGAATGCCTCGGTGGCCAATCCGTTCTTCGGCGTGGCCGGCGCGGGCGAGTTTGCCGGGTCGCCGACCATCCAGGCCGGGCAGTTGCTTCGTCCGTTCCCGCAGTTCGGTGACGTCTTCATGTACGAGAAGACCGAGGGCGGCCGGCGGCAGTACAACGCGGCCACCTTCGTGCTCGACAAGCGCACGACCGGGTGGTGGGGCGGCCGGTTCAGCTACACGTTGAGCCAGACGAAGGACAACCAGTTCGGACAGGCCAGCACGTATCAGACCCGCACGGCGACGCCGCAGAACAACTACGACCTCGATGCGGAATACGGCATCAGCAACTTCGACTCGCCGCACCGCATCATCCTCGCGCCGATCGTGAAGTTCCCGGGCTCGAAGAGCTCCAGCAGCAATGCGCGGCTTCTCCTCAACGGGTGGAGCGCGTCGGCGGTCGTCGAGCTGGTGAGCGGCTCGCCGCTCAATGCGGTGATGAGCACCGGCGTGTCCAACGCGAACCTCGGGCTGTTCGGCGGCCGGCAGCGTCCGAACCTTACGGGTGATCCGAACACGTCGGGCAGCGACGACGAGCGCGTCGCGTCGGACGACAACCCGGACGCGTTGTACTTCACCAGCGCCGGGTTCACGAACCCCGGCGCCGGCCAGTACGGCACCGCGCCGCGAACCGACGGCGACGCGCGGTACCAGTTCCGCAAAAACATCGATCTCGTGATCACCAAGGACACGACGATCGCGCGGACGCATACCGGAGAGATCCGGTTCGAGATCCTCAACCTGACGAACACGGCGAAGTTCAGGGGCATCGACTCGAACGCGATCGACTCCTCGAGCTTCGGCCGCATCACGCAGCAGGCCGGGTTCATGCGCATCTGGCAGTTGTCGTTCCGCTATCGGTTCTGAGCGGGCCGGACCGATGCGCGTTTTACCGCAGAGCACGCGGAGATCGCCGGGAATATAAGGCTTTCTTTGCGATCTCTGCGGTCTCGGCGGTTAAACGTGAAGTGTTTTTCACGGGCCCGGGAAACCGGGCCCTTTTTTTGTACAATAGCTTCATGAAACTCAAACTTGCGGCAGTCGCCCTCCTCCCGATGGCGGCCGTGCTGATGCTCAACTCCAGTGTGCATGCGCAACCGCCGTCCAAGTCGATTTGGGACGGCATCTATACCGAGGAGCAGGCGACCCGCGGCCAGGGCTTGTACTCGCAGGAGTGCGCCTCGTGCCATGGCGGCGAGCTGACCGGCGGCGAGATGGCGCCGCCGCTCGCGGGCGGCGAGTTCCTCGCGGGGTGGGACGGGCTGACCGTCGGGGATCTCTTCGAGCGCATCCGGATCTCGATGCCGCAGAACAACCCCGGGTCGCTGAGCGGCCAGCAGAACGCCGACATCCTCGCGTTCATGTTCAAGGCCAGCAAGTTTCCGACGGGAACCACTGAGCTGGCGAAGGACGCGGGCATCCTCAAGCAGATCAAGTTCGAAGTGAAGAAGCCGTAGCTCTAGGTCTCCCGTCCGTCGGTAATGGAGTTGACTGAGGGAACGGTTCAACACAGAGGAACGGAGCAACAGAGAACCCCAAGGAAAGCCTCTGTTTCTTCCTTGCTCTGTGTCATCCGTTGCCTCCGTCACCTCTGCTAACGCCACCTGGCTGGATCGAACGTCAGGCCTCCTAGCCCGCATTCAGAAAAATGGAGCGCTCCGCCGCGAGCGCTCCATTTCCTTGTTCCGACCCTGAATCTCGACCATTTTGTACGACCTTTTACCTTGCAGTCGTGTGCGAGGCGACCCTAGGATCGGGCCAATCCCGCGACCGGGTCCCATTTTCAATCACTTCGGAGGAAACATATGAGATTCCGCGCCACGCTCATGGGAGCGTTGCTAGTCGTGCTCACGGCAGGTACGGTGTTCGGCCAGGGGTTCCAGGGCGGTCTACGAGGCTCACTCAAGGACGCGGGCGGTGTCGTACCCGGCGTAGAAGTGACTCTTACCAACGAACAGACCAACGTCAAGCGGTCCACGGTCACCAACGAACGCGGCGAATTCGTCTTCGCGAACGTCGATCCGGGCAACTACAACGTCAAGGCCGCCCTCCAGGGCTATAAGACGGTGGACCGCGGCGGGATCCGCATCGCCACCCAGCAGTTCCTGACCCTCGACCTCGTCATGGAAGTGGGCGCCATCACCGAGAGCGTCACCGTGACTGGCCAGGCCCCCCTGATTGAGACCGGGAATGCCTCGCAGGGCACGGTGCTCGATTCCGCGGCGCTCCAGACGCTGCCGGCCCCCGGCCGGAACGCCTTCATGATCGGGACGACGGTCCCGACCGTCATTCCGTCGGGCGACACCCAGTTCAACCGGCAGCAGGACCAGACCAACGCGTCGTTGATCTCGCTCGGCGGCGGCACCCGCCGCGGCAACAACTACACGCTCGACGGCGTGCCGATTACGGATCTGCGGAACCGCGCGAGCGCGAACCCGACCATCGAGGCGCTCGACGACGTGAAGGTGCAGGTCCACACCTACGACGCGGAAATGGGCCGCACCGGCGGCGGCGTCTTCAACACGACGCTGCGGTCGGGCACCAACAACTTTCATGGCACGGGCTTTTACCAGACCCGGCCGCTCTCGCTGTCGAAGAACAATTATTTCAGCGAGAAGGCAGACCTCCCGAAGCCGAACAACCCGTACTACCTGGGCGGCGGCGGCTTTGGCGGACCGATTATCAAGAACCGGACGTTCTTCTGGTTCGCGGCTGAAAACTACACCGACACGCAGACGCGGAACGCCAGCGAGGTCATGCCGACCGCTGCCGAACGCAACGGCGATTTCTCGGGCCTGACCAACGCGGCCGGCCAGCGCATCATCATCTACGACCCGCTGACGCGCCAGCCGTTTGCCAACAACGTCATCCCGAGCAACCGCATCAACCCGGTGTCGGCGGCGATGCTGAAGTACCTCCCGCTGCCCGACACGAACATCGACAACGGCGGCGCGAACTACAACCGGACGTCGCTCATCAAGTCGACCTGGACGCAGGAGTACACGACCAAGGTCGAGCACAAGTTCAGCGACAAGGTGTCGTTGACCGGCTTCTATCTCTACAACCGGTCGAACGAGCCGTGCGCGAACTACTTCGGCACCGCGGATCAGACCGAGCCGAACCGCTTCGCCGATCCGCTGGACTACATCCTCAAGCGCCGGCCGAAGATCCTCGCCCTGAACAATACGTGGGTGGTGAACGACAGCTCGGTCATGGCGCTGCGGTTCGGGCTGACGCGGTTCCCCGACAACGATACGCTCAGCATCGACTTCGACCCGGCGACGCTCGGCTTCTCGCAGAACTACCTGAGCCAGATCACGGTGCAGAAGTTCCCGCAGGTCCGGATCCGCGGCTACGACAACGAAGGCCGGACGCTCGGCGCCATCGAACCGACCGACCGGAACTGGAAGTCGATCAGCGCCAACGGCGCCTTCTCGAAGTTCGTCGGCACGCACACCTTCAAGATGGGCGCCGACTTCCGCCAGATCGGCCTCGACTTCTTCAGCCCGGGCAACGGCGCCGGCAACTTCGATTTCGACCGCGACATCACCTCGTCGAACGGCGTCGGGAGCGCGCTCGACGGGAACAGCTTCGCCTCGTTCCTCCTCGGCTTCCCGTCCGCGAACATCGCGGCGCGTCCCAGCCAGATCACGCGGTCGACACCGGTCAACCTCCTGACCTACTACTCCGGCGGGTATGTCCAGGACGACTGGCGCGTCAGCTCGAAGCTCACCGTGAACTACGGCATCCGTCTCGAGCACGAAACCGGAATGTCGGAGAAGAACAACAACTTCACCGTCGGCTTCGATCCGGCTGCGAAGAGCGCGCTGTCCACAGTCACGATTCCGGCCGATCCGATTGCCGGTGTCGGGGCACGCACGGTCTCGGGCGGCCTGATGTACGCCGGCGTCGACGGCAACCCGACGACGCAGGGGAACCCGCCGGCGCTGAAGTGGTCGCCGCGCGTCGGCCTGGTGTACTCGTTGAACACGAAGACCGTGCTGCGCGGCGGCTACGGCCTCTACTGGGCGCCGTACAACTACCCGGCGCCGAGCGCGGCGACGAACAACTACGGCCAGGTCGGCTTCACGAACAACACGCTCGTCCCGCAGTCGGCGGCCGGCACCGTGCCGACGGTCTCGATCACGAACCCGTTCCCGAACGGCGTCGTCCCGCCGAGCGGCAGCAACCTCGGCACGTTGGCGGGCGTTGGCACGACCTTCAGCTACGTCGACCAGAACAGCACGGCGCCGCGCGTCCAGCAGTACTCGATCGACCTGCAGCGCGAGTTCGGCGGCAGCCAGGCGGTGACGCTCAGCTACATCGGCTCGCAGGGAAGCCACCTGGGCCTTGGCGGATCGTCCGACACGCCGGTGAATATCAACCAGCTCGATCCGAAGTACATGGCGCTCGGCGCCGCGCTGAACGCCAGCCTGCCGAACCCGTTCTTCGGCAATCCCAATGCCGGTCCGTTCGCCTCTCAGGCGACACTGACTCGTGCGCAGCTGCTCCGCCCGTATCCGCAGTTTCAGAACGTCAACGCGCGGCACGTCCTCGAAGGGAAGAGCGCCTACAACGCCGCCGTCGTCGAGTGGAGCAAGCGGACGACCCGCGGCTGGGGCGGCCGCGTCAGCTACACCTACAGCGTGCTGAAGGACAACCTGGTGGGCGAGGACAATTTCTACTCGCCGATCAGCCCCGGCCTGCCGTTGAACAACTACAACTACATCCCGGGGTCGCCGTACTACAACCCGGATGCCGACTACACCTACAGCCTGCTCGACGTGCCGCACCGCGTCATCATCGCGCCGATCGTCGAGCTGCCCTTCGGTAAAGGCAAGAAGTGGGCAAGCAACAGCAGCGCTGCCGACTGGATCATCGGCGGCTGGACCGTGTCGGCGGCGATCAACCTGCAGAGCGGGTTCCCGCTGAACGTCCAGCAGACCGACAACACCGGCACGTTCGCCGGGGTGCAGCGGCCGAACATCGTGTCGGGCGCCGACCTTGCCACCTCGGGGAGCTTCGAGGATCGCCTCTCGTCGGCCGATCACCCGACCGCGACGTGGATCAACCCGGCGGCCTTCTCGTCGGCGCCGGCGTTCACCTACGGCAACGCGCCACGCACGATCACCGACCTCCGCTCGCCGGGGCAGTACAACGTGGACGGGGTGTTCCTCAAGAACTTCAGCTTCGGCACCAAGCAGGCACAGCTGAAGATCGAGATGCTCAACCTGATGAACCGCCCGAACGTCCGCGCGCTCAGCGCTCGCAACAACCAGAGCAACACCAACTTCGGGCAGACCGGCGTCCAGGCCGGGTTCATGCGGATCACCCAGGTGATGTTCCGCTTCTCGTTCTAGGCGATCAGACCGAAGCAAGAGCGATCGGGTTGCGGCCACGGAGACCATCGGGTCTCCGTGGCTTTTTTTCTGCCCGATCCTCAAGATTGGATCGGGCTCCCGCCGCAGACATCTTCGAAAAATCTTTCTCAACTCTCTGTTGCGGAACCGTAAGACTCCTCCTAGAATCCCCCTCAACCGTCCTTCATACATCATCACTTCACGGCTTCGTCGTTCGTCGGATCCCTTGGGCGTATCTTGTCGGCGCTCTGGTCTGTCGGCGGTTCAACGGGGTTTCGCACTCGACGTGCGTGTCCTTGAAGGGAGCGTGTATGAGAGTCCGGGCTTCGCTCGTGTTCGGAGCGCTGCTGGTGGTCCTCGCCTCGCCGCACCTCGCGGCCGGGCAGGGATT